>Ga0134126_10006722_pt1 | contig 14442 bp, 11 predicted proteins | sample KB31752_FD_96881 | JGI IMG/M metagenome (GOLD analysis project Ga0134126, IMG submission 96881) | Terrestrial soil microbial communities with excess Nitrogen fertilizer from Kellogg Biological Station, Michigan, USA - KB3-175-2 | ecosystem: Environmental > Terrestrial > Soil > Unclassified ... | reverse complement strand
GTTTGCGCGTGGCCGAGTGAAAAACCTGTGCACGCGTGTCCCGCGTTACCGTCATCCGCCGTCGGCGAAGCTATCGCGGGACACCCAGCGCACAAGGGCGTCTGTGCTCAAGAGCCGCCGTAAACGAAACTCGCCGCTGTAGTCCAGCCGCGTAGCGAAGATGTCATCGCGGGGTTTTATAAGCGGGACGGCGGCCGGCGGTTAGAGGATGGGAAAAGCGGGCTGTCCAGTTGAGCGGGACAACCTCTTAGCCGGGGGTACGGCCGTTGGCTCGTTGTCCTGTTCAACTGGACAGCCCAGGGCTCAGGCGCCAATGGTGTCGAGCTCGGCGAGCGCGTCGGACGGCAGGACCAGATCCGCGGCAGCGAGGTTCTCGCGCAGGTGGGCACGTGACGACGTGCCGGGGATCAGGACCATGGTGGGCGAGCGCTGCAGCAGCCAGGCGAGGGCGACCTGGTGCGGCGTGGCGCCGAGGCCGGCAGCGACCTTGGCGAGCGTGTCGGATTGCAGCGGGGTGAAACCGCCGAGCGGGAAGAAGGCGGCATAGGCGATGCCTTCGGCCGCGCACCGATCGACCAGCGCGTCATCCGTGCGGTCGGCCAGGTTGTAGAGGTTCTGCACGGTGACCACCGGCGCGATCGCCTGGGCCTTGGTCAGCTGTTCGGCCGAGACGCTGCTGATGCCGAGGTGCCGGATGAGGCCCTGCTGCTGAAGTTCGGCCAGCGCGCCGAACTTCTCGGCGAACTGCGGCTCGAAGTCCGTGCCCTCCCTCGTGCCGATGCGCAGGTTGACCGCGTCAAGTGCGTCCAGGCCGAGGCGCTTGAGGTTTTCGTGGACCTGTGCCTTGAGATCCTCGGGCTCGCGCCGGAAGATCCACGACCCGTCTTCGCCGCGCCGCGCACCGACCTTCGTCACGATGCGCAGATGCTCAGGGTACGGATACAGCGCTTCCTTGATCAGCTCATTGACGACGAAGGGCCCGTAGAAGTCGGCGGTGTCGATGTGGTCGACGCCGCGCTCGACGGCCTCGCGCAGGACCGCGATCGCCTCGTCGCGATCCCTCGGCGGCCCGAAGACGTGTGGCCCGGCCAGCTGCATCGCGCCGTAGCCCATGCGGTGGATCACGAAATCGCCGGCGACCTTGAGGATGCCGCCGAGGGTGCTGTCAGTCATGTTCCGGACCTTCGGTATCTGATCGGGATCGGGGTTCTCTCTCCACTTTCAAGTCTCGACCAGGCTCGCGTGCGCTGGGTACGCCCCGCGCATCCTGGGAGTGGCAGGACCAGTCACGTCGCCTACCCGGCGCTTAAGCTCGAACCATGGAAAGGGATGAGCCGGGCGCTGGCAGAGTACCGACGAGCAGGTCAAACGCTCTTGGCGACTACCTGCGTGCCCGCCGGGACCAGGTCCGTCCCGAAGATGTGGGGATGGTCGCCGGCGACCGCAGGCGGGTGCCGGGGCTGCGCCGCGAGGAGCTTGCGCTGCTCGCGGGCATCAGCACTGACTACTATTTGCGACTTGAGCAGGGGCGCGACCAGCATCCCTCCGCGCAGGTCCTCGACGCGTTGGCCGAGGCGCTGCAACTCGACACCGAAGCGACGGCGCACCTGCACCGCCTGGCCCGGCCGGCGCCGCGCCGCCGAGCGCGCCCGCGCGTGGAACGGGTACCGGTCGGGATCGTGCAACTGCTCGGTCAGCTTCCGCTACCCGCGTTCGTGACCAACAAATATATGGACGTACTGACCGCGAACCCTCTCGCCGCCGCGTTGTCCCCGAACTTCACCCGCGGCCGGAACCTGCTGCGCAAGATGTTCCTCGACCCGGCTTCCCGCGAGTCGTACCTGGATTGGGAGCGTACGACCGCGAGCGTGGTCGGCGGGCTGCGCGCGCGGGCCGGGGCCGACCCGACCGATCCGCGGATGATCGAACTAGTCGGCGAGCTGTCGCTGGGCAGCGACCGGTTCCGCACCCTCTGGGCGCGCGCTGACGTCGGATACCGCCCCGAAGGAACCGGCGGTTATCTGCGCCATCCGCAGGTCGGCGAACTCCTCCTGCGCAAGGAGAAGCTCGACATCGCCCGCACCGACGGCATGCAGCTGGTCATCTTCCATGCCGAGCCCGGTAGCGAGACTGCCCAAGCGCTGGCGCTGCTCGGCTCGCTCACCGCGACGCTGGAACGCGAACGCGCCGAAAGTGAGCGAACCCAGAGCGCGCGCACCCAAGGTGAACAGGCAAGGCGCGAGCGCTCAGAGTCCTGATTACTGTTCGGTGTGGCCTAGATTCGGAGCGGCGACGAACGTGACGCGGGTGGCGCTGCTGGCGTGCAGTTCGAAAAGGATCAGCTCGTTGCGTTGTGCTCGCAGCACCGGACCGGGCACGTACAGCGTGCGCTGCGGTCCGCGCGACCAGTAGCGGCCAAGACAGAACCCGTTGATCCACACCACTCCCTTGCCCCAGGCCGAGGTGTCGAGGTGGAGGTCACCCGGCTCCGCGAGGTCGAAGGTCGCCCGGGTGAAAACCGGTCCGATCAAAGCCTTTGGTGCATCCTCCGACACCGCGCGCAACGCTTCGGCCACCGGTTCGATCACGGCGAGGTTCAGCGGCAGCACCGACCATCCCTCGATCGGCTGACCGTTCAGCCGCGCCGGACCGATCAGACCCTTGGCTTCGCCGATGCGCGGCCCGTAGTCCACCCGCCCCTGGTCCTCGACGAGCAGTTCCAGCATGCCGCGCGCGTCCGGCGGCAGTGCGAGCGCCCGATCGTGGTGGTCACGCGCCAGAACGCCGACACCGGCTCGGTCCAGGAAGACCTGGGCCCGATCTCGAACCTCTTCGACCTCGAAGATCGATGGCCCCGCGCGGTCGATCTCGGTGCGGTACAAGGTGAATCCGTCGTAGTGGCCAAGTTCGTCCGCGCTCGGCACCTGCTCGCGCCGGGTCCAGAAGCCGAGCCGATCGACCACGTCCCACAGCGGGACCGTCTGGAGGAAGGGCGCGGAGAAGTGCGGCCGTGGCCGCGCGGGGCGCGGCTTGTCGTCGCCGACCGGCGCGTACTTCGCGATCACGTCGCGGAACGCCCAGTACTTTTCGGTCGGGTTCCCGGCCTCGTCGAGTGGGGCGTCGTAGTCGTAGCTGGTGGTGATCGGCTGGTAGACGCCCTTGTCGTTGGCGCCGTTGGTGAAGCCGAAGTTGGTGCCGCCGTGCAGCATGTAAATGTTCACCGACGCGCCGCGCGCCAGCAGTTCGTCAAGGTCCTGAGCGCTGTTCTCGATCGGGGTGGTGTGGTGGTGCAGGCCCCAGCTGTCGAACCAGCCGTCCCAGAACTCTGAGCACATGAGCGGTCCGGTCGGCTGGTTGCGGCGCAGCGTGTCGAGCCGCTCTGCGATGCGCGAGCCGAAGGAGCCGGTCTTGTGCAACTCCGGCAGGCCGCCACGCTCCAGCATGTCGTCCATCGGCTGATCGACCGTCGTCAGCGGGACGGTGATGCCGATGCGCCGGGTCAGATCGGCCAGCGCGCGCAGGTAGGCCTTGTCCTCGCCGTAGGCGCCGTACTCGTTCTCAACCTGCACCAGGATGATCGGGCCGCCGCGGTCGATCTGGCGCGGCACGATGATCGGCGCGAGGCTGTGGTAGAAGTCTGAGATCGCAGACATGAAGCCGGGCTCGTTGCGGCGCACCGCGGTGCCGGGGTTGCGAAACAGCCAGGCCGGAAGGCCGCCGTTGCTCCATTCCGCGCAGATATAGGGCCCTGGGCGCACGATCGCGTGCATGCCCTCCCGCGCGATCAGATCAAGGAACCGCCCGAGGTCGAGACCGCCGGTGGTGTGGAACTCGCCTGGGTGTGGGCTGTGTGCGTTCCAAGCGACGTAGGTCTCGATCGTGTTCAGGCCGAGCTGCCGGGCCTTGGCGATCCGGTCGGCCCAGTGGTCGGGGTGGATGCGGAAATAGTGCAGCGCGCCGGAGAGGACTTGCAGCGGCCGGCCGTCCAGCAGGAAGTCCTGCTCGCCGATCGCGAATCTGGCCGTCGCAGGGAACTGATCCGGTGTCGCGGATTCCGGCAAGGGCAGGGCGGCGGCGTCGACGGCCGGCGCGTTCGCGGTGCTCATGCGGTGGGTCCTCTCGGTGCGGTGTGATGCGGTGCCTCGCTGGCTCGGGCCGCAAAGGAGGGCGTGTGGCCGACCGGGGTTCAAACGGTCGGCCACACGCCCAGGTGCCTTATGTGGCACCGGCACGCGGGTGCGGCCGCGTGGTCAGTGTGCCGTCACTTGCTGCTGACGGTGAAGCCCTGCTGGGTGCCGTATTGCGCGGAGCTGTCCTGCCAGGTCTTGAGCGCCGCGTTCAGGTCGCTCTTCTTGGCGTAGGCCTGCCCGACCGAGTCCGGGAAGATGCTGTTCGCGTAGACCTGGAACGGCAGGTAGCTCCAACCCGGCAGCACCGAGTTCGCGGCGGCCGAGAGCACCTGGTTGATCTGCTGGCCGCCGAAGTAGGCCGGCGCGGCGTTCTGGAACGAGGCGGAGCTCAGGATCGAGTTCTGCGACGGGAAGCCGCCCTCGTTCGCGAAGATCGTGGCGCCGGGGCCGTCGTTCATGAACTGCAGGAAGCCGGCCGCCACCAGCGGGTTCTTGCTCTGCTTGAGCACCGTGTCGCTCGAGCCGCCGTTCTCCGCGGTCGCCGCCGCGCCGCCGGCGGTCCAGACCGGCATCGGCGCGACCCGCCAGTCGCCGGATCCGGTGGGCACGCCGGACTCCAGGTTGCCGGGCATCCAGGCGCCGGTGATCAGTGAGGCGATGGTGCCGTTGCCAAGGCCGGTGTACCACTGGTTCGACCAGGAGGAGATCGGGGAGAGCAGGCCGCCCTTGATCAGCTGGTTCCAGGTGTCGGCGAACTTCTTCGAGCCGTCATCCTGCAGGTTCATGGTGACGTTGGTGGTACCGCTGACCGAGAAGGGCTTGCCGCCGGCGTCCCAGATCATGCTGGTGACGAAGCCGGGGTCACCGACGTCGTTGGTGAGGTACGCGCTCGGGTTCGCGGTGTGCAGCTTCTGCGCGTCGGCCACGTAGTCGGCCCAGGTGGCCGGAACCTTGAGCTGGTACTTGTCAAAGACCTTCTTGTTGTAGAACAGCGCCATCGGTCCGGTGTCCTGCGGCAGGCCGACCAGCTGGTTGTTGATGTCCACCGAGCCCCACACGGCGTCGGAGTAGTCGCCCTTGAGGCTGCTGAGACCGTAGTCCTGCAGGTTGGCCAGCGCGCCGGAAAGCGCGAACTGCGGCAGCGCGTAGTACTCGATCTGCGCGACGTCGGGGGCGCCGGAGCCGGCCTTCACCGCGTTCTGCAGCTTCGTGTACTCGGTGGTCGCGGTGCCCGCGTTGACCAAGTTGACGGTCACGTTCGGGTACTTCTTCTCGAAGGCCGCCACGATGTCCTTGACCTGCGGGGCCCAGGCCCACACGGTGATCGCGGACTTCTTCTGCAGCGCCGCCGCGATGGCCGCCTGGCCGGAGGCGCCGCCCGAACCGCCGGAGCCCGCGGCGGTGGAGCCGGAGCTGCTGCTCGAGCACGCGGTCAGGCCCACTGCCGCGAGCGCGGCGGCCGCCACGGCGACGCCCGCACGGCGTTGCGCGATTCTCATCATGGTTCTTCTTTCTTCTGGTTCAGGCATGGCCGGGCCGCCCGATGGCGGATCGTCCGTGCCGGTTGAGGGTGGATGCGTGAATTGACTTAGCCGGTCAGCCCTTGACGCTCCCGGTGGTCAGGCCGGACTGCCAGTAGCGCTGCATGAACAGGAACGCGATCACGATCGGCACGATGGTCAGCAGCGAACCGGTGATGACCAGGTTGTAGATCGCCTGCCCGCCGACCGTGCGGGACTGCGCGCTCCACTCGAAGAGTCCGACGGTGAGCGGGTACCAATCCGGCTTGCTGAGCATGATCAGCGGCAGGAAGTAGTTGTTCCAGGTCGCCACGACCGAGAACAGCAGCACCGTGATCATGGCTGGGCGCATGAGATACAGCGCGATGCTGAAGAAGATGCGGTACTCGCGCATCCCGTCGACGCGGGCCGCCTCCAGCAGTTCGGTCGGTACCGCGTCGCGGGCGTAGACCCAGATCAGGTACAGGCCGAACGGGTTGACCAGCGACGGGATGATGATCGCCCACGGCGTGTCGGTCAGGCCGAGCTTGCTGAACATCAGGAACGAGGGCACCGCGAGCGCCGTTCCCGGAATCGCGACCGCGCCGAGGATGACCGCGAGCGCCACCCGCTTGCCCGGGAACTCGAACTTGGCCAGCGCGTAACCGCCGAGCGTGGCCAGCAGCGTCGCCCCGCCCGCGCCGACCACGACGTACAGCAGCGTGTTGCCGAACCAGTGCAGGAACACGCCGTGGTCGTAGCTGAAGGTCTGGCTGATGTTGTCGAAGAGGGCGAACTTGCCGCCGAACCAGAGCCCTGAGGTAGTGAACAGCGAGCTCTGCGTCTTCGAGGCGTTGACCAGCAGCCAGAACAGCGGCAGCAGCGCGTAGATCAGCGTCAGCGTCATGGCGGCGGTGAGCATCGGCGACCTGGGCCGCAGCGACGGGTTGCCGGTGCGCGCGGAGGTGCGCCGGGTCGGTCGCGAGGTCCTGCTTTTCGCGGCGGTCGCCGCCGAAATCCGCTGGGTGACAGCCATCGTCACGCCTCCCTCTTGCGCGTGCCGGCGCGCTGTACGAGATAGGCGATGACCATGGTCGCCACGCCCATGATGATCGCGATGGTGGCCGAGTAGTTGTATTCCTGTCCTGCGAAGGAGAGGTTGTAGGCGTACATGTTCGGGGTGAAGTAGCTGCTGATGGTGTCCGGGGACAGCGGCTTGAGGATGTTCGGCTCGTTGAACAGCTGGAAGCTGCCGATGATCGAGAAGATGGTGGCGATGAGGATGGCTCCGCGCACCGAAGGCAGCTTGATGTGCCAGATCACCCGGAACGGCCCGACCCGGTCGAGTTCGGCCGCCTCGTAGAGCTCCGCGGGGATCACCCGCAGCGCCGAGTAGAAAATCAGCATGTTGTAGCCGACGTACTCCCACGTGACGATGTTGCCGATGGCCGGCAGCACCAGGCCGCTGGAGAAGGGGTCGGGCAGGGTGGTGTGCAGCCAGCCGTCGAGATTGCCGATCAGGCCGAACTGGGTGCCGTACATGAAGCCCCACATCAGCGTCGCGACCACCGCGGGCACGGCGTACGGCAGGAAGATCGAGATGCGGAACAGCGGCGCCCAGTGCAGCCGCGCGCTGTCCAGCGCCATCGCGATGGCCAGGGCCAGGATCAGCATGACCGGCACCTGGACCACCAGGAACAGCGCGACGCGCTCGAAGGCGGACCAGAACTGCGCGTCGCCGAGCGCCTGCTTGTAGTTGGCCAGCCCGGCGAAGCGGTTGCCGCCGATCAGCTTGTCCTGGAAGAAGCTCAGGTACAGCGCGTACAGGACCGGGGCGACAAGCGCGAGCAGGAAGACCGCCAGGAACGGGCTCAGGAAGCCCCAGCCGGTCCAGTTTCTACGGCGCCGCCGCCGCGGGCGCGGCAGATCGCGCCCGGGTGTCGCGGACGCTGCGGTCACGGAGGTTGCGGACATGTCACTGCTTTCGGGATCACTGCCTCGGGCGGCCGGACTGCGCCGCTGGCCGGGGCCGGTCCGGGGCGATCCGCGGATCCGGTCTCTAGACAGCCGACGCATGTTGACGTAAACATTGCGGACATGAGCGCTAAATGTTTACGTAAACATCGGTGTCGCGGACGCTACCATGTTTACGTAACCATGCCTACCGTCGGGTACATCACGAGACGGCAACGGCAGTTCAGCGGACTACTGGGGAGCCATGGCCACGACCGAGGGAACGCACGTCACCCGGAAGGCGGCGCGGCCGTCGATGGGCGACGTGGCCCGGCACGCCGGAGTCTCCTCGCAGACGGTGTCGCGGGTGTCGAACGGCCACTCGAATGTGGACGCGGCGACCAGGGCGCGGGTCATCGACTCGATGCGCGCGCTCGGGTACCGGCCGAATTCGGCCGCCCGCGCGCTGCGCTCCGGGCGCTTCCGCACCATCGGCGTGATCATGTTCACGCTGCGGACCTTCGGCAACATGCGCACGCTGGACGCGATCGCGACCGAGGCGGCGCACGCGAACTACTCGGTGATGCTGATCCCGGTCGTGGACGCGACGCTGGAGCACGTGTCCGGCGCCTTCAGCCGGCTCAGCGAGCAAGGCGTCGACGGGGTGATCATCGTCTTCGAGGCCCACCTGCTGGACAACGCCGAGTTCACCCTGCCGCCCGGACTGCCGGTCGTCGTGATCGACTCGAACGCAGGCGACGAATACACCGTCGTCGACACCGATCAGGCGGAAGGCGCCCGGCAGGCCACCGAGCATCTGCTCGGCCTCGGCCACCGGCAGGTGTGGCATATCGCAGGGCCCGAAAGCTCCTTCTCGGCCGTGCACCGCACCGAATCGTGGCGCCGCACGCTCAAGGACGCGGGCATCGAGCCGCCGCCGGCGCTGTACGGCGACTGGTCCACCGAATCAGGGCACAGACACGGCCTGACCCTCGGCGGGCGCGACGACGTCACGGCGATCTTCGCGGCCAACGACCAGATGGCGCTCGGCGCGATGCGGGCGCTGCACGAACTGGGCCGCGACGTGCCCGGCGACATCAGCGTGGTCGGCTTCGACGACCTGGAGGAGGCGCACTCCTTCTGGCCGCCGCTGACCACCATCCGGCAGGACTTTGGCGAGGTCGGCCGCCAAGCGATCCAGCAGTTGCTGTGCAAGGTGGACGAGTACGGGTTCGACGACGAGGACAACCGCAGAGTCACCGTGCCGACGCGCCTGATCGTGCGCGAGAGCACCGCGAGTCCGCGCGTCAGAAGTTAGGGCCTAACCACACCGCACCGCCGCTCCACCTGCCATTCACCCACACACGCAGCACCCTTACTCCTTCAGGGAGCAGCAGATGGTCAGGTTCATCGCACGTCGAAAGGTCATATCAGTACTCTGCGCTTCGGTCGCGCTCGCCGGCTCGGTGCTCTTCGTCGTCCAGGCGCAGCCCGCCTCGGCGGCGACCAACCAGTTCAAGGGCGTGAACTGGGCCGACACCCGCGACAACTACAACTCCGGCTGGGTGATCCCGGACGGCCTCGCCGCCTCGGACAACTACTCGCAGGTGTATTCGATCGCGAACAACTACATCAAGGCGTTCCAGGCGAATCTGGGCGCGAACACCGTCCGCCTGCCGATCAACCCGCCGAGCGTCAGCCAGTCCTGGTGGGGCGCGTACCGCGGCGCCGTCGACGCGGCGCTCGCCGACGGCATGAAGGTCATCATCAGCGCCTGGACACAGAGCACGAGCACCGGCACGATCACCGACATGACCGCGTGGAACGCCATGTGGAGCACCGTGGTCGGCCAGTACGGTGGGAACGGCAACGTGTACTTCGAACCGCTGAACGAGCCGTACGGCTACTCGCTGAGCCAGTGGGTGTCGATCTGCTCCTCATGGCTCTCGACGTACTCCAGCGTTCCGCGCGGCCGGGTCATCATCAGCGGCACCGGCTACAACGACCACGTGACCGGAGTCGGCGCGTCGTCGGCGCTCAACGGCACGCTGCTCTCGCTGCACTACTACGGGACCTGGAACAACTACACCCAGGAATCGCAGTGGGAGTCGGACCTCAACAGCCGGATCGGCAGCTACCCGAGCCGCACGATCATCGACGAGTTCGGCGCGCCGATGACCACCGGCGTCAACTGGCTGGCGAACCACAACGGCGCGGTCGAGCAGTCCTACTTCGCCGCGGTCACCGACCTGTCCCGCGCGGACGGCATGGGCAACGTGTACTGGGCCGGGCTGAAGACCGGCGACAGCTACTCGATGGAGTATCACAACGGCAGCGGCCTATCGAACAACAACGCCTCAGGCGTCACGCAGGTGCGCTGGGGCTGGGGTTACTAAAAAGTCGCTCGGGTAGTCGGCGGTAATGCCTGGAAGACAGACGGCGACAAACCCGAGGACGGCAGCGGCTCCGAGCGCGTCACCGCAGGTGGCAACCCGCGGCGCGCGCTCGGAGCGGACCGTGCTGGTCACCATGTGTGTCGGCTACTTCTTGGTCCTGCTGGACGTGACGATCGTCAACGTCGCGCTCCCGCAGATCGGATCAGGGCTGCACACGCAAGTCAGCGGGCTGCAATGGGTCGTGGACGCGTACGCGCTCGCGCTCGCCGCCCTCATGCTGGCCGGCGGAACCATCGGCGACCTGCGCGGGCACAAGCGCGTTGTGCTGATCGGCCTGGCGGTCTTCGGGCTCGGCTCGCTCGGCTGTGCGCTGGCGCCGAATGTCGCCGCGCTGATCGCCGGACGCGCGATGCAAGGCGTCGGGGCGGCGTTGCTGCTGCCCGGAACGCTGGCCATCGTCAGCCAGACCTTTCCGGACCGGCGCGCGCAGGCCAGGGCGATCGGGGTGTGGGCCGGAGTGGGCAGCTTGGCGTTACCGGCCGGGCCGCTGCTCGGCGGTGCGCTGATCGCGGCGTTCGGCTGGCGCGCGGTGTTCATGATCAACGTGCCGATCGTGCTGCTGGCAATCGCGGCCTGCGTAGTCGTTGTGAAGGAATCGGCGCAGCCAGGAACGCGACGGCTCGACGCGGCGGGCGCGGTGCTTGGCGCCCTGTTCCTTCTCGCGCTTACGTTCGCGTTCATCGAGGGCGGGCGATCCGGAGTGGCGCGACCCGGTGTTGTGATCGCGGCAGCGTGCTCTGTCGCCCTGCTGAGCGCGTTCGTGCTGGTCGAGCGGCGGCGCGGGGAGCAGGCGATGCTCCCGCTCGCACTGTTCCGGCATCGGGCGTTCAGCGCTGCGAATGCCGCCGCCGGGGCGATGAACCTGGGCACGCTCGGCACGTTGTTCGTGCTGACGTTGTTCCTTCAGTCGGTGCAGCACCGCTCGGCTCTGAACGCCGGGCTCAGTCTCGTCCCGCTCTTCGCACCGCTGGCCATACTCGCGCCGCTCGCCGGTCGGCTGACCAGCCGGATCGGCTCGCGCCTGCCGACCGTCGCCGGGCTGACCGTGGCGGCGGGCGGGCTAGCGCTGCTGCTGCCCGCCGACGCCGGGTCCGGCTATCTCGTGCTGCTGCCCGCGTTTTTGCTGTGGGGCATCGGCATCGGCGTGCTGACCCCGGCCGTCGTCGCCGCGGCGATCGCGGCGGTGCCTGAGCGCCGCGAGGGCTTGGCCTCGGCGGTGAACAACACGGCGCGGCAAGCGGCGGGCGCGATCGGCATCGCCGTCGCGGGCGCGATGGCAGGTCAACCCGGCAATGCGGGCTTCACCGCAGGCTTCCACACGGTCGCTTTACTCGCGGCCTGCCTGTACGTGCTCACCGCCGCCGCGGCTCGGTTCCTGATCCCGGGAAAACAGGCGGCCGCGGGCTAGCCTTCGGGCATGACGAATTTTTCCGAGGACGAAATCGAGTTCCTGCGTAAAAATCGTTCCGCCGCGATGATCACCGTGGACACGGCCGGCGTCGCAAAGGCGGCGCGGGTCGGCGTCGCACTCGTCGACGGCAAGCTGTGGAGCAGTGGGACCGCAGACCGGGTGCGTACCCGGCGGCTGCGGCGTGACCCGCGCTGCACGCTGTTCGTCTTCAACGGCACGTTCCTCTGGCTCAGCGTCGAGGCGACAGTGACGATCCTGGACGGTCCGGACGCACCGGAGCTCAACCTGCAACTCTTCCGCGTGATGCAGGGCCGTGCGACTGGACCGCTCACGTGGTTCGGCAGCGAACTCGACGATGCGGCGTTTCGCACCCAGATGGCCGAGGAGAGCCGGTTGATCTACGAGTTCGAAGTCGTCAAGAGCTACGGCGTGGTCAAGGCACCATCCTTCTGACCGAGCTGTTCTGACTTAGGCCGTGTGTAAGAAGTTTCGCCGGGGCCGCGACGCCTGCCACGCACGCTCGCTGCGTTGGCGAAGCCCCGGTGCCACCAGGCACCTATCGGACACTGCCAGATGCCCCATGAGGACGCTCCGCCGCCTTGCGATCGCACGCGCCAGACGCCGCGGCCTCCTTGTCCGACGCTACTTCTTACACACGGGCTAGCCGCATTGAGCCTTAAGCCTCCTGCTCAGCAGCCGGACCGGCGCTCCAGGAGCCGGTCCACGACGTGCGCGGCGATGGCCAGGCTGGAGGTCGCACCAGGGGACGGCGCGTTGCGCACCGCGGTGATCGGACCGAGGAAGCTGATGCGGAAGTCGTCCACCAGTCCCCCGTCGCGGTCCACCGCTTGCGCGCGCACACCCGCCGGTGCACGCACCAGGTCCGCAGGGGTCAGGTCGGGCACGTAGGCCCGCGCGGCCTCGGTGAATGCGCGCTTGGAGAGCGAGCCGTACATCTCGTGCACGCCCATCCGCCAGTGCTTGGCGAACAGCCGCAGCGCTCCCGGCCAGGTCAGCGTGCCGAACAGGTCGCGCGGGCTCATATCGCGGCGGCGATAGGCCTCACGGGCCAGGGCGAGGACGGCGTTCGGGCCCACGTCCACGCTGCCATCGACCCTCGGCGTCAGGTGCACACCGAGGAACGGGTACGCGGGATCGGGCACCGGATACACCAAGCCGCGCACCAGATCGGCGCGCTGCGGCACCAGCCGGAAATACTCGCCGCGGAAGGGGACGATCGCAGGTCCCTTATTGTCTCCGGCACGGCGAGCGAGAGTGTCTGAGTGCAGTCCGGCGCACAGCACCAGATGGTCGAATACGTGGCGCTCGCCCGCACCGCTGTTCCCGTTGCTGCTGCTCTTGTCGGCCCCGCAGTACACCGCGACGCTGCCGCGCTCGGGCCGGATGTCGGTGACCGCTTGGCCGAGCAGCAGTTTTCCGCCGCTGGCGGCAACGTCATCGGCCAGCGCGCGGGCCACGGCGCGATAGTCGACGATCGCCGTCGTCGGCGAGTGCAACGCCGCCACGCCGCGCACGTTCGGCTCGATCTCGCGCAGCGCGTCCGGTTCCAGCCAGGCGATCCCGGGCACGCCGTTCGCCTGCGCGCGGGCTTGCAGGTCGCGCAACCGCTCGACCTCCATCGCGTCCCGGGCGACTACGACCTTGCCGATCTCGCGGTACTCCAGGCCCTTCTCGCCGCAGAATTCGCGCAGCAGTTCCACTCCGCGACGGCAGAGCACCGCCTTGAGCGAACCCGGCTTGTAGTAGAGCCCCGAGTGCACGACGCCGGAGTTGCGGCCGGTCTGGTGGGCGGCGACCTCGGGCTCCTTCTCGAAGACGGTCACCTCGTCCCCGCGCACCTCGGCCAGCCGGCGGGCCACCGCGAGGCCCAGGATCCCGGCCCCAACGACGCCGACCCGCCGACGACCGCCGTCCGGTCGTGGTGCGGCCTCCCCTGGAATCAACGCCTGGTCTCCTGCTCTGTGCTTGCCGCGGTGTTCCTGCCACCAGGGTATGCGTAAACCGCCGCATGTCGTTCGGCGATCTCGGCGGCCCGGGGAATCGACGCGATCGCGCCTGGTTTCTCGACGGTCAGCGAGGCCGCGGCGCACGCGTACTGGAGCGCCTCCTGGATCGGCTGGTCGGCGGCGAGACAGGCGGCCAGGACGCCGGCGAACGTGTCACCGGCGGCGGTGGTGTCCACGGGTCGGGCGCGAGCGGCAGGGATCTGATACCGTGCGCCGTCGCGGCTCGCGTAGCAGACCCCTTGCTCGCTGAGCGTCAGTGCGACGCGCGGCGTTAATTCGAGCAGCTTTTCGCACTGTACAAAGGCGCCGGCAAAGGCGGCCGCAGGACCAGCGCCGCGCGGCTCGGGCCCGGCAATGGTGGCCGCTTCGATTTCATTGACGACCAGCAGATCGGTGACCGCGAGCAGCTCGGCGTCTAAAGTGCGCGCCGGAGCGGCGTTCAGAATTGTCAGCGCGCGTCCGGTTTCGTGGGCCGCGGCAAATGCGGCCTGCACCGTCTGTACCGGAATTTCCAGCTGGGCCAGCACTACCGCGCATTCCGCGGTGCCCGCCAATTCGGCTGCCGAGAGGTCACCCAAACACCCGTTCGCCCCTGATACCACCACAATTGTGTTCGCGCCCGCCGGATCCACCGTGATCAGCGCGGTTCCGCTCGGCGTGCCGAGTATCTGGCGCAGCAGAGCGACGTCCACGCCGTCGCCGCCTAGCACGTCCCGCAGACGCGCTCCGTATTCGTCGGCCCCGACCGCGCCGAGAAACGCACAGTCCGCCAGGCCGGACCGCGCGACGGCGATCGCCTGATTGGCCCCCTTGCCGCCGGGCATCGCGTCGAAGCTGTGTGCAAGCACGGTCTCGCCGGGCTGCGGCAACGCCTCGCAGCGGGCGACGAGGTCCATGTTCGCGCTGCCGACGACGAGGACCCGCGGGCGCCGCCCTGACTTCGACATGAGGCCAGTATGGCGCGCG
>Ga0134126_10006720_pt1 | contig 14444 bp, 13 predicted proteins | sample KB31752_FD_96881 | JGI IMG/M metagenome (GOLD analysis project Ga0134126, IMG submission 96881) | Terrestrial soil microbial communities with excess Nitrogen fertilizer from Kellogg Biological Station, Michigan, USA - KB3-175-2 | ecosystem: Environmental > Terrestrial > Soil > Unclassified ... | reverse complement strand
CGGGGCGGGTGCACCACCGCCAGTTGGATGTGGCAGACCTGGAATCCCTCCAGCCGTTTGTTGCACAAGTCATCGATGAATTCGGAAGCCTCGCTCCCGTCCTCATCTCTGACGCCAAGATGATCGATGAAAACCAAGACCGCATCGCCGCAGCCCGGATCCCCGTCGGCCGACTCGGACGACCCCAGGAGGTCGCCAATCCCGCCGCCGCGATGCTGACCAACGGCTACCTCACCGGTCACGTCACGCTCCTCGACGGCGGAATCCACCCGCGCTGACTCCTCCGCAGACACCGACCCTGAAAGGACATCACCGATGGAAGACCAGAGCGCCACGACGCCCTCCTGAGCTGACCGGCTCGCCTTGGACCAGTTGATCGTCGACATGGTTCACCTCAGCGACGACGACCTGGCCAAGCCAATCCCGTGCGCAGGCTGGACGGTGCGCGACCTCATCGTCCGCATGAACACCGAACGCGCCGCCATCTGCGGTGCGCCCCTGAACGAAGCCACCGGCCCACGCCCGCCACTATAACGGGCACCGTCCACATCAGGGCCGGCAGCAGGAACCCCCGTTACGCCGGCCTAGCGAAGCAGCCGATATCACCGCCAGGATCGAGCGCTGGCAGGCCCTTGGTGGCTTGATCAACGAGTACCACAGAGCGGCCTAGCGGGCGCGGAACGCCAGTTCAGCGCCCGTACGCGAGTTTTGGCACGGCACACGGGCCAGGGCCAAGCGGCCGGGCTGCCCATTCGCGAGTCGCGCTCAGTCCGCCTCCAGCAGCGCCGGCGGAAGCGGGTCGCGACATTATGAGAATCTCAACTATAAGGTTGAAAAATTAAATCAATAGTGCTTGAATCTCTACCATGAACCGTGCGACATCCAAACCGCTTGTGCTCGTGGCCCTCTTGCTGGCCTCCTTCGTCGTCAACCTCGACACCACCCTCGTCAACGTGACGCTTCCGACGCTGACGCGTGAGATCGGTGCCTCCGACGCCCAGCTGCAGTGGGTGGTGGACGCCTACAATCTTGTTTTCGCGGCCCTGCTGCTGACGTCGGGGAGCCTGTCCGACCGGTTCGGCCGCAAGGGCATGCTGATGGCTGGCCTGCTGGTGTTCGGCGCGGCCAGCTTCGCCGGCGGTTACGCCACGTCCCCGGCCGGGCTGATCGCCGCCCGGGCCGTGATGGGCCTGGGGGCCGCGATGACCTTCCCGGCGACCCTCGCGCTGCTCACCGGGGTTTTCACCAGCCGCAAGGAGCGGGCGCTGTCCATCGGCCTGTGGGGAGCAACGGCCGGCGTGGCCATCGCCCTAGGGCCGATCGTGGGCGGCTTCCTGCTCGAGCACTTCACCTGGTCGAGCGTCTTCTATACCCTAGGGCCGGTATCGCTGGCAGTGATCGCCTTGGTCGCCCTGTACGTCCCCGCGTCGCGTAACCCCGTGCGCCGTAGCCTCGACCCCCTGGGCCTCGTCCTGTCGGCCGGCTTCATGGGCCTGCTCGTCTACACGATCATCGAAGCCCCCGGCCGCGGCTGGGCGTCGGCGGCGTCGCTGGCCGGCTTCGCCGGCTCCGTGGTCCTGCTGGCCGCGTTCATCGTCAGTGAGCGCCGCACGGGCGAGCCGATGCTCGACGTGCGGCTCTTCCGGGACCTGCGCTTCAGCGCCGCCAGCGCCTCGGTCACGATCTCGTTCTTCACCCTGCTCGGGTTCATCTTCCTGATCACTCAGTTCTTCCAGTTCGTCCGCACCTACAGCCCGCTGTCGGCCGGCGTTCACCTGCTGCCGGTTGCCTTCGCCGTCGCCGCCGGATCAGTGCTCGGGACGCGGCTGGCGGTCCGCGTCGGCACGAAGGTCATCGTCACGGCCGGGCTGGCCCTCCAGGCGGCGTTCTACTTCTGGGCGGGCGGCACCATTTCCCCCACGCTCAGCTACGGGATCATCGCCGTCCAGATGGTCGTCTACGGCCTGGGGATGGGGCTGACCTCCGCTCCGGCGACCGAGTCGATCATGGGGGCTGTCGCCGCTGACCAGGCTGGCGTCGGATCGGCCATCAACGACTCCACCCGCCTGCTCGGCGGGACCCTCGGGGTAGCGGTCATCGGCAGCGTGTACGCGACGCTGTACGACGCGCGGCTCGGCAGCGCCCTGCCCGCGTCGCTGCCCGCCAGCCTGGCGGGCCTGGCCCGTCAGTCCATCGGGGCCGCGTACGGCGTGGCCAGCCAGCTGGCCGGCCAGGGCCAGTCCCCCGTGGCCGGCGCCGTCCGCCAGGCCGCGACCGGGGCGTTCGACCACGGCCTGGCGGTCGGGTGCGTCGTCGCCGGGGCCGTCGCGGCGGCCGGAGCACTACTCGCCGCCGCCTTCCTGCCCGCCCAGCCCCCGCAGCAGCCCCGGGACGAGGGCACCCCGGCCGAGCTGGCCGGGACCCTGACGGACTGAGCTGGCCGCGCCGACCATCCACCGGAGGGACCATGCGACCACGTTTTTCTTTCGAGTTCCTGGGACGGGCCGCTTACCGCCGGCGACGGCCGGTGCTAGCCCTGGCCATCTTGTTCGCGATCTTCGCCGGCGCCTGGGGAACCGGTGTCTTCGGCAAGCTGATCTCCGGCAACGCCTTCGCCCCGCCCAGCAGCCAGAGCCAGCGCGAGAGCGGCCAGTCAGCGGCGATCTTCGGCCGCAGTGACGCCGATGTGGTCCTGCTGTACCGCAGCTCGGCGCTGACCGTCAGCGACCCCGCTTACCGAGAGGCCGTCACCGCCGCGCTGGCCGCACTGCCGCGGCAAGATATCACCGGTATCAGGACCTACTGGTCATCGCGAGCCCCTGCCCTGGTCAGCTCCGACCGGCGCGCCACGTACGCCGTGCTGCAGCTGGCCGGGTCCACCGACCAGGCCCGCGACGCGACGTACAAGTCGCTCATGGCCCAGCTCGACGGGCCCGGGCCGTACACCGCCCCGCTGGGCCGGGTGGCCATCGCGTCGCAGGCCGGCGGCCAGGTGGCGACCGAGGTGGCCGTCAACTCCGAGGTGACACGGAACATCGCCCGGTCCGAGGGCATCTCGACTCCGGTCCTGCTGATCTTGCTGGCGGTCATCTTCGGCAGCCTGGCCGCGGCATTCCTCCCGCTCGCGATCGGGGGCCTGGCCATCCTCGGCTCGTTCGCGGTGCTGCGGCTGCTGACCCTGGGCACGCCGGTCTCGGTGTACTCAGTCAATGTCACCACGCTGCTCGGCCTGGGCCTCGGCATCGACTACGGCCTGTTCATGGTGACCCGGTTCCGCGAGGAACTGCGCCGCCAGCCGTCGGTGGAAGACGCCGTCGCCCGGACCGTCGCCACCGCCGGCCGCACGGTCGCGGTCTCCGGGGTGACCGTCGCGGTCGCGCTGTGCAGCCTCATGCTGTTCCCCGAGGTCTTCCTGCGCTCCATGGGGTACGGCGGCGTCGCCACGGTGCTGGTCGACATGATCGCCGCCCTCACCGTGCTGCCCGCGCTGCTCGGCGTCCTGGGGCACCGCGTCAACGCCCTGCGGCTGCGGCGGAACGTCGGCCGCGAGCCGCGGGCGCAGGGCGGCTGGTACCGGCTCGCGCACGGCGTGATGCGCCGCCCCGCCGCCTACGCGGCCGTCATCGTCGTCGTGCTGCTCGCCCTGGGCTCCCCGTTCCTGAAGGTCTCCTGGGGCGGCACCGACGCCCGGGTGCTGCCCGCGGGCACGCCAGTGCTCCAGGTGCAGGACGCGCTGCAGACCCAGTTCCCCGGCAACCCGACCGCCCCCATCGAGGCCGTGGTAAGCGGCGTGACCAGCCAGCCGGCCCTGTCGGCGTACATCAGCAAGATCGACTCGGTCAGCGGCGTGAGCGGCGTGACGGTAACCGGCCGCCACGGCACCGGGCCCAGCGAGGAGGTCCGGCTCGACATCGGCTACACGTCGCAGTCGCAATCGCCGGCGGCCCGCCAGCTCGTCAGCCAGGTGCGGTCAGTCGCGCCGCCGCCGGGGGCGACCGTCCTCGTCGGAGGGGCCACCGCCGTCCTAGTCGACGAGCTGTCCAGCCTGGGTGCCACGCTGCCCTGGATGGCCCTGCTGACCGGGGCAGCTACCTTCATCCTGCTCTTCCTGGCCTTCGGCTCCGTCATACTGCCGGTCAAGGCCATCGTGATGAACATCCTGAGCCTGTCAGCCACATTCGGGGTGATCGTCTGGGGATTCCAGTGGGGTCACCTGTCGGGACTGCTCCGCTTCGCCCCGACCGGCTCGATCGATCCCACGATCCCGGTCCTCCTGCTGGCCCTGGTTTTCGGGCTGTCTATGGACTACGAGGTGTTCCTGCTGTCGCGGGTCCGCGAGGCCTACGACGAGACCGGCGACAACGCCACCGCCATCGCCCGGGGCGTGCAGCGCACGGGCGGCGTCATCACCAGCCTGGCGCTGCTCCTGATCGTCGTCGTCGCGCTCTTCTCCTTCTCAGGCGTCACCTTCATCAAGCTGCTCGGTGTGGGCATGGTCGTGGGCCTGGTAGTGGACGCAGCCATCGTCCGCACTCTGCTCGTCCCGGCTACCATGCGCCTGCTCGGCCCGGCCAACTGGTGGGCCCCGGGACCGCTCAGCCGCCTGTACACCCAGTACGGCCTGCGCGAGGCAGGCGAACCAGGCCCCGTGCCGCCGCCCGGGCCGGCGGCCCCGCCGCCCGGCGATAGCCGGCCGGCTGGCCGGGCCGGCTGGCCCCGAGATGAGTACCAGTCCATGCCAGGCGGCCCAGGGGCCGCATGAGCCCCGGCCGCAAGCACCGGTCACCGGCCCAGGCGTCGATGCGGATGACGCAGCTCGAGCCGAGCGGCGACATCCGCCAGTACCTGCCGGGCGGCCAGATCGAGGTCGGCGAGCTCGACGGCGCCCCGGGCGGCAGGCTGGACGCCGTGGCGGAGGCTCTGACCATCCCCGGCTTCACCGTCACGGTCCCCGCGGACATCGTCAGCGCGATGTGGCACAAATGGGTGATGATCGCCACGGTCGGGGCGGTCACCTCCCTCGCCTGCGGCACCATCGGGGACGTCGCCGCCCTCACGGACGGCGCGCAGTTCGCCGCCGCGACCCTGGGCGAGGCGGCTGCGGTAGCCGCGGCGGCCGGCCACAAGCTGGACGAGGCAGGCCCCGACGCGCTGGGCAACCTGGTCGCGGCCGCGGGGTTCCCGCTCACGTCGTCGCTGTCCCGCGACCTGGCGGCGGGCAGGGCGACGGAGGTGGAGAACGTGCTCGGTGACCTCATCGGCCGGGGAAGGGCCGCAGGCGTCCCCGTGCCCCGCCTGGAGGCCGCCGCCCTGACGCTGCGCGCCCACAACCAGCGGCAGGCAGCGCCAGCGGCAAGCTGAGCCGGCCGCCTGGCGGCGCGAGGAAACCGGGGCTGCCACTGGCGGCAGCCCCGGCGGCGTGACCCGGGCCGCCCGCAGGCGGTAGCCGCAGGCCGACCGGGGACCCGAGTAGTAAACTTCTAAAACAAGTAGTACGCTATACATGTTTTTGAAGTTAGGTCGAGAGCTCGTCCAGCCTGGGAGGCGGCATGGCCAGGTCCTATGAACAGGGGTGTCACATCGCTCGCGCGCTCGACGTGCTGGGGGAAAGGTGGACCCTGCTGATCGCGCGGGAACTCGTCGCGGGCTCCCGCCGCTACAGCGACCTCCTGGAGGCGCTGCCCGGCATCGGCACCAGCCTCCTGGCGGCCCGCCTCAAGCACCTCGAGCAGCACCGGGTGGTCCGCCAGGTGACCTTGCCCGGCCCGGGGCGGACCGCCGCCTACGCGCTGGGCGAGCGCGGTGAGGCGCTCATGCCGGTCCTGGCCGCGCTCAGCGAATGGGGCGGCGGCCTCCCGGACACGCCGCCCGGGTATGCCGACAACCCCGTGTGGGGCATTATCGCGCTGCGCCTGCGGGCCTGCGCCGAGGCCGCCTCCTTCGGCATCCTGACCGAGCTGACAGTGGGCGGGACAACCGTCTGGCTGCAAGGCGACGGCGAGCGGGTGCGCATGGAGACGGGCCCGGCCCCCACCAATCCCGGCCTACGGCTGACCTGCGCGAAGGACACCTTCTACGCCCTGGTCAAGGGCCGGGCGACCGTTGAGGACGCCCTGTCCTCGGGCCAGCTGGCCATTGACGGCGAGGCCGCCGACGGCCAGCTCTTCTTCGACCTGTTCGGTCTGCCCCGGGCAGCTTGAGCAGGCCGCCATCCCGACACCGCCCGTCCCGGGAAACCGGGCGGTACCGCAGCTAGCAGAGGAGCCCATCATGAGCCGTGACTTCCTGGTGATCGGAGCGACCGGGAAAACGGGAAGCCAGACGACCGAATTGCTGCTCGAGCACGGTCACCGCGTCCGTGCCCTCGTGCACCGGGCCGATGACCGCTCTGAGCGGCTGGCCGCCCTCGGCGCCGAGACGGTGACCGGCGACGTCCACGACCTCAACGCGGTGGCCGCGGCGATGAAGGGCATCGACGCCGTCTACTTCACGTACCCGATCCTGCCCGGGCTGCTCGACGCCACCGCCAACGTGGCCCAGGCCGCGGCGGAGAACCAGGTCGGGGCGATCGTCAGCATGTCGCAGGTCTCCGCCCGCCGCGAGGCCGCCAGCAACGCCGCGCGGCAGCACTGGGTCGCGGAGCGCCTGCTCGACCGCTCGGCCGCCGCCGTCACCCACCTGCGGCCCACCTTCTTCGCCGAGTGGCTGGTCAACTTCTGGGACGGGACCGGCGTGCTGCGCCTGCCGCTCGGCGACGGCCGCCATGCCCCCATCACCGCCGCCGACCAGGCCAAGGTCATCGCGGCCATCCTGGAAGACCCGGCCCCGCACGCCGGCGCAACCTACCCGCTGTACGGACCGGTCGAGCTCAACCACTACGAGATCGCCGAGACCATGAGCAGTGTCCTAGGACGAGACGTCACCTACGTCCCCGTCGAGTTCGCCGACTTCGCCGCCGCCCTGGAGAGGCAGGGCCGGTCCCCGCACCTCATCCAGCACCTCAGCGGCGTCACCGTCGATTACCGCCACGGCATCTTCTCCGGTACCAACGACCTGGTCAAGGCCATCAGCGGCAGCGACCCGACCGATCTCGGGACCTTCATCGCCCAGAACAAGCCGTTCTACGACAACCATGCCGCCTGAGCGGCCCAGCCGCCCGCGCCGGGCGGCGCCACTGATCGCGCCGAGGAGGCCGTGATGAGAACCACCTACACCGTCGAGAACTGCCAGCACGTCAGCGACAAGACCTACGAGGAGCTCGTAGCCGAGTTCGAGGAAGTCACCGGCGAGGGCGAAATGGGCCTGGTCACGCAAGCCCTGAGCGCCGCCAGCACAGCGCGGGAATGGGAAGAGTCGCTCAAGGACCTGATGGGGCCGAGCGGTTTCGGGCGCGCCTTCTCCATGGACCACGGCCGCTGGCTCAGCTTCTACGGAACTCCCGCCAAGGCCAAGAAGTACGTCTACGGGAACCCGGTCGTGGCCGAGACGATCGTGCGGCACGACACCCGCGCCGGGCTGCAGGTCCCGCTGTCGCTGCTCATCTACGAGGACGCCGACGGCCACGGCTGCGTCACCTACGACCTGCCGTCGTCGGTGATGGGCTTCATCGACAACCCCGAGCTGCGCCAGGCCGTGGCCGCACTGGACGCCAAGCTCACCAGCTTCATCGAGAAGCTCACCGGCGTGCCCGCCTGAGCAGCGGCTGACAAGCAGCACCATCATGACCGACAACTCGGCGATCATCGCCGCCTGCCACCGCGCCTACACCGGATTCGCGGCAAACGACCCGGCCGACCTGATCGCGCTGATGACCCCGGACGTGGTCTTCGACCTCCCGACGTCACTGCCCTACGGCGGGACGTTCCACGGCCCCGAGGGATTCAAGGCGTTCTACGACCACATCCACGAGTACTACTACTCGGTCCTCAACTACGACCTCCACGCCGTGCTGGACGCCGGGACGCACGTCATCGTGCCCGCTGTCACCCGCGGCGTATCGCACACCGGGCACGTCATGGTCAACGAGCACTGCCTGATGTTCACCGTCGCCGACGGGCGGATCACCCAGGCCCGGATCTACGCCGACACCGCCAAGGGCCGCGACACCATCGCCGGCATGAAGGTCTACCCGTCAGCCGCTGACGGCTGACCCGGCTGAGCGCCGGAAGCCCGGCCGGGCCAGCGCGTCCGCGATGCTCTCACGCTGACCGGACTGCCACTCACCCCGCTCAATTTTCACGCCAAGTGCCGGTCACCCGGCTCCGAGACACCGAGGAGTACCCGTGAAAGCCATCCAGATCACCGAGTACGGCGAGCCGCTTGAGGTGCTGAAGCTGGCGGACCTGCCTGAGCCCCCTGAGCCGGGCGAGGGCGAGGTTCTCGTCGCCGTCGCCTACGCGCCGCTCAACTTCCACGACCTGCACTTCATCAGCGGCGGGATCGTGAAGCCGCCGCTGCCCCTCATCCCGGGCAACGAGGGCGTCGCCCGCGTGCTGCGGGCCGGGCGCGGTGTCACGGGGCTGGCGGAGGGCGACCATGTCAGCCTCCCGCTGCTGAGCGGCTCGTGGCGGGAGCGGCTGGTCATTCCGGCCGACGGCCTGACCCCGCTGCCGGACGGCGACCTGCGGCAGCTGTCGATGGCCGGGGGCAACCCGCCCACCGCCGGGATAGCCCTGACCGAGTACGCGAAGCTGGGCGAGGGCGACTGGGTCGTGCAGAACAGCGCCAACGGGGGCGTCGGGCGCAGCCTGATCGTCATGGCGCGCAAGCGCGGCATCAAGACGGCCAACATCGTGCGGCGGACCGACGTCACCGACGACCTCAAGGCCATCGGCGCCGACATTGTGGTCCTCGACGGGCCTGACGTGGCCCGGCAGATCCGTGACCAGATCGGCACCGACACCCCCCTGCAGCTCGCGGTCGGCGGCGTGGCAGCCGACTCCCTGGTGGAGGTACTGTCGCCGGGCGGCACCGTGGTGTACTACAGCAACGGCAGCGGCTCGCCCCTAGTCACAGAGGGAGAACTCGCCAAGCGCAAGAACGTGAGCATCCAGAAGCTGTTCGTCGGCGCCTTCGACCGCCAGACCCGGCTGGTGCCGTTCATCCAGGAGGCCGCGGCGCTGATAGCGGCGGGCGAGATCGACGTCCCCGTCGAGGCGGTCTACCCGCTGGAGCAGCTCGAGGAGGCCATCCACCACCTCTACCGCGGCGGGAAGATCCTGCTCAAAGTCGACCCGGACGCGCGGTAGCCCCGGTCCCGCCGTACCGGCCTGCGCTCCCCGGCACCCGGGCCGGGAGCGCGGGCCGCAACTGCCGGTGAGCGGCTGATGCGAGCCCGCGGAAGGAGGCGGTGCCGCCTCGGGAAGGTGGAACGGCACACTCAGCCGTCACCGCGAGCGGTGCCGTGACATCCTGGTGCATCAGCGCAGCGGACGGGCGGCTCTGCCGGTAAGCCCGGTCGCGCAACCGGACCCGGGCCGCCCGGCACCGCGCTGACGGCAGGCTCCGAGCCGCCCGGCCAGGTTCAGCGGCTACGGTCGAGATACCGTCACACAATCCGCGATTGTATTCCGCCGTCAAGTAGTAGATTTTTTCTATCTTCTGATTTACGGAGTATACTTAGTTCATGCGGAGTTATGACCAGTACTGCTCGATCGCCCGGGCCCTGGACGTTACGGGAGACCGCTGGACGCTGCTGATCGTGCGGGAGCTGCTGCTGCAGGGGCCGTGCCGGTTCACCGACCTCAAGCGCGGCCTGCCTGGCATCGCGACGAACCTGCTGTCGGCCCGACTCAAGGAGCTCGAATCGGCGGCCCTGGTCACCCGCGAGGACGCGCCGCCCCCGGTCGCTACCGCCTTGTACGAGCTGACCGAGTCCGGGCGGGCGCTGGAGCCGGCCCTCAAAGCGCTCGCGCTGTGGGGCCTGCGGTTCATGGGCGAGGAACGGGCGGACGACGCGTTCCAGGCCCGGTGGCTCGCCTACGCACCGGCCTGGTTCACCACCGACGCCGACCCGGACGCCCCGCCCGCCGTCATCCAGCTGATCGCGGCCGGGGAACTAGCCGTCATCGAGCTGGGTGACGGCCAGGTCCGCACCAGGCTCGGTCGCGCCGCCGACCCCGACCTCGTGCTGGACGGTCCGCCCCGCGCGGTGCTGGGGCTGCTCACCGGCGTGGTCGACCTCGAGAGGGCCGGGCACCTCGGGCTGTCCGCCACGGGTGCCACCGGCCTGCTCGCCCGCCTCCGCCCGGCCGTTTCGGACCCGGCGCCCGCCCGGGGCGAGGCGCGTTCACAGCCGCGCCGTGCCTAGCCGGGCTTCCGGCGGCTACTGCAGGCAGTCCAGCAGGACCTGGACAGCGGAGGGATCCCCGTCTATGGCGTAGCTGCCCGGGGCGGTGTAGGCGGGACGGCCGGCGGCCGGGCGGTGCAGGATCCTGATGTAGTCGGGCGCGTTGCCGGTCACGGTCGCGTCGACGGGCTGGCCGTCTTCGGGACCGGTCGCGATGCGCCGGTTGCTCCGGCGCGGAGGCGGCCCGCCGGGCCTCGCGGTGCCCGCTGGCGTGGCGCGCCGCCCGTCCCTGCTCCTGGCCCGGATCGGCACCGCCTTGGAGGCCGCAGCCGACGTGTGGCTCGCCCCGAGCGGGCTGACCGGGCGTGACTACGCGGTCTTGGCGATCCTCAGCGCTGACAATCCGGACACGCAGCTCGACCTCGCCCGCATGCTCGGCAAGGCGCCCGGCATCGTCGTCATTGCCGTCGACCGGCTTGAGCAGGCAGGCCTGGTAGAGCGCCAGCGCGACCCGGCCGATCGCCGGCGCAGCCGAGTGGCTGTCACCGCCGAGGGGCGCCGGGCGCTCCGCAAGGCGGACCGCATCGCCGACGGGGGACTGGTCCAGCTGCTTCCCGGCCTGGAGGCACCCGAGCGCCAGTTCCTCTTCGACCTGCTCGCCCGAGGCTTCAGCCAGGAAACCCGGCCGGACATCACGCGCGGCTAAGCCCGACCCGTGCTCACAGGTCGAGGGCGTCGACCGTGGCGCCCGGGTCAGGGCCGAGAATGCCGGCCGGGCGAGGAACAGCTCCCACCACGCCGCGGTAAGGGCCCGGCGGGAGCAGGCGAGCAGTCGACCTCACTCACGCGTGTCCGGGAAACGGGGCAAGCTCAGTTGCCGACCAGGGTTGGCGCGGTGATGTTCTTGAGCTCAGTGAACCGCTCGCCGGCCGGTTCGGCGAAGATGTTGCGGCGGCGGCCTTGAGATGACCCGGACGGCTTGCGGCTTCCCGCGCCCGGGGCCTAGCTCGCGAGCGCTTGAGTCAGCCGGCCGCGGCAGCCCCGGTGCGGCACGCTTGGGATGACCGCCCGCTCGACGAGGCCATCACGCTCCAGGACCTTCAGGGATCCTCCCGCCCCACCAGAACCCGCTGAACCAGCTAGGTAAGCCTGGCAGCCCCCTCGCCACCCTCGTCCCGCGACGGAACCGGGCCACCCGGCTCCGGCAAGAAAGGCACCCCGCCAGCCAAGCACCCGGCCCTCCGTAAGTTCCCTCCCCGCAGTTGCCGCTGAGCCCAGGGAGCCGGTGAAACACGGTCCAAACCCACTTGCGATCACCGAAGCCATGCAGGTAAGCGGACGGGCGTCCGTGCGGGTGCAAAGCGACACACGGTCGCATGGCGGGGGTCAGGCGCAGGTGATGCTCGCCGGGGCGTTGTCAGCCCCGGTGACGTTGGCCGTAAATCCCACGGTGAGCGAGCCGCCAGCGGAGATTGTGCCGTTGTATGGCTGGCTGGTCACCGTGACCGCTTGTCCTGACTGAGTGTAGGCGCCGTTCCACAAGCTGGTGATCTGCTGGTTCCCTGGGAAGTTCCAGGCGAGCTCCCAGCCGTTCTTCGGGCTGCTGCCGGTGTCCTTCACCACCACCTGGGCCTGGAAGCCGCCGGCCCAGGAGTTCACCACCGAGTAGGTCCCGGTGCAGGCGGCCGGAGTCGGATTGGAGCCGCCGACGTTCACCGAAAACGAGTTGGTCGCGAGACCCGCCCCGCCCTGCCACAGCTCGAAGCCGGCCTCGATGTCGATCAGCCACCAGGACGGCTGGATGTAGCCGCGGCTGATCGCGTCCTGCACCAGCGGCGCAAGGTCAAGACCGCTCACCGAGGCGGTCGGGGTTGTCATGGTATAGGAGGCGGTGTTCCACCCCTGGGTGCCGAACCAGACGTTATAGCCACGGCCGCCGATGATGGTGCCGGTGGCGACCTGCGAGCCGAATGGCTGCACCGGGCCGTTGTGGTTTAGCCAGATCATCAGCTCGGTACCGTTAGGCTGCCCGGACGTCGTCGGTGTCTGGTTGAACCAGATGTCGTAGGCGACGTCATAGTCGTTGCTGCCGCCGGGCTGCGTGGTGCTCCAGCTCGTGGTGACCTTGCCCGTGGTGATGGCGGAAGCCTGGACCGGGTTACCGGACAGGCCGCCGGACGTGCAGTTGCCCCAGTGGCAGCCCTGGTAGATGGACGGGTAGCCGCCGGGCGCGCCGTTGGTGGCGTTGCTGATGGACGAGTTGGCGACCGTGAAGTCGGCGTTGCCGTCGGTCGTGATGCACTCCGGCGCGCTTGAGCCCCACTCGTTGTTCTGCACGGTATATACGCCGCCGCCCACGGCCGCCGTCCGCGACTGGCAAAGCTGGCTGGTTGCCGCCCGGGCGCCCGGCCCGGTCGCGAGCAGCCCGGCCGCGAGCAGCCCGGCGACGGCCAGACCAGCAGCCTTGTTTCTCCAAGACACCGGACGCTTCTCCCTTCGCGAAAGTTCGGTTCGTACCGAACATTTGGGACGCTAAGACGACGGCCCGTCCGAAAGCCATAGAGTGCCCGGCACCCTGACCTCGGGCCAGGTCAGGCCCTTGAAGAAGACCGTGAAGTCATGAAAGTTACTTGACCGCCAGATGCCGATGGGTCAGGCGGAATCTCGGAGCACGAGTTCGGTTTCGAGCACCATCCGCCTCGGGCCGCGGCCAGGATCGTCTACCAGCGCCAGCATCTCCCTGACCATTTGGGCGGCCATGGCGTCGACTGGCTGCCTGACGGTGGAGAGCCGGGGCTTGGTGTACTGCGACAGCGGCAGGTCATCGAAGCCGAGAACGGCTACGTCCTCGGGTACCCGGCGGCCGAGGCGGCCAAGCGCGTCCAGCGCTCCGACGGCCATCAGGTCGGATGCGGCAAATACCGCGTCCAGTCGGGGGCGATGGTCGATCAGCCGGCGCAGCGCGTGCTCGCCAGCCCGTCGAGTGTAGTCACCGTAAGCGATCATGCCAGGATCATGCATGCCCGCGGCGGTCATCGCCTTGCGGTAGCCGAGCAGCCGGTCGATGCCGGGTGCCATGTCGGGCGGCCCCGCGATCGTCGCGACCGAGGTACGGCCGGCGCTGAGCAGGTAGTTGACCGCCTTCTTCGCCCCTTCGATGTTGTCTGCGTCGACATAGCTGATGCCGTCCCCGCCGGATAGCGGGCGGCCGCACAGGACGACCGGTATGCCCAGGTCGGCCAAGTCGAAGCCGGACCCGAGGTGCATGGAGACGAAGAACGCTCCGTCCACGTGTCGGCTGCGCAGGTACCTGGCCACCATGCGGTAGTCGCGCGACGTTTGCAACGTGAGCAGCACCAACTGGAGATCCACTTCGGCCAGCTCCCGGCCGAAGCTCAACAGGATCCGGGCGAAGAACGGGTCGGCGAATACCTTCACGTTCTCTTCCCCCACCACCAGCGCGATCGAGCCCGCCTGCTGCGGCCGGGCCGCGCGTGAGGCCCGGTTCCTCACGTAGCGGAGCTGGGCTATCGCCTGCTCCACCCGCACCCTGGTCTCCGGCTGGACGTGCGCGGAACCGGTGAGGACGCGGGACGCCGTGGCCGCCGAGACGCCCGCGAGCCGTGCGACATCGGCAAGCGTGGGTGGCGCGCCCGAGGCCAGGGAGGCGAGGGCCGCCGCGGATACCGCGGACGTGGCGGAGGCCGTAGGCGCCGCTGACAGTGGTGGTGTCGCGGACGCGGCAACGCTGGCTATACGGGTCACCGGCATCTCCTCCGCAACTCTCGGGGGACGGTTCAGTCATCCGGCCGCTATCGCCCCATGGGGAATCCTGGTGCAATCAGTTTGTAATGATGGGGAAACCTCTGCAATGCCTTCGTGAAGCTTTCGGAATCCGTAAGTTGGCTTGAAAGTTACATGCGCTCCCATGTCGTGCCACGGCCGTCGCTGGCCGAACGAGGCCCTTCTGTGCTGGGAATCCTTGACCGGCCGGGACATCCACGGTGGCTCAGGGCGCGTCCGCAGGGCTGCGGCCGATTGACCGGTTCAGTGCCCGCGCCTAGCGTCAGCGGCGCTCGCGGCGTAATCACTTCGCCTGGACCAGGGAGGTGCATCTGAGGATGCATATGAGACTGCTGAGTAAACTGCGACGCTT
>Ga0134126_10006717_pt1 | contig 14447 bp, 12 predicted proteins | sample KB31752_FD_96881 | JGI IMG/M metagenome (GOLD analysis project Ga0134126, IMG submission 96881) | Terrestrial soil microbial communities with excess Nitrogen fertilizer from Kellogg Biological Station, Michigan, USA - KB3-175-2 | ecosystem: Environmental > Terrestrial > Soil > Unclassified ... | reverse complement strand
TGCGGTGTGCGCGGCGGTAGCGGGCCGGCTCTGCTGGCCGGGCGTGCCGGGCCGGGGCGGCGGGGTCTGGGCTGGCGCGGCCACGTCGCCGCGCTGCGGGATGCCCGGGGTTCCCCCGCGGTGCCCGGGTGCTGGCGGCGTGCCCCTGGCGGACTGCCCCTGGCGGACTGCCGCAGCTGCGATGGATTCCCGGATCCATCGCGCCAGCCCGGCCGGACGCCGCGATGGATACCCGGACCCACACCCGATTTCCCTGCTGGATCCCCGGATCCATCGCACCCAGCCGCGCCAGAACCGGCGCCGGAGCGCGATGAATACCCGAACTCATCGCACCCAGCCACGGGGGACCGGGCGCCGGGCCGCGATGGATCCCCGGATCCATCGCGCCCAGCCACGGGGGGCCGGGCGCCGGGGCGCGATGGATCCCCGGATCCATCGCACCGGGCGTCTGATCATGGAGGAAACTGGGGTTATCCCGCACGGTCACATGACAGCGGTCACATGGCAGCGGTCACATGGCAGCGGTCACATGACAGCGGCACACGAAGCCGGGCTGTCCCGGCCCGCCACCAGCGCAACCCCCGCCGGAACAGACCACCGCTTTACTTGCGCCAAGCTCTCCTAGCGCGCGGAATAGTTATCCACAGGCCGTGGACAGCCTAGTCGCAGCGCAACCGCCATATCGCCTGACGACCTGGGAGAAGTTCACAGGTCGTCCAGCCGTTATCCACAGCGACGCTCCCCCGTGTCCACAAGTATTACCCAGCGGTATCCACAGTCGCCCCCAACGCCAGGCCGACGTCACTGCCCTATGGGCTCGCGCCCGGAGAGTGAGCGATGCGCCTATTGCTGTCGTTGGCGCGGCCGGCGAACAGCAGCGATGTGCACGTTACTGTCGCGCGAACAGCGGCGCTGTGCACATTGCTGTCGTTAGCGCGGGCTGGCCTGGCCTCTCCCGGCTGTCTTCGTGATCATGTAATGTTTTCCGTAGATGTAGAGTTTTCGGCGTATAGGGCGGAAAAGTCTACGGTGACGGAAAACACTACATCACAATATTCAATCTGACCCCAGCTCTCACACGAGCGGCTCAGCATTGCGCCGCTTCGCGGTGCGCGCTGGTTTGACGAACTCCCTGCTGCTGTCCGCAGTTGATGCGCCGGGACCGCGTGGCTTCGTTGCTGTCGCTTGCACTGTCGGTGCCGGGTGGCACGCTGCGGTCATGAGACCCGCTCTGAAGTCAGGCCTGCTGCCGGTCTGGCGCGATCGCGACACGTTGCAGATAGGCATCGATCCACGCCGTGCGATCGCGCTGTCCGGGATGCGCCGGGCCGCCGTGGTGATCGGCTTACTCGACGGCAGCAGGGATCGTAGCCAGGTCATCGCGGCGGCCGCCGACCAGGGCATACCGCGCGAAGCGACCGAGCGGGTGCTGACGCTGCTGGCTGCCAGCGGTGCGCTCGACGACTTTCCGGCCAGCACATTACGGGCGGTGCCCTCGTCCGCCAGATCCCGGCTGGCAGCAGAGTTAGCCACTGCCTCACTGTCACACCGCGATCCGGACGGCGGCGCCAGGTCGCTCGCCAGACGCCGGGACATCGCGATCTGGATCACCGGCGAGCGAGGGATCGGCCGGGCGGTCGGGAGGATTCTGCTGGCAGCGGGCGTCGCCCAGGTCCGGATCGGCGAAGCGCAGGAGCGGCGTCCTGATCTGGCCGTGCTGGTCGGCCGCCCGCCGCCTGACCTGTTGATCGCCTTGGCCGCCGACAGCATGCCGCATCTGGCTGTGCTGGCCACCGAGGCGATCGGAGTCGTAGGACCGCTCGTCATCCCCGGCCTGACCTCGTGGCTGCGATGCCAGGACTACGTCAGGGCTGCGCGCGATCCCGCGTGGCCGCTGATCTTGGCCCAGATCGCGACCAGGCGGCCCGATCCGGACGCGCGGGACGCGGTGCTCATCGCCGCGGTGGCCGCGCAGGCCGCCGCGCAGGTGCTGACTGCCATTGACCGGGCTCCGGCCGCGAGCGCGGCGGTGAACGGCACGCTCGAACTCGTGCTGCCCGACTGGCGCTGGCGTCGTCGCACCTGGCAGCCACACCCAGCGTGTGCCTGCGCCAACAACACCGGCCCGGTGACCGACACACCCACACCGGGCGATAGCCGACAATAGAGATCATGAATGATTTGCCCCGCCGTACGGTCACCAGGACGGTAAAGCTGGCGGGCCTGCCTGCCGGGCTGGCTGGCCGTACCGTGCTCGGGCTGGGCAAGCGCGTGGGCGGCCGACCAGCCGAGATCGTCGCCAGGGAGATCCAGCAGCGAACCGCTGACCAGATCTTCCGTGTGCTCGGCGAGCTGAAGGGCGGCGCGCTCAAGGTCGGCCAGGCCTTGTCGATATTCGAGGCCGCGCTGCCGCCTGAGTTTGCCGGACCTTACCGCACCACGCTGACCAGGCTGCAGGAGTCTGCGCCGCCGTTGCCAGCCGGCACCGTGCACCGAGTGCTGGCGAGCGATCTTGGCGACGGGTGGCGCGACCTGTTCGCCGAATTCGACGACCAGCCTGCTGCCGCCGCCTCGATCGGGCAAGTGCACAGGGCAGTGTGGGGGGACGGACGGCAGGTCGCCGTCAAGATCCAGTATCCAGGTGCCGGGCGCGCCCTGATCAATGACTTCACCCAGATCAGCAGGATCGGCAGGCTGTTCGGCATCCTGATGCCTGGTCTGGAGGTAAAGCCGCTGCTCGACGAGTTGCGCGCCCGCGTCGCCGAGGAACTCGACTACCGGCTTGAAGGTGCCTCGCAGGAGGCGTTCGCTACAGCTTTCGCTGACGATCCCGACGTCTGCGTGCCGCGCACCGTGCTGGCTACCGACCACGTTCTGATCAGCGAATGGCTAGCAGGCACGCCGCTATCGAAAATCATTTCCGACGGAACGGAGGAGCAGCGGAACAGGGCCGGTCTGCTGCTTGTCCGATTTCTCTTTTCCAGCCCGGCTAGGGCAGGATTGCTGCACGCTGACCCGCATCCGGGCAATTTCCGGCTGCTGGACGACGGCAGGCTCGGGGTCCTGGACTTCGGAGCCGTCGACCGGTTGCCAGATGGCCTCCCGCCCCTGTTCGGACGCATGCTGTGGCTCGTGCACACGGACGGCGATATCGCCGTCGTTGAGGCCGAACTTCGCGAGCACGGTTTCTTGCGACCTGGCATCACAATCGACCTCGCGGCGCTCAAGAATTTCCTCGCGCCGCTGGCTGACCCTTCCAAGCAAGAGTCCTTTGCCTTCAACCGGGAATGGATGCGCGCCGAGGCGAGCAGGGTCACGGATCTGCGAGGCGCCAATATCGCCCGCCAGCTCAATCTGCCGCCGTCCTACATTCTTATCCACCGGGTATCGACCGCGGGGATCGGCGTTCTGTGCCAGCTTGAGGCCAAAGCCGATTTCCGTTCAGAGGTGCTGCGCTGGATACCCGGATACGGCCCGGCTGGAGCCGTCGGCATAGGCTCGCTGCCAACCGGGTAGCCGCAGGTCCTGCGCCTGCGGCTACCCATCACTGCGGCGGTAGGACGCCGCCTTCAGGCAGCCACCTCATCCTTGCGCGGGCGACCGCGTGCCCGCTTGCGCGGCACTATCTCTCCCCTGATGAACAACTCGCCGCCCCACACTCCCCAGGGCTCCCTGCGCTCGATCGCACCAGCCAGGCAGGTGCCCCTGGCCGGACAGCCACGGCAGAGCGACTTGGCAAGCTCGACATCATCTGGCGATTCGGCGAAGAACAAGTCAGGCTTGCTGGCGCATGGAAGCGCCCGACCCCTGACGACCCCGGCCGGCCCGGCTAGCCCGGTCGGTCCCGCCGACTTCACCATCACGGTGACCGGCATGCTCCCGCCGATCGCGGTCACCCGCACATATTCCGCCTCGGCCGCCGGGTCGTCTATGACCGCGACGGGTCCTGGCCGATACATCGGCCTCATCCCCTCTCATCTGCTGATCGCAGCGTCTCGTCTGTGCTGACAGCGGTGGCCTCACATGACTGAGGCCGCGGACCCGATATATCGGGTCCGCGGCCTCGTGGGGATCTTGGCCGGTCTGGCTAGACCGGATCCCTCGCCGGATGCGGACCCAATGCACCGCAACCCTTCAGGGCGGCGATGCGGGTCGTGTGGGCGTAATTCACTTTGCTGATGGGCTGCTGCCCGGCGAGCTTCGCCGAACCAGCCACCTGGGTGCCATTGCCGAAGAGCGCGGCCTTTGTGTTCCCCTGCGGTCGCACAAAAGCCTGGGCGGCCACCGGCCGGGCACCAGCCCCAGCCGGACCCGCCAGTTCCTTGACATGGCCACGAGGAACGGGCATCTGAACGCGACCGCGAAGAGTGCCCATGCGGGACCGCACGACTGTCGTCTCTGGGGTATCAGCCAGACTGACCAGGCTCAGCATTCCGGGCACCTCCCTCTTTGCAGCGTCACAACGCCCTCCGGGTTGAGAAGAACTAGCTAGACCTTAAGCAGCGCTACCGCAGGCAGGCAACTCTTTTTCCGATGACGTGTCCAGACGGTTACCGGAGCGCATCTGTGGTACGGATGAGACCCTCCTGCACGACGGAGACGACGAGTTCGCCTTCCCGGGTGAACAGCTCACCGCGCGCCAGCCCGCGCGCCCCAGCGGCGACCGGCGACTCCTGCGCGTACAACAGCCAGTTGTCGGCTCGAAAAGGCCGGTGAAACCACATCGCGTGGTCCAGGCTCGCGCCCACGGTCCTCCCGTCCCCCCACGACAGGCCGTTGGCGAGCAGCACCGAGTCAAGCAAGGTCATGTCCGATGCGTACGTCACCAGGCACACGTGCAGCAGTTCGTCATCGGGAAGTTCGCCATCGGCTTTGATCCAGGCCAGGCTCTGCGTCACCCGCAACGCGGGATCGCCCGCCGCCTCGAACGTCAGCGGACCGAGGTACCGGATGTCAATGGGATTGCTAGCCGACACCTCAGCCGCCGCGTCGCCGAACCGCGCTCTCACGCGCTCAGCCGCGGTAGGCAGATCCTCAGGCGGCCGCACGTCCGGCATCGGCCTGGCGTGCTCGACCCCTGGCTCGCGCCGATGGAACGACGCCGACAGCGTGAATATCGGCTTGCCATGCTGGACCGCCGACACCCGCCGCGTAGTGAATGACCTGCCGTCCCGCACCCTGTCTACGAGGTAGATAAGCGGCGCGGTCGGGTCGCCTGGCCTGATGAAGTAGGCGTGCAGCGAGTGGACAGGCCGGTCGTCGGGCACCGTGCGGCCGGCCGCCACCAGCGCCTGGCCTGCCACCTGACCGCCGAACACGCGCTGCCTGCGCTCACCCTCCGGGCTGCGGCCGCGGAAGATGTCGAGCTCGATCTGCTCAAGATCAAGCAGCTCAACCACGGCATCAAGAGCCTTGGTCACTGCCGCTCCCTTCGCTTGGCGGCCGCTGAACCGATGTCGGCAAGAAACCTGGACGGGCTACGCGCGCCCCGGCCGCCCGGCTCCCTGGCGGCCGCCCAGGACAGCAAGAGCCGGTCCCTGGCTCTGGTCAAACCCACATAGAACAGACGACGTTCTTCCTCGATCGCCTGGGTCGTCGCAGCGTAGCTGATCGGCAGCGCGCCATCTGTCAGGCAGGGCAAGAACACCGCAGCCCACTCCAGGCCCTTGGCCGCGTGCAGCGACGCCAGCGTGACGCCGCCAGCATCGGGCACGTGGCCGATCGCGCTCCGATGCTGGAGTTCGGCGGCCAGGTCGGCGAGCCTGGCGGCCTGGTGGGCGGCAAAGAACTCTTCAGCCAGGCGCGCGAGCGCGTCGAGCGACTCCCACCGCTCGGCGGCCCGGCCACGTCCGGCAGGCGGCTCGTTGGTCAGTCCGAGACCGATGAGCACGGGGCGTACCTGCTCGGCCGGGTCCTCATCCGGCGATGCCGACCTGGCTGCCGCGCGCAGCAAGCCGATAGCCTGCTTGACCTCAGCGCGCTCGTAGAACCGCTCGACACCGCGCAACTGGTACGCCACACCGGCCCCGGCCAGCGCCTCTTCGAATCTGGCCGTCATCGCGTTGGTCCTGACCAGCACCGCGATCTGGCCTGCCGCCAGGCCGGAATCGATAAGCCCGGCGACGCCATCGGCCACCCCAGCGGCCTCGGCGCGCTCGTCGGAGTACTCGGTCAGCGTCGGCGTGACGCCGGCCGGCCGCTGCGGCGCGAGCCGCTGCTCTGACCGCCAGAACACCCGGTTGGCGAGCGCGATCACCTGCGGTGTCGACCTGTAATTGCGCCTCAACCTGATCACGGTGGCGTCGGGGTACCTGACCGGGAATCTGGTGAGGTACGCGTGCGTGGCACCGGCGAACGAGTAGATGGTCTGTCGCGGGTCTCCGACCACGCAGACGTCGTCCCGCTGCCCAAGCCACTGATCGAGCAAAAGTTGCTGCAACGGGTTGACATCCTGGTACTCGTCAACGACGAAGTAGCGGTACCGATCGGCGACCGCGGCCGCCGCGGCTTGGTGACCGGCGAGAATCGCCGCGGTCAGTTCGAGCACGGACTCAAAGTCCACCAGATGCCGCTGCGCTCGCAGCTCTTCGTAGCTGGCGTAAAGCTCGGCCAGCCGGGCGGCCGGCAGCGGCCCGGTGCGGTCGATCTTCTCGCACTCGAGCGCGTACTCTTCCGGCCGCACCTGGCTGACTTTGGCCCACTCGATCTCGGCTGCGGCGTCACGAAGCTCACCAGGATCAGCGGACAGCCGCAGCCGCTTAGCTGCCTCGGCGAGCAGGCTGACCTTGGACTTGAGCACGGCCGGCGGCTGACCGCCGATGGCGGCCGGCCAGAAGTGGGTGAGCTGGCGCAACGCGGCTGAGTGGAACGTCCTGGCCTGTACCTGGTCGAGTCCGACACCAGGGACAGCTCGCTGGCCGAGCTGCCGCAGCCGACCGCGCAACTCCCCCGCCGCCCGCGTGGTGAAGGTCACAGCCAGCACCCGATCGGGCCGCACCACGCCGGTCGCGACCGCGTACGCGATCCGGTGGACGACCGCCCGTGTCTTGCCAGTGCCGGCGCCGGCCAGCACGCACACAGGTCCGCGAACGGCAAGCGCGACCTCACGCTGCTCAGGGTCAAGCGCGGAAAGCACGGCATCGGCGCCCAAAGCCAGCTCGGTCAACGGCGTTACCTCCTCGGTTTAACCGCCATCCTGCCCTAGGCTGGCGACACTGAGACGACCTCGCAGGAAGCACCTCGCAGATGCGGACGTTAGTAATGTTCAGATGCGAGAATGGCGGCCAAGGAGGGCAACGGCATGACCCAGCCACTGATGATGTACACCACACCCTGGTGCGGGTACTGCCGGCGGCTCAAGGACCAGCTTGCTCGCGAGGGCATCGAGATCACCGAGGTCGATATCGAGCGCGATCCCGCGGCGGCGGAGTATGTGATGACTGTGAACGGCGGCTATCAGACGGTCCCGACCGTGCTGTTCGGCGACGGCAGTACGCTCACCAACCCATCTGTGCGTGCGATCAAGCAGCGGATTGCGGAACTGGCTGTCGCGCCATGATCGAGGACGCAGGTCAGGGTGGCGCCGTCGTGCGGCGTACCAAGGACGGCTGGCGCGTCGGCAGCGCCGACCTGCCCGACCTCACAAGCGCGATGGTGCTCGCCGACCTGCTAGCCGCCGAACTGCCCACTATGGAAATGACCAAGGTGGAAGCTCGGTCCAGTTCAGCCGGCGAAGCGGCCAGTCAGCCAAGGGAACCAGCGGCCGCCGAGACAAGCAAGCTCAGGGCCACGATCGGGCAGCTTGAGCACGCCCTGATGGCGCGGGTCAGGGTCGAACAGGCGATCGGCGTGCTGGCCGAACGTCACAGGATCCAGCCAAGGCAAGCGTTCGAGCAGCTCAGAGCCGCGGCACGGAGCCGCGGCAGGCGGGTCATCGACATCGCGAGCGACGTCGTCGCCAGTGCCACCAACCCGCTGCTGCAACTCCCAGACGAGCTGTCGAGGCCGCGCCCGGCCGGCCGTCACGCTCGCCAGGCTCGCGGCGTCCTTGGCAGCGAATAGCCCTGGCCGCTTGACCAGCGCGCGCCCCTGCCCTTACCAAAAGTAATGACTGATTGACGTTACGTAGCCGAGGGTAGACAACGGCTCGTGGGCCGCACCGCGGTCTAGAGCGAGGTCCGAAGCGTTGGATATCGGGGGAAGCCCAGGTCGCCTTCTGATCATCGGCGGGGCCGAGGACAGGTGCTGCGGTGCAGGGGTTCTCGAGCGCTTCGCCTGGCTCTGCGGCGGCAGCGAAGCGCGGATCGTGATGATCACCACAGCGACCGGAATACCAGGTCAGGTGCTTGCGGAGTACGAGCGGGTGTTCAGCAAGCTCGGCGTCAGGCAAGTGGCTGAACTGCCGATCAGCGGGCGCGCCGACGCTGACAGTCCCGAAGCCAGGGACGCGCTGAACCAGGCGACCGGCGTCTTCTTCAGCGGCGGCGACCAGTCAAGGCTTCAGACACTCGTCGGCTCGCGCATCAATGACCAATTGCGCGAACGGCTCGGGGCCGGCCTTATCGTGGCCGGCACCAGCGCAGGCGCGACCGCGCTCGGCCGCACGATGATACTCGGCGGCGGTGCACGTGACCACGGGGGCGCCGAAGTTTCCACGGCGACGGTGCGTACCGGTCCAGGGCTCGGGCTCATGCCCAAGATGCTCATCGACATGCACTTCGGCGAGCGCGGCCGGCTGCCGAGGCTACTGAGCGCCGTCACGCTCGATCCCGACCGGCTCGGCGTCGGCATCGACGAGAACACGGCGATCTGCGCGGGGCGCGACAGCTTCGAAGTACTCGGCAGCGGCGTGGTCAGTGTCCTCGACGCGGCGCACGCGACCGTGGTGCACGCGGCGACCGACGATGACCCGATCACCCTGTTCGATGTGCGCCTGCACCTGCTACCCGCGGGTTGCGTCTTCGACATCGTCGGCCGGTCGCCGGCCATCGGCCCGGCTCACGCCAGGTACTGACCCAGCCGGGCATCAACTGCGCTAAGGAGCGACAATTGCACCTGGAATACGTGCGTCACCTCAGCGGTCCCAACGTCTTCTGCCGGTCGCCGGTCAGCCTCGCCAGGCTCGAGCTCGGCGAGCTGACCTGCCGCGAGACGACGGAGTTCCCCGGCTTCGCTGAGCGCCTGGCAATGGCGCTGCCTGGCCTGCGCGAACACCATTGCGCGGCCGGCCGGCCAGGCGGATTCATCGACGCCATGGCGCGCGGCACGTACTTCGGTCACGTGGTCGAGCACGTGACGCTCGAACTGTCCGCGCTGGCCGGCCGCGACGTGCATCTGGGACGGACGATGTGGGCCGGCGCTGACGGGCGCTACGACGTGATGACGGAGCGCCCGCAAGACGAGCCTGACGACTCAGCGGTACCGGAAGAGCTCTACCAGGTCGCGATCGGTGGAGTAGCCGACTTCATTTTGAAAAAAAGGCCGGACTTCACCGAGCACCTAGCGGCGATCACCAGGACGGTTGAACGAGAGCGCCTCGGCCCGAGCACCGCCGCCATCGCGGCGGCGGCTCGCCGCAGGGGCATTCCGGTAAGGCGTATCGGCGGGCTGTCCATGCTCCGGCTTGGTTACGGCTGTTATCGCCGCCTCCTGAGCGCGGCGACGACCGAGCAGACCTCGGCGCTCGGCGTTGACATCGCCAGCGACAAGGTCCTGGCCAAGCAGTTCATGGCCAGGGCAGGCGTTCCTGTGCCGGAAGGAGTCGTCGCCCAGAGCGCGGCTGAAGCGGTGGCCGCGCTCGACCGGCTCGGCGGGCCCGTTGTGATCAAGCCAAGGAACGGTAATCACGGCAAGTGCGTGACGGTTGGAATCCGCACCGCGGCCCAAGCCGAGCAGGCATACCACCGCGCCGCCGCGGGCTCAGGGTCTTGTGCGGTGATCGTGGAGAGTTACGTCCCTGGCAACGACTACCGGGTGCTGGTCGTCGACGGCAGGGTCATCGCGGCTGCCCAGTTGATCCCGCCGAGCGTGACCGGTGACGGCAGCAGTTCAATCGGCGAGCTGATAAACGCGGTGAACGCCGATCCGCGCCGGGGTCACGGCCATTCGCGCGTGCTTACCAAGATCACGCTCGACGATGTGACGGTTGCCCACCTGGCCGCGACGGGCCTTGACGCAACGTCGGTCCCAGCCGCCGGGCAGCAGGTCGGTTTGCGCAAGAACGGCAACCTGTCAACCGGCGGCACCAGCAAGGACGTCACCAGCGTGGTGCACGATGACGTGTCCGAGCTGTGCCGGCGCTCGGCGATGGCCGCGGGCCTTGATGTCTGCGGCATCGACATCAGGCTGCCCGACATCAGCGCACCGCTGCTTTCCGGCGACGGCCAGCCTGCCGCGGTGATCGAGGTCAACGCCTGCCCTGGGCTCCGCATGCACCTAGCGCCAGCGGAGGGCAGCGCGCGTGACGTTGCCGAACCGATCATCGACAGGCTCTACCCTCCGGGAGCCCAGTCGCGGATCCCGATCATCGCCGTGACCGGGACCAACGGCAAGACGACCACGGTCAGGATGATCGCGCACGTGCTGAGCCACGCTGGCCTGCGGACCGGCATGTCCTGCACCGAAGGTGTCTGGGTGGCCGGACGCTGCGTTCTCAAGGCCGACGCATCCGGCCCGCGTTCGGCCGAGATCGTACTCGACGACACAAGCGTCGAGGCGGCGGTGCTGGAGACGGCTAGGGGCGGCATTGTCAGGCGCGGTCTCGGTTACGACAAGGCCGATGTGGCGGTGATCACCAACATCAGCCATGATCACCTCGGTGATGACGGCATCGACGAGCTCGATGAACTGGTCAATGTCAAGGCCCTTGTGGCCGAGGAACTGACGGCAGGCGGCAGCGTCGTGCTCAACGCGGCCGATCAGCGGGTGGCGGCAATGGCCGACCGGGAGGCTGTACGCCGGAACACCCCGGTGATCAGGTTCTTCAGCGCCATTCCGGGGTGCGGCGTGATCGAGCGGCACAAGCGGGCTGGCGGCATCTGCTATGAGGTGTGCGATGGCCAGCTCACCGAGACCGAGGGCGGCAGGCAGCGGGTGATCATGGACGTCGCTGAACTTCCTGGCGGCTTCGGCGGAAAGGCGAGGCATGTGATAGCCAACGCGCTCGCCGCCGCGGCGGCTTGCCGGGCGGTCGGCATTCCCGTGAAGGAGATCAGGGCCGCGCTGTCCGCCTTCGTGCCCGCGGCGACAAATCCCGGCCGGGGCAACGTCTACGCGGCGACGACGGGTCAAAACGGTTCCGCTCGGCCGAGCCCGGTGCTCGTCGACTACGCGCACAACGCCGCCGCGCTGGCCGCGACCGGCGAGTTGGTGAGGGCAGCCTGGGGCGGCCACCACGTCGCCGCGATCACGTTGCCTGGCGACCGGCGCGATGACCTAGTCGCCGAGTCGGCCGAGGCCATCGCGACCTGCTTCGCGACCGCGGTCGTCTACGAAGACGAAGATCTGCGCGGCCGGGCGCCTGGCGAGATGCGCGAGCTGATCGCGGCAGCTCTGCGGAGGGCCAGGTCAGACGTGGTCGTCAGGCACGCGCGGGACGCCAGCGAAGCGCTGCGCGAGGCGGTCACGCTGGCCGCCGGAGGTGCGGTCATGTTCATCTATGAAAAGCTGGGCGTGGCTACGGCCGCGCTTGACGCGCTCGGCGCGGTGCCGTGGCCAGAGGCAGAACGCTCGACTGACTCCTTCGGCGGCCCTGAGCGGATCAATGACCTCGCGCAATGTCCAATGACGGACGCGAGCGACAGCGCGACCGAGCCAACACAGGCCCCCTGGCCAATCGCGGCAGCACTGCCAATCGCCGCCGGTCGGCAGCGTCGGCTTTACCAGGAAAGTCATGATTCTTGCCGAAGCTATGGAGAACATCACGGTCTCGTACAGTTAGCCGCGTTCTCGGCTAAGCCGCATCGTGCTGGCGTGCCATCGCGAGCATGCCCTTTGCGTATCACCTCGCGCATTGCTGTACCAGCCCTTAGTTACTGCCCTATTTCCGGCGTGGGATTAACCGGCTACAGTTGTCGCGCGGGAGGGTTCTACAGCCGTGACGAAGCTGCGGTATGCGGCTGCCGTCGAACGGCCGGGGGTCCATCAGCTTCGTTCTGAGGGATAGATGCTGTGAGTGACGACGTCAAATCTGCGCCGGCTAATGTCAGCCCGGGCGAGAAGATTGCCGGATACCGGCTGGAGGAACAGATCGGCCAGGGTGGCATGGCCGTCGTGTACCGCGCGCACGATGAACGGCTCGACCGCCGTGTCGCGCTGAAGCTGCTCGCACCCGGCCTCGCGTCCGACACCGCGTTCCGTACCAGGTTCATCAGAGAGTCGCGGGCCGCGGCTGCCGTCGACCACCCCAACATCATTCCGGTCTACGACGCGGGGGACGCGGGCGGCTTCCTGTTCATAGCTATGCGCTATGTGTCGGGCGGCGATGTTCGGTCGTTGATCGTCGATGGCCAGGTGCTCTCGCCAGCACGAGCGTGGAACATCGTCAACCAGGTCGCCTCTGCGCTTGACGCCGCGCACGAGCACGACCTGATTCACCGCGATGTCAAGCCGGCCAACATGCTGCTCGACGCGTCAGGCGGAAAGAGCACAGGCGGAAAGCGGAACAGTCCCGGTGACCAGGCCGAGCACGTCTACCTTTCAGACTTCGGGATCAGCAAGCAGACGCTGGCGAGTCATCTCACCTCAACTGGGCAATTCGTCGGCACGCTCGACTACATCGCTCCTGAGCAGATCGAAGCCCAGACAATTGACGGCAGAGTCGACCAGTACTCGCTGGCGTGCGCTACCTACGAGTTGCTCACTGGCCAACCGCCGTTCCGTCGCGATCTCGGGCTTGCGCTGATCAATGCCCACCTGTCGACTCAACCACCATCAGTGACCGCCAAGCGGCCAGATCTTCCGCCGGCTATCGATCAGGTGCTTGCCAAGGCGATGGCCAAGTCACCTGACCAGCGCTACGGGACGTGTGTCGAGTTCGCAACCGACCTTGGCAAGGCAGTCGGCGCCGTGCCTGGCATCCCGTCGGTAGCAGCGACCACGGCGCAGCCGGCACCCAGTGACAGCGGCGAGCAAGCCAAGGCCCGGCCGGCCACCGAACTGGCCACTCCCGGGATACTTGCTGCAGGTGCGATCGCACATCAGCCCGCCCAGCCGCTGGTCGCCGCCGTCGGCTACGACCAGCTAACGCAGCAGCCGCCTGGACCGGTGACGCCTGCTCAGCCGATGCAATGGCCGGCCGGCACGCCCGGCGGCTTCGACGCTGCAACGCAGTACTCGCCGACCCCGCCACCAGGCCAGACCCCGCCGCCAGGCCAGACCCCACCGCCGGGCCAGACCCCACCGCCAGGCCAGACCCCACCGCCAGGCCAGACCCCACCGCCAGGCTGGCAGGCGAGCGGTCAGTCCAATCCGCAGGCCGGTTACGCGCCCTACCAGCAACAGCAGCAGTTCCAGCCGTATCAGACCGGCCCGGTCGGTCCGCCGGTCCAGCCCTACCAGACCGGTCCTGTCGGTCCGCCTATTCCGGGCTGGACCCCGCAGAGCGGACCCGGCTGGCCACAGCCACAGCAGCCGAAGAAGTCACGCGGCGCCCTGATTGGTGTTGTCATCGCGACGGTAGCCGTGGCGGTTGCGGCAGCAGCGGTGGCGCTTGTCGTGCTGCCCAAGCACAATAACAACAGCAACAACAACGGCAATAACAACGCGAACTCGTCCAGCTCGTCGAGCACATCGCCACCGCCGACCAATCAGTCGTCGACCCCGGCAAACAACAACCAGAACGGGCCCTCGGCGCAGTCCGAGGCGACGACGATCAACACCTTGCTGGTCAACAGCGCCCAGAGCAGGTCGCAGTGGAACGCCAACACTCTGGTGACCAACGTGGGAAATTGCGTCGCCATAGATTCCGACGTCACTCAGATTGGCGACATCGCACAGCAACGGCAGACGGAGCTGGCCCAGGCAGGAAACCTGCAGGTCGGCGCGATCCCGGACGGTTCGACGCTCAAGAGCGAGCTGATGACCGCGCTGCAGATCTCGCTCAACATTGACAACGACTATCTGACCTGGGCAAAACAGCAGCAAAGCTCAAACTGCACGGTCGGCACCAACTCGACCTACTTCCAGGAAGCCTCGAGCGAGGATAACCAGGCGACGTCTGACAAGGAGACGTTCTTGTCCACCTGGGACCCGATCGCCAACCAATATGGCCTAGAGCAATTCGACGCCAGCCAGATCTAAGCAGCAGCATCGGTCAACCCGTCGCCCAAGTTCGCGTCTCGGAATACATAGAGTCCGCGATCAGCCAAGCGACGTGTGGTTAAGCGGCGAGCCCGAGTTCATCGCCGACCATGAGCAGCAGCGGGGTGCGATGGGTTGCCGGTTTCATC
>Ga0134126_10006716_pt1 | contig 14450 bp, 13 predicted proteins | sample KB31752_FD_96881 | JGI IMG/M metagenome (GOLD analysis project Ga0134126, IMG submission 96881) | Terrestrial soil microbial communities with excess Nitrogen fertilizer from Kellogg Biological Station, Michigan, USA - KB3-175-2 | ecosystem: Environmental > Terrestrial > Soil > Unclassified ... | reverse complement strand
TAGCGGCATTCCGCTCGACGCAGCGCGTTCGGCGATCGCGTTTCGCCTGGTCGCCGATGCCGACCAGTTCCTGACCATCGCCAAGTTTCGCGCGGTACGGCGCCTGTGGGCGCGGGTCGAGCAGGCTTGCGGCCTTGCGCCCAAGCCCGTCTTCATCGCCGCTGAGACCGCCTGGCGCATGCTGACCCAGCGCGATCCCAACGTGAACATGCTGCGCGCGACGATTGCGACCTTTGCGGCTGGCCTCGCCGGCGCCAACGCCATCACGGTGCTGCCGCACACGCTGGCGCTTGGGCTACCCGATGCCTTTGCGCGGCGCGTGGCGCGCAACACGCAGCTCGTGCTTCTGGAAGAATCCAACCTCGCCAAGGTGTCCGACCCGGCGGCGGGATCGGGCGGCATCGAAAGCCTGACCAAGGAGCTGTGCGAAACGGCGTGGATGATCTTCCAGGAGAACGAGAAGGCGGGCGGTGTGTTTGCAGCGCTTCAACAGGGCCTGATCCAGAGCAAGGTGGCCGCGACACGCAAGGCGCGTGAGGCCAATATTGCAAGGCGCAAGGATGTGCTCACCGGCGCCAGCGAATTTCCCAATCTTCGTGAAGCGCAGGTTGCCGTGGAGGATGTAAAACCCGTCGCGCTCGCCCCGGTAAACGCCGCCATTGCCTTCGAGCCGCTCACGCCCCTGCGACTCGCGGCCCCCTTCGAGCGCCTGCGCGACCGGTCCGATCAGATGCTGAAAACTTCCGGCAAGCGGCCGCAAGTGTTCCTCGGCAATCTCGGCACCACCGCCGACTTCACCGCGCGTGCGGCTTTTGCCAAAAGCTTCTTCGAGGCCGGCGGCATCGAGGCAATAGACAGCGAGGGATATTCCGACGGAACAGCCCTTGCGGCGGCCTTCAAGGGTTCCAGCGCGCCGCTGGTGATCCTTTGTTCGTCCGATAAAATCTACGCCCAGCTCGCCGTCGATGCGGCGAAGGCCCTTAAAGCCACCGGCGCAAAGCATATCTATCTGGCAGGCCGTCCCGGCGAACTGGAAGCCGCACTGCGCGAAGCCGGTGTCACCGATTTCATCGTTGCGGGCGGCGATGCGCTTATCGTGCTGCAAAAGGCCTATGAGCTGATGGAGCGGACATGAATGCGGAAGCCAAGCTCGTCCTGACCGGCGGCTGCCAATGCGGCGCCATCCGCTTTGCGGTAAAAGCCGCACCGGTGAAAATCAGCATCTGCCATTGCCGGATGTGCCAGAAGGCTTCCGGCGCGCCGTTCGCCTCCTTCGCCGACATCGATCGCGAAGACTTCGCCTGGACCAAGGGCAAGCCGGCCGCGTTCCGCTCCTCCTCGATCGCCGAGCGCGATTTCTGCTCAGCCTGCGGCACGCCGTTGAGCTTCCGCCGCATCGACGGCCCGCGCATCGAGATCATGACCGGCACTTTCGACCGGCCGGATCGCGTGGTCCCGACACGGCAGTTTGGCACGGAATCCCGGCTCGGCTGGGTGGTGGGCATCGCGAATTTGCCGAGCCAGACCACGATACAGAATTACGGCCCGGAGAAGATGGCCACCATCGCCAGCCATCAGCATCCGGATCATGATTAACGGATCGCGCTGCCAGCGAATATGATAGGGTGATCGCCATGAGCCGCGTTCCAAACTTTGCCAATGTTGCCTTCGAGTCGGCCGCGACCGCAACGCCAGCCGGCAAGCCCGAGCCGTGGCTGACGCCCGAAGGCATCCTGGTGAAGCCGGCCTATGGCGAGGCCGATCTTGCCGGCGTCGACTTCCTCGACACATGGCCGGGCATCGCGCCTTATCTGCGCGGCCCCTACCCGACCATGTATGTGAACCAGCCCTGGACTATCAGGCAGTATGCCGGCTTCTCGACGGCGGAAGACTCCAACGCCTTCTACCGCCGCAACCTCGCCGCCGGGCAAAAGGGCCTGTCGGTGGCATTCGATCTCGCCACGCATCGCGGCTATGACTCCGATCACCCGCGCGTCTCCGGCGATGTCGGCATGGCCGGGGTAGCGATCGACTCCATCTACGACATGCGTACGCTGTTTGCCGGCATCCCGCTCGACCAGATGAGCGTGTCGATGACCATGAACGGCGCCGTGCTGCCGATCCTTGCGCTCTTCGTCGTCGCCGCCGAGGAACAGGGCGTTCCGCCGGAGAAACTGTCGGGCACCATTCAGAACGACATTCTGAAAGAGTTCATGGTGCGCAACACCTATATCTATCCGCCGACGCCCTCGATGCGGATCATCTCGGACATCTTCGCCTACACCTCGCAGCGGATGCCGAAATTCAATTCAATTTCGATCTCCGGCTATCACATGCAGGAAGCCGGCGCGACGCAGGACCTCGAGCTTGCCTATACACTGGCCGACGGCGTCGAATACTTGCGCGCGGGCCTCGCCGCCGGCCTCGATGTCGACCGCTTTGCGCCGCGGCTGTCGTTCTTCTGGGCGATCGGCATGAACTTCTTCATGGAAGTCGCCAAGATGCGCGCCGCGCGGCTGCTCTGGGCGAAGCTCCTGAAGCCGTTCAATCCGAAGGATCCGCGCTCGCTGTCACTGCGCACGCATTGCCAGACTTCGGGCTGGTCGCTGACCGCGCAGGACGTCTTCAACAACGTCGCCCGCACCACGATCGAAGCGATGGCGGCAACCCAAGGCCATACCCAATCGCTGCACACCAATGCGCTTGATGAAGCGCTGGCGTTGCCTACCGATTTCTCCGCGCGCATTGCCCGCAACACGCAGCTTTTCCTGCAACAGGAAAGCGGCACCACGCGCATCATCGATCCCTGGGGAGGCTCCTATTATGTCGAGCGCCTGACCCGCGATCTCGCCACCAAGGCCTGGGGCCATATCCAGGAAGTGGAAGAATTGGGCGGTATGGCCAAGGCGATCGAGGCCGGCGTGCCCAAGCTGCGCATCGAGGAAGCCTCCGCGAAGACCCAAGCCCGGATCGATGCCGGCAAACAGGCCGTCATCGGCGTCAACAAGTACAAGCCATCAGACGAAGCGCCGATCGAAATCCTGAAGGTGGAAAACTCCACCGTAAGGCGACTGCAGATCGACAAGCTGAAACGGCTGCGCACCCAGCGTAACCAGAAGCATGTCGACGCGGCGCTGACGGCGCTGACCCGCGCGGCCGAGGGCAATGGCAACCTGCTGGCTCTCGCGATCGACGCGGCGCGCGCCAAGGCAACCGTCGGCGAAATTTCCGATGCGATGGAAAAAGTGTTCGGCCGCCACCGCGCCGAGATCAAATCCATCACCGGCGTCTACAAGCGGGAGGCGTCCGCGATGTCCAACAAGGTTCAGAAAGTGCAGGAGTTGATCGATGCCTTCGAGGAGGCCGAAGGCCGCAGGCCGCGCATCCTCGTCGCCAAGATCGGCCAGGACGGCCACGACCGCGGCCAGAAGGTGATTGCGTCCGCCTTTGCCGATGTCGGCTTCGACGTCGATATCGGACCGCTGTTTGCCACCGCCGATGAAGCCGCACGGCAGGCCGTCGAGAACGACGTGCATATTCTCGGCGTCTCCTCGCTCGCGGCCGCCCACCTCACCGCGGTGCCCGAGCTGAAAGCCGCCCTCAAGAAGCACGGCCGCGAAGACATCATGATCATCGTCGGCGGCGTGGTGCCGCCACAGGATTATGACGCGCTCTACAAGGCCGGTGCGGAGGCGATCTACCCGCCCGGCACCGTAATCTCGGATGCTGCCGAAGAGCTGATCCACAAGCTCAACGCCCGGCTCGGCCATAGCGAGGCGGCGGAGTAACTGCTAGATTGCAAGCCTATGGAACTGGTAACGCCATGATGCGCGAAGAGATCATCGCAGCGATACGGAAGAATGCCGAGGCAATCAAAGCCGAGGGCGTGACCAAGCTTGCCATTTTTGGATCCCGTGTGCGCGGCGACAATCGCGCCGACAGCGATATCGACGTGCTGATCGAAGTCGAGCCCGATATATCGTTCTCAATTCTGGATTTGATCGGCGTTGAGCACATTATTCAGGACGCGACAGGACTGCCCACGCAAGCCACCATGCGCCGGTCCATGCCACCGCGGTTTGCTCAGCGTATCGCGGACGATATTCTCGAAGTTTTTTGACGTGCGGCCGACCAGCGCCGACCCGTTGGAGCATATCACAACCGCTATCAGCAACATCCGAAAAATCGTGATCGGTCACACGCGCGAGAGTTTCGCTAACGATCTGATCGTGCGGTTGGCCGTTGAGCGGCTTCTCGAGTTAATCAGCGAAGCCTCTCGTCACATCTCCGCGGAAGCCAAGGCCCAAGAACCTTCGATTCATTGGAGACGCCTGGCCGATCTTGGCAATCGGCTGCGCCATGCCTATCACGAGACCGATGCGGGACTCCTCTGGGATATGATCGAGAACGATCTTGAACCTCTCGACAAGTTTCTGAAACGAATAGCCAACTAGTTGGATCATTGATGGTAGCGTTCAGCCGGGGTTCAGCACAACTGGTGGTGAATCAAGCCGGGCGTGCGAGCGCAATGGGAATGCAGGGTCAATCGAACATGAAATGGACTGGAATGATGCGGCGCGCCGCCATCGCAATCGGCCTTCTGGCTGCGATAGCTCAGTGGTCACCATCGCTTGCCGACGACCCCAAGCCCGACGCTGCAATCAAGACCAAGTCGATCGAGGCCGACGTCTTTCTGGACGACAAGATCAAGGCCGATCCCGCGCTTTCAGCCTATTGCCTCGCCGATGGCAAGAAGTGGCTCGACAAGAATGCCGCGGATGCCGCCACGGAGAAGAAGCAGGATCCGCAGTTCTTCAAGGACGGCGGTTGGTCGTTCGAGCGCAAATACAGCGTCCGCTCCGTCGTCGCCGACCGTTACGTCAGCCTCCTTCGCGATGACTACATGGACGCCCATGCCGCCCATCCGAACACCGACGTCAACACCATCCTGTGGGACAAGGCCGAGAACAAGTCCATCAGCATCCGTCCCTTCTTCACCGAGACCGCCGACAACGGCCCGACCATGACCGCGATGCAGAAGGCTATCATCGCGTCGTTGAAGGTCGAGAAGAAGAAGCGCGACTCAAGCGAGACCGCGACCGCCGAATGGTTCAAGAGCGTCGAGCCGAAACTGCTCAAGATCGGCGCGGTGACGCTGGCGCCGTCGACGGAAGCCGGCAAGAGCTCCGGCCTGACCTTCCACTATCCGCCCTACGCCGTCGGCCCCTATGCCGAAGGCCAGTATGTCGCCTTCGTGCCTTGGGAGACACTCAAGCCCTATCTGACGCCAGAAGGCCAGCGCATCTTCGCCGGCGCTCGCCCGAAGGGCGACGCGGAAGATCAGCAATAATCCAAGGGGTTTTCGAATCCGAAATGATGGGGATACAAGGCTGCGAAGCCCCTCGCCTGCACCACGCCGGCGTTGTACACCATGCCATGTCCCCTTCTAAGGCTCCCGACGGCAAAGGCCTCGCCAAGGAACTCCGCGCCGGCAGCCGCGCCGCGCTTGCACGCGCCATTACGCTCATCGAGAGCCGGCGTACCGACCATCAGGCCTCCGCGCGAGACCTGGTGCAGGCGCTGTTGCCGCACACCGGCAAGGCCATCCGCGTCGGAATAACCGGCTCGCCGGGCGTCGGCAAATCCACCACCATCGACGCGCTCGGGATGTATCTGATCGAGCAGGGCCACAAGGTCGCGGTGCTTGCGGTCGATCCCTCCTCGGCCCGCACCGGCGGATCGATCCTCGGCGACAAGACGCGGATGGCGCGGCTTGCGGCTTCCGATCAGGCCTATATCCGCCCCTCACCCGCCTCGGGCACACTCGGCGGCGTCGCCGCGAAAACACGAGAGGCCATGCTGCTCTGCGAAGCGGCTGGCTTCGACGTGATCCTGGTCGAGACTGTCGGCATCGGCCAGTCCGAGACCGCGGTCGCTGACATGACCGATTTCTTCCTCGCCCTGATGCTGCCGGGCGCCGGCGACGAGTTGCAGGGCATCAAGAAGGGCCTGGTCGAGATCGCTGACATGATCGCGATCAACAAGGCCGACGGCGATAATCTCAAGCGCGCCAGGCACGCCGCCGCCGACTATCGCAGCGCGCTGCATATCCTGAGCCCTCGCTCGGAGCACTGGCACCCGCCGGTCGAGACCTATTCGGCGCTGACGGGGGACGGCATCGCCAAGCTCTGGCAGAAGATCCTGGATCACCGCACCGCAATGAGCACATCTGGCGATTTCGCCGCGCGGCGACGCGAACAGCAGGTGAAGTGGATGTGGTCGATGCTGGAGCAGCGAACGCTGGCGCGGCTGCGCGCCGATGCTTCTACCCGCGCCAAGGTGAAGAAAATCGAGGCCGACGTCGCCGACGGCCGCCTCACGCCGGCGGTCGCTGCCGAACAGATGCTGGAGCTGCTCTGATGGGCGGAAAGCTGCGCGTGCTCGTCACCGGTTTCGGAGCGTTTCCCGGCGCGCCCTACAATCCGACCATGCCGCTGGTCGAGCGGCTGATGCAGCTTCGCCGTCCCGCCTTCGACGATATCGAGTTCTCCAGCCACATCTTTCACGTCACCTACGCGACCGTCGATCGCGAATTGCCGCAGCTCCTGGCCAAGCGGCGGCCGCATGCGCTCCTGATGTTCGGCCTGGCGCAACGGACGTCGTATCTGCGGGTCGAAACGCGGGCGCGCAACGCGGTCACGACCATCTGGCCCGACGCCGACGGCACGCATGTGCGCAAGGGATTGATCGCGCGCGAGAACGATGCCCTGATGTTCGGCCCGCATACCGCGAAGCTCCTGCGCGCGGCGCTGGCGACCGGCATCGATGCGCGCGCCTCGCGCGATGCCGGCAGCTATCTCTGCAATTATCTGAGTTGGCGCGCGATCGAGGCCACGAAAAGGGATGATGGCCCTCATCTCGCGGCCTTCATTCATGTTCCCCTGCTCGCGCGCGATGGCGCCGCGAAGCCGGGCCGCATCACGCTGGAAGGGCTGGTCGATGCCGGCGAAGCCATGCTCGCGGAGCTTATCAGATTGACGCGCGGCGCGGTGCGCGAGGCCGCCTGATCCTGACCGGCTGTTAACCCTACCCCGAACAATCGCTTCTCCCGCGGCGCGCTTGCCCCGTGCGGCAACGCATTTCTGGGCTACTTCCTTTTGATCGCGATTTTTGCGGGAAGACGGTCATGGACCTCAATCGCCGCCACCTAATCGGCGCGTCCGCCGCCGGCGTTGCCGGCGCTCTCGCCGCCTCGCCTGAAGCCGCGCGCGCCGCGCAGCTCACCTCCGCGCTCGGGCGTGATGCCGCGCAATATGGCGTGCGGCCCGGCAGCCCCGATGACCAGACGCGAGCCCTGCAACGCGCGATCGACGAAGCCGCGCGCGCCGCCGTGCCGCTGGCACTGCCGCCCGGCGTCTACCGCACCGGCGCATTGAATCTCGCGACCGGCACACAGCTCTTAGGCGTGCGCGGCGCAACCAAACTTGTCTTCACTGGCGGCGGCGCGATGCTGCTCGGCGAAGGCGCAGGCCATGTGACCCTGAGCGGCATCACGTTCGATGGCGGCAACCTTCCCCTGCCCGCACGGCATGGACTGATTTACTGCCTCGGCGGCCGCGACATCCGTATCACCGATTGCGAGATCGTGAACAGCGGCGGCAACGGCATCTGGATCGAGCAGGTCGCGGGCGATATCTCGAGCAACATCATCACCGGCATTGCCGGCACCGCGATCGTATCGTTCGACGCGCAAGGGCTGATCGTCTCGCGCAACACCATCACGGGCACGAATGACAACGGCATCGAGATCCTGCGCACCGCCATCGGCGATGATGGTACGCTGGTCGCCGACAACCGCATCGAGGACATCAAGGCCGGCCCCGGCGGCTCCGGACAATATGGCAACGCCATCAACGCGTTTCGCGCCGGCAATGTGATCGTGCGCAACAACCGCGTCAGGAATTGCGACTATTCGGCGGTGCGCGGCAATTCCGCTTCCAACATCCAGATCACCGGCAACAGCGTCAGCGATGTTCGCGAGGTCGCGCTTTATTCGGAATTTTCCTTCGAGGGCGCGGTGATCGCGGGCAACACCGTGGATGGGGCGGCGTTCGGCGTGTCAGTCTGCAATTTCAACGAAGGCGGACGCATCGCGGTCGTCCAGGGCAACATCATCCGCAATCTCATTCCCAAGCGCCCGATCGGAACCGCACCCGACGACACTGCCGGCATCGGTATCTATGTCGAGGCCGACACTTCCGTGACCGGCAATGTGATCGAAAACGCCCCCTCCTTCGGCATCGTCGCGGGCTGGGGCAAATATCTGCGCGATGTCGCGATCACGGGCAATGTGATCCGCAAGACCTTTGCTGGCATTGGCGTGTCGGTGGCGGCGGGCGCGGGCACCGTGCTCGTCAACAACAACCTGATCTCCGAGACGCCGCGTGGCGCGGTGGTGGGCCACGACCACGGCCAACCGGCAACAGCCGACCTGTCGGTCGAGGGGGCTCAGCACTACGCCCAGCTCGTGATCGGCAGCAATGCGGTGAGGCGCTAACCCGTCAAAGCGTGTTGCGCAGCAGCGGATAACGCTGCTCGATGGTAGCCAGATCCAGCATTGGCTCGTCGGGCACATCCAGCGCCCGTTCCAGCGCGAGGAAATCGATCTCCGGCTCGGCGGAAGCGTCCGCGAGCATGGGCACCTCGATCGGCCCGGGCGCCAGCGCCGGCGCCGGCGCGGCCGGGCGCCAGCGTTGCGGGGTGGCGGCGGACGGCCAAGTCACGCAAATGACGGGCTCCTCCGGCACCGCCCGCGGCGCCGACAATCCGCGCCAGGTTTCGACGGCGACCTTGGCTTCCCTGATGTTCTCGAGAAAGGCGACCTCGCCATAGTAGCGCCGCCAGCGCCCGCTTTCGAATAATTCGGTGAGATGTTCGAGACGTTGCTCCGCCAGCTGCCGCCAGCGGCCGAGGACGTCGGCGCCACGCGCCGCGCCGTTGCGATGTGTCATGAACCAGCCCGCAAGGAGAGGAAAAAGGACGCGAGGACTGACGCAACGAATCAAAAACGTATGACGAGAATATTTTGTGGAAAACTTTTGGCTTGTCCAGCGAGCATCACCACTTTGCCGCGAAGTCCGTAGTCGCCCGGATTCTTCTTCGCTCTTTGCAGCGCGCCCCGTGGTTCACGCGAAGACGATGCACCGAAAATGGAAGACCCGTCCGGGGGGACAACCGGACGGGTCAAGCCATACGGGCGCTTGGGGTGGATGGGCGCTCGCGCCGGATATAGCCATGGGGAGGGGGTTTCCGCTCCCACATGCATAGGTCGCTACAAGCGCGCCGCGCGTTCAAAGCCGCGACCAATTTTTTTAACCTCTTGGGAAGCAGTTTCGCCCCGCGAAAATTCATTGCGCTCCGGTCGGTTTCCCCGACGCAGCGGTGGAGACTTGCGGCTCCGGCGACCGAACGGGTGGGATTTGACGCTGTTCTGACGCGTTTTCGGCCGGCTTTTCCGGTGCTGGCGCCGACGTACCGGTGACCGGTGCCGACGCCGCGCCGATCACGGCTTCGATCGCGGCGAACGCATCCGCTTCACCCGCGCCAAACAGATCATCACGTCCTGGTGAACCGAGATCACGCGCGGTTTTCGTGAGCAGGGCCCGCAATTCATCCGGCTTCAGCGCTGGATTGCGCTCGAGCATCAACGCCGCAAGTCCGCTGACATAAGCGGCGGAAAACGATGTGCCTGATGTCATCTGATATTTGTCATCCGGCGCCGGCAGGAACACGTCGACACCGGGGGCCGCGACCGCGACATAGCCGCCGCGATTGGAGGCGGTGAACAGATGATCCCGCGCGTCGGTGGCGCTTACCGCAATCACATTGGGGTTGGCGGCCGGATAAAGCGGCGGCGACTTCGCACCGGCATTACCGGCCGCCGCCACCATTACGATGTCCTTCTTCGCCATTGCATCGACGCCGCGCTCGATCAGCGCGTCCTTCGGGCCGGCAAAGCTCATATTGACGATTTGCGCGCCGTGGCCTGCGGCGTAATCGAGCGCCTTCAGGATGACGTAGGAGTTGCTTTGCGCGCCGTTCGATGCGGTACCGAAGGCGCGGATTGCCATGATGCCGGCGGAAGGCGCGCTGCCCATCAGCCGCGCATGGGCCACGATCGCACCCGCAATGCCGGTGCCGTGCACATGCGGCCCCTCGGTGCTGCCGAGCGCATCGAAGCTATCCACGATCGAACCCTTGAGCTCGGGATGCCTGACGTCGATCGCGGAGTCGATCACGGCGACCTTCACGCCGCTGCCATGCGCAAGCTTGTGCGCTTCGGGCAATCGCATTTTCGCCAGCGCATATTGCAGCGGATCGCCTTCGCCAAGCGCCGCCGGCTTCTGCTCCTGCAACAGATAGCGGAAGTTCGGCTGCACCGAGTGAACGCTGGCCTCCGTCGCAAACTCGCGGCTCGCGGCATCAACCGAGCGACGGTCGGTGATGCGGAACAGACCGATGCTTGCGCCTACCAAGGGAAAATTCTGCGATTGAACGCGCCGCAGCCCATGACGCCGTGCGATCTCGTCGGCCTGTGCATCCGACAAGGCGCCGTCGATTTCGGCGATCAGCTCATTGGGAATGGTGGTCGCGTCGAGCGCGGTCTGGACCTGATTGCGGCGAGAGCCGCCACCTCGGCCCTTGCGGGCGTGACCGCCGCTGCCGTTGCCGTTGGACACGGCGAACAAATCGGCGCATTCACCGTCGCCGTCGCGCGCGGCGCCGCCGCAGGCGGGATAGAGGTTCGGCGAGGTGTGCATATACGGAAACTGCGGGTGAACCGCGAGCCGTCCCGTCAGGGTCGGGGTCTGAGCTCCAGTGACCGGATTGACGCGCCCGACGCTGGTGGTCGCCGCGCGCGCAGCGATGCCGGCGGAATTCACGCCAACATTCGGATTGATCGAGGGCATGCGCGACTGGATGTTGATGCTGGGCGAGCGCATGATGCTCTGCGCACTCGCTGCGGAGGCAGCGATCAGCGCAATGCCGCCGATTGCCCACGCCGCGCGGCGCGCCAACACCCGCCAGTCAGCACCATCATGGGGCATGGGGCACCTCGCAGTTCACCGGGACGCGGCAGAACAGCCCTTACTGCGCCGCCACCGCGAGATTGACGATCTTCTCGTCCTGAAGCTTCCTGATCAGCGCCGCCGAGTCTTCCCTGCTCATCGCCCGATCGCCGAACTGCAGGCGGAACAGGCCGCCTCTCGCGTCGATGATCGAGGCTTGATAGTCGCTGAGCAGCGCCATGATGTCGGAAATCTTCGTGTCCGGCGCGAAACGCACCAGCGCCTGGGGCGGGCCGTCGCTATTGCCGGAAAGCGTCCGCGTAGTCGGCTCGTTCATGCTGAGCGAGGCGGTCTGAAAGGTCGAACCCTGCTCGTTCTTGATCAGCACCGCGCCGATCACACCGGCCTGCAGCACCAGTGCCATCGCACCCAGGCTCGCCGACCACGCAAGCGTGCGCGGCGAGAGGCTAGCGAAAAAACCGGAAACCCTCATCGACAGGCGCGACCAGGCCGACGGCTGAGGCGCCGGCTCCGCATCGATCGCGGCGAACAATTTCTGCATGGCACGCGCCGACGGCGCGCCCAGCGTCTCGTTGAGGCTGATCGTCCCGGCATATTCCTCGCGGATGACGGCGTATTGCCTGGCGAGTTGGCCATCGCGAGCAAGCGCCTCCTCGACACGGCGCGCGTCACGCGCATTCAACGTGCCGGCGGCATGCCAAGGCAACAGCATCTCGATTTCACTGGGCTCTTGTTCCAGCGTTTTTTTGCTCAATGCCATCATGGCCAGCCTCGTTCCACGCCGGCTGCCTTCAGCAGATCGGCTAATTTCTTGCGCGCATAGAATAAGCGCGTCTTCACCGTGTTCTCCGGGATTCCCACGATCTCAGCCACCTCCTCCACGGATTTCTCGTGGTAGTAGACAAGATCGACGATCTCCCGGTGTTCCGCCGACAATGCCGTCAGGCACTTACGCAACGCGTCACCGGTATCCTTTTTCGTTACCGTCACTTCCGGATCGTCGGACGTATCCTCGATCGCGTTGGCGGCCTCGTCCTCCAGTTCAGCGTCCTTCCGGCGCCTGAGAGCCGAGAGGGCCTTGAACCGTGTAATCGCCAGGAGCCAGGTGGAGACGGCGGAGCGGCCTTCGAACTTGCCGGCCTGACGCCACACATCGAGAAAAACCTCGCTGATGAGATCTTCCGCGATCTGCTCGTCCCGAACGAGCCGAAGCCCGAAACGAAACACCCTGACATGATGCCGTCCGTACAGCACCTGCATGGCGAGCCGGTCGCCTTGCGCGATTCTGCCGATCAGGACGTCGTCCGTTACGGATGTCGCGCTCAATGGCCGTCTCGCAGGTTTGGTCGGATGGAATGGGCAGGCGGTTCGATTGCGGCGGCAAGATTCTTTAGGATAGCGCTGCACGCTGCGCGCATATGTGATCTTCCGCACACATGCAAAAATTCAACCCGCATTCGATAGCTTGATGAGGGAAGACGCCATGAAATTGGTATCATATTACTTGTTAACTTTCACTTAGCGCCAATCGGCGGCAACATATCCAAGGCCGGCGTTGCAAGACAGTAGTTGTACGGAACTTTCGGGAGAAAGCGCCTCGGAAGGCGCCCGCTCGCCGCCTCCTGGGCTGATTCCCGTTGCCAATCAAGGACTACGGCCACCCTCGCGAGAAGCCGGATTGGGGTTCCAAAAGATACCAAACCTAAAGGCTTTACCACGTAGATTTTTGCCGCAGGTTTCCATCCAGTAGCGAGACAATGGGCAGCGCTGCGCCGTCCTTCCTGGACCCGACCACGGCTGAGATGTTCCACGAGGGGCGCGCGCTGGTTTCCAGCCCGCTCACCCTCGACGGAATGGCGCGCCGTGCGCGTCAGCGCCGTCAGATGCATCTCATCCAGGCGTTCAGCTACTCCCTCGGCGCCCTTGATCTGCTGCTCTATGCCTATGCCGGAACGGTCTCGATCAGCGTGCCGTCCGTCTTCTGGGTGAGCGGGCTGACGCTGATCGGTATCTTCGCCGTGCTGTCGGAGACAGGCTTCAACGACAGGTTTGACGATCACTATCTCACCGTCCTCCAGGTCAGCGGCCATCTCGCTCTCCAGCTCGCCTTTCTCGTGTCCGTGCCGAAAATCGGCTTCGCCTTCATCAGCGTCCTGTTCCTCATCTTCGCATTCGGTGCGCTGCGGATGACGTCCCGGCAGGCGGCCATCACCTGGTCGTTCGTGACCGCTGGCCTGATCGCCATTTTCCTGTTCTCCGACCTTCCGCTCGGCTTGCCGCTCACCACCAGGCTCGAGCGCCTCGCCGGGATGCTGTGTTTCGTCCTCGTCATCGGACAGTGCGCTTTTCTGGGACTGTTCGGCTCTACGCTGCGAAAGACCCTCTATCGGCGCAGCGTCGAGCTGAAGGAAGCCTATCGCCGCATCGAGGAGCTCGCCGAGCTCGACGAGCTGACCGGCTCGTTCAATCGTCGCTGCATCATGCGCATGCTGGAAGAGGAAATCGCCCGCAGCCAGCGTGGCGGCGCGCCCTGCTCGATCGCGCTGATCGACCTCGATTGGTTCAAACGCATCAACGACGCCTACGGCCATCCGACCGGCGACGAGGTCTTGCGCACCTTCGCCATCACCTCCTTCGCCAATATCCGCACCATGGACCGCCTCGGCCGCTATGGCGGTGAGGAGTTTCTGCTGGTGTTGCCGGGCACAGCTGAGGACGCGGCGTTCCGCATGCTCGACCGGCTGCGCGCCATCATCGCCGATCTCGACTGGAGCGCGTTCTCGCCCGGCATGCGGGTGACGATTTCCGCAGGGGTCGCAACGCTGCGCCAGAACGAGACCTCCGACAATTTTCTCGCCCGCGCCGACGGCGCGCTTTACGCCTCCAAGGCGAATGGACGCAACCGAATCACGAGTGCCTAAACCCAAAAGCCATTTATGTCTCCGGGGGCAAAGAAAATGCCGCCGGCTCAACGCTCCAGGACAGAGACAATGAGTTCGAAATCTTCCCCCGCCCCCGAAAGCCTGCTCGACGAGCTGCAATCGACACTCGAGCACGGCACCGTGGCGCGCCGCGTCGAGACGCTGCGGCGCGTCACCGATCTCTTCATCAACGGCGCGGTGGATTATTCCGACGAGCAGATCGCGCTGTTCGACGACGTGTTCCAGTGCCTGATCCGGCACATCGAGGTCTCCGCCAGGGCACTGCTGTCGAGCCGCCTCGCGCCGATCGACACCGCGCCGCCGCAGACGGTGCGCTCGCTCGCCTTCGACGACGTCATCGAGGTCGCAGGGCCCGTGCTGACGCAATCGGTACGGCTTGACGACGAGACGCTGATCGAGACCGCGCGCAACAAGAGCC
>Ga0134126_10006715_pt1 | contig 14450 bp, 7 predicted proteins | sample KB31752_FD_96881 | JGI IMG/M metagenome (GOLD analysis project Ga0134126, IMG submission 96881) | Terrestrial soil microbial communities with excess Nitrogen fertilizer from Kellogg Biological Station, Michigan, USA - KB3-175-2 | ecosystem: Environmental > Terrestrial > Soil > Unclassified ... | reverse complement strand
CTGGTACTCGCCCGGCGTGACGAAGGGTCCGCGCGGATCGGCGGGCGTGGCCTGGGCGATGGCGGCGATGTTGTACTCGTGACGGAAGGCCGGCGGAGGATCGTAGCGCAGATCCCAGGCGATGCGGTGCAGGCCGGGAGCGCTGGAAAGCACCAGCGGCGGCGCCAGCCAGTAGTTGGGAATATCGAGCCGGGGTGCGGGCGCGGGCGGTGGCGGCGTGCTGGTCAGCGTACGCACCTTCCGGCCGGCGGCGTCGAAGATGGTGATGGTGGGCGGTTGCACGCCCGGCCCGGGAAGATAGTAGTCGAGAATCGCGCCCGCGGGCGGGTTCGTGCCCGTGGCCATCTCCGGCGGAAAGGGCGTGTCGTAGTTGACGTTGGGCTGCACCCGCACCGCGGGCGCGATGGGAAACAGCGTCGGTGCCTGATCCGGCGACGGCTGCCGCAGCGGGTTCAGATCATCGAGAATCCAGATGCCGCGGCCGTAGGTGCCGGCGATGAGGTCATTATCGTAAACCTGCAAGTCGCGCACCGAAACCAGCGGCAGGTTCATTTGTAGCGGCCCCCAGCTTTCGCCGTCATCGCCGGAGACATACACCCCGCGCTCGGTTCCCGCGTACAGCAGGCCGCGCATTTCGGTGTCGGCCCGCACCACCCGCACCAGGTCCTCGCCCGGAATGCGAGCCACGATTTTCGCCCAGTGCGCGCCGCCGTCGTGGGTGCGGAAAATATAGGGGGCAAAGTCGTTATGGGTGTGGCGCTCGGCGGTGACGTACGCGGTACGTGCGTCGAGGGGTGAACCGGCAATGCTCTCGATGGCGGTATCAGGAGGCAAATCGAGCGCCGCCGCCGGCTGCCAGGTTCCGCCGCCGTCGGGTGAGAATTGCACCCGTCCGTCAGAAGTCCCCGCCCATAGACTGCCGGCCGGCGAGGCGTCGAGCGCCGAGATCGCCGCCCGCCCGCCGCCGGTCAGGTCGGGGCTGATGGCCTTCCAACTCACGCCGCGGTCGTCGGTCTCCAACACCGCCTGGGCGCCGAGAAAGAAGCGTTGCGGATCGCGCGGCGACTGCGCCTCGGGGCTGCCGCTGTAGCGCAGCCGCATGCCCGCCAGCTCGGCCGGAGGCGAAATGTCATAGATCTGCCGCGTGCTCCAGTTGTAGCGGTTGAGCGCTGTGCCGCCCCCGGTGGCGAAGACGAAGTTGGGATCGCTCCAGTCGGGATGGATGTAGCCGAACTCGTAGGCCCCCACCGAAGGCCGCCAATCCATAAAGGTGATCTGGCCGAAGTCGCCCTGGCTGCGCACCGCCGCCGATCCGGAGTCCTGCTGCGTGCCATAGACCCAGAAGGGGAAGCGATGGTCCACGGTGATGTGGTAGAACTGCCCGTTGGGCAAGCGGTACCAGTCCAGGTTCCACTGCCGGCCGCCGTTGAGCGAGATGGTCACGCCCTGATCCACGCCCAGGATCATGCGCTGGTTGTTGGCCGGGTCGATCCACAGCTCGTGATAATCGTCGCCGCCCGGCGCGCCCTTGTAGGCGGCGAAGGTCGCGCCGCCGTCGGTGGAGCGGTACATCGAGGTCTGCAATACATACACCGTGTCGGGCGCACCCGGCGCCATGTAGACCTTGCTGAAGTAGCCGCTGCCCTTAATGCGGGCGTCGGTGGTCGAGCGTGACCAGCTGTGGCCCGAGTCGTCGCTGCGGTACAGGCCATCGGGGGTAATGGCAAACACGCGTGCGCCGGCGGCCGCCACCCCGATGCGCCCGCGCAGCGGCGGCAGCCCGCCGCCGGATACCGCTTGCCAGGTCATCCCCTCGTCGCCGGAGCGGAAGATCGCCGTGTCGCTCTCCGGCGCCCTCGGCGCATGCGGCTCGAAAGCTGCCCACAGTTGGTGCGCATCGCCGGCGTTGGCCACCAAGTCCACCGCCCCGGCGGTATCGGTCGTGTGTAGCACCCGCTTCCAGGTCGCGCCGCCGTCGGTCGAGCGATAGATGCCGCGCATCGGGTTGGCGGCGTAGGTATGCCCCAGCGCCGCCACCACGACCACGTTCGGGTCGTGCGGGTCAACTACGATGTTGCCGATGTGCCGGCTGTCGTCCAGCCCGACATGCCGCCAGCTGCGCCCGGCATTGGTGGATTTGTAGACGCCGTCGCCCTGGTTGACCGCCCCGCCGACGTTCACCACATCGCCGGTGCCCACGTAAACAATGTTGGGATCCGACGGCGCAACCGCAATCGCTCCGATGGAGCTCACCGGCTGCTCGTCGAGAATCGGCGACCAGACGGAACCGCCACTGGTGGTCTTGAAGACGCCGCCCTCAGGGTTGCCGATGTAATAGGTCGAAGGATCGCCGGGGACACCGGCCACCGCCGAAATCCGCCCCGAGCGCATCGGCCCCACCAGCCGCCACCGCATCGCCGTGGCATTCACCGCCGGCCCCTGCGCCATAGCCGCACCCGCCATCGCCAGACACAGACCAATTACATATGCACGCATGCCGTGAGCATAACAGCGTGCCACCCCGATCAAAACCCCGGCACTTCGGCCACCCCCGCCTCCCCCCAGCTTTCGAGACGACGGTCGAAGGTCAGCAGTCGTGCCCCTGGCGGCAGCCCGAGTCGCCCTGGCAACATGGGGCAAGATCGCAGGGCCAGGCGTGCGAAATTCGGATCGGCGCGCCCCTGCCAGGTAGCGACTTTGGGGAAGGGGCGAGAAGCAAGTGGCGCGAGGCCGCAGCCGGAAACGGCGAGGGAGCGTACACAGACGTACGTGACCGAGCCGGATACGGCGAGCCACGCAGAAATGCCGCGACGCGCCGCTTATCGCCCCGCCCCACTCCACTGGAAGACGTGCGGGCCACGAGGCGCGGACCCGACCAGGCTGGGCCTCAAGGCCTCCCCAGCCTGGTCGAGCGGCAGGCGGGTTGAGGGCCCCACTCCACCCGCGCCCCTGCTACCATCGTGCGAAGTCATGGCGGCGGAGGCCAAACCCGCGGCGGGGGGACGGGCGCAACTGGTGCGCGGGCTGGGGCTGCGCGGCGCGGTCGCCATCAACATGATCGACATGATCGGGGTGGGGCCCTTCATCACCCTGCCGCTGATCCTGGCCGCCATGGGCGGACCGCAGGCCATGCTGGGGTGGATTCTGGGCGCCGGCTTCGCCCTTTGCGATGGCCTCATCTGGGCCGAGTTGGGCGCGACTTTCCCCGAGGCCGGGGGAAGCTACCGCTATCTGCGTGAATGCTTTGGACCCAAGTGGGGGCGGCTGTTCTCGTTCCTCTTTGTCTGGCAGTTGAGCTTCAGCGCGCCGCTGTCCATTGCTTCCGGGTGCATCGGGCTGGCGCTGTACTCGACCTACTTCTTTCCTGCGCTGGCGCATCCGCTGCTCACGGCCCGGCTGCCGCTGGGGGCAGGGTTCGCGCTGAGCGGCGCCACGGTCGTGGCCATCGGCTGCTGCCTGGCGGCGCTGTGGCTCGCCTACCGCCATGTGGGCCGCGTGGGCAAGCTGTCGCAGTATCTCTGGATCGGGGTGCTGGCCACCGTCGCCTGGGTGATCTTCGCGGCGCTGACCCACTTCCACGCCGCGACCGCGTTTCAGTTCCCTCCCGGCGCCTTCCGCATGTCGGGCAGCTTCTTTCTGGGGCTGGGTTCGGCCATGTTGATCGCCACCTACGACTATTGGGGTTATTACAATGTCGGCTTTTTGGGCGGCGAGGTGGAGCAGCCGGAGCGCAACATCCCGCGCGCCATACTCTGGTCCATCGCGCTGGTCGGGGCGATCTACATCGTGATGAACATCGGCGTGCTGGGCGTGATGCCGTGGCAGGAGTTGAGCGGCAGCCGCGCGGCGCAGTCGTATGTGATGTCCATCTTCATGCAGCGCGTCTATGGCGGCTGGGCGGGCGGGGTGATCACGGCGCTGATCATGTGGACCGCCTTCGCCTCGGTGTTTTCGCTGCTGCTGGGCTACTCGCGGGTGCCGTACGCGGCGGCGCTCGACGGAAACTACTTCAAGAGCTTCGCCACGCTGCATCCCGAGGGGCGTTTCCCCAAGGTCTCCCTGTTGTGGCTGGGTGGGGTGGCGGCGCTGTTCTGCTGTTTCAGCCTGGCGGCGGTGATTGCGGCGCTGGTGGTGATCCGCATCACCCTGCAGTTCCTGTTGCAGGCGGTGGGGCTGCTGGTGCTGCGCGCGCGGCGGCCGGAGCTGCCGCGTCCGTTCCGGATGGCGGCCTACCCGTGGCCGGCGCTGCTGGCGATTGCCGGGTTCATCTACGTTCTCTTCGCGCGTACGCAGTCGCTGCGGCAGCTCGGCTTCGCCGCGGTCCTCGCCGTGGTGGGCGTCATCATCTACGGTGTGCGCCTGCGGAGGTCCGACTGAACCACCTGCAACGCGCCATCGGCCTGCGGCAGGCGGTCGCGCTGAACATGATCGAGATGGTGGGGGTGGGGCCGTTCATCACCATCCCACTCATTCTGCAGGCCATGGGCGGGCCGCAGGCCATGCTGGGCTGGATCCTGGGGGCGGCGTTCGCGCTTTGTGACGGGCTCATCTGGGCGGAGTTGGGCGCGGCGTTGCCGGGAGCGGGCGGAACCTACCATTACCTGGGGGTGATGTATAAAGGCGGCTGGGGGCGCCTGTTCGCGTTCCTCTTCGTCTGGCAGACGATCTTTAGCGGGCCCCTGGTGATCGCCTCCGGATGCATCGGCCTCGCCCTCTACGCCAGCTTTCTGTGGCCGGGACTGGATCAGCCGCTGTTCACACTCGGGAGCTGGATCAGCTTCAGCCCGGCGACGGCGGTGGCCATGGGCTGCTGTCTGCTGGCCCTGCTGCTCGCCTACCGCCAGGTGCGGTGGATCGCGCGGCTGGGCGAATGGTTGTGGGTGGGGGTGGCGGGGACCATCGCCTGGGTGATCTTCGCCGGCGTCACCCACTTCCACGCCGCCCGCGCCTTTGATTTTCCGCCGCACGCGCTGCAACTCTCCTCCGGATTCTTCCTTGGCCTGGGTTCGGCCATGGTCATCGCCTTCTACGATTACGGCGGCTACGAGACGAGCAATTACCTGGGCGCGGAGGTGCTGCGGCCGGAGAAGACGCTGCCGCGGGCGGTGCTGATCTCGGTGGCGCTGGTGGGCTTTGTGTACGTGGTGATGAACATCAGCCTGCTGGGCGTGGTGCCGTGGCGGGACCTGGTGGGCGGGGCGGCGCACAACTACGTGGTCTCGGAGCTGATGCGCCGGGTGTACGGGATGGCGGCGGCGCGGCTGGTCACCGTGCTCATCCTGTGGACCGCCTTCGCTTCCGTGTTTGCGCTGTTGCTGGGGTTGTCGCGGGTGCTGTACGCCGCCGCGGCGGACGGCAACTTCTTCCGCGCCTTTGCCCGTCTGCACCCGCGCGGCGGCTTTCCCACCGTGGCGCTGCTGGCGCTGGGTCTGGCTTCGGTGTTCTTCTGCCTCTTCCGGCTGGATGAAGTCATCGCGGCCCTGATCGCCATCCGCATCGTCTCGCAGTACCTGTTGCAGGCGGTGGGCTTGCTGGTGTGGCGGCGCCACCATCCGGAAGCCCCGCGGCCCTACCGCATGCCGCTCTATCCGCTGCCGGCGCTCCTGGCCATCGCCGGCTTTATGTTCCTGCTGCTGGCGCCCGCCGGGGCGCTGCGCGAGCTGGCCTACGGCACGCTGGTGCTGGCCAGCGGCGTGCTGGTGTATTTCTGGCGGGCAAGTTCCACAAACGATCGCGGAGCGGGCGGCCCCGCCGGCCGGACAACGGCGGCATAATGCCGTAGAGGCTGAGTTATGCCATCGTGGACCTGTCCAATCTGCAAGCTGGAGTTCGCTGATCCCGGCACTGCCCGCCGCTGCGAGGAGTGGTGCTCGACCCACCTGTCCTGCAACGTGGAAATAGGCCGCAGCGCCCTGAACCGCGGCACGGTCTCTCCATCCCGTGACCAGAGGTTTCCCAGCCCGACCGAAAAAAGGGCGGCTCCCGGCAAGAGGTGACCGTGAGCCCTCCGCCGGCGAGGCTGTGAGGCTATACTGAGGCGGTGAAGACAGCTCGCGGATGGGCCGCGCGTGGACTGGTGCTGACGCTCCTGCTGCCCCTGTGGGGGCTGGCTCTGGTGTGCCAGTCGCCCGCCTCCGATGCCCATGCCGCCATGGCCTGCTGCCGCCGCGCCCACAGTACGTGCATGCAGGGCGGGCACCAGGGCGCGATGGCCTGCTGTCAGCACATGGTGACCGCGCCCTCGATGTTGCCGGCGGTAACCGGCCGCGAGATGGCGGCGAGTGCGTCCCTTGCCCCGGCAGTCGCGACGGTATTGACGACGCGGCCGCCGCGGGTCCGGTTGGCCGCCGCGCCGCGTCCCCCTCCGCTCCGATTGCCTCCGCTCTACCAACTCCACGCCAGCCTGCTGATCTAAAACCTCCTCCGCTGCGGTTCCGCTCCGGCGTCTGCCGGCCGCGTTTCTCGTTGTCCATGGAGGAGGATCCATGCTGTTTCTGTTGTTGTTTCTTCTGGCTGCCGGCGCATCGGCGCAAGCGCCCACGCCTTTGGCCGCGCTGATCCGCGAGGCGCAGGTCCACAATCCCGGGGTACAGGCCACGGAACATGTCTGGCGGGCGGCGGAGCAGGCCATCGCCCCGGCCGGGGCGCTGCCCGACCCGCAGATGGATGTGCAGCAGATGAGCGCCGGATCGCCGCTGCCGTTCGACGGCTTCTCCCAGGTGGAAATGACCTATGTGGGCGTGGGCGTTTCACAGTCCATCCCCAGCGCCGGCGTGCGGCGATGGAGCGCCGCCGCCGCCCGGCAACAAGCCGCCGCCGCCGCCGGTGACTGGCAGCAGGCGCGACGCAGGCTGGCGCGGCAAGTCACCGAACTGTATATCCATCTCGGCCTGCTGGCGCAACAACAGCGCATCCTCGAACAGCAGGGCAGCCTGCTGCGGCAGGCGGAGGCGGCGGCGGAGCTGGGCTACCGCACCGCGCGGGGAACCCAGGCCGACCTACTGGCGGCCCAACTGCAAGTCACCGAACTGATGCGCGACACGGTGGAGCTGCGGCAGGAGCAGGATGTCGCCGAGGCGCAAATGCGGTCGCTGCTGGGCCGGGCGCCCGGCACGGCGGCGATCGTACCCGAGCCGCTGCGGGTGACGCACCTGGACGCCGGCGAACCGGCGCTGGCGGCGGCGCTCGACCGCGGCGATCCGGCGCTGGCCGCCGGGCGGGCGCGCGCCGCGGCTGCCGGGGCGGAGGTGCAGCGGGCCCACGCCGCCGGCCGGCCCGAATTCAGCGTGCAGTTCGCCTACCAACATACCGCCGGCGCGTTTCCCGACCGCTACATGTGGGGAGCGGCCATGTCGCTGCCCTGGCTGCATCGCGCGGATCACGCCGCCGCGGCCCGGCAGGCAGCCGAGACCCAGGCAGGCGCGCAGTCCACGCTGGAGCAACTGCAACTGGACCAGCGCTACCGCCTGACCGCCGCGCTGCTCAATGTGCGCAACGATGAGCAGATGCTGCGGCTGGACGCCGGCGGCCTGCTGCCGCAGGCGCGGGCCGCCGCCGCCGCCGCCCTGGTCGCCTACACCGCCGGCCAGGCCGGGCTGGAAACCTATCTGCAAGCCTGGAGCAGCGAGTTGACGCTGGAGCGGCAGTATTGGCAAACCGTCGCCGATCATGAAACTGCCCTGGCGGCGATCACCGAGCTCACCGGACCCAACCGGGCAGGGGCTCAAGCGGCCCCCAGCCCGTCCGAGGTGGCACATGACTAAGCCGGCGCTCATCGTCCTCTTGACGGGGCTGGCTGTGGCAACGTCGGCGCAGCAGCGCACCCAGCTTTCGGGAGTGACCCTTGCCACTGTCCAGGTGCGCAATCTCACCGCCGACGTGCAGGCCACCGCCACCGTCGCCGCCGACGAAGCCACCGAGACCGCGGTAACCGCCCATTTCACCGGCTGGATTGAGAAGCTGCCGGTCAACACCACCTACCAGCGCGTCCATCGCGGCGAAGTGCTGTGCACCATCTACAGCCCCGGCCTGTACGCCGCCGAACAGGACTATGCCCTGGCCGCGGCTCAGCAACCGACACTGGCGGCGAGTACCGTGCCCGGCGTGGCGGCGGGCGCGCGCGCGCTGCTGGCCGATGCCGCTGCCCGACTGCGGCAACTGCAGGTGCCGGAGGAGGAGATCACGCGCCTTGCCTCGGGCGGTGAGCCGCGACAGGAATTTTCGCTCACTGCGCCCCGGGACGGGATCGTCGAGCAGCGCCTCGTGCTGCCCGGCGCGCAGGTAGAGGCCGGAACGCGCCTGTTCACCCTCGCCGGCCTGGCCCCCATCTGGATCAACGCCGCCGTGACCGAGGCGGACCTGGGGCGCGTCCGGGTGGGCCAGCCCGCCCGTGTGTCGCTCGATGCCTATCCGGGACGGAGTTTTTCCGCACGGGTCGCCTTCATTTCTCCCCAGGTGGAGGCGGCCAGCCGTACAGCGGCCGTGCGCCTTGTGCTGCCCAACCGCGAACAGGCGTTGGTGCCGGGCATGTTCGGGCGGGTCACCATCGCGGTGGCGCTGGGGTCGCGGCTGACGGTTCCCGCCAGCGCGGTACTGCAAAGCGGCGCCATGGCGCAGGTGTTCGTGGCTGCCGGGGATGGCCAGTTCTCGCCGCGCACCGTGACCGTGGGCCCGCAGGTGGGGGACGCCATCGTCATCCGCGGCGGGCTGCGCGCCGGCGAGCGGGTGGCCGCGGGCGCCAGTTTCCTGATCGCCTCGGAGGCGCAACTGTCGGCCGCGGCCGGCAGCTATGCGCCGCCGCCGCCGGGCGTGGCGGGCGCCGGCGCCACAGCGCCCCCGGCCGCCACCCTGCTCCTCACCACCGACCCATCGCCGGCGCGCAAAGGCTCCAACACCTTCCGCGTGCTGCTGCGCGACGCCCGGGGTGCGCCCATCGCCGGCGCCCAGGTGACCTTGACTCTGGCCATGCCCGCCATGCCGGCCATGGGCATGGCCGCCATGCGGGTCACGGTGGCCATGCACGATGCCGGGGACGGCCGCTACCAGGGCAGCGGCACGCTGGGCAGCGGCGGCCAGTGGCAGGTGACGATGGTGGCGACCCAGGCGGGCCGTGTGGTGGCCCGCGCGCAAACTTCCCTGCGCGTCCAGGGGGGCATGTGATCGAACGCTGGATCACCGCCTGCGCCCACAACCGCTTCCTGGTATTGGCCGGTGTGGTTCTGCTGACCGCGGCCGGGATCTTCTCGCTCCACCGCATCCCTCTGGACGCGCTGCCCGACATCAGCGACGTGCAGGTGGTGGTGCACACCGCCTGGGCGGGACAGCCGCCGGCGGTCATCGAAGACCAGGTGACCTATCCCCTGGTTACCGCGCTGCTCGGCGCGCCCCGCGCCAGCGACGTGCGCGCCCAGACCATGGAGGGAGACTCCTACATCACCGTCGTGTTCCAGGACGGCACCGATTTGTACTGGGCGCGCAGCCGCGTACTCGAACTGCTGGACCGCGAGACCGGCCGCCTGCCCGCCGGCGTTCATCCCGTGCTCGGCCCCGACGCCACCGGCGCCGGCTGGGTGTATGAGTACGCTTTGACCGACAAGACGCATCGCCACTCCCTGGCCGATCTGCGCGCGCTGCAGGATTGGTTCCTGCGTTACCAGTTGGAAACCGTTCCGGGGGTGAGCGAAGTCGCCACCATCGGCGGCTTTCAGCGCCAGTATCAGGTGGCGCTCGACCCCAACCGGCTGCGCCAGTTCGACGTCAGCCTGGAGGATGTCATCACCGCCGTGCGCGCCTCCACCGGCGAAAGCGGCGGGCGCTCGCTGGAGATGAGCGGCGCCCGCTATCTGGTGCGCGGCTTGGGCTATGTGCGTTCGCTCGACGATCTGCGCCAGGTGGCGGTCGGCCTGCGGGGCGGCCAGCCGGTACGACTGGAGCAACTGGGAACGGTGAGCTTCGGCCCGGATGTGCGCTCCGGCATCGCCGACTGGAACGGCGAGGGTGAAACCGTGGGCGGCATCGTCATCGCCCGCTACGGCGGCAATGCCCTGACCGTGATTGACGGCGTCAAGGCCAAGCTGGCTTCCCTGGCCGCCTCGCTGCCGCCCGGGGTAACCATTCACACCGCCTACGACCGTTCGCCCTTGATTGAAAACTCCATCGCCACCCTGCGCCGCGACCTCTACGAAGAGGCGATCATCGTCAGCCTGGTGATTCTGCTGTTTCTCTGGCACTTCCGCTCGGCGCTGATCCCGGTGATCACCCTGCCCATCGCCGTGCTGGCCACTTTCCTGCCCATGGCCGGCCTCCAGGTCAGCGCCAACATCATGAGCCTGGGCGGGCTGGCGCTGGCCATCGGCGTCCTGGTGGACGCCGCCATCGTCATGGTGGAGAACGGCCACCGCCGCCTCGCCGACTCGCCTGACGCCAGTGGCGCCGGGCGCCGCCGCCTTCTCCTCGCCGCCGCGCGCCAGGTGGGACCGGCGCTGTTCTTCTCCCTGCTCATCATCGTGGCCTCGTTTCTGCCGGTGTTCCTGCTGGGTTCCCAGGCGGGACGCATGTTCCGCCCCCTGGCCTGGACCAAGACGCTGGCGGTGGGCTTTGCCTCTCTGCTGGCGGTGACGCTGGTGCCCGTCCTGATGCCGATGCTCATTCGCGGCCGCCTGCGCAGTGAGCGGCACAACCCGATCTCGCGCGCCACCCAGGCCGTGTACCGCCCGGTGCTGCGGTGGTGTCTGCGCCACCCGCTCTGGACGATTGCCGCCAACCTGGCCTTTGCCGCCCTCACCCTGCCGCTGGCGTTGCACCTGGGCAGCCGCTTCATGCCGCCGCTCTACGAGGGCTCGGCGGTCTACATGCCCACCGGCCTGCCCGGCCTGGGCGTCACTCCGGCGGCGAACCTGCTGCAGGAACAGGACCGCATTCTGCACGCCTTTCCCGAGGTGGACAGCGTCTTCGGCACCGCCGGACGCAGCGACAGCGCCACCGACAATGCCCCCCTGGAGATGTACGACACCACCATCATGCTGAAGCCCCGCTCGCGTTGGCCCGCCGGCATGACCTACTCCCGTCTCATCGCCGACATGGACGCGAAACTGCACTTCCCCGGGCTGTCGAACAACTGGACCATGCCGGTGGCCAATCGCCTCGACATGGAGCTGACCGGCATCAAGACCCCGCTGGGGCTCAAGATACAGGGGCCAAGTCTCGAAGGCATTCAGGCGCTGGGGGCGCAAATGGAGCAGGTCCTGGCGGGCGTGGCGGGCGTCCAGTCCAGCTTTGCCGAACATGTGGCCGATGGCCTGTATGTGAACATCACCCCGCAGCGCGCCCAGTTGGCCCGCTTCGGCTTGAGCGTCGCCGCGGTTCACCAGGCGGTGGCCGGCGCCATCGGCGGCGAGAACGTGACCGAAACGCTGAACGGGCGCGAGCGCGTTCCCATCAGCGTGCGCTATGCCCGCGACTTTCGCAGCGACCTGCCGGCTCTGCGGCGGGTGCTGCTGACCACCCCCGGGGGCGTGCAGATTCCGCTCGGCCAGGTGGCGGACATCGCCGTGTCCCGCGGGCCGGCCATGATCCGCGATGAGGATGGGGCGTTGACCGGCTATCTCTATCTCGACGTCACCGGCAGCGATTATGGCGGCCTGGTGGAGCGGGCCAATGCCGCCTTCCGCGCCCGGTTGCAGCCGCCGCCCGGCTATAGCTGGCGATGGTCGGGCGAGTTTGCCGCCCAGCAACGCGCCGCGCAGCGGCTGCGGGTGGTGGTGCCGGTCGTCTTCTTCATCATCTTCCTGCTGCTGTATCTCATCTTCCATTCCGTCGCCGAGGCGCTGCTGCTGATGCTCCCCACTTTGTACGCGCTCAGTGGCGGCCTGCTGCTGCAAGCGTGGCTCGGGTACCCGTTTAGCGTCGCGGTGTGGGTGGGCTACATCGCCCTCTTCGGGATTGCGGTGGAGACCGCGGTGGTGATGATGGTCTATCTGCGCGAGGCCCACGCCGAGCGCGGCGACGGCAGTCTGGCCGGCGCCGTGGAGGCGGGCGCGGTACTGCGGCTGCGGCCCAAGCTGATGACGGTCACGGCGGTGCTCGCCAGCCTGATTCCCATCCTGCTGGAATCCGGCGCCGGCTCGGACGTCATGAAACCCATCGCCGCTCCGATTGTGGGCGGCATGCTGACTTCAACCGTCAGCGTGCTGCTGCTGGTTCCGGTGCTGTACTTCCTCTGGCACCGGCGCGAGGAGCGCCGCCATCAATCCACTCCGGAGGGGCCGGCGGCCGCCTGATCCGCCGGCGGCCGCGCCGGGCGCAGCACCAGCCGCAACAGCAGCGGGCCGATGAGGCTGGTCAGCACCGCCATGGCGATGCCGATGGAGTAGTAGGCGCCCGGAATGGCGGCGATCCGCAGGCTCTGGTCCGCCACCACGATGCCCACCTCGCCGCGCGGGATCATGCCCAGGCCCACCAGCAGCGCCGAACGCCGGCCCAGGGGCAGGGCCGAGAGGCCGCAGGCAAAGAGCTTGCTGACAATCGCGATCAGCGTCAGGGCGGCGATCAGCATGACATCGTGGGGTTGGGTCAGCACCTGGGGGCTCAGGCGCAAGCCGATGCTGGCCAGGAAAAACGGCACCACGAAGCTGCTCACCGCCTCGGCGCGGGCGCGCAGCGCGGGCGCCAGCTCCTCCGACTCGCTGACGAACAAGCCCGCCAGAAACGAGCCGATGATCGCCGCCAGGCCGATGGCCGCCGACATGGCGGAAAACCCCAACAGCACCACCAGCGAAAACGACCACTGCGGCGCACTCACCCGCATCCTCCCCAGGCGCGGCCGGATGCGGGGGAAGGCGGTACGGCGAAGGAACAGCACCACCACGAAGAACAGCGAGACGAAGACGACGGTCAGCAGCAGGTTGATCCAGTGCGATTGGTCGTTGCCGAAGCTGGTAAGCATGGACAGCGCCAGCAGGCCCAGAATGTCGTCGAGCACCGCCGCGCCCAGGATGACGCGGCCAAAGGTAGTCGAGAGGGCGCCGAAGTCGGAGAGGATCTTGGCCGTAATGCCGATGCTGGTGGCCACCAGCAGGGTCCCGACGAAGCGCGCCGTAATCGCGTTCTCGCCGATGGCGGCGGCAAACCCCCAGCCCAGCGCCAGCGGGGTGATGACGCCGAAAAAGCCCACCGCCAGGCTGACGTAGCCGTGCTCGGTCATCTCCTCCGGCTGGGTATTGAGGCCGGTCTCGAAGAGCAGGAAGATAACGCCGATCTCGGCCATGAAGGCGATGCTGGAAGAGGGCTCGACCCAGCCCAGCAGCCCGGGGCCGACCACGAAGCCGGCAACGATCTGGCCGATCAGCGCCGGCTGGCGCAGGCGCTCGAAGGCCTCCTCGCCGAGCTTGGCGGCGACAAACAGGATGAAGAGGCTGAACAGCGGCTGAATCGTCTCTGTGGCCACGTATTCCTACAATACATTGGCCGGCTGGGCGCTCCGCCCGGCTACGCCGACCAACCCGCTTAAGAAGTCAGACGACCAACACTCCCGCGCCGGCGATGGCGTCCTGCTTTAGGGCCAGCAGCGCGGCGTTGGCTTCCGCCATGGGGAACTCGCGGATGTGGGTGTGCACGCCGGCGGCTTGGGCTTCGGCGAGAAACTCGCGGCCATCGGCGCGGGTGTTGTTGGCGACGCTGCGAATCACACGTTCGCCATAAAGCCAGTCATAGTTGAGTTCGGGAATGGGGCTCATGTGGATACCGCCCAGCACCAGCGTGCCGCCACGGTCGAGGGCGCGCAGCGCGGGCGGCACCAGGTCGCCCGCCGGGGCGAACATCAGCGCCGCGTCGAGCGGCACCGGCGGCGGCGCCGCGGCATCACCCACCCAGACCGCGCCCAGCTCGCGCGCCAGAGTCTGATGGTGCTGGTGATCGCGGGTGCAGACGTGAACCTCGGCGCCGCGGGCGCGGGCGATCTGGATGGCGATGTGGCCGGCGGCCCCAAAGCCGTAGATGCCCAGCCGCGCGCCACGCCAATTTTGGATGCCGCTCAGCCGCAGGCAGCGATAGCCGATGATGCCTGCGCACAGCAGCGGCGCCGCCTGGGCATCAGCCAATTGCGACGGGATGGGGTAGACAAAATCGGCGGCGGCGAGCAGGTGGGTGGCGTAGCCGCCATCCACCGTCCAGCCGGTGAAATCGGCGGCCTCACAAAGATTCTCTCGTCCAGAAAGGCAGAAGCGGCAATGGCCGCAGGTATGGTGCAGCCAGGCGGCGCCGACACGGTCGCCCACTGCCGGCGTTATCACCCCTTCGCCCCGGGCGACAACCTCGCCCACAACTTGATGGCCGGGCACAATGTCCGACCGGCGTACCGGCAACTCGCCCTCGACCACATGCAAATCTGTGCGACACACGCCGCAGGCGCGCACCTCAATCAGCACTTCGCCCGATCCCGGCCGCGGATCGGG
>Ga0134126_10006714_pt1 | contig 14453 bp, 6 predicted proteins | sample KB31752_FD_96881 | JGI IMG/M metagenome (GOLD analysis project Ga0134126, IMG submission 96881) | Terrestrial soil microbial communities with excess Nitrogen fertilizer from Kellogg Biological Station, Michigan, USA - KB3-175-2 | ecosystem: Environmental > Terrestrial > Soil > Unclassified ... | reverse complement strand
AATACCAATAACCGCGGCACCTCCACCAGCCAGAGTCTCCAGCTCGATCCCGCCCTGCCCGCCAGTAAGATCGCCACGCTTTCATCCGGTGAGTTCGTGGGCATCACCGCCGACAGCCCTGACCAGCCGATGCCGCTCAAGGCCTTCCATTGCCAGGTCAAGCTCGAGTCGGAAACCCAGCCGGAAGGAATATCTATGCCGGTCCGAAAAATAACCAGGGAGGTCGTCAATCAAACCTTTCAACGCATTCAGGAGGACGTCAGACTGCTGGTAGAGGCCCGCTTAGAAGAGATGCGCCAAACGCCGGACCTCGCCCGGCTGATCCTCAATCCCACGGTCGGCGCCCGGCGCAGGAAGCAAACGAAATTATAGGTTGCAAAGGCCGAGTATGTTCCTATTGTTTCTAAAAGGAATTCCATACACGTCAGACTTTGTGGGAGAAATCATCGTTTCAGCTAATTCTTATTTCCGTCTAATCCGAACATTGTTCAATCGTGCTATTGGCCTGAACTTATCGCTGCACATCAATTTGTCCTATTGATATTCTTCATCGCCGACCGGCAATTGGTCCCTATGAGCGCGATGGAATGAAGCACACCATCGATGTAGTCACGTAGATGGCTAAGGCCCTGAGCGTCCCTCTGGACTGGCTTGTCCGCAATGCCGATCAAGAGCTCGATGCAGCTACCCTTTACCGCATCCATGATTTAATAAACTCTCCCAAAAAGATAAGGAGCTCGTGTTCGAGTTCCTTGGTTGCTTTATCAGCAACCGAAAGATTACAAAAGCATCTATCCAGTTGAGGTAGGCCTGCGGATTGTTGGGCTTGGGGAATACACCGATTTCATTTGTTAGACGTTTCATTCAGTTTTACCCATTCTGTATCCTTCTTAATAGACCCGCTATCTGTCAGGACGACATACAAAACGGTGTCGTTAATTAGCTTTGATTCTTGCAGATAATTTTTGGGGAAATTTGCTATCACACCATTATTTCGTAAGTCTTTGCTGCTTCTCACCTGAATCACCTCCTTTGTAGTTGCTCCCATATCGACAAAATATATGCTTATTTTATCTCCCTTGGAGGTAGTATATGAAGATAAAAGCCTATCGTTGTTTTCATACAGATTGCAGCTAAATAAAAGCAACATGAAGCAATTTAACACCTTTGTGATATTATTTCTTTTCATTATTATGGTAATAGTTTACACCTGAAATAATCATTTTTTGGTCTTCGGGATCGTCACCATACGGCGGAAGCATTTGCCCGGGCATGCTATAAGATTGCCCTTGTTCTCCATAATACCTTAAGGATGGACTATAAATTTGCCATTCTGGTTTCGATGTTCCAGCTGCCATTTGAGCTTCCCCGGCCTGTCGTAGAAGAAACTCTTCGCCTCCAAACCATGTTGCCGACCCGGTTGCCCCATAGTGATAGTTACCCAAATCTTCTGAACTATATTGATGACCTTCAAACGAATATGTAGTTTGAGTTCCGTTTGCTCTATCATATGCATGAGAAAAACCGTAGATTAGACTTTTGTTGTTCTTTAAATCCCATTCTCCATGACCATGCACAAGTTTTTTGTAAACCCATGGAAATATTATACCGCTTGCATACTTAATATCCTTCTTTAGCAAGTTAGAAAAAATTTCGGAAGCATCTATTGTTCCGCCAAGTTTTCCAATAGAATGAGACGATTTATCTAAAAAGTGAAAAACACTTACATTATTGCTTTTGCCATCATTTTGCAATACGTGACCATCGTTTGATAACACGAGGCCTTCAGCGCCAAAGGGATTCTCTTGCCCAGAAACATCAGTATAGCTCTCTTGTGCCCCTTCTTCCGCGTTGCCGACAATTATATTTGAAATCTGCCCCGTAGCTTCGTTCCTGACTCGAATATAATTTACCATCTGATTGCCGTCATCATTGTTGTCCTCGCCTTGCATTCCATCTTTATCAATATATCGAAGGGGGTTATCATAGGCGAAATTATATGGCGACCATCTCCTATTTACAGCTGCCAAGGGATCAATCCCATGCCACATCCCTAATTGCGGATCTTGAAACCGAGCCCCATAGTCATATTCTTCCAGCCCACTTCCATCCGCGAACTCCTGGTTCTGCAGCTCCTTCCCACTATAACGATACTTGTTTTGGGCATATCGTGTCTTCACCGCCTTGTCCGATATCCCCGCCATTGTAAGGCCAAACGGATAAAAATGGCTTTCTTCCAGCATTGGACCGCTAAAATGCTGCACCGACAAATTATCAAAGAACACCGGCCAGTTAGGCGTCTCGTTACTTACCCAAATATACAAATATCCGCTATGTTTTAGCTTAATCGTCGTCGCCAGCGTCCGCAGGGCATCCGGCTGGCCCACAGGGATAGCCCCGCTCTGCCCATTCCCGGACACATAGTTAAACTGGTTGTCTACCAGCATCCAGTTGAGGTAGGCCTTCGGCATCGAGAGTGTATTGGTATCGACCGCTGGTAAAAACGAATTCACGGCATTGTAGACCGGCCCCGTCGAGGGCGCCGTCATCGTGGTGATTGCCTGTTCACCGCCGCCTGTGAGAGCCCCTAGTCCTGATGCCAAAGAGTTGACTACATTGTTGAACGAACTGTTCGGCGAAGGCACCGCGCCCGTTGAGTTATAGTAAGCGTAAACCCCCACCGAGATCGAATCCCCGCTCATCACCTTCAGGAGTAGCGCAGGTCCCATCTTCTGCCCGGCCCCATCCACCTTGGCCACTGAGTCATTAGGCTGTGGCCCATTGGGCTCCGCCGGGAAACCGCCGCCCGGAACCAGGTTGGCCGCATAGCTCGTCGAATCGATGTTGTAGAACAATGCATTCTCGGTAGCGCGGAAGGCCCCTTCCATGGTCGCCATATACTCCGCGGTGTCTTTCTCCTGCGTAAGCATGACACGGGTGTTACCAAGATGATCCCGCTCGTAAAAATCATACTGCCAGCTATATGCCGAATCTCCGTTCACATATTTCTGAAAGGCCCATCGCGCCCGTCCTTCCTCGTGTCCCACAAACTCAAGGGTATCCGTACCACCGGTAGTGTTCGTCACGGCCGTTCGTCGCTGATATTGGAATCCATCCAGGTAAAGTGTTGTCGTCGCCGTGGAAGCCGCACTGTCGACCGTTTGTTTGGTCAGCTTATTGCCAGCGGCATCGTAGGTATAGAAGATATTACCCTTGCCCTTCATATGCACCTGCTGGGGTAAATTGAGATAGTTATAATAAATGCTGTCGATACCCTTGTTGTTGTCGATCGTCAGGTTGCCATTGCCGTCATAGCGGTAATCCGAATCTGCCTTGGCCCCTTTATAATGAAAATCCCCCAACGTGCTGACCGTATCATTGGCCGCATCCTGCACCTGCGTTAGCTTATTGCTGGACCCGTCTAATTCATAAGTATAAGTTAACTGATCGATGAGACCAGTGGAGCTGCCCAGTTTATACCCATGCTGGTTCATGCTGAGGATATTCCCATTCGCATCGTAACCGAGGCTGTCGACGGAATAGTCCATGTGATTCTTGCTCCAGCTGCTGCCATAATTGTCTAGATATGCCGCCCCCGTCAGCCGGTTCACCGGATCATAGGTAAAATCATATTTTCGGTCGACCTGATCACCCGCACTCTTCCAGACCATTCCGGCGATATTGCCATTATAGGCCGGCATGAGAAAGGCCGTCCCAGCAATGCTATCCGCCTGATCATACCCCAACGCCAGGCCAAAAAAATGCTGGCTCGTACCCCCGACATAGTTTTTATTGATCCCTGTGACCCAACCGCGAATATTGTAGTCGTATATCATGCTATCTAGCGGCTGGCCCGTTGCCAGGTCTTTACCCAAGTATTTGGCTCGCAGCTGCCCCAACTCGTTGTATTGTATACTGTCTATCAGTTGGTCGGAAGAAGCTCCATCAATGTTCTTATACACACTCGTCACCCTGAAATTGGGGTCATAATTTGTCTTTGTCAGCACCCGGTGGTGCTGTGCCGAATTGTTTAGTTTTGCCTGCCCCAGCAAGGTCCGTAGCGGCTTCCCGGTAAAATCATACTGCGTGGTCACGGTATCGAGTCCCCCCGTATAGTTGATGCTCTCGGTTTGGATCAGCCGTGCCCGGTCATCGTAGAAATTCTCGGCAAAAAGATATTGGCCCGACGGAAGCGTGCTGCCAGATAAGACCTCTGTCATAGTACCCGTTACTTCGCCGCGTGTAATTGGGTGCGCTGTCAAAGGCACTGCATATATTGGCCCTGTGTTATAGTTCGTGACAAAAGCCGTGCTGCTTACAGAAGCCATGGAGCCAGGCAGCCCCGAAGCCGCATTGATCGCCGTGTAATCGTCATAGAAAGTCCTTATCTGCAAATCGGATGTGTAACTGGCTATCGTTGGATAGGTGGGACTTTGCATGGCCGCAGCAGTGTGGTACGCCAAGTTGTTATAATTAAGAGGGTCCGTTATCAATCCCGTCGAATCCGGCCGGTCCAATCCATCATAACAGGTGAACGTCCATTTCTGCTGCGCCCTTAAGAGACTGTCTTGCGCCATAACCTGCCGATCTCGCTCATCATAAACCAAATGTACCTCACCTGCGCCTGGTATTTTTTTGATTATCACTCGTTTTCTTCCATCATATTCATAGCGGAAACACAACGCATCAGCGATCGGCTGTGTCACGGTCCAGGTCGAACCTGTATTGATAGCATTCACCGCCTTGGGGGGTATAATAAACTTTAAGTTGTCCATTTGATCATACACATAATAAGTGCAAAGCCAGCCCACATGCGCGGTTCCCGGCGACGGTACGGCCTGCTGTTTTCTTAGAATCAACAGACCATCCTTATCCTTGAACTCCACACTCTGAATCCCCTGTTCATCTGTTGTCACTGTTTCCGTGAGCTGTCCTGGTGCATAGGAGCCTCCGTCCACAGGAAGACTACCCATGTTATACAGAATCGTCCATAAATGAACACTATCTGCCGAACCATTGGTATAATACTGTACCGACACACCGCGTCCGGCACCGACCCAGCTATTACCCGGCGAATAACTAGTTTGGATCCGGTTGAGCGGTGAAGATTCATAGACTACCTCGCCGGCGTAATACTGATCGTTGGGGAATTGGCCCCTGTTGAATGTTTCGAGTTCAGACAAAGCCGCGGGTTTATAATTTCCATCCGACCCAGGCGATGTATACGGCAGGTAATGTGTCACTTCACGGCCGTATGGGTCATATACCTGAACGGTCACCATATCTGCACCCAGCGGGCTCGCCTGCTTAGCGACTGCCTGCATCGGTCGTCCCAAGCCATCGTAATACTGCGTGCCCTGCTCCACATCATGTATGTCAGTCAATCCATTCGAGGTTGCCGTATCCGTTATTCCAGGTCGACGAATATTCCTCGTACGTAAGTAGCTCCAATCTGCAATGGCAGCTCCTACGTCGATTTGAAGGGCCCTTGTGTTTACCGTTTGTCCATTACAGGATACCACCACTTGATAATAGGTCGACGTGGACAATACGCCGGGGTCGTAGGTTGTGCCTGTTCCCACTGTCGTCCAGGTACTACCATCATGTGAGCTTTGCCAGGCATATCCGTAAGATAATCCACAACTTCCGCCGGATGCAGGGGTTACCGTCAAAGGACCAGGGTCTGCACCAGGTGTTAACGTCATCGATCCCGGAATTATGGAGCCAGCAGCTAAAGGCTGAGACAACACAATTGTAGAAGAAGCCGAAAGCGGACTTCCGCATCCGTTTGCAATGACACTAACTGCCGCACTACCTGAGAAATAGGGATTCCATGTAATAGTAGCTGTATTACCGGACGTAGTTATTTCCCCTGCCCCTTGATCCCCCATAGGAGATAACGACCAATTGTAGGTGGCCGCATTGGCGGCACTCGAAGTATAGGTACTCGAACCGCCCGTATTGACGACTGTGGCCGGACCGGACGGTGGCGTGGGCGATCCTACCGCTCCTGTAACAACAACATTGGTACCTGTTGCGCCGGATGCATTACAACCCGTCGCCTGGACCGCCACCTGCGCACTGCCATAGAAAGAGGAATTCCAAGACACGGTACCTGTAGTGCCTGAACTAGCGATTGTACCAGCGGAAGAAGGGCTGATCGACCATAAGTACCCCGTGGCATTACTGGCTGTTCCCGTAGTGTAGACAATCGGAGAGCTACCCTGGCATAGCTGGCTCGTGCCGGACGGCGCCGACGCCGCAGCCACAGTTGGGGTGATGTTAATAGGAAAAGTAGTGCTTCCGGTTGTATTGCAACTGCCTACAGCGTAAACCGAAATTGTCGCTGATCCGGTGAGGCTGGAGGGAAATGTGATCGGGCTGCCGGCAGCTCCATTTCCAACCCCTGTCCCATTCACTGACCAGACAAAGTAACTGGCATTGCTCGCACTGGTGTTATAAGTAGACGTAGCGGCTTGGCAAACAGTACTGGAACCGGCAATTGCCGTCGGGGTAGTCGCGAGCGGCTGCACGGAAACATTAGTCGAATTGGTGGAACTTGTATTACAAGTCGAATTTGCCCCGTTTATACTTAGTGTAGCTGTTCCCGACCAACCAGATGCCCAGTTTACTGTTGCAGATGTACTGCTTCCACTGACGCTGCCGGCTGCCGAGGGAGAGACTGACCACGTATAACTGGTAAAATTTGTCCCTGAAGTTGTATAGGTCGTACCGGAACCCGGGCATACGGTTGCACTTCCGCTTGGGTTGGCAAACGAGGGTTGAAGCACGGTTGTAGTAAGCGTAATGGTAGTGATTTTTGCAGTATTGCATCCGGGCTTTGTACAAGAAATTATACAGTATACTCCCTCTCCATTCGTAAGCGAACTGGTACTGTAACTGCTTCCTGATCCATAAACATTTCTGCTATTAACATACCATGCATAACTGATCGTTGCACCGGTCGCATTAGCAAACTCTGCATCCTCCACAGTAAAGGTCACCGATGTTCCCGGGCAAATAGTAGAGGCGCTTGCATTATAATCGTAGGAACCAGCCGTTGGGCACGCATATTCCATAGATGCAACATTGGTAGTGCTAAACGTGTCCTCCCTTTTTTCTTCAAGATTGGTCTGACTCAGGACATGCCCAAGCAGTCCCAGGTATCCATATACTAATAAGATCGTCCTTTTCATCTTCATAAAAATTCGGCTTATTATTGTCCCTGATAATGATATTGATAAGTCTTAACAATATTGCCATCCTGGTCCTTCAGGTAGCTGAGCCTGCCTAAATTGTCATAGAAATAATAGGTGATCCGGTTAGCCACATCACATTCGCTCGTTGTACCCACCAGCGGCTTCACTGTGTAAGAGGTCATCTGGGCTGTTGCCGGATAGAGTCGCAGTTCATCGATATACGTTGAACCACTAATCGTCAACGCCGTCTGCCCTGTTACCTTATGCTCATAGTAAGTCCACCCTTTAATTGTCTTTCCTTGTATTGGATAGCCTGCTAATGTACCCGGAATAGTAAGTGACCCACCACCCTTTATCCAGTAGGACACGATATAGCTATTATTGCTGGTGAGAGCAGGACTGCCGATGCTGCCGCCGGATTGTCCCAAGTTATAACACATACTACCGGTAGGTGCAGTGGTATCCCTCGTAGCTGTTCCGGCAAACGTCCAGTTACCTGTCCCGTCCGCTTCGAAACTGCTATAGGCGACCTGGCTATACGCCGCATTCTTGACCTCGGCCGCGACGTAATTTTTCCCATAGTCCCAGATTACTGCGTTTGTCATTCCTTTTGCAGTATATTGTAATATATTGGAATTGGAAGGATCGTAAACATCATAGGTAATCGTATCGGGAAAATTTGGACTGCCATGCGGTATGGGGTTATTCTGGATGACCACCTTGCTTTCGACAAGGAGGTTGCCGATCTGTTCGAAAGTTTTGTCGTATTGGTATTTTAGGAGATCACCATTCGTTTCCTTCTGCAAGGTTACGATATCTGCCAGGCGATTACTGTCAACCATCGTCGTAAATATGGGCGAAGTAGAGGTAGGGCTATAGGGATAAAAATAGTTGGTATAATCGGTTCCGCCGTCCGATCGGTCCGTAGTCTTCACGCTAAGTTGATTATAGTAACTATCGTAATTATAGGAGGTTCGGGTGCTCATGGGGCCGTTGGCGTAAAAAACTGTGTCGGCAGTTTGCGAAAGCAAGGTCTGAACATCGTAGATAGGGTAATAGCCTACAAGATTCTGCACCATCTCTGGCTGGACCTCTCCATCGACATCAAAGTAATAAAGACCATTGTACGGAAAGATACGGGCACCGTAATAGACCATAGATGGAGAAAGCTGGTAAGTATTGCTCAGATCCTCCACCAGCTTGCCTGTGCTGTCGTATTTCGCCACCGAAACAACAGTGCCATTGTCTGGTCTGGTTATCGATCTAACCGTCGGAATCCCACAATCTTTAACACGACTGTAAATGCTGACATTATGTAAATCCACCGTATTATTGTAGGTAGTTATCGTAGTGCCATTGGTATTTCCAAATGCATCGACATCCTGCCTCTTGACCATATCATAGCCAACACCAGTGACCGACGCCATCGGATTCGTGCTGAAAACACCATTTACCGAGATTTGAGTCAGCGTATAATTGTTGACAATTACAGGATCCCCGGCTTCATTTAACAATGTAAACAAACACTGTCGCAGCATGGGTGTAAAATTAATTTGCCTGCCTGTTCCGTAAGTATAGACTGCCCTGGTGGCCTGACTGCCATCACTATTCAGATGATTGATAGCATGTATCCTGAGTCCGTTTCCCTGGATCGTAGAATTCGATGGCGTAAGTCCCAGCATTTGATCCGTATTCAGTTGGTTGAGCTCATATTCGAAGGTCGCCTTCCCCCCTGTTGGGTATTGGATACTCTGAAGGATACAAGCTTGCGCATAGGTCGCACTGGCGTTTTTGTTATTGCCATTATCCCCAAGCGATGGCATGCCCACAGCCGTCGGATCTGGAACCAGGCTGGTATTCGTCAATGCTCCATTGTAATAGCCCCAATAGTCTACCGCGTAGGAATTCTTCTTCGGTAGCATGGTCGAATTATAACCAAAGGTGTAGGCGGCCCCCCCTGGGCCTCGTTCCTTTACATCCAAAAGCTCGAGCCTCATGGTAGACAAAGAGTCAGTGCTTAATGATCCCCCATTGGTATCACCATAACCATTCCCGCCGACTTCCGAGGAATTGAAATAAGAATAATCTAACTGCCAGGTTTTGACCGGAGTCCCGTTGAAGTCGGAAATGCGCACACTGTCCAACTTTTCTCCACCATTGATATCTGATCGGTTACTAAGATAAAAATCAAGCCGCCCCGAAGGAAAAACGATGGACTGCAAATAAAAATACTTCTCGACATTATAAGACGTAGTGCTGTAGGTTCCGGGCCCCAGCCAATTTGTCGGCGTTATGGAATATTGCCAATCGGCATAAGTTCCAAAACCGGGGGGAAGAGGATTATATTCCGTACTCCCTTCCAAAGCCAAAGATTGCAACTGCTGACTTTCTGCCGGATATCCGGAATAAGATGCCGCCGTATTTGCATAGTTGAAAGAGATCACCTTTTTATTCTTCGTCACTATCCGACTTAAGAAAAAGACATGGCTTACCGTGTCACCCCCTGTCTGCCACGGGCCGAAATTACCTTCCATGGTAGATCCAGTGGTCACATTTACTATATGGCTGACGGTTTCAAAGTAATAACTGTTCCCGGTTGGCGCTGTGATCTCGAAGCCCGCGGTAGTCTTACGCACGAGGTATCCCAATTTATTGAGGATCGCCAATCTCCCTGGGTTATTGAAATCGGAAATAAATTTTATAGGTCCCTCCGGAAAGCTTGCCACAAAAAAATCAGGTTCCGAATCCCAGTAGTGATACGTGAACATCTCGCCCCGCTGGACAGCGAATTGCCCTTGCACTGGAATGTAATAATTAGTCGCAACGGCAAATCCCTGGAGGGGCTGCGCCTGGTTGATCGGGTATGGGTTAGTCCAACCCGGACCAGGTGTTGTCGATGGGTTCAACGCAAACATTGGCAGTTGTTGCGGCGAACCGTCGCCATTCGAAGGAAAATAATCCGGCAATTGCTTGGTAATCGGACCTGCGAGTCCCGGATCGTAGCCATAGTCATCCTGGTCATTAATAGTCTGTATCAGACTCCCCATCTGCAGGTCCCAGCCGAGGCCGACCCAGCTGGCTTCTTGTGTAACATTGATGCCCTTGGAATGATAAGTGAGATCCACGAGTAGCTTTAGGCCGTCTACATTGATCTCATATAATGGTACCGATATGTCGGGTATGCCGGTGTATTCGCTCACAGGCATCTCGGTGTATTTCTGGAATTGAAAAGCCGTTGGGCTGGCGGGATGCAGGTCCGTCATCGAATAAACATCTTCTTGTGCCCTGACACCTATAAAAAATGTCAAACAGATCAACGCAGCAATAGCTTTAAGCTTCATTGGAATAGCTGATTTTTAAATGATTACCATGTATAACCGACACGAAATAAAATGGGCTGCGTCTGCGGCACCTGCTGATAGCTCAGAAAATCCCACAACAAACTCACCGAAGTGTTCTTGAACACCCGGTTCTTCAGCGACACCGTCTTGGTGACCCCGATAAGCCCGCTCTTCGTCCAGTTCTGGATTAGTTTCAGATTCTGAAAAGAAGCGAATGGTGTCGTATAGTTGTATTCGAACCCGCCTGTAGCCGAGAAACTAGATTTGATATGGATCTGCAAGAAACTCCGCAACCCCACTCCTTGGTTAGAAAAGGCGATATGCTGGATACCATTCCCCCATCCCAGTTTGTAGCTACCGCCGATGCCGATCACATTGTTGTGCCCCAGCTTATAACCCAGCGAAGCGCCGAAATCCGTGACCATCGGGAAATAGTAGTTGGTATGCGTGGTCTGAAAGTCCGCGCCATATTCGAGCCGCTTCCAGAAGGTCTTCGTCTTTTGATCATTGGGTTTGAAGTTGGGCATGTCCATATCGCCGTTACCAGCCCCCAGCGCACTCAGTTTGCTCTTGTAATTGTCGAGCTGCGACTGTGCGTTCTGCAGGTTGGATTGCAAGGCTCCCTCCCCTGCCGAGAGCCCGACGGCGCCGCCCCTCGAAGCCTCCGAACCGGCCGCCCCCGCACTTGGCGCCCCGGCCGCAGCACCCCCACTGCCCGTTTGCGCCTGCACAAGCGCCGCGACCTGCACCTTCGTTTGCAGTCCGCTGATGGCCTGCGGAGCACTGTAACTTCCCGGCAAGTTGAACAAGCCGCCCAGCATCGAGTTGCTTTTCATGAAGGTCTGGAAGGCTGGCAGTTGGTTGAGTACGGACAGCGCCTTTTGCGTCAACTGGTCAGGACTAGTCCACATTTCTTTATATTGCCGGAGCTCCTGTGAATAGTAGTACATCTGCTGATTCATCCCGCCATATAGCTTCGACAACGGTCCTGTCATCATTCCATGCTGCGTCAGGTATTGCCCGATGAGCTGCTTGCGCTGTTCTAGGAAGGCCTGCGCCTGGCTGGCATCGCCCATCTTCGCCTGCAAGGCCTGCAGCTGTGTGCTGGCGCCCTGTAAATTAGACTGCATCTGCGGCGAAAGCCCCGAAAGGCCGGTCTGTTGCTTACTCCCACTAAGCAACGTCGGGTTTTGTTGCAGGAATTTTACCGTCCCCTGCAACGAATCCAAGTAGGCTGGATATACGCCAGAAAGCCCTTGCTTATGAGCGCCAGTGTCCTGCCGGATCTGCTGCTCCAGCGCGGCATAGTGCTGAGCACTGCCGGCAAAAAGTGCCTGGGCGCCAGCCGGGTCGATCCCAGTCAACTTGCGTTGTAGTTTCTCCTCACGGGCCTGCATCTTTTGCAGATAGCTCTCTGTGACACCCGTGAGCTGCCCGTTAAGACAGGCCGCTTTCCGTTGGATACGGCTCAGCAGCTTGCCGGGAAAACCAGCTACCTTGCCTGCGACCGAATCGACAGTTTGAGCCTTCACAACACTTACGCCTGACATCACAATAACAAGTAGATATGATTTCCACATAGATCGATCTGTTTTAGACAATTGGAATAACTTACTTCTTTCTCTCTGGCAATGGGATACCCCTTTCCTTCGTATGCAGGAAATATTCAGTTGATAATAACGTCGTAGAATGAATACTATCGCATTACCGTGAAGCGATCACTGGAATACATACGAGAAATAAAAAATAAAGGAATATAGCTGAAAGGCGGAGGGCGCAAAGGCTTGCGCTTATGGCAAGAAGTCTTTCTCATGGAAGCAGCGTTTAAGATTTAGGCGTAATGGTGAAAAGGTGGGTGCGGGATTACGACAACGAATTACGAAAAAGAAAATGAGATTTCCTATAAAACATTAAATGTTTTTTTGCAGTTTTCATAGGCGTGTTTATTTGCCAGTTTTTCGTGCAATATTTCAGGATATCCGTGAATAAAATCCTGCCATAAATGTTTCCATGTATATTTTTTAAATATCCACCTAATCGCTTACATTGATATCAAATAGGATAAGGTTTAATGGTTATGGAACCTGATTAGTGCGGCCCGCTGGTACACCGGTGGGCTTTTCAATTTCATCCGCTAATTGTTAATGTGATTTTTATCACCATCCGTTCGCCGCACCACCACAAACGCGCTAAATCCGGCTATCTTTATCACGAACAAGCCGGCGAAATAAAAACGACACTGCAACGACGCCGGAATTCCAAGTAAACCAACCGCCTTACCTTTTATGCAACGCTACATGATGATCTTAAAATCGATTCGCAGAATGAATCCCGAGCTCGAACAGGCGCTTCGGGAAAATGTCTATCCGATCACCGTCCCCAAACAAGTCGTGTTACGAGCTACCCCCGGAATAAACGACAATATTTATTTCATTGAAAAAGGTCTGTTTCACTATTATTACCTCAAATCGGGCGTGCAGGTTTCGCTCGAGTTCAGGTGTGAAGACCAATTCATCCACCTGCTCGAGTCCTTCAATGGACGCGAACGCGACCCGGAACTGCAAATAGAGGCCCTCGAGAACTCAACTCTATGGTGCATCCCCAGGACATTGGTGCGGGATCTGTATGGAAAGTATATCCGGTTCAGCATACAATACATGGAAATAACGACCCGCGATTATCTTGCAGGAATGATCGCAGCCGATTGCTCCCGACCCGGCGAGGCGGCATCAAACTTCAAATCCTTGTGCTTACGCCTTCCGCACCTGCTTCACCGCGTACCCCTAAAATATCTTTCGAATTTCACGCAGATACCGGAGAAGGAACTGCAGCACCTGCTGGAGAGTCCCATGAAGCTGAACACATATACAAAAAGACGACGACGCCGCCGGCCAAATGACGCTTTGTAAAGCCCCTTCACATCTCATGACACACAATGCGAGATCTCCCTGGTTCTCGACAGTTCCTCACGAAAAGTCCTTAGCCTATATAGTAGAAAGTACACCACGGTCAACCTGCCTTCTTCCTTGTTGAGACATAGCACCTTGATCATGTATGTGTCGTCGGCAATCGGGTCCGCTTCCGAACACTCCACCACCGACATTAGTTCCCCATTGATGATATTTATATCCAGATATAAGGCAGCTGCAATTTCCTGATCTGTCCTGATCGTATACAATGATCTCGGATCAACGAGATTGCAGCCTTTATTCATTAGAACATAGACCTGTCCTGGCTGAACAATGCTGGCAAATTTGATGCAGTCGAATACATTAGTCATAGAATGGTTTTATGGTGAAAACAAAACTACGTCCTCCTGTTGTCCAACCAAGGTGATAAAAATCACTTAAAGAGAAACGGGGCCAGCTCGCCGCCGCCCCCGCTTCGTTCAACCCTCACAATTAAACCTAAACCCACTACCAACCTTTGCCCTAACCGATCTTATAAACAAATTCTTCGCTTATTCCGGCGGAAGTTTTACGAGCCCAAGGCGCAATCCCGCCTGTATCAATTCCAAAGGTGTCCTGGTCCCCAGTTTATAATTGATGTGCTGGCGATGTTTGTCCACCGTCCGCTTCGAGATGGACAACTCAACAGAGATCTGCTTATCGGTATAGCCATTCAAAATAAATGTCAGCACTTCCCTTTCCCTCCTGGTCAATCGCTCCAACTCGTCGTGCCTTCTGGACACGGGATGCGTAAGCAGCTGCTGGGCGATCTCATTGCTATAAAACCGCTTCCCTGCCATCACCGTCCGTATGGCCATTACGAGAATGTCCAGACTAACATTCCGCAAGATGCATCCTTTTGCTCCAGCTCGTATTGCCCGCTCCGCCAGCGAACCGTCATCGGTATCGGTGAGGACGATCACACAAACCTGCGGCCACCGTGTCATGATCATTTCAGTCGCCTT
>Ga0134126_10006710_pt1 | contig 14455 bp, 9 predicted proteins | sample KB31752_FD_96881 | JGI IMG/M metagenome (GOLD analysis project Ga0134126, IMG submission 96881) | Terrestrial soil microbial communities with excess Nitrogen fertilizer from Kellogg Biological Station, Michigan, USA - KB3-175-2 | ecosystem: Environmental > Terrestrial > Soil > Unclassified ... | reverse complement strand
TTTTTGCAACGCGGGTTGCGGGCCGGCAACTGATGTGGCACGGCCGCCCTCGGCCGTGAATGACCGAAAATGGCGCCGGCCGAGGGTGGCCGGGGACTACATGCTCTCTTTTCCGGCTGAAGGCGGCCGGACTACATCGGTCCAACCGGCCGGCGGCTGCGTCACGACTTCCGCCGACGACAACTCCCACTGCCAATCGCGATGGACATAATCGAAGCTGCGCGACCACTGCAAATCGACGAAGCACGACGTGGTCTTTCCGTCCTGGCGCACGCTGACCGCATACCGGTAAGCGGCGCCGGCCGCATCTGGAACGGCGACCAGCCTTTTCATTTCGTAGTATCGAACCTGGGCATGGGGGCCGAGCGACAATAACAGCCGAATGGCGGGCTTTTCAAGGTATTCCTCGAGGTCTTTCCGCGCGTGCGGTTCCGAATAGCGCACCACGAGATCCTCGCCCGCCTCGACCCGCCGGCCGGGATCGAGCGTGAACTGATGCGCCTTGTAGGGGTCTCCTTCGCGCAGGGCCTCGAACCACTGCTTGCCGGCTTGCAACGTTTCGGCGCGCAACTGCCAGCGGAAAAGAACCTGGCGCGTGACGGCGGTCGTCCCACAGAGCAACGACAACGCCAAGCCGATCAAGGCCGCCTTGCGCCCGATCCGAGGCGGTACGGCCGCTACGATCTGATGCAAGGCGCAGGCGCTGCACAGCGTGCCCAGCGCCGGCACGGCCCACAGCAGCGGATGAGCAAAGGCCAAGACCGAAGCCAGCCCCGCCAGCAGCCCGACGACGGCCAAAGTGCTGACTGGACGATACTCCGGGGACGGATCGAATCCGTCGGAATCCAGGCGATCGCTCGTTGCACTCAATTCAGACATAGTCGATGCGGCGGAAGCTTGGGCGCCTAGGCAAGCGGACGAACGCCGTTTCGTCCCGGCAAATCGAAACTACTTGCTGGGCAATGTCTTGTCAACGGCCGCTTCGGCGAGAGCGCCCCTTGATGCTCCGGCGCGCGAATGGGACAATTCGCTATTGCCCCTCGCTGGAATTTCCTCACCCTGCTTTCGCGATGTTCAAGTTCATTCACGCCGCCGACATCCATCTCGACAGCCAGCTCAAGGGGCTGGAGCGATACGACGGCGCGCCGGTCGAAGAGCTGCGCGGCGCCACGCGCCAGGCGCTCGAAAACCTGGTGCGGCTGGCGATCGAGGAACAGGTCGATTTCGTGTTGGTGGCGGGCGATTTGTATGACGGCACTTGGCAAGACCACAAGACCGGGCTGTTCTTCTCCGCCCAAATGACCTTGCTGCGCGAGGCGGGAATCAAGGTCTGCCTGATTTCCGGCAATCACGACGCGGCCAACCGCATGACCAAGTCGCTGCAATTGCCCGAAAACGTCGTCCGGCTCTCAGCCAAGAAGCCGGAAACCGAGCCGTGGGACGATCTCGGCGTTTCGATCCACGGCCAAGGCTTCGCCAACGCCGCCGTGATGGAAAACCTGGCCGTCGCCTATCCCAAAGCCACGCCCGGCCACTTCAACATCGGGCTGCTGCACACCTGCGCCACCGGCCACGAAGGCCACGAACGGTACGCCCCCTGCACGCTCGACGATCTGCGCGCGAAAGGCTACGACTACTGGGCGCTTGGGCACATCCACCAGCGCGGCAAGCTCTGCAACGACGCCGACGTCCATTTTTCCGGCAACATTCAAGGCCGCCACATCCGCGAAGCGGGCGCCAAGGGCTGCCTCATCGTTTCGGTCGACGACCGCGGGCGCGCGACCGTGCGCTTCGAACCGCTCGACGTCGTCCGCTGGGAAGTCGCGAAGATCGACGCCGCCGCGGCCCCGGACGGCTACGACGTGGTCGAGCGCTGCCAGCGGCAGTTGCGGGCGCTGCTCTCGGAAAGCGACGGGCGGATGCTGGCCGTGCGGGTCGACGTCCGCGGCGCCTGCCGCGCGCACGAAGCCCTGGCCGCCGAGCCGCTGCGTTGGACGAACGAATTGCGCCGCGCGGCCCACGACGTCGGCATGGGCCGGATCTGGCTTGAAAAAATCAAACTCCGCACCTCGTCCGAATCCGATTCGGACGAATCGCGGCTGGGCGACGGCCCGCTCGGCGAATTGGCCGAATATCTCGCCGAACTCCGCAGCCGGCCTGAAGGATTGTCGTGGCTGGCCGGCGAGTTGGCCGAACTGAAGCGCAAGCTGCCCGCCGAATTGCAGGAAGGCGAAGACGCCGTTCGCCTCGACGACCCGGCCTGGTTGGCGTCGCTGTTGGAGCACGTGCAGCCGATCCTGGCCGGCCGGCTCTTCGCGAGCAGAGACGTTTCATGAAGATCGCACGGCTGGAGTTGCGGGCCTTCGGTCCCTTCACCGATCTTTCGCTCGACCTCGACGCGGGCCGCGAAGGCTTGCATCTGATCTACGGTCCCAATGAGGCCGGCAAAAGCTCGACGCTCCGCGCGCTGAAGCAGCTTCTGTACGGCATCCCCAATCGCACGACCGACAACTTCCTGCACGCCAACGCCGATCTGCGGATCGCCGCCGCGCTGCGCAACGGCGAGGGCGAAGCGCTGGAGTGCGTCCGCCGCAAAGCGGCGAAGAACGATCTGCGGCTCAAGGACGACGCGACGGCCATCGAGCCGGGCCGGTTGGCCCGCTTGCTGGGCGGTCTCGATCGCGACGCCTTCGAGACGATGTTCGGCATCGACCATCCGACGTTGGTCAAGGGCGGCAGCGACATCGTGCAAGGCGGCGGCGACCTGGGGCGGATTCTGTTCGCCGCCGGCTCCGGCATCGCCGCTCTGCGCGATGTGCAGCAGGGCCTCGACGCCGCCGCCGCCGCGCTGTTCGTGCCGCGCGGCTCGAACCCCAAGATCAACAAGAACCTCTCCGAGTTCGACAAGGCGCGCAAGGCCGTCAAGGAAGCCCAACTGCCCAGCTCCGAATGGGAAAAGCACGACAAGCAATGGCGCCAGGCGCGCGACCGGCTGGCCGAGCTGGAGGCCCAGTTGCAGATTACGCGGCACGAGCACGAACGACTCAAGCGGCTGCGAGACGCCCTGCCGCTGGCCGCCCAGCGCGCCGCGCTCACCGCGGAACTGGCCGGGCTGGGCGCGGTGCAAATTTTGCCCGACGATTTCGCCGATAAGCGGCGCGACGCCGTGGGAAAGCTGACCGCCGCCGAAAGCCAGGTTCGCGAATCCGAAGAAGCCATTCGCGACTTCGACGCGCAGCTCGCCGGGTTGCAAATCCCCGAGGCCCTGCTGGCCCAGGGCGAGACGATCGAGCGTTTGCAGACCGAGTCGGGCGGTCATCGCAAGGCGCAGCGCGACTTGCCCGGCTTGCAAGCCTCCCAAAAACAGCGCGAGGCCGACGCCCGCGCAATCCTGGCCGAGCTGCGGCCCGATTTGACGCTCGAACAAGTCGCTGCTTTGCGATTGACCAAGCGCCAGCAAGTCGAACTGCAAAACCTGGGCAATCGCCACGAGGCGGTCGCCGCCCGTCGCGAACAGTCGCGCGCCAATCTCGACGATCGCAGCCGGCGGCTGCACGCGGCGCGGCAGAACCTGGAAAAGCTGGCCGCGCCTCGCGACGCGGCGGCGCTCGCCGGCGTGCTGCGGCGGGTGCGCGGCCTGGCCCATTTGGACGACGATCGACGCCAGGCCGCGGCCGATCTGGCCGGCTTGAAAGAACAGGCCGCGGCGGCGCTGGCGCGATTGGGTCTGTGGCAAGGAGAACTTGAAGAGCTGAACTCGCTCGCCGCGCCGACGACCGAAACGATCGACCGCTTCGAGACCGAATTGACCACCGCCGCCGGCCGACTGGCGACGATCGAGCAACACTTCGCCAAGGCCGCAGCGGGCCGGGCCGCGGTCGACGAGCGCATCGAGCAATTGCGGCTGGCTGGCGCCGTGCCCAGCGAAGCGGAGTTGAGCGAGGCCCGTCAGCGGCGCGATCAGGGTTGGCGCCTCGTCCGCCAGCGCTGGCTGGCCGGCAAGCCGGACGAGGCCGCCGAAGCGGAATTCATCGCGTCGACCGCCGGCGGCGGCGAGTTGGCCGCCGCCTACGAGCGGAGCGTGCAACACGCTGACGAACTGGCCGATCGTCTGCGCCGCGAGGCCGACCGTGTCGCCGAACGGGCCGCGCTCGCATCGAACCAGGCGGCCCTTGCCGCCGAGCTTGAAAAACTATCGACCGATCGCCAGAGGGCCGTCGCCGAACAAGCGCAACGGCAGGCCGCCTGGGCCGAGCTATGGCGGCCGTTTACCCCGGCGCCCCTCTCGCCGCGCGAGATGCGCGCTTGGGACGCACGCCGCCAATGGTTGGTGCAGCAAAGCGAGGCGATCCGCAAGCAGCACGGCGCGATCGCGGCGCTCGGCGAGCGCATCGAAACTTGTCGCCGCGAACTGGGCCACGCGCTCGAAGCCTTGGGCGAAAAGGACGCTGGCGAGAACGAGAGCCTGGCGGCCTTGGTCGAACGCGGGCAAACCGTCGCCGACGGCGTCGCGGCGGCGGCGGCGGCGCGGCAGAAGCTGCAAGACGAGATCGCGGCGCTCGAAGGCGATCTGAAACGCGAGCGCCAGGACGCTAGCGAGGCGGAAAAAGCCCTCGAAGGCTGGCAGGAGCAGTGGCGCGCGACGGTCGAGCCGCTCGGCCTGCCGCCCGATGCCACGCCGGCCCAGGTGAACGAAGTTTTGGCGCAGCTCAATCAATTGTTCTCCCGGCTGCAGGACGCCGCCGGTTACTCCGAGCGGATCGAGGCCATCGGCCGCGAGAGCGCCGCGTTTCTGGAGCAGGTCAAAGCGCTCGTCGCCGCACTGGCGCCGGAGTGGCGCGATCTGCCGCCCGAAACGGCCGCCGACAAGCTCTTCGCTCGCCGGCAGCAGGCGGTCGCCGACCAAGGCCGGCTGGAAACGTTGCAAAAGCAGCGCGAGCGCCAGGCCGCGCAACTCGACCGCGCCCGGCAGACGGCCGCCGAAGCCCGCGGCACGCTGGCGGCGCTGTGCCAAGAGGCCCGCTGCCTGGCGCCCGAAGAGTTGCCCGAGTTGGAGCAAGCTTCGGCGGCCGCCCGCGAGCGGCAGCGCGATCTGAAGCAGCTCGACGAGCGGTTGCTGTCGCTCGCCGGCGGCGCCGCGCTCGATGAATTTCTGGCCGCGGTCGTCCAACTCGACGCCGACGCCGTGCCGGGCCAGCTTGCCCGGCTGGCCGAGCAGATCGAGCGGTACGAAGCGGATCGCCAAGAAACGACGCTCGTTATCGGCGGCGAGCGGGCGGTCCTCGACGGCATGGACTCGGGCGGCGCCGCGGCCGAAGCGGCCGATCGCGCGCAGAGCCTGCTGGCCGAGCTGGGTTCCGACGTCGAGGAATACGCCCGGCTGCGGCTGGCCTCGGCCGTGCTGAACCGCACGATCGAGCGCTACCGCGAGAAGAACCAAGGCCCGGTGCTGGAGCGGGCCAGCCGCTTGTTCGCCAAGCTGACGGTCGGCTCGTTCGCTGGGCTGCGCGCCGACTACAACGACGAGGGCGCGCCGGAGTTGGTCGGCATCCGCGCCTCGGGCGGCAAGCCGGTCGCCGTCGGCTGCATGAGCGACGGCACGGCCGACCAGCTCTACCTGGCGTTGCGGCTGGCCAGCTTGGAAACCTATCTCGACGAAAAAGAGCCGGTCCCCTTCATCGTCGACGACATTCTGATCAAGTTCGACAATGAGCGTTCCGCCGCGACCCTCGAGGCCCTCGCCGAGCTATCCCGCCGCACGCAAGTCATCTTCTTCACGCACCACGAGCACCTGCTTGAACTGGCCTCGCGGCGGCTGGCGCCCGGCGAGTTTTTCGTGCATCGGCTGCCGAGGGCGATGTGAAGGCGGAGGGCGGAACGCGGAGGGCGCACACAAGGCTTAAGAACTCTTCGGGCACCTGAAACGGCAGGTCCGCGATTCGTTACGCGCACACAACCCGCCGGTCTGCGGGCCGGAAGACCGCTAGGCTCGCTTGAATCCTCCGCCATCGCCATCAGAATAAGAGCGATTTGCCTGAATGCCGCATAGTTGCGGACCCGGATTACACGGAGACGTCACCTACCAACCGAATATGGCGGCTCTTTCAATAACATATGAGGCGTTCATTCTATGAAATCGATCGACACTGAACGAACTGAGCGACGTGGAGTGGCATTGGTGATGGAATGCTTCGAGGCGCTTGGATTTGCTTTTCGCGAGCAGGCTGAAAGCGACTATGGGATCGACGGCCACGCAGAGCTTATTGACGCAGAACTGCCAACCGGCCAATTGCTTGGAATCCAAATTAAATCAGGCGTGAGTTATTTATCCGAATCTACCGGCACAGCCTTTGTGTTTCGTACGGACGCCGACCATGTTGTATATTGGCTAAACCATGCATTGCCGGTGGTGATTTGTCTGTGCGATATCGAGAAGCGAGTAATCTATTGGTCTCCGGTCACGAAAGAGATTGCGATCCCTACGGGCAAGGGATTCAAGTTCAACGTCCCAGTCTCGCAGACACTCAGTAGTCAGTCGCTTTCGCAACTCAAAGATTTGCTCACTCCACTAATCCCTCCAAATCGCTACACCGTCTTTAAGACGGAGGATCTCAGCCACGGACTGGCAAAACGATATTCATTCTCTGTCGTGATAAATGGAACGGCCTCAAAAGCGGAGATCAGTTCGGTTGTTCGACAGGTGACGACCGATGGCGCCAAACGTAGATACCATCGAAATCACCTCGTCGAGGGACGCTGGGGCGATGCCGATGCTCACGTTGTATGGACATTCGTTTATCCAAGTGCCGAAGATCATGCGCGACACAACCACATTTGCCGCAGTCTTTGGATGAACGAGTCGCTTGACGATGCCGCACGGCCATCACCAATCAAGGGCGAGAATATTGGTAACAACATTTTCGTCGAGTGGAGCGAGACTTATGATTTCCTAGCAACACATGCCTTGGAAAATACACTGACGAAAGAAGGATACCTGAGCGCCGTTCGTCCGTTGATTGAGGAATTGAAAACACTGTTGGTTAACGTTGAAGCTAACCTTTCATCACTGACGGCCGGCGATTTCACAGATGCTTTGTTCCTTTGCACCACCGATCACGCGCGCCGACGAATCAGCAAAATATACATGGAGATTACTGACATGCCACTCGCGCCATTCGAGTGCAAGGACATGGATGGGCGACTTGAGTGCTTCATAGCGTGTATGGATAACATAAGTGTATTTTACTCTGACAAAGGCCGCGGGATGTGGAGTGAAAGCGAGCGACGTTCCCTATCGCTGCAACAATGTTTAGATGCTCGCAAGCATCTCGTCGAACTTGAATACGAATCGAAGAAGGTGCGATAGCGCCGCAGCCCTGGAACAGCGTTGCGCACCTTTGCGCGCGTACCCAAAGGGGTACGACGGCGCCGCATTTCATCTTGCGGCCCATTGAATCGCTGCAATGAACGTCGCCGATCGCGCCCCGTCGGGGCTTCAAACGGTCTTGATTCCCGACAAATTCCCAGGGCTGCGCCCTGGGCTATCGAATGTGACCCCTTCGGGGTCAAAACCAATCGCGAACCCCACAATGCCTCACCTCTTATTACTTGCTCTTTAACTTCTTGCGATTCTTAATCTGCGTTTCCAGCATTGGTCCGAATGTAGTGATTGGACACGCCAACGCAATTCGCCAGTCTTCGAGCCATGCACTTTGGACGGCGATGATCGGAGAGCGGCGACCATCTGGTCGAACCCCGAAGATCGGGCCGCCGCTCATTCCGACGATGCTCCCGTCGGGCCACTGCTCGCTGATCTTCCCCGCGATCCGCGTGTACTGCAGCCTCGACCCTATCGGGACCGGTATCTGATCGGCAAGAATCAGGCTCGGCACGGGTTTGCCTTGAACAATGTAATGATCCTTCTTAAACCTCTTGCTTCGCTCAATCGAATCGTCAGCGAGCCCCGTCAACACGAAGCTTGGAAACCCACCGGGGTTCAACCGCCGCCAATCAGCCTTCTTCACGACTGCGACCCCATTGCTTTCCAGTGTGTGACGATAAAAGGGGGCGATCTCTGCGGCGCCGAAGTCCAGTCCCTTGGCTTTGTCGTAGACGTGATAGCGCCACGCCCCTTCGTAGTTGAACGGAACCGCATTCGACCGATCAGGCCCGAAACCATAGTGGTCGATCAGACGGAAACATTTCGCGATGTTTGTGGTAAGGTGCGGCTCAATCTGCTCCATGACGTGCCCGGCCGTCACCCAGAACCAATCGCACCCAAACTGCATCACGAATTCCGAGTAGAAATAGCACTCCGCCGATGGCTGCTCGTCCTCCGGCTCTATGAGCAACGCCAAGCCAATTAGGAATTGGCTGTAGTCGCGAAACGCGTCTTGCATTATTTCGTTGTCATTGGAAATGTCATAGCCTCCGCGGGGCGTCCGATTCTTTTCTTTAGTCTTCATCTGCCCCTCACCGCCTCTTCGGCATGAGCCGCGTCAAACCGAGCGTGGCCCAGGCGCCGGCGCCGCAGGTGATGGGCGTCAATAAGGTGGAACTGCCGGGGCGGCCGTCGGGAGTGGAGTGCGAGGTCATCGGCCAACTGCCGTCGGGCTTTTGGCCGGCGACGAGAAAGTCGATCGCCCGCTTGATCTCGGGCCGCTGGGCCGTCTGGCCGGCGAGCGAGAGGACGTAGAGCGTCTGGCCGGTGGCGTAGGCGTCGCTGGGCATGTCGGCGTTCTGCGCCCAGCCGCCGTCAGCCCGCTGGAGCGAGAGCAGTTCGTCCGCCATCGCTTGCAGCTCTTCGCGCGGTTTGCCGCCGCGGGCCGCCAGCAGCAGCTTGAAAACCCGGTCTTGAAGATTGCCGGACAGCTTTTGGCCGGCCAGCCAAGCCTCGGCCTTGGCCAGCGCCGCCCGCAACGATTCCGGCGCGTCGGGCCCCATTTCGCCTTGCAGCGCCATGATCAGCCAAACGGCGTCGGTGGTTTCGGTTTCGTTGATCGGCGGCCGGGAGAGAAAGAATTCCCACGAACCATCGTCGCGCTGTTTTTCGACGATATGCTCGGCGATTGCCCGCAGCGTTTGCTTTTGCCCCTCGTCGAGCGAGGGCAGCGAATGCCCGGCGACCGCCATGAACGCGGCGCCAATCTTCACGCCCTTGCCCATCGGCCGCGGGTCGGGCGGGGCCGCCGGGTCGTCGAACAGCTTCGCAGAGATCAGCTTGTCCGGGCCGCCCAGCGTAGCCTCGGCGGTCTGCTCGACGAATTGTTTGTCGATCGCGTAGCCCTGCCGGCCGGCTTCGTTGATCGACCACAGCACCAACGGCACGTGATGGCAGGCGGCGCACTTGCGCGAGCTCATCCAGGCGGCGCTTTCCGTCTGCAAGTATCCGATCGAGCGCTCGACCGCCTGCTCGACTTGCTCGGGCGTCGCCGAGGGGACCGGGGCCGGTTCATCGCCCAGGGCCAGCCGCGAAAGGCAAAGCGCCACCACCAACCACGACGACGCGCGAGCCATCGCACGTTCCTTTTCGAAAAGAACTTCTTTTGCAAAGAACACCCGATCGGCGGCCCGATGCGACCTTGATTCTACGCCCCGCCGAAGGCCGCCGCCAGAAAGGAGCCGCGGGGAATCGCCGCGCCGACGGCAACCAAACAAGCGCTTGATCCGGCGGCGAGCGGCCCTCAGAATAGCGGTGCGGCAATGCTTGTCGAGAACGATGCCTGAACGGGAGCATGCGATGCAGCGACGCACATTTTTGGGGGCGGCCTTGGCCGCTTCGACCGCTTCGCGTTTGTTCGCGGCGCGGGGCGGCGAGCGGTGGGACGGCGCGGCCGAAGTGCTTGAGCGGGCCGCGGCGGCCAAGCAGGTGGATGCCGCCGTGCTGCACGTGGTGCAAGGCGACGAGTCGTATACGCGCCGCTTCGGCAAGGCGGCTAGCGACGACGCGATGTTTTTGCTCGGCTCGATTTCCAAGCCGATCAACGTCGCGGCGGTCATGACGCTGTTCGACCAGGGAAAGTTCGAGCTGGACGACCGCGCGCGGAAGTTCTTGCCCGCGTTCACTGGCGACGGGCGCGACGAAGTGACGATCCGCCAGTTGCTCACGCACGTCTCCGGGTTGCCCGACCAGCTCGCCGACAACAACGAACTGCGCGCCCGCCACGCGCCGCTGAGCGCGTTCGCCGAACGGGCCGCTCGCGCGCCGCTCGGCTTCGCCCCCGGCTCGCAGTACCGGTATTCGAGCATGGGCATTCTGCTGGCGGCGCGGATCGCCGAGATCGTGAGCGGCGCGGACATTCTCACACTCGTCGATCGCAGAGTTTTTGCACCGCTGGGCATGAAGCGCTCGGCCCAGGGACTCGGACGCTTCAAACTGGAAGACATGGTGGCCTGCCAGATGGACGGCGCCGCGCCGGAGGCGGGCGGCGGCGATCCGCGGTCGAAGGAGTGGGATTGGAACAGCCCCTACTGGCGAAAGCTGGGCGCGCCCTGGGGCGGAACGCACGCTTCGGCGCCCGACATCGGCAAGTTCCTCGCCGAATTCATGCGGGCGGAGGGCAAGGTCGTTCGCCCCGAGACGGCGCGGCTGATGACGAAGAATCACAATCCGCCGGGTTTCACGCCGCGAGGCTTGGGCTTTGCCGTGGGGCGAGAATCGGGCAGCCCCGCGTGTTCCGATCGCACGTTCGGCCACACCGGCTCGACCGGCACGCTCTGCTGGGCCGACCCCGCGAGCGAAACCATTTGCGTCGTGCTCACATCGCTGCCGCGCCGCGCGGCGCAGCCTCATCCGCGCGAGCTGGCGGCCGAGCGCGTCGCGGCGGCGGCATAGATCGAGTGCGCGCAATCGCCGGAGATAGTTTCGTGCGCATTGAGAAACATCCAACCAAAAGGGACGAAGGATGACGGACAGCAGGGCGAAATCGAAGGCCAAGGACACGTCGCGCGCAAGCAAGCCGCGCAAGTCGGCGGCCAAGTCCAAGTCCCCGCCGAAGGCCATCCCCAAGGCCATCCCCAAGGCCAAGCCGGGCGCCAAGGCCAAGCCGGGCGCCAAAGCGAAGCCGGGCGCGAAAGCGAAGCCGGCGACCGCGAAACCCGCTGCGCGGCCCATCGTCCCGCGGGCCGGCGCCGCGGGGGATTGGCGCGAGGCGACCCTGGCGCGCATGCGGGCGCTGATCCTGGAGGCCGACCCCGAGATGATCGAGGAGGTGAAGTGGAGGAAGCCGTCGAATGCGATGGCGGGCGTGCCGGTCTGGTCGCACGACGGGATCGTCTGTACCGGGGAAACGTACACCAAGGTCGTGAAGCTCACGTTCGCCCAGGGGGCCAGCATTCCCGACCCGTCGCGCCTTTTCAATTCCAGCTTGGAAGGCGCCACGCGAAGGGCGATCGACATCCACGAAGGAGAGCAGATCGACGCGGGCGCGTTCAAGGCCCTCGTAAAGGCCGCGGCGGCACGGAACGGCGCTTCGGCGAAAAAACGGTAGACCTCAATCAGCAAGTTCGACGTGGGTGAAGCAGGCGCTTCCGCGGTGGGCGAGGCCCGCCCTACCTCGCTACAACCTGCCGTCGAACGTAAAGCCCATCGCGGTGCCGTCGGTGCGAAGCTGCTCGAGAGCCTGCCGGAGCATCACGATGTCGCAGCCCTGGCAGATGAAGCGGGCGCCCTGGTCGAGCAATTGCCGAGTGCGCGCGGCCGAGACGCTGGTCGTGCCCCAGTCCTTGCCGGCTCGCTTCGCGGCCTCGGCCACCTTGCGAATCGCGTCTTGAACGCGCGGGTGATCGAACTCGCCCGGCACGCCGCTGAGGATCGACAGGTCGGCCGGCCCGACGAACAGCACGTCGACCCCTTCCACCTCGGCGATCGCCCGCGATTGCTCGACCGCTTGCAAGTCTTCGATCTGCACGACCAGAAACGTCTGGGCGTTGGCCTCGCGGAGATAGCTCTCCATCGGCATCGAGCCATAGGGAGCGTCCGGGTTGCCGCCGTCGAAGCCGCGCGTGCCCAGCGGCGCGAACTTGGCCCAGCGCACGACCTGCCGGGCCTCATCGGCGTCGTCGCAGCGAGGGTACATGATGCCCTGGGCGCCGGCTTCGAGCAGCCGGCCCATCCGCATGAATTCGCCCTTGGCAGGCCGGGCCATCAGATCGGCGCCGCCGACCCGCGCCGCCCGCATCAGGTGGCCGGCCGTTTCGACGCTGTAGGCGTGGTGCTCCAGGTCCATCCAAATGCAATCGAAGCCCATCAGGCTCGTCATTTCGTAGACCGACGGATCGGTGAAGTGCAAGGCGGGAACGAGCACCGGCTCGCCGCGCGAGAGTTTGGCTTTGACTTTGCTGGTTCGCATCGTGAAGAAAGCCGTGGAGAGAGCTTGGGGAGCGTTCGAGGCGGGAAAATGGCAGCCCGCGATTCTACGGCCACGGCGGCGCCGCAGGCAAGGCGCTGTCGTTTTCCAGTTGCAATTGTCGGCCCCGGCGCCCAAAATCCAAGCCGGATCGCCGCGGCGCGGCCGGGCTTCGCCAGAGCGTTCGAACACAACCACCGGGAGAGTGCAACGCATGTTTTTTTCAAGGCGGCGGCGATCCTATCGAAACCGCAAACCCGCGACGCATGCCGGCCGCAGCCGCTTTTCATGCCTCCGGCTCGAAGGCTTGGAGCCGCGGCGATTGCTGGCCACGATCACCGTGACGAGCGCCGGCGACGCCATCGCCGTCGATAGCGGCGTCACGCTGCGCGAGGCGATCGCTTCGATCAACGGCGGCGCGAACTTGAACGCCGACGTCGTGGCGGTCGGCGGCTATGGCACGAACGATACGATCGATTTCAACATTCCCGGCGCCGGCGTGCAGACGATCGGCGTCGGCGGCACGGGCGCCGGGGCGTTGCCCGCATTGACCAAGCCGGTCGTGATCGACGGCTACAGCCAGCCCGGCGCCAGCGCCAATGGCCTAAGCGCCGGCGACAACGCCGTGATTCTGATCGAGTTGAACGGCGGCAGCGCCGGCCCCAACGCCGACGGGCTCGATATCAACGGCGGCGCCAGCACCGTCGACGGCTTGGCCATCAATCGTTTCAGCGGCAACGGCATTCAACTGAACGGCGGAAGCGGCAATACGGTCTCCGGCAATCTCATCGGCGTCAATCCCGGCGGGACGGGCGCGCAATCCAACGGGCTCGACGGCATGTTGGTCGCCGGCGGCTCGTCGAACAATACGATCGGCGGGCCGACGGCCGCCGCGCGGAATGTGATCTCGGGCAACGCCGGCGACGGCGTGCATATCGTGGGGCTTGTGGCCACGCCGTCGACCGGCAACGTGGTGCAAGGCAACTTCATCGGCGTGAGCGCCTCGGGGGCCGGCTCGGTCGGCGCGCGGCCGAGCGGCGCCCACGCGGGGACCGCCGCCGGAAACTTCGGCGCTGGCATCGAGCTCGACGGCGCCAAGAACACGACCGTCGGCGGCGCCACGGCCGGCGCCGGAAACGTCGTGGGCTTCAACCTGTACGGCATCGAACTCGACAACGGCGCCCAGAACAACGTCGTCGCGGGCAATGCGGTGGGTCTGGGGGCCGATGGCGCGAGCGCCGCCGGAAACGTGCTGCAAGGCATCGTGCTCACCAGCAAAGGCGCCAGCGGCGGCCAGGCCGGCGAACCCGGCGTGCAAAACAACACCATCGGCGGCACATCGATCGGCGCCGGAAACAGCGTGGCCTTCAACGGCGCCGCCGGGGCGGCCGTCTTCGACAACCCGATCTCGCTCTCCGCCCAGCTCAACGTGGGCAATGCGATTCTCGGCAATGCCCTCTTCCGCAACGGGCTGAGCAATCCGACGTTCGAGCCGGGGATCGACCTGACGACGCAGTTTGCTTTTCCCGCCGATGACGGCGTCACCGCGAACACGGCGGGCGGTCCGCACGTCGGCCCCAACAGCTTTCAGAACTTTCCCGTTCTGACCTCGGCCACGCCGGGCGGCGGCAATATTGCGATCGCGGGCACGCTCAACAGCAGCCCGAACACCAGCTTCCGCATCGAGTTCTTCGTCAATTCGGCCGCCAGCGGCGGGGCCTTGACCGAGGGTCAGACCCTCTTGGGTTTTGTCAACGTAACGACCAATGCCAGCGGCAACGCCACGATCAACGCCAGCTTTGCCGCGACGGTCGCCAGCGGCCAAACCATCACCGCGACCGCCACCGACGCCAACAACAACACGTCCGAATTCTCGCTGCCCATCCCTGCGGCCAATCTCGCGCCGACCATCAGCGGCATCAGCCCGACGGCCACGCCTGAAGGCGTCGGCGCCACGCTGACCGTCAACGGCACGAACTTCGCGAGCGGTTCGGTCTTGAAACTCAACGGCGTTTCGTTGGCCACGACGTCCGTCGGCAGCACGCAATTGACGGCCGTCATCCCGGCCAGCTTGCTAGCCGACGCAGGCTCGCCTAGCGTGACCGTGA
>Ga0134126_10006708_pt1 | contig 14457 bp, 16 predicted proteins | sample KB31752_FD_96881 | JGI IMG/M metagenome (GOLD analysis project Ga0134126, IMG submission 96881) | Terrestrial soil microbial communities with excess Nitrogen fertilizer from Kellogg Biological Station, Michigan, USA - KB3-175-2 | ecosystem: Environmental > Terrestrial > Soil > Unclassified ... | reverse complement strand
TCAACGAATCTCATGAAGCAAAGGCTGGCAATTACCGGCGTTTAGCACCCGATCTTTTCTTTATTTGGCTTCCAGGATTCGTCGCACCATAACCAATTGGCCCAAATGATAAGCGTTGTGGTCAGCTGTCAGGAGCGCCTCCCGCATGTACGTTTGACCATCTCCGTGTGGAATTTTCGCGAACAGATCGCGTTCCGGATCCTTTACCATCTCGCACACGGAATGGAGATCTTCGAGAAACTCTTTCACGCTCTTGTCCCATGCCTTGTGATCCTGCGGCACTTCCTGTTGAGGCCAGTACTCATCTGGCCACTTTGGAGACTCGTGTTTGGAGTTAAGGCTGAATTCCAGAATATCCCTCTGCGCGATCCGCATATGTTCGAGTAATTGCCATGGCGTATGCGGCGCGCCCTGCGGTTTGCGCCCCCGCAGCGAGATGGGAAAATCCTTCAAAGCGCTCTCCACGTCCATATGCGCTTCAGCCTTGGTCAATAGATTGACTATTTGCTGCCTGAGAGAGTCGTTCTCTTTCATACGCTTTCCACCGATCTGGATTTCATCTTCGCTTCTTGCCTCGGATGTCCGGGATCTGCCGCAGGCTGAGGTAAGTCCGCCCCGCAATGAGGCCTCTGCGACGGAGTTCGTAGTTCCATACAAAGATTTCCAGTACATTCCAGAGAAAAATCACAGGAAGCATCCCGATCAGAGCGTATAGAGTGATCCGGTTCGCCTCAGTGCTGTGGAAATGTCCGTACCAGAACAGGAATGAGATGATGCCAAGCATCAGCACGAATCGTCCCGCGTAAAAGACCACGGAATAAACAGGCCATGTTCCGGTAAGAGCCTTGAATCTCCGGTAAATCTCACCGCGCTTGGGAATATCGACGACGGATGTGGATTGCCCGCTGCCTGCGCCTGCCATACGAAAATTATACCGAGCCTCGCCTAACGCCATCGCCACGAGCGGTGGGCGTATTGATCGCGTCCGTTGGCCGCTCGCCGCGCAAAGCCTGCAGAATGTTGCGTGCTACGGCCAGCTCAATTTCAAGCCGTACCCGGGCCACCGCCGAACCCAGATGCGGTGTGAACAGAGTCTGTCCTGTATTTTCCAGAAGCGAAGGATGTATTTGCTCCGGATGATCAGGTACAGAACGGTCTTCCATTCCAAACACATCGGCCGCGTAACCCGCCAACTGTCCTGCCCGAAGCGCCTGAGCGACTGCCGCTTCGTCCACAACAGAGCCTCTCCCCACATTGATGAGGTACGCTCCGCGTTTCATCTTTGCCATCGAGCTTCCGTTAAGGATGTGGAATGTGGTTTGCATGAGCGAAGCCATCAGAATCAGGACATCGCTTCGCTCAATAAGCTGGTCAAACGTTACGCGACCAATACCTATCATCGCTTCCTGTACCGGCGAGAGTGGAGTGGGATCGTAGTAAATCATTCTTGCGTTGAAACCGGTGAGCATGCGGGCCAAGGCTTGTCCCGCTCTTCCCATGCCGAGAACGCCAACCGTATTACCTGACAAGCTGCTGCCGTAAAGATGTGGCTGCCAGCCTGTGAAACTGCCACTGCGCACCAGTCGATCACCTGGGGCAACATTGCGAATCAGGCTGAGCGTCAGGCCCAGAGCAAGTTCTGCCGTAGGTTGCGAAAATAAGTCAGGTGCAACGGCCACCCAAACGCCGTGTCGTGAGCACGCGTCAACATCGATATTGTCGTGCCCTTTTAAGGCCGCGCCTACAACTCTGAGCCTCGTACATTGCTTCAGAAAAGCTTCATCGATCTTGTCCGGCAGGAACACCATCAATCCGTCAGCATCCGAAGCCAGCTTCACAAGCTTTTCTTCCGGCCAGCTTTCAATTGAATTATTCACGCATATCTCTGTTTCGGCAGCGAGCAACGCTTGCACCTGCTCATCTATGCGATGGGTGACCACGACTTTATTCCGCGAAGTCATATCTTTGATCTGTCGTCATCGAGACGTGCTCCTCACCCAAGTAAGATACGCGATGTTCCCTCCCATCGACGCCAATCATAATTCTCATTGTCGTATGGTCTGCAATTGTCGCCGTCGCCTGGGACTTGACGAAATACGGTCGCCTTGACACCCAGCACACCCTCATTTAGATTCAGTCGGCATGTCACGCCTGTTCCGCGGCTTCACTTGACGCTAGTCCGCCAAACTCCGGTCGGACGTTTCCCTGGTGTTACCTCACGTATAAGCTGGATAGGAGTAAGCCATGCCGCGAAAGCTGTCTCTCGTCGTGCTGCTTTTTGTTTCGACTTCATTTGCTTTTTCTCAGGCTGCGTCACAGAAGCCGAAAGTTCGACGCTTCACCTTTGATTATTCGTTCACCGTGAACGTAACTGAGCCGGGCCAACCCCTCGATGTCTGGTTCCCTGTCGCCCATTCGGACCAGTTTCAGAAAGTGAAGATCATTTCCAAATCAGGCGACCTGCCCTTGCAGGAGACCATGGACCCTGAATACGGCAACCGGATGTTTCATGCACGTGCCGCTAAGGCCGATAAAGCTGAGTATCACTTTACCGTCCGGTATGACGTCGAGCGGTTCGAACATCTGGTCGCAGTGGCGGGCGGCCCGCCGGAGCCGTCGGCTGAGCTTAAACGGTTCCTTGAAGCAGACCGGCTGGTGCCCATTACGGGCAAGCCGGCAGAAATTGCCGCGGCCCAGGTAAAGCCCCAGATGACCGACGTGGAGAAGGCCCGCGCCCTTTACGATTACACCTTTAACAACATGCGTTATGACAAGACGGGGAGCGGATGGGGGCACGGAGACACCTTATGGGCTTGCGACTCGCACCATGGTAACTGCACCGACTTCCATTCCCTGTTCATCTCAATGGCGCGCTCTCAGCACATTCCTGCCAAATTTGAGATCGGATTCTCCATTCCGGACGACAAGGGCTCATCCGACATTGCGGGTTATCACTGCTGGGCCGAATTTTACGAGCAGAGCCGGGGATGGATTCCGGTGGATATCTCCGAGGCGTGGAAGCACCAGGAAAAGAAAAACTACTTCTTCGGCGCACATGACGTTAATCGTATACAGTTCAGCGTGGGCCGGGATATTGAGCTCAGTCCTAAACAGCATGGACAGCGGTTGAATTATTTCATCTACCCCTATGCTGAACTGAATGGCGAGGAGTATCCAAACGTCAAGATTGCGTTCTCATTTGCCGATGCGGGTGATGGGAAATCGGCTCGCGCTTCAAAATAGGGCAAGCGGGTCTGGTGGTGTGCGGCGAGTCAGCCCAACTTGCTGGCGATGCCTCGCATAATCGCTTCCAGTTCACACATCAGGTCGTCTTCGATCTCCAGTCCGGCAGCGCGCATTGCGGCGATCGGATCAGTGCGGAAAAGTTGCGCATTTCTGCCGGAACTGGCAATCCAAAGTTGAAGTTGTCCTTCCGCTCTGTTCAACTCCTGCATTAGTCGGCTGGTCTTGGGCCGTAAAGAATCAACTGGCTTTTGCGAGACAGAAAACATAGTCCTCGCACTATAGACGCAGACGTAGACGCTTCGACAAGAATTTGAGCCCGGTGTCGAGATGGTAACTCGCGTTCAACGGACATCTGAATTAGGCGTGCGGATGTTTACCATTGAGTTATTGGCTGCTGGAACTCGCAGTTTTAGTCTGCTGTTCGCCAGGGAAATAACCGCTTCTGGTGCGCACCTCAAGGTCCTTGTAGCCCGGTGCGTGTGCGACTACCTTCACGTTGCGGTATATCTTGTTGGTGAGTGGGTTGGTGGGTTTGTAAGTGATGCTGTACTGGTTCCGTATATCGCGCGCGACCTCGCGGCTGATGTCGTCAACTTCTTCAAGATTTCGTGGGAAGAACGCCACACCTCCAGTTTGAATGGAGAGCGATTCCAAAGCCCTCTTGGCCCGTCTTTGCTTTCCTTCTTCCCCGAGAATACCAATGGTGTATATGGTTGGACCGCTGTCGTCCTGCACGGCGCGGATGGCCTGTTCCAGAGACATTCGACTTTCGTTGTCTTCACCGTCTGTGACCACCAGCAGAACTTTTTTCTGCCTCTTGGCGCCCTTGGCCAGATGGTCGGCTGCGGCATACACCGCGTCGTACAGCGCGGTACCGCCGCGCGTGTCCACCCGTTCAAGTGCCTCCCTCATCTGCGCTACGTTATTTGTAAAATCCTGGTCCAGGAATGGTTCATCGTTGAAGTTCACGACGAAAACTTCATCGTTGGGATTGCTGGCCTGCACCAGGTTGACCACTGCCTTGGTTACGGCATTTCGCTTGGTCCGCATGGACCCTGAATTGTCAACCAGAATTCCGATTGAAACCGGAACATCCTCGCGCCTGAAAAGTGTGATCGGCTGCGGCTGTCCATCTTCGTAAACCGTGAAATCGTGCTGCCCAAGATCCGTCACGATATGGTGCTGCCGGTCAAACACGGTCGCCTGAAGCGTAACTTCCTCAACCTGTTGACGGTAGACGAATCCGCCCTTCTCTCCTTTGGTCACCTGCCCTACCGTGCCGCCTTCATGGGTAAGGTCTGGCGGCAAAGTTCCGGGTTTTGTCGGAGTGTTCCCTCCTTCTACCGGAGGCTGAGCGGCGGCGGTTGAGCCGGCGGGACGCGCCCATACTGGCACCGCCGGGTCGCTCGGATCTACGTCAGAAGGCAGGGCCGTAGGCTGTACCTTGGTTGGGCTCGAGGGAGCTTGGGGCTGCTTCTGGGCAAACGCAAAGCCTGCACAGGTCAGCGCGACGATGAGGGCCCGGACAACCGTTTTATTGCGAAGGTGCATAGTATCCCGTCTTGGCGTAAACATTCAGATGTGGCAGCCCCTTGGGCGGAATAAGCTTCACTTTAATCTTGCGCCACCGGCCATCTCTGGCCTTGTTGTTTGGACGATATCCGAGTACATATTGGTTGCGCAGCTCTATTCCAATCTTCGTAGCCACATCGGCCAGTTCGTTGGGATTACTGATTGTAAATAAGCGTCCTCCGGTCACATTCGTAACGTCGCCCAGCAAGGCAGGACCGGCGATTTCCTCCGGTTGCGCCGGATTGGGGCTGAAGATGCCGATCGCATAAATCTGGACATCGGCTTCCTTCACCATGGACTTAATCTCATTCTCCGTATAGCGGCTGTGGTTGTCACCTCCGTCGGAGATGATCAGAAGGGCCTTCTTGGCGTTATGCGCGTCCTTCATCTTGTTGACGCCCATATATATCGCGTCCAGCAGCGCCGTAGTTCCCTGGGGTATCGTATAAACGAGTCGGCCCTGCACATCCTCTACTGATTTGGTGAAATCAGCGCGAAGTTCCGGCCGCTCATTAAACGTAATCATAAAGAATTCGTCCAGTGGATTTGCGGTTTTGAAGAACTCGATGACCGCGGCCCGCGCCTTCTCAATCTTGTCAGACATGCTGCCGCTCATGTCGAAGATGACTCCGAGTGAAATAGGGGCATCTTCACTGGAAAAATGCCTTACCTGCTGGACTTCATTGCCCTCCATAATGGCGAAGTTTTCCTTGTCCAGTCCGGTAACAATGCGGTTCCAGTCGTCGGTCACAGTTACATTGACAAGCACCAGATCCACGTCCACCTGCATTGGTTTGCCGTGGTTGGTCTTGAGCCCAGGATCATCTGAGACCGCCGCGGGGTTTGGATTGGCTGGGGCGGGTTGTTTGGGAGCTTCAGGACGAGGCTGAATATGAACATTTACATCATCTTGCTGGTCCTGTGCGACTGAATAAGCCACCAGACCAACCACGACCATCAGCACAGCCATGCACCGGACGGTAAACGCCCGGCACGGAACCGAATGACGAGCCATCGGGGGATGCGATGCACCATACCCGCAGCATTTGGGGCGGGTCATATGGAACCTCATTTTTGCCGATGTTACCACAGCGGCATGAGTGTTGAATACAAGAACTTAGACGTCAGGGCGACTTGACCGGCAGCATCTTCTCGAATTTCTTAGATGTGTTTTGGGCAGCAGCAGGTTTTCCCGTTCGCCTTGGTAGAATGCAATAGGTCCCTGTAACAATCGATGGCAGAAATCATTCCATTTAAAGCGCTTCGCTATGATCCGCACCAGGTAAAGCTGGAAGATGTTCTTACTCAGCCTTACGATAAAATCACCCCGGAAATGCAGTCCCGCTACTATGAGTTGAGCCCGCACAACCTGGTCCGGATTATCCTCGGCAAGAGCGGCGAAACAGACACTCCCGCCTTCAACGTTTATACGCGCGCAGCCGAGTACCTGCACGACTGGCGATCCGGCGGAATCCTCAAGCAGGATTCAGAGCCATCGTTCTACCTTTATTCCCAGACCTTTACGATACCCGGAACCCGCGATCTCGCGGAGCGTCAGGGGCTCATTGCCCTCGGGCGCATCCATGACTACTCGGAAGGCGTGGTTTTTCGCCACGAGCAAACCCTCGCCAAGCCGCGGGCGGATCGCTTGAACCTGCTTAATGCCACTAAAGCCCATTTCGGGCAGATTTTCATGCTCTACAGCGATCCTGAAGGCATGATCGAAAAACTGCTGAGCAAGAAAAATGAGGAAGATCCGGATATTTCAGTGCTCGATGAGTATGAGGTCCTTCACCGGGTGTGGCGCGTTTCTGATCCTGCCGTAATTATCACAATTCAGGAACGGATGCGCGACAGGAAGCTGCTCATCGCAGATGGCCATCACCGTTATGAGACTTCCCTTGCTTATCGCAACGAGCGCCGCAGTGAAAGTGCGTCCAGGGATTCATGCGCTGCTTATGAATTCGTGATGATGACCCTGATCAGAATGGAAGGTCGCGGATTAGTCATCCTGCCAACTCATCGCATCGTCCATGGTCTGGCTACCTTTGATCGGGAACAGATGCTCGAAGCAGCGAAGCGTTTTTTCGATATCGATCGGATTGATTTGCGAACAGAAAGCCGCAGTGCAACCACCTTGTTGCAGGAAGCCGGCGAAAACGGCACTTCGTTTGTCGCCGTCACCCGTCAGGGACCTTATCTCATGCGTGCGAAGAAGCGGGCAATCCAGGAAGCGCTGGGCCACGTCTCCGAACTGCAACGTGAACTTGATGTCGTGCAATTACACAAGCTGCTGCTCGAGCGCATTCTCGGCATCTCGGAAGAGGCCATTCGTAATCAGGAGAACGTTAAGTACGAGCGCGATGCCTTCGAAGCCATTTCCTGGGTGCGTCAGGGCGCGAATGTAGCTTTTCTGATGAATGCCGCAAAAGTGGAACAGGTGAGTGAGATCGCCTTCTCGGGTGAGGTTTTGCCGCAAAAATCCACTGACTTCTATCCCAAGCTCTTGAGTGGGCTGACGATCTATGCGTTGGAGTAGCCCTCATCTCAGCATGACAGGCGTTGCATTGGTATTCCTGCTTTGCTGGCTGCCTTTCTCGCAAGCTGTTGCACAGCAGCAGCCTTCAACGCCCAGGCTTTCGCCTGCTCCGGCTCCAAATGCCTCGCCCTCCCCCAGCGCCGAGACGGAGAAGCCGGCTGAACCGGAATTCTTTGTACTCATTGATCCAAGCCATGGCGGCGAGGATCGCGGCGCCGTACTCGCGCCGAAGTTCAACGAGAAGGATGTCACCCTTTCTCTGGCTCGCGTGCTGCGCAAAGAGCTGGAGGAGCGCGGCATTGCCGCACGCCTTCTTCGCGATTCCGACATCAGCGTCGGCTTGAACCACCGTGCCGAACTTTGCAACCAGCAACGTCCTGGCATCTACATTGCATTGCATGCCGGCACACCCGGACAAGGTGTGCGCGTGTACACTCCGTTGCTACCCTCGAAACAACCACCAGTGGGAACTTTTCTGCCCTGGGATGACGCTCAAGCTGGCTCGCTGGAGCGCAGCTCAGCAATCGCCAAAGCAGTAACCCGTGAGTTGGCCAAAAGAGATCTCAAAGCCACGGATTTCCAGGCTTTTTTGCGCCCGCTGAATAACATTATCGGCCCGGCAATCGCCGTGGAATTGGCCGTGGATCGTGCAAATGTTCGTAGTTTGGAAGACCCGAAAATGCAAACCAGCGTCGCTTCAGCCATTGCGTCCGGCATCGCGCAAACGCGAATCCGTGCCGGAGGGCACAAATGATCCCGCGGCATTTCCAAATCACCATCTCGTTCCTACTTGTGGCGATTCTGATTGCAGGGATTTACATTACTCAACTGCGTCATGCGGAAGAAACCAAGACCCAGCAGGGGCTGACTGCCAGAGCAGGCGCTCCGGAAGGGCGTGGCGAGGAGGAAACCATCAAGGTGCTGGTTGCTTACGATGACGACCTTGCGCTTCGCTGGCGTAAGACGCAAGCTTTCATACCCGAGCAGCGTGACCTGCGCGCCCAGGCCGTGCTGCGTGCTTTGCTTACACAGTATCTCCAGACGCCCTCGCCGCATCCGCTGGGCAAAGGCGCCGACATTAAAGATGTATATTTTCTTAACGACGATACCTTGTTAATCGATACCAACGCCCAGTTTGCTGATGGACACCCTTCAGGCGTTCTGCTGGAACAAATGACTTTGACGTCCTTGATTGAAACGCTCACAGCCAATGTTCCCGGTATCAGCAAAGTGAAGTTTCTGGTGGAAGGCAAGGAACGGGAAACCCTCGCGGGACATGCTGATCTGATGTCCTTTTACCAGGTCAGTGCTGTACATGAACTTGCCAGGGAGTTTCAATAAATGGCGCCGGTAATCGGAGTGTTCGATTCCGGCTTCGGCGGGCTCACAGTCTTGCGTGAATTGCGCCGGGTGCTGCCCGGCGCTAACTATCTCTATTTCGGCGACACGGCGCATCTCCCCTACGGCGCTAAGTCAGTGCGTACCGTGGCCAAGTACGCCATTGCCAGCGCACATTTTCTCGAACAACACGGCATTGAAATGCTGGTTATTGCGTGCAACACCGCTACCGCACTGGCGCTCGATGAAATTCGCGCAGCCGTCAAGATCCCGGTGGTGGGCGTGATCGAGCCGGGAGCACAGCGTGCAGCCGTGATTTCTAAAACAAAGAACGTCGCCGTGATAGCCACCGAAGCCACAGTCTCCAGCCATGCTTATAAACGGGCGCTGCATGATTGCGGCCTGGACGCCACCGAGAAAGCGTGCCCCTTGCTGGTGCCTTTGGTGGAAGAAGGCTGGGTTGAACATCCGGTAACCGAACAGGTGGCCCACATCTATGTGGACGAAATTCTGCGCAATGGCGCTCACTGTGCCGACGTTTTGCTGCTCGGCTGCACCCACTACCCCCTGATCCGGCCGCTTCTGCGACGCGTGGTTCCCCCTCAAGTGGAGATTGTCGATTCCGCCGAATCAACCGCAATGAAAGTTCTTGAGCTTGCCGGCAATCATCCCGCCCGCGAGGACTCAGGCACCCTGCGCTGTTATGCTACTGATTCGATTGAAAAGTTTCAGAGATTGGGCAAAAAGTTCCTGGGCTGCCCCATAGAAAGCATTGAACTGATTGACATTGAAAAATAAAGATACGGTTTTCCGCTCTGATAATCGCGCTCCCGACCAGATGCGCACAGTTAACATCGTGCCCAACTTCATCGCCATGGCAGAAGGGTCAGCCTTGATTGAGATGGGTAATACGCGCGTCATCTGCACCGCTTCAATCGAAGAATCTGTGCCTTCGTTCCTGAAGGGTGCCGGCAAGGGCTGGATTACCGCTGAATACAGCATGCTTCCCCGCTCCACCCTCACTCGCACGCCTCGCGAAGCCAGCCGGGGCCGCCAAAGTGGCCGCACCCATGAAATTCAGCGGCTGATCGGGCGTGCTCTGCGCGCAGCCGTGGACCTCACGCGCATCGGTGAGCGCACCATCACTCTGGATTGTGACGTGATTCAGGCTGATGGTGGTACACGCACGGCCTCAATCACCGGAGCCTTCGTTGCTCTGGGACTGGCGTTGGGAAAGCTTCTTGAGGCAGGCACCCTGAAGAAGTCCCCCGTTCGCGACTTTGTAGGTGCTGTGAGCGTGGGCATCGTGGAAGGCAATGTCCTGCTCGATTTGTGCTACGAAGAGGATTCGCGAGCCGACGTTGACCTGAACTTTGTCATGACGGGCTCTCGAAAAATCGTGGAAATCCAGGCTACCGCCGAACAGCATCCGTTTGATGATGCCCACTTGAAACACATGATGGATCTGGCTGGACAGGGAGTCCAATCATTGATTGAGCAGCAAAAAGCAATCCTGCAGCAATTGCCTCTGCTGCAATAGGCCGGCTCGACTGCTATGGCTCTTCGACAAAATCTTCGTCGTCAAAAATGTACGGCGCGGTCCGTACCAGCTTGAAGCGGACACGCATCTCACACTGGTCGCACGGTGGAAAAAGGTCTGACCGATGCATAACAACCTCGTGTGATTCCCGGTGCCCACGATCATGGATAACCTCGTAGATGCCGGTTTCGGGTACCGGCGTTCCGGGGAGGAACACTTTGCCGTGTTTCTTGCGTGCATGAAACTGGCCCGGCTGGTCGCCGCCCTGTTTGGCCCGTGGTGTCCAAAACCTTCCTGGAACTGACTTTGTTTTCGGCCGCATCGCGTTCATTGGTGCGAAATTCTATAACGCTGCTTTTTCTGGATGCAAGCAGGAAGCCGAGGTCTCATAGATCGCCCTTTTAGTACAATATCCATGGCTCGCCGCCCGTTGAGCAACGATTTTACGCCTGATTCGGCATCTTAGTTGCTGGTCTACGCGCAGCACTGCAGCCCGGAAAATTAAAGGGCTGGATCAATTTTGGAGGGACATACTGTGAAAATTACTCCGGGAAAACTCGCTGGGATGAAGCGCGTCTCTGACAGCCGGGGCGTAATAGCAGCCGCTGCCATGGATCAGCGAGGCTCGCTGCAGAAGGCGCTTGCCAAGGAGAAAGGCGGCGAAATTACCGACGCTATGCTTGAAGAGTTTAAGACCATCGTCAGTGAGGTCCTGACTCCGCATGCCAGCGCCATTCTTCTTGATCCCGAATGGGGATTGCCCGCCGCCCGCCGTCGCGCCAAAAACGCCGGCCTCTTGTTGGCTTATGAAAAGACCGGATATGACAAGACCGGAGCAGGCCGTTTGCCCGATCTACTCGATAACTGGTCGGTTCAGCGACTGAAAGACGCAGGTGCGGATTGCGTGAAAATTCTTCTTTATTACACCCCATCCGATGGACCTGCCATCAATGACAAAAAGCATGCATGGGTGGAACGTATTGGGGATGAATGCCGCGCCAATGACATACCGTTCTTCCTGGAGTTCGTCGCCTACGAGGAAGGCGCCGATGAGAAGGGATTCGATTTCGCGAAAAAGAAACCGGATATGGTCGCCGGCTCCATGGCCGAATTTACGAAAGAGAAATATGGTGTCGATGTGTTGAAGGTGGAAGTCCCCGTCAACATGAAGTTTGTTGAAGGTGCCAAATCCTTTGCCGGACAGAAGGCGTATTCGAGACAGGAAGCGATGGAACACTTCCGCCGCGCCGCAGCCGTCTCAACCAAGCCGTTTATTTATCTTTCCGCAGGCGTCAGCAATGCCGAGTTCAATGAGTCGCTCGCCCTGGCGGCGGAGTCCGGTGTGAAATTTAATGGAGTTCTGTGCGGTCGCGCCACCTGGAAGGACGGCATCCCGGTTTATGGCAAACAGGGAGCGGATGCCTTCCGCAAATGGTTACAGAGTGAAGGCGTGCAGAACATCAGCAACGTCAACGAACGTCTGAAGGCTGCAACGTCATGGCACTCGCTTTACGAAGTCCGAGAGCCGGCGATGGCCGGAGACTAACCAGATCCAGCATCAGCCAGGCGGGGCCGGCAGGTCCCGCTTTTGTTTGCAATCGTCGTAGCGCTTACGATTGAATTCGCTAAACGAGGTTGAACTCATGGTATTACCCGCCTACGCAGGTGCACTGAGCACCACGGCTCGTCGTGAGACAGCATTGATTACCGGCGCCTCCACCGGAATCGGATTGGATTTAGCTCGGCTCATGGCTCCTGATTTCGACCTGATTATCACTGCCCGGAATCAGCCCAGGCTCGACGAGATCGCACGGGAGCTACAGGCACAGCATGGCAATCCCGTGCATGTAATTCCAGGGGACCTTGCTGATCCGACGGCGCCTCAGGCCATCTTCGATGAAGTAAAGCGCAGAGGATTAACCGCAGACGCACTGATTAACAATGCCGGGTTTGGCGCATACGGAGAATTCAAGGACATTGCGTGGCAGACTGAATCAGAGATGATCCAGGTCAATATCACCGCTGTCACGCACCTGACCAAGCTCTTCCTTCCCGCGATGCTGGAAAGAAAACATGGGCGCATTATGAATGTCGCTTCGACGGCTGGATTTCAAGCCGGTCCGCTCATGGCCGTTTATTACGCCACCAAGGCGTATGCGATTTCATTCTCGGAAGCGATTGCCAATGAGTTGGAAGGCACTGGCGTCACCGTAACCTGTCTTGCCCCGGGAGCCACAGCTACGGACTTCGCAGCACGTGCCGATATGGAAAAATCACGATTGTTCAAAATGGGAAAAATGAAATCGCTCGACGTGGCGCGAATCGGATACAAAGCCATGATGAAAGGTAAGACGCTGGTGATTCCAGGCGTCCGTAACTGGGTGATGGCTGAATCGGTCCGTCTTGGACCGCGTAAGCTGGTAACAGCAATCGCCCGAAGCGTGCAGGAGCGAACCGACTAGTTGCTCACGATTCGCGACTTCCTTTTGCGGGCTTGCATCCAACCCATTTTGCTGTTCAAGTAACTGGCTAAGGAGAACTCATAATGGCAGTTAACTGGATCAAAGACATCGACTCTGGGCTGAACAAAGCAAAAACTGAGCACAAACCCGTTCTGGTGGACTTCAGCGCCGCACCTGCTTGAGGGGCATGCGCTCGGCTGGAAGCCGAGTCGTACGGCGATTCGCAGCTCTCTTCATTTATTGAACATAACTTCGTGCCCGTCGGCGTTCATATCAAGGAAAATCCTGCGGGATTTCACCGCTTTGATTCTGCTTGGACACCAAGCGTCATCATTCTCGACGAGAATGGAAAAGAACGGCATCGCATTGAAGGCTATTTGCCAAAAGATGAGTTCGCGGCCCAGCTTCTGATGGGCCTTGCCCGAGTCGCCTTTATGGCCAAGAAGTGGGCGGAAGCCGAAATGCTCTATAACCAGGTTACCCAGGGATATCCCAACAGCACCGCTGCGCCAGAAGCCATTTACTGGGCGGGAGTATCAAAATACAGGAAGACGAACGACCACCATGCTCTGGGCGAAGTCCCGAAGCTGCTGCAGCAAAAGTATCCTGACAGCGTCTGGGCGAAGAAGGCGATTCCCTGGGCGTAACGGAGCAGACTTTACAGATGATGCGGCAGACTAGATATGCCGCATTTGTTTTTCAATCGTTGTTGTCCGATTTTGGCGATTCCACATACACAAGTGAAATCAAACTTCCCTTTCCGTTGGGCTCAACGGCCACGACGTGCATTTTTTCTTTCGTACCGGCTTCAAAGGTGTAGCTGCCCGGAACAGGATGATCGTTTTCACAATTGACATTGTTTTTGGATTCGCCATTAGCCAATTTTGCGCAATCGACCACTTTTCCATAACGTGAAAGCGGTTTGTGATAGAACTTCGCCACTTTTGCAGGCGAGTCGTTTGATTCCAGTTTCAACACAACCAGCCGGAATCCTGATCCCGCGCCCCACATTCCCATGTGTAGCGCAGAACTATCACCGCTATTGTCCTGATGACGGCGAGCGCCTGGGTAAATCGGCAAGCCAAGGTCCTGCTCCGTGGCATCAGCGCTCAGAATGAAGCCAATACTCTTGCTCGAGGTTGGCTGTTTTTCCGCTGCTTTGTCCTGAGCTGACATAGCCGCCAGCATGATTCCCAGCATGCAAATACCAATGGATCCCAGCTTTACAGCCCGAAGAAACTGAGGGTTTTTCATCAGTCCGTCTCCTGTCTTTAAGAGGCTACTCAGGCCTATACGCACGTGAGGGCGGGACGGTTGCAGGAATTTTTTCATTGCTCTGGAAACCACAAAGCCTTCAGAACAATAGGTGAAAGGTTTGCCCGGGCAATACGGGTACCTCTCTTCAGCTTGGGATGTGACAGACGACTACTCCCACTCGATCGTCCCTGGCGGCTTAGAGGTCACATCGTATACGACGCGGTTAATGCCTCGAACCTCATTCACAATGCGGCTGGAGATCCGTTTGAGAACGTCGTATGGCAACGGCACCCAGTCAGCGGTCATACCATCTTCGGAATGAACGGCACGGACGGCGCATGTATAAGCGTATGTGCGCTGGTCGCCCATCACACCCACGGACATTACTGGCAGCAACACCGCGAAGGCTTGCCAGATCTGGGTGTAGAGACCTGCGCTCCGGATCTCATTCACCACGATATCGTCGGCTTCCTGAAGCAAGGCAATCCTGTCCGGCGTGATTT
>Ga0134126_10006707_pt1 | contig 14458 bp, 8 predicted proteins | sample KB31752_FD_96881 | JGI IMG/M metagenome (GOLD analysis project Ga0134126, IMG submission 96881) | Terrestrial soil microbial communities with excess Nitrogen fertilizer from Kellogg Biological Station, Michigan, USA - KB3-175-2 | ecosystem: Environmental > Terrestrial > Soil > Unclassified ... | reverse complement strand
GTATTACTTGGTTAACCACATAACTTTCCTCAAGCATTAATTTCAAATGAGATGCCGAATTCAATTAGAAATCAATCGAGGTTCTCAGGCAAATCGGGTCAAAAGCGGGCATCTGACCGTCTTGAAGTTGGGGTTCACTCTAATCGAACTCTTGGTGGTTATTGCAATCATTTCCATTTTGGCTGCGATGTTGTTGCCGGCGCTCGCGAGCGCTAAGGCTAAGGCGTTGAAAGCTAGATGCGTCTCAAACTTGCGACAACAGGGAGTCGCTTGTGCAATGTATCTAAGCGACTATGGTGATCAATTCCCTACGAAAGGAGATTGCGCAACTAGTTACGATTTTTGGGGGGGGAAAAGAGGGACATATCTTTTGAGCTCATCCTCCCTAAATGGAACCAGAATGCTGGACCCGTATATAGGTAGGATCGCGGCTGCGACGACTAACGACTCAGGGTCGGTTGAAATTTTTAAATGTCCAGCGGATATGGGGGGGACGGGAGGGAGCTGGGGCATAAATAGGTTGCCAACACTGTTCGACTCTATTGGTTGGAGTTACCTGTATAACAGCAGTGCAAATAACAATGACGGCACCCTCGGTTTATGGAGTAAAAAGAGCACGCAAATTCACAACTCGGCTAGAATAGTTCTCGCGAGTGATTTCTCCTGTAATTGCTTTTTCCAAAACGCCAGACCGTTTTCGGTGATGTATTGGCATAACAGAAAAAAATTGGGGTATGGGAACACTGTTTTTGTCGACTTGCATGTGGCGTATGTGGCTGCAACGGTGAACAATCCCAGTTTTCAAAAAGGGGACGGGTGGTCGTTTATTTACAATGATTATTGAGGTCGTTTGACGCCCTGAATCTCATCTCAGAAACACACAACAAAGTAGAACCAACGAGCCGGATCCATATGAACGAGAAAATACCTAAAACATCAGAAATGAAGCTGCTAAAGCTGGTTGTCGCCTTGCTTAATGTCCTATTATTTGGTTTCGCCAGTGCCAATGCGCAGTATCCAAGCGATCTTGTTGGCTTATGGCAAGGAGATGGCAACCTTGTTGATTCGGTCGGCACTAACAACGGTTCAGTCAGTTCTTTGGTGCAATTGATCGACTATGTGCCCGGGGTAAAAGGTGATGCTTTTAAATTTAATGCGGGCACAATAAGTGTGCCTGATGATGCGTCTTTGGATTCTACGAATGTTACTGTGCAAGCCTGGGTAAAATCAACTGCACCCGCTGCATATAGCTATATAATTCAGAAGGCCCGTGGCGCCGGCGGGGTTTCCTACGCATTTTACACCGGAGGTGATGACACGCTTTACTTTTTCGTTGGATTGGCAGGCGGCGGCGGTACCGTTCTGTCTCCTTCAGGCGGCACCAATATTTGGGACAATAACTGGCATCAGATCACAGGGGTTTATGATGGAACAACAGTTCATTTGTTTGTTGACGGTGTGGAGGCGGGATCTGGCACTCCTACTGGCGTTCCGAACGGAATAGATTACTCAAGCCCGCAACCCTTAATTTTTGGGAATTATATATCTGGTGGGTTTCCGTATGCAGGCGCATTAGATGAAGTAAGGATATTTAGTGTTGCTCAGTCAGCCAGCGATGTCAGTGACACATTCACGAATGGCACGAGTTCCGCCCTCACGAATGGTCTTGTGAGTTGGTATAAAGCCGAGGCGAACGCACAGGATTCCTGGGGACCAAATGATGGCATTGCTCCCCCTCAAAGGATTTTTACATATGGTAATGGAAGAACCGGGCAGGCCTTTTTCCCACAAAATGGAAACGCTGCCATTCCTGATGCGCCATCACTCGATCCAACCAATGTCACCTTGCAAGCATGGGTCAAATCGGTGGCTCCATCGTACTACGCCTATATCGCTTGCAAATCTGAGGGAGACGCCGGTGTTTCCTATGCCTTGACAGTGGGTGGGGGTGGCGGGGTGGAATTCCTTGTGACGCTGGCCCAAGGCGGTGGTTCGGTTGCTTCACCCGTTGCTGCGCCGGCCGCCGTTTGGGATGGCGCCTGGCATCTGGTGACAGGTGTTTGGGATGGGCTCGCTGCACACGTATATGTGGATGGTATTGAGCAGGGATCTGGAACGACGTCTCCAAGCGCGGCTAATGGAATAGATTACACGCAGCCGCAGTCGCTTGTAATTGGGGATTATCGTGCTCCCGGAGGCCTTCCTTTTATTGGTTTAATTGACGACTTGCAATTGTACGACCGTGCGCTTTCTCCAGCAGAAATATTGGGGTGCTATTCTGGCGGCACGCTTGTCAGTTGGTGGAGTGCTAACACAAATGCCAATGACTCAATCGGAACCAACACAGGTTCATTGATGGGGACTGCCTCTTATGGACCATCGAGAGCGTTCGTTGGAAATTCGTTTAATACGTCCGGCGGTCTTATAAAAATTTCCGACTCGCCAGGTATTGAACTCAACAATATTACTGTTGAAGCTCAAGTGAACGGTTCGTCCCCTGGGCCTAATAAATACATAATTGCAAAGTCATACTCCGGTGCAATGGCCTCTTATGGGCTCTTCACGGGACCTAATGGCGGCTTGGAATTCTACGTAAATATCAACGGCATAGGTCAAGTGATCTCTCCGGACGCCGGAACAAACATTTGGGACGGGCAATTCCATCTGGTGGACGGAACTTACGATGGCAACCATGTGCATCTCTATATTGACGGAAACGAAATCGGATCCGGCACGGCAGCAAACGGCAATATTGTATACGGAACTGGCATAAATGGCGGAGAATTGCTTTTCGGGGACTTTTACGATTCCGGGAGTTCTTCGAACTTCGTTGGTTTGATAGACGAAGTCAAAATTTACAACGCTGCCTTATCAAGCTCGCAAGTGGCAAACGCCGCATTCCATACCGTCTTTATCGTGACTCAGCCGCAGACGCAAGACTTCCATGCCGGCACAAAAGCAGAGTTTTCCGTAATCGCGCAAGGTAACGCACCATTGTCATACCAGTGGCGTTCAAATGGAACCAATCTACCGGGTGCTACAAAGCAGATACTTACGCTTACAAATGTGCAGCCTTCACAGCTCAGCAATAGTTATAGTGTTATCGTGTCCGGATCATCGATGCGTTTTACTAATGGATTCGCCGGCAGCGCGTTTAGTTGCAATCAGGGATCGCTGGTTAGGGTGAGTGACACCCCGGCGTTTGAAACGCAGAACTTTTCTGTTCAGTTATATGCGCGGGCATTAAATCCCGGGACGTATCAATATTTGCTTTCCAAGCGAGGAACAAATATCTATGGCACGAGTTTTGCCTTTTACACCGGTGCCTCTGGTGGATTGACCTGGTTTGTTAATCTTGTGCCACCATCGGGGTCTGCGACACCCGCCACCGTTGGTGCTTCCATCGACTCGAGCATCTGGGATGGAAATTGGCATCAAATTACCGGGGAATGGGATGGGGAATTTGTTAATCTGTATGTTGACGGGCAACTAAAAACGTCAGTCGACAGCTTTGGCGGTGAAATTGGTTATGGCCAAGACGTTTTGAATGGCGATATCTTGATAGGTGACTATTCATCGCCCCCCAGTGGCTTTGGATTTACCGGAAACATCGACGAGGTGAAATATTTTGATCATGCCTTGAACGACAATGACGTAATGAACTCCTACACGAATTTAAATGACGTTGCTTCAACGAATGGTCTGGTGAGCTGGTACCGGGCGGACGGCAATGCTTTAGACTCCTGGGGACATAACAACGGACTGTTCGTCCCGGTCGCTGGGTATGAGATAAGTGCCAATGGCGTATTTGCTTTGCCTCCAGCGCAGTTTGTGAATCCCCTGATGACTCCAAGCGGTTTCCAGAGTTCACTTCAGGGGCCGACGGGAAATCAGTATGTTGTGCAATATTCGAGCGACCTTTTTACGTGGGTGCCGTTTATAACAAACACGATACCGTTTTCGTTCACTAACTCAAATATTCCATTAAACCAGAACCGATTCTATCGAGCGGTTCAACATTAGAATTATGTAATTCAATAAAGCCCATGCCACATAACAGGATTTTCCTCGCATGTGGCATGGGCGCTTCCATCTGAAGTTTGCCCCTTGTTTTGATTTGTATGATAAGTAATTTCAAATGTCCAAGTTCGCGAGTCCTCTTTTTTGCGGTAGGCGTACTCCTTCTAAATTTGACCTTTTCCGCCCGTTCGCAGGGAGCGAATGATTCTTTTTTTCCACTGATGGCCTGGGATGACGTTACGGACGAGGCGACCGTTCAGAAAATGGCGGAATGTGGAATCAATGTGATCGCGTTTGTCCCCACAAACATGCTTTATGCTTGTGATAAGTACCATGTAAAAGCGATAGTTTTCGACCCACTCGTCACGCCAAATTGGGATAAACCATTCAATTCAAAGCCGGCCAACGAGGAACTCCCAAAGCTTATAAAAGCGGTCAATAATGATCCTGCCGTTTGGGGATATCATTTAAAAGATGAGCCCGACGGAAATCAATTCGTTGAACTTGGCAAATCTGCTGAACTCGTAAGGAAGTTGGCGCCTGGGAAGTGGCCCTATATCAACCTTCCTCCTGGCATGGGCGGTTGGTACGATACAAATTATATCGATTTGTTCGTAAAGACCTGCTCACCACCAATAATCTCATACGATAACTACGCAATCGGCGAGAACGTCGATTTCTCCTATGGGTTCTGGGCAAATATATGGGACGTGCGAGATGCCTCGTTGAGGAATAAGGTCCCTTTTCATACGATTGTCTTAACATCAGCGCACTTCAATTATAGAATTCCAACAGCGGCCGACCTGAGACTCCAGGTCTATGGATCAATAGTTTATGGCGCGAAAGGAATTGCGTATTATAAGTTCTGTAGCAAACCGCTTTCTATTCTGGGTGCCCCCGATTTGGGAAATTTCAGAATGGGGCCGCTTGATGAATTTGGCGAAAAAACTGAGACATGGGAACACCTTAGAAACCTCAATCGACAAATAAAGAACTTATCCAGTGTTTTGCTAAAGCTTCACAGTGATGATGTCTACCATGTGGGTGATATACCCGAACGTAATCACGGCATTACAACAAACAGTCTGATAAAAGGTCTGGAAGCGGGGACACAATTTATCATTGGCGAATTCACTCACGAGGATGGATCACGCTGGGTGATGATTGTTAATAAAGATTTAAAGAACTCAGCATTTTGCCGCCCTACATTCAGGAAAACTTACCATCATGTTCAATACTTATCACCCGTAACCGGAAAAATCGCGCCCTTTCCGAACCCCTGGTATGCACTTGCGCCAGGTCAAGGGGTTCTGCTTAAGCTTGAATAGAGGTTGCGAGTTCATGAGGCTCATGGCTTTGGTGGACTGGCCGCCGAAGGTGTTTTTGGGTTCAACAGTCCAGCGGTAACGCTGAGCGAAAACAGCTCTTTTTTATTATGTTCTAATAACGGTAAATTGGGATCGCATGGCTTATACTAATTGTGAACTTAAAGGACTCAGGTCGCGGAGCGTTCATGGGTAAGACGAGTTAGATTGTTAAACCTGCTTGTTACTTTTTATGTTACAAAAACAAAAAAGCTTGATCCCCATATATGGCAATTATGAAAACGATAAAGCAGGGAAATCATCGGCTTTTCGAGAACGATCCTGAAACTGCGCGCGTGGTTTCCGAAATCTTGATTGAGTTGGAGAAAACCGGCATGGACGGGGTTAGGAAGTATAGCCGGAAGTTTGACCAATGGAACCCGGATGACTTTGAACTGACTGGGTCTCAGATTCAGCGGGCGATCGCTACACTTCCCGAGCGGCTTTTGACCGATACGGATTATTGTCAGCAGAATGTCAGGCGATTCGCGGAGGCACAGTTGAAGACATTGCAGCCGTTGCAGGTTGAAATCCGCCCAGGTGTAATTCTGGGGCATAAGCATATTCCTGTGAATGGCGTGGGCAGCTATATACCGGGAGGGCGTTACCCGATGTTCGGTTCAGCCCAAATGAGTATCATCCCCGCCAAGGTCGCCGGCGTCGAAACAGTGGTGGCGTGCACCCCGCCGGTTAAAGGAGAGGGCTATTTTCCGGCGACGATCAACGCGATGAAAAAAGCTGGCGCCGACCGGATATTTATTTTGGGAGGAGTTCCGGCCCTGGCGATGATGGCGTTTGGCCTTGGTGGCGTTAAGCCGGTGGATGTGCTCTGCGGTGCGGGCAATAAATATGTGGCCGAAGCGAAGCGGCAACTATTTGGGCGATGCGGTATCGATCTGCTGGCGGGGCCCACGGAGATTCTTGTCATCGCGGATGATTCGGCGGATCCGTCGCTGGTGGCTTGCGATCTATTGGGGCAAGCCGAGCATGATCCAAACAGCGGTGTATGTCTCATCTGCATGAGCGAGCAGTTTGCCCGCGACACCATTGAGCAAGTCGAGTTGCAACTTTCCACTTTGCCGACACGGGATATCGCGGCTTTGTCATGGAGAGATAATGGGATTGTGTATGTTGCTGACTCAATCGACGAAGCCATTGCCGTCAGCGATAATTATGCGCCCGAACACCTCGAACTGCATGTGGAAGACACGGCCTATTTTTTCAAACGCCTGAAGAATTTTGGCTCTCTCTTCATTGGCGAGGAAACGACTGTTGCCTATGGCGATAAATCCATTGGCACAAACCATATTTTGCCGACTAGTCGGGCTGCTCGCTATACCGGAGGGGTATGGGTAGGGAAATTTTTAAAGACCTGCACCTTCCAGCGAATGACAGCGGAAGCGAGTCGCGAAGTGGGTGCAGTCACAGAGCGCCAATGTAAGGTAGAGCGGATGCTGGCCCATGCCATCACTGCTCAGGTTCGCGTCGAGCGTTATGCTGTGTCCTCGAATCTTAAGTAGAGGAGCATCCCTGTGAAACAAATCCTCAAGGAAATGTAATCAAGCGTCGAACATATAATGAACTCATTGAAAAATTGGACAGTTTTGATAGCAATTATCGCGGTGTCATGCCAGGCAACCCTTGGAGCTAACCTAAACGAAAAACCTTCAAACTCCGAAGGGCCTGTAGTTGTTCAACTCAAATTTTACTCCGGCTTTGGTTGGAACTGGAAATCGTTGCAGACGAATGAACCTTCCGCTGCTTTTTGGCTCGAGACGTCACTAAATAGGGTTTTCCCGACGTCGCCTCCTGGACATCGACGAGATATTCAGTTGATTGCACCACGGAATGGGCGTGTTTCGTTTCAGGCCTGCGTTCGAAATGACCGGACCTGGCCCTTGGATATGGAATGTTCCGTATCAGGCGCGGACGATCTCCGAATCCAGGTTAGGCGCGAGGGGTTTGTTCCGCAGTGGAACTATACAGCCGACACCCCAAGGAGTGAACTTGATGGGCAAGGTTTTGTTCCTGGATTAGTGCCAGACCCCTTAATTCCAGAACATAAGGCCCTCGTTGGCCCATTCGGTTCGCAACCATTTTGGATCACCATCCAGGTTCCCGCCAATGTTAAACCTGGCATCCGGAACTTGAAGATCCACTTTAAAAGCCCGGTTTTGGATAAAGACGTGGTATTAACTGCCGCTGTTCAAATTTCATCGTTAGTTCTTAAGCCTCGGAGTGATTTTCCAGTGACACACTGGTGGTGTGCTGACGCGATTTATGATTGGTACAAGGAGACTCCATTCGGAGATGATTGGTTCCATACGGTTCGTCCATATTTGACAGATATGATTGACCACGGATGTGATGTGATTTTGGTGCCGATGTTTTACGCACGTCGCGAAATTGTTGAACGTCCCCCGCAATTATTGATCGTAAATGAGAAGGATGGCAAATACGAATTCGACTGGAGCAGGGTGCAGCGTTTTGTTGAGTTGGCAAAACAGTGTGGTTTTAAGAAATTTGAATGGCCGCATTTCTGGTCCTACAAAGTGGATCCAAGCAAGGCATCAGTTGACACCCCAACGCGCATTTACACCTGGAAAAACGGAAAAGCCTCACTCTTGTGGCCGAAGGACACGGAGGCGACCGGTCCCATATACCGCGGTTTTCTCGAACAGTTTTTACCCGAGTTCAAACAGTTTTTACAAAAGGAAGGGATCCTCGAATCGTCATATTTTCATCTTTCCGATGAACCAGGCGGTAATGCCAAAGACATTGAGAACTACCGAAATGCGCGCGAATTGCTGCGCACCTTGGCGCCATGGATGAAGGTGATGGATGCTATGAGCGATATTCGTTATGGTAGGGACAAAGGACTCATTGACATTCCGGTGCCGGCGGTTCACGCAGCGCAGGCTTACATCGATGAGAAAATTCCACATTGGGTATATTACTGCATGGGACCAAGGGGGCCTTACCTGAATCGCTTCTTTGATACCCCGTTAGCTAAAATCCGAATGTCGGGTTGGCTGTTTTACCACCTTAATGCACGCGGTTTTTTGCACTGGGGCTACAACTACTGGTACGTCATGGATTTATCATTCAACCCGAAAACTCAGGTTCTTGTTGATCCTTTTACGGATGGTGCCGCCGGAACTTCTGCGGGTGGAGGGGGATCGCCATATGGGGATGCCTTTGTTGTGTATCCCGGAACCAATGGCCCAATTGATTCGATCCGCTGGGAGGTCTTCGCGGAATCGCTTCAAGATTATGCCATTTTACAATCAGCCAAAATCAAACCGGATGACTCAATGTTGTCGGACATTAAAAGCTACGCGGATTTTCCGAAGCATGAGGATTGGATTGAAAGTAGGCTTTTCAAGATTCTTGACAAATAAACCCAAGGCAATAACAGACCGGGCAAGTATGCCTGCAGGCACCGGCTTTTAGTGCGTGCTGGCCGAAAAGCCTCGGAGGAATTGTCTGCCTACTACTTTCTTATGAGGAATGTTGCAGAATATTCTAAGGGAGATTCCAACACCACCGAAGAAAAAATTCGTGTTCTCCTGTTGGTCGGGGCTCCTGGCAGTGGCAAAGGAACTCAGGGGCGCATAATTGGTATGTTGCCGGGATTCTGTCATTGTTCTTGCGGAGAGGTATTTCGCTCAGTCGACTTAAACACAAAAACCGGCAAAGAATTTTTAGAATATTCGCGAGAAGGGAGGCTCATGCCGGATGCACTTACAATTGAAGTCTGGCGTGGCTATATTAAAACCCTCGTTGACAAAGGCCGAATTGATCCAAAAAAGGACGTTTTGGTGTTAGACGGCATTCCACGGAATTTATCACAAGCTCAATTGATTGAACCCTACATTCGGGTGGTGCATGTATTTCATCTCTATTGTCCCTCTCGCGGTCACCTCATAGAGCGAGTAAGAAAGCGGGCGATGAAAGAGGGCCGCGTTGATGATGCGGACGAGTCTGTAATTAATCATCGGTTGGATCAGTATGAATCTGACGTTCAGTCATTGCTGAAATTTTATAAAAGTGAAATCGTGCAAAAAATTGATGCTATCCGTTCCGCTGACATCATTCTCAGGGATGTCTTGGATTCGATTATAAGTGAACGAACGTGCTTTCCGATCGAGAACCACGGAGGAGCCCATTTGAGGATGGATTGGGGGCGTTGATTGCCCTTCGTTATTGCCTTGCATTGCCGACTGCGATTTTTATGAGTAATTTAATGTCTCCTGCCTTGTCGCTTACTATTACCGACCCCGAAAGAACCCTCGAATTTGAGTTCATTCGCGCAACTGAAAATGCAGCGCTCAACGTTTTGCAATGGATGGGGAGGGGGGAGAAAGAGTTGGCTGACGCCGCGGCGTGCGATGCAATCAGGGGTGTGTTTGACCTGGTGGACATTAGTGGCGAGGTTGTAATCGGTGAGGGAATTAAGGACAATGCTCCAGGAATTTTTCTCGGTGACAGATTGGGGACGTGGAAGTCAGATTCTCCCTCGTTTGATATTGCACTCGATCCGGTGGATGGCACTGCCAATTTGGCCAATGGCTTACCTCATTCCATCTCTGTCATGGCGGCTAGTGAACGACGAAATGGTCAGGTACGATCCATGCGTAATTTGCCCGCATTTTATTCAAGAAAATTAGCATTTGGACCAGAATTGGTTAGGGCAATGGATCGCGGGCTTGACCCTATCGAGCTGGACGAATCCCTTGAAATTACGCTTCCACGCGTTGCTGAAGCATTGGGCAAGCGCGTTCAAGACCTCGTGGTGGTTGTGTTAAACCGACCGCGCCATCAGAAACTTATTAAAGAGATTCGCCAGGCCGGAGCAGCCTTGCGCCTGATAAGCGATGGTGATATCGCTGCGGCAGTCGCGCCTTCATTGCCTGAATCAGGTGTTGATTTGTATTGTGGTATCGGTGGGTCGCCGGAGGGTGTATTGGCGGCCGCGGCACTGCGGACGTTGGGAGGGGATATGTTGCTTCGGATGGAACCACGAGATGCGGAAGAACGCTTTCAGCTCCGCGAGACGATCGGTGAAACCGCGCTAAACAGAGTTTTCCACGCCGACGATCTTGTGACTGGAGATAGCGCGCTATTTTGCGCCACGGGTATCAGTGACAGCGCGCTGTTGCCTGGTGTTAAAGTGACTGGAAAGAAGGCCGTCACTCACTCAATTCTCATGCGCAGCCGGAGTCGAACCGTAAGATACATCCGCGCCGTGCACGATCTTGAAATAAAAACAATTCATCTTCGAAGTACGAATAAAGAGCATCGGGTTTAGTTTTTGATTTGAGACTGTAACAAATAGGTTTTTAAAATATTCCCAATGAAAGCAAATTTCATGGTTATAGCGGTTTTGGCGGCCATTCAAATGTTCCTTTCGAGTATGACAGCATATTCGCAAGGGCTATCTCCGGTGGAGTTGCGGTGTGAATATCGTACTGACCCGAAGGGTATCGACGAGGTGCATCCGCGTTTAAGCTGGCGTGTGGAGTCGAATGAGCGTGGCCAGAAGCAAAACGCTTTCCGTATAATAGTGGCGTCCCGCGCGGAATTGCTTTCAAAAAACAAGGGTGACTTGTGGGATAGCGGTAAAGTTGCCGGCGATGACACAGTTAACATTGTTTATACCGGAAAATCTCTGGGGTCTCGTCAGGACTGTTTCTGGAAAGTGTGCGTATGGGATATTCACGGCAAGCCCCAGTGGAGCCGAGCTGCTGAATTCACAATGGGTTTGTTGAATTCTGACGATTGGAAATCTGAGTACATCACATTTCGCGATACAACCCCTATTTGGAAGGATACACAAAGTCTTTATCTTCCCCAAGCGCGCCAATATCGAAAGGCATTCACGGTCAGTGAGAAATCTGTAAAGAGTGCCACCCTCTACGCAACTGCCCTTGGTATATATGAGTTGTATTTGAATGGTCATCGAATTGGTGATGCATATTTCGCTCCCGGATGGACTGATTACAAAAAGCGAGCGTACTATTATACGTATGATGTGACGCCGATGATTAAAAGCGGCGCTAACGCTGTGGGGGCCTGGATCGCTGACGGGTGGTATGCCGGATACATCGGCTTCGGTCTGCTGACCGGTATTGGGACTGAAAAAACCGGTCGGAACACCTACGGCAAAACTCCGGCTTTAATGTTGCAACTGGAAATAAGTTATACCGACGGATCGTCGGAAATCGTGCCAACAGATACGTCCTGGAAAGTTTCAGGGGATGGTCCAGTCCGTGAAGCCGATTTTTTGATGGGGGAGAGCTACGATGCGCGTAAGGAGACCCGTGGGTGGGACATGGCTGGATTTGACGACAGTGGCTGGGAAAACGCGATACTCCCATCCCAAAACGGAAGCGCTCCGGCAGATTTTTACCAATACTCCAATGGTCAAAAGCCGGGGGATCCTGCCGTCATTAAATCTCGGAAAGTGGATCTCGGCTTTGTCCGTCCGGCAAAGTTGGAGTCATTCCCGGGAGTGCCTGTGCGTCCCATCCAGGAGATCAGGCCGGTTTCAATATCCTCCCGGTCGAATGGGGTCTATATATTCGATCTCGGGCAGAATATTGCGGGTGTCGTGCGATTAAAACTCAAAGGTGACGCGGGTTCGAAAATTCAATTGAGATACGGAGAAATGCTCTATTCCGACGGGAGATTAATGAACGAAAATTACCGCAAAGCTCGATCCATCGATCAATACATTTTGCGAGGCGATAAGAATGGAGAGGAATGGACACCACAGTTCACTTACCATGGTTTTCGTTACGTGGAAATTTCGGGCTTGACTGAAAAGCCTGATAAGGACGCTGTGACCGGAATTGTTCTCCATAGCGATACCCCCCTTACCAGCGGTTTCGAATGCAGTGATCCGATGGCCAATCGGCTGTTCAAAAATATCGTGTGGACACAACGGGCGAATTTTATGGATTTGCCAACAGACTGTCCCCAACGGGACGAGCGTTTTGGTTGGACCGGCGACGCACAGATTTATGCAAACGCAGCTACATATAACGCAGACGTTGCAGCCTTTTACTCTAAATGGTTGAGAGACTTGATGGACTCACAGCGTCCGAGCGGGGTTTTTCCGGGTTATGCGCCGTTTCCATTTCAACACGGGTGGGATTTTGGTACTGCGTGGTGTGATGCCGGGGTTATTTGTCCTTGGACGGTCTGGCACGCATATGGCGATACAAGAATAATTGAACGCTGCTGGCCATCGATGGTCAGGTTCCTGGAATGGCGGCAACATTCGAGCAAGGATTTTCTTGGTGTCGTTCACGGCAACGAATGGGGGGACTGGCTCTCCATTGGTGAGAAGACGCCGATTGATTTTATCGATACGGTCTACTTTGCTTATTCTGCCGAGCTGATGGCCGATATGGCGAACGCCATTAATCGCAAAGCAGAGGCCGATCAATACCGGCGCTTGTTTGAAAATATTAGGAAAGCTTTCAACACAAAATATGTTCATTCCGATGGTTCGCTTGCAGTCGATACAGAAACAGCATATGCGCTGGCCATCTACATGAACTTGCTCGACCAAGGGCATCGGCTGAAAGCCGGCAAGATCCTCGCCGATAAGATCGAGAAGGGAGAAACTTCAGACCGATCAGGCATGACCACAGGGTTTCTGGGAACCCGCCCGCTTTTATTGGCATTGACGGGCACTGGTCAAAACGAAACCTCCATGAAACTTTTTCAAAGCCGCAAATTCCCCTCCTGGGGTTACGAAGTTGCACAAGGCGCTACGACGATTTGGGAGCATTGGGATAGCTATACAAAGGCGCACGAATTTGGGGGTGAAGACGGTAACCAGAACGCTTCCATGAATTCCTTTTCACATTACTCATTTGGTGCTGTGGGAGAGTGGATGCTTGGCGATTTGGCCGGAATTCGTTCCGACGGTCCAGGTTACAAAAAAATAATTATCTGGCCGTCGCCACCCTCCCGCGATGCCGTCCAGCAAGGGGAGCCGATAGATTGGGTGAATGCGCATTATGATTCAATCCGAGGACGCATAGTGAGCAATTGGCGAATAACCAAAGATGGTTTCGAATTGAAAATAGAAGTTCCTCCAAATACTACCGCGACGGTCGCCATGCCTGCGACCGGCGCCGATGGTGTTTTTGAAAATGGCCTGCCATTGAGCAAAGTCAAAGGGGCAAAATTCCAACGTATGGTTGGCGACAAGGCTGTGTTGATGGTTCAATCCGGAATGTACAATTTCAGTTCCAAATTTAATCCCTGAATTTGACGAGGACGCTGAAAGAATATCGGGGCCTTGGGCTAATTGCGGCATCGACAGGGCGTTGGTGCGGCAAATCGTGACGCTTACGGCAGCGCGGCCAGTCGAGCTTTTTTAAGGATGATTTCTGGCAAGGTGATTTGGATGAGCAAAAGCAGATCCGGTCTGATTTGGAGGCCTATTGCAATCGCGACACCTGCGGCATGATTTTGATTCTCACAGCAGTGAAGCATCTCGCAGAACTATGAAATGGAAATCCAAAGTTTGGCTGAGTTTTGAAGGTTTTCCGACAAACATTGGGTTCGCAAACCGCATTTTTGTGGGGAAGCAAAGTTTGCGGTATTGGAAAGGGAAGGTAAGTATGTCAGTTCAAGACAAACTTTGGTTACGGTCACAAAAAAATCACTCCTTGATTTTTATGGTGCCGACGGAGGGGGTCGAACCCACACATCCTTGCGGATACCAGATTTTGAGTCTAGCGCGTCTGCCAATTCCGCCACGTCGGCTGCCGTGCCGCAAAATATAATTCCCCGGCACGCGATGTAAATAATTGTTTTCAGTCTGGAAGCACCTGCTTGCAGACACGCCAGGTCCTCACCACCAGAAAACAGGGATGCCGACACTATCGGTGCGCGGCATCATCACGGGAAAATTCACCCATCGCGCGCTTCCATCCATCATGGCCACATTGTCGCCGGCGGGTATTTTCCCCTTAAGATGGGCGCTGCGATGTGGCAGCGGCGTGAAACCTCCCATGATTCCCGTATATTGATACGTGTCCCGCGCCGCGGGG
>Ga0134126_10006706_pt1 | contig 14458 bp, 11 predicted proteins | sample KB31752_FD_96881 | JGI IMG/M metagenome (GOLD analysis project Ga0134126, IMG submission 96881) | Terrestrial soil microbial communities with excess Nitrogen fertilizer from Kellogg Biological Station, Michigan, USA - KB3-175-2 | ecosystem: Environmental > Terrestrial > Soil > Unclassified ... | reverse complement strand
CGGTTAGCCCGTATTCGCTGACGTTCATCAGTACGAGCGCCGCATCGTCGTCGGCGACGGCCTCGATGCCGATGATCGGCCCGAAGCTCTCGTCGCGCATGACCGCCATTGTGTGGTCGACGTCGATGAGCACCGTCGGCGCGAACCAGTTGCCCTTGTGCCGGATCGGTGAACCGCCGGCGACGACCTTTGCACCCTTGCGCCGCGCGTCGGCGACCTGCCGCTTGAGCACGTCGATCTGCGCCGCGCGCGCGAGCGGGCCGATGTAGGTCGCCTCGTCCAGCGGATCGCCGACCTTGAACGCGGCGACCTCGGCCACGAACGCCTCGACGAAGCGGTCGTGGATCGCCTCGTGGGCGTAGATCCGCTCGACCGAGCAGCACGACTGGCCGGTGTTGTAGAACGCACCGTCGGCGAGGGCCGCGGCGGCAGTTGCGATATCGGCGTCGTCGCAGACATACGCCGGGTCCTTGCCGCCGAGCTCGAGCTGGACCTTGATCATGCGCCGACCCGCAGCGGCGGCGATCTTCGCGCCGGTCGCGCGCGAGCCGGTGAAGAACACGCCGTCGATCGGCTGGCGCAGGAGTGCAGCACCGGTTGCGCCGCCGCCGATCACCGGGATGAACACGTCCTCGGGCACTCCGGCTGCGTGCAGCAGGCGCGCGATGTGTTGGCCGGTGAGCGTCGCGAACTCCGACGGCTTGTAGAGGACGGCGTTGCCGGCGGCGAGCGCCGGGACGAACACGTTGCTGCCGACGAAGTACGGGTAATTCCAGGCCGAGATGTTGGCGACGACGCCGAGCGGCTCGAAAGCGATTCGCTCGTCGAGGTGCTCGGCGGCGTTCGCGTACACCCTGCGCTCGCGCAGCGTCCGCGCGGTCTCGGCGAGAAAGAAATCGAGCCGCGCGACCAGGCCCTTGAGCTCGTTTCTCGCCTGGCGGATCGGCTTGCCGACTTCCTGCGTCAGCGTCTGCGCGAGGGTCTCGGCCTCGGCCTGCACGCTCTCGCGGAAGCGCCCGATCGCCGCGAGGCGCTTGCCAATCGGCCGCGCCGCCCACTGCGGCTGTGCCGCATGCGCGCGCTCGAAGCTCCTCTGCACGTCACGTGGGCCGTCGGTGGCGAGCCGGGTGATGACGCTTCCCGTCGCCGGGTTGGCGATCGCGAAGGTCGTGCTCATCGCCGCGCCTTGCGTGCGCGGGCGGCGTCGAGGAATTCGTTGAGGATCGGGCTGCCGTCGAGCCAGGTGGCATCCCTGTCCGGGCCGAACATGAATTCGGGATGCCACTGCACACCCATCACGTAGCTGGGTCCGCGCCAGCGGATCGCCTCGACGATCCCGTCCGGGATCGCTGCGGCTTCGACGATGAGCCCGCGCCCGAGCTTGTCGACCGCCTGGTGATGAATCGAGTTGATCATCGTTTCGGGAAGGCTCGGATAGAGCTTCGCGAGCGCAGTTCCCTCGACGAACTTCACCGGGTGAAACTTCTTCTCGTACTGGCTGGTGTCGCGGTGGTCGAGCGCGCCGGGCACCTGCGTCGGGATGTCCTGATAGAGCGTGCCGCCGAACGCGACATTGATGAGCTGACAGCCGCGGCAGATGCCGAGCACCGGCTTGCCTTTGCCGACGAAGGCCTCGAAGAGCTCGATCTCGTAGCGGTCGCGGATGGGGTCACCGGCCCACTCCGGATTGCGAGGCTCCTCGCCATAGGTCGGCGGCGCGACGTCGGCGCCGCCTTGCAGCACCAGGCCGTCGAGCGCCTCGCCGTAGTGGTAGAGACGCATGTCGCTGCGCCGCACCATGCTCTCGGCCTCGATCGCCGGGATCATCATCACCAGCACGTTCTTCGACATCACCCACTGCGCGACCGACTGCTCGAGGTAGTGCAGCGTCTTCGTGTAGACGCCGCCGAGACCGCGCGAAAGCTCGCTCGGATGGTGGATGCGTGCCGAGATGCCGATCAGAAGGGGCTTCGCCATGGGACTCTCAAAGCGCCGCTTCGAACAGGCGGCGGAAATCGTCGGAGGTGCACGGACGCGGGTTGGTCCGGTGGCAGGTGTCGGCTGTTGCGATCTCGATCAAGCGCGGAAGATCGGCGTTGTCGATGTGGTGCGCGCCACCCGCCTGCCCGAGCTGCGCCGGAATGCCGATGTCGCGCTTCATCGCGACGAGCCAGTCGATGAACGCCTGTGCGCGCGCGTCGTCGCTGCCGTGCTCGCCGCCGGGCGCGCAGACGACACGCGCGAGCTCGGCGAGCTTCGGTGCGGCCGCCGTCAGGTTGAAGCGCATCACGTGGTCGATCATGATGCCGTTCGCGAGCCCGTGATGCAATCCGGCAACCGTCGACAGCGCATGCGCGCATGAATGCACGGCGCCGAGATCCTTCTGGAACGCGATCGCGCCCATCATCGATGCCATCATCATGTCGCTGCGCGCGGCGAGGTCGTGCCCGCGGTGCACGGCGACCGGCAGTGCACGCGCGGCGATCCGCGCACCCTCGAGCGCAATTCCGTCGCAGATCGGGTGGTAGGCCGGCGACAGGTACGACTCGACGTTGTGCGTCAGCGCGTCCATCCCGGTCGCGGCGGTCACTGCAGGCGGCAGGTCGACGGTGAGTTCGGGATCGGCGAACACCGCGCGAGCAAGAAGCGCCGGCGAGAAGACGATGCGCTTGACGTGCGTGACGTCGTCGGAGATGACCGCGGAACGGCCGACTTCGGATCCGGTTCCGGCGGTGGTCGGCACCGCGACGAGGCAGGGCAGGGCAGCGACGATCGGTCGCACCTTGGGGTGGTCCCACGCGTATTCGAGGATGTCGCCATCGTGGACCCCCATCAGTGCAACCGCCTTGGCGACATCGAGTGCAGCCCCTCCGCCGAAGCCGATCACTGCATCGGCGCCGTGGTCCTTGAACGCTGCAGCGCCGGCCATCGCCTGGCTGCGCGTCGGGTTGCCTTCGATGTCTGCGAACACGGCCGCGTCGGGCTCGCCGAGCTCGCGCATGAATCCGGCGAACACCGGCAATGCGGCGAGGCCGTGATCGGTGACGACGAGCGGGCGCGCTACGCGCTGTTCACGCAGGTAAGACGCGATCAGTTTGCGCGCGCCGGGCCCGAAGCGGATCGGCGTGGGAAACGAAAAGGCGTGGATCGAGGACAAGGTGGGCCGCTTGGAGGAAAGATCAGGTGATCGTACAGCGCTGCGATGCTGCGCGGGGTGCTGCGAATATTCGCTCGACAGTTCGCTCGATGCGCCGGACAATCAACGCTTGTCGCAGGCGATCGTCCCGCCGACACGAAACCACCCGTTATCGATCGGCGCATTCGCGTCGAGCGATTCGAATTGTAGCCTTCAAAAGGAGGGTCCGATGAGAAAGCTGTTCAGGCATGTGATTCAGATCGGCGCGGTCATTGCGCTCGGCATCGGCGCATCTGCGGCGACGGCCGCGCCCGCCACAACCTGCACCGGAGGCGAACTCGCCGCCGGCACCTATGGCCGCCTGACGGTGACCGGAACCTGCACGGTCCACGGCGATGTGACGGTGAACGGCAACGTCACCGTTGCCGACGGTGCCTACCTCGACGCCGCGTACTCGGGCACACGGCTCACCATCAACGGCGACGTCAGCGTCGGCAAGGGGGCGACACTCGGCCTCGGGTGCAGCTTCGGCTATCACGACTGCGGTTTCGCTCCGATCTGGCTCGGCAACGTGACGGTCAACGGGAACGTCGTCGCCAACCAGGCACTGACGACATACATCGACTTTACGATCGTTCACGGCAACGTCGTCGTGAATGGCGGCGGCGACCTCGCAATGGTCGACCATCCGCCGGCCCAGGGTGGACTCGTGCTGCCGATCAAGGACAACCAGGTCGACGGCAACATCGTCGTGCACGGCTGGCAGGGCGCCTGGGTCGGCACCATCCGCAACACCGTGGGTGGCAACCTGATGTTTTCGCAAACCGAGGGCACGCGTCTTGGCGACGGGGACTTGCTCGACTCGACCGAGGTTGCGACGAACGTGATCGCCGGCAACCTGATCTGCGTGCAGAACACGCCGCCGGCGCAGATCGGCGACAGCCACGGCTTGCCGAACACGGTGGGCGGCAACAAGATCGGCGAGTGCGCGGGGCTCTGACGCCTCAGATGATCTCGAAATAGCGGCGACGCTCCCAGTCGGTCACCGCGTCCTGCCACTGCCGCCACTCCCACTCGCGAGTGGCGGCAAAGTGGTCGACGAACTCGTCGCCGAACCAGTCGCGTGCGCGCTCCGACGCGCGGAAGATGCGCGTCGTCTCGATCAGCGTGCGCGGCGCACGCGCGATGTTCTCGGCGCCAGCGTTGGTGCCGGTGATCGGTGCGGCGGTGAGCTTTGCCTTGCGCTCGATGCCGTCGAGGCCCGCAGCGATGCACGCCGCGATCGCCAGATACGGATTGATGTCGGCGCCCGGGCAGCGCGTTTCGAGGCGCGTCGACTTCGGCGAACCGGCGATCACGCGGAAGCTCGCCGTGCGGTTGTCGATGCCCCAAGTCGGCTTCACCGGCGCCCAGAAGCCGTCGACGAGCCGCTTGTAGCTGTTGACGGTCGGCCAGAACATCGGCGCGAACTCGAGCAGCCCTTCGAGCTGACCGGCGAGGTAGCTCTCGAACAGCTTGCTCATGCCGTGGCGTCCGCGCGGATCGTGAAAGAGATTTTTCTTTCCGTCGGAGAGCGATTGGTGGCAGTGGCCCGAGCATCCGGGATACTGCTGGCTCCACTTCGCCATGAAGCTCGGCATGATGCCGAAGCGCGATGCGATCTCCTTTGCGCCGGCCTTGAACAACACGCCACGGTCCGCCGCTTCGAGCGCGTCGGAGAACACGATCGCCGCCTCGAACACGCCCGGACCGGTCTCGGTGTGCAGGCTTTCGATCGGCACGCCGAATGCCTTCATCTCGTCGAACAGCGCGGAGAGGTACGCGCGCGAGTGGTTCGCGCGCAGCAGCGAATAGCCGAACATGCCCGGTGTCAGCGGCGCTGGATCGGCGCCACGCTTGTCGGCCCAGGACTGCGGCGTCTCGAGAAAATTGAACCACTCGTACTCGATGCCGCACATCGGCGTGACGCCGAGCTTCGCCGCGCGCTTCAGCACGCGCTTCAGCACCTGGCGGGCGTCGAGGGGCCACGGCACGCTCCGCCCACCCCGATCGGTGACGAACTCGCCGAGGAAGAAGTCGACTCCGTCGTCCCAGGGTACGCGCCGGTGGGTACCGAGGTCGAGGCGAACGGTCGCGTCGGGAAATCCCTTGTGCCAGCCGGTCGACGTCGTGTTGTCGTAGCACTGGTCGTGGCAGTCCCAGCCGTACACGACGGTGCAGAAGCCGAAGCCGCCCTCGAGCGCCGAGTCGAACTTGTCCTTGTGGATATACTTGCCGCGCAACACGCCGTCGATGTCGGTCACCGCGACTTTGACGCGATGTCCGGGGGAGTTGCGAACGGCGGCTGCGATCCTGGCGGTGGTGGCGGCGACGGGCATCGGGGCTCCAAGGGTCGCGGCGATTCTATCGCAGGATTTTGCGGCGCTCATCGGGAGGCGGCACCGAGATGCGGGACGGCGGGTGAATCGCGGCGCGGCGCTCCTGCGTCTGCACGCCGCGGTCGCGCTGTTCGGAGCCGCAGCGCTCTTCGGCCGCTGGGTCGAGCTGCCCGCGACGTCGATCGTCCTCGGGCGCACGGCGTTCGCCGCGCTCGCCCTCGCCGCCACGATGCTCGGCCGCCGCGCGAACCCGGGCCGACCGACCCTTCCCCTCGTGGTGAACGGCGCACTTCTCGCCGTCCACTGGGTGGCGTTTTTCGCCGCCGTGCAACGGGCGTCGGTCGCGCAGGCACTCGTCGGTTACGCGAGCTTCCCGCTCTTTGTCGTGCTGTTCGAGCGCGGCCGTGGCGTGGAGGCGGGTCGCTATGCCGTCGCCGCACTTGTCGTCGCGGGGCTCGTGCTGACGGCGCCGTCGCTTGCACCGGGCGACCGTCGGGTGCAGGGACTGCTGCTCGGCATACTGTCCGGCTTCGCGTTCGCGATCCTGGTGCTGCGTAACCGCAGGCTCGTCGCGGAGGTCGACCCCGTCACGATCGCGTTCTGGCAGAACCTCGCTGCGGCGTTGCTGCTCGTTCCGGTCGCGCTCGCGGTGCCCGGCGCACGGATGCCGGGCGCGGCAGATTGGGAATTGCTGGCCGTCCTCGGCATCCTCTGCACGGCGCTCGCGCACACGCTCTTCATCGCCAGTATGCGACGGGTGTCGGCCCACGCGGCGAGCGTCGTCGCGGCGCTCGAGCCCGTCTACGGGATCGCGCTCGCCGCGGTGCTCCTCGCCGAGATTCCGTCGATGCGCACGCTCGCCGGCGCTGCACTGATCGTCTTCGCGGCAGTCGTGGCGTCGAAGGGCGCCATTCGGTAGCATCGCCGGATCGACCGGATGCAAGTGGATACCCATCATGACGGACTCGCCTTCGACGAACGACCCTGGCCGCCCGGAGCCACCGCCCACGGGCGAGCCGGCGCCGCGCGCCGCGCAGGCGCAGGAGGCAGCACCATCGGGGCGTGACGCCCGCTTCGCCGCGGCGACGCGGGTCGTGCACGTCGGCCGCGAGCCCCGGCGCTTTCTCGGTGCAGTCAACACGCCGGTGTTTCGCGCGTCGACGATCCTGTTTTCGACGCTCGACGACCTCGAGCGTGCGTCGCGCGGTGCGTACGACGGCATCACCTATGGCCTCCATGGCCTGCCGACGATCGCCGACCTGCAGGATGCGCTCGCCGCGCTCGAGGGCGGCGATGGCGCGCTCGTCCTGCCGTCGGGCCTCACGGCGACCACCTTTCCGCTGCTGGCGCTCGCCAATCCCGGCGATCACGTGCTGGTCGCCGACTCGGTGTACGGACCGACGCGACGCTTCTGCGAGCACCATCTGCGCAGGCTGGGGGTCGCAGTCGATTACTACGATCCGCTGATCGGTGCGGGGATCGAGCGGCTGATGAAGCCGAACACGCGCATCGTGTTCACCGAATCGCCCGGTTCGCTGACGTTCGAGGTCCAGGATCTGCCGGCGATCGCCGCGGTCGCGCATGCGCGAGGCGCGATCGTGATCCTCGACAACACCTGGGCCACGCCCCTCGGCCTGAAGAGCTTCGAGCTCGGCGTCGACGTCTCCGTGCATGCAGCGACCAAGTACATCGGCGGACATTCCGACGTGCTGCTCGGAGCCGTCGTCGCGAACGCGCGCACGCTGCCGGCATTGAAGACGCTGTGGACCGATCTCGGCGTCACGCCGTCTCCGGACGACTGCTTCCTCGCGCTGCGCGGATTGCGTACGCTCGCCGTGCGGCTCGAGCGCCACCAGTCGAGCGCGCTGCGCGTCGCCGCCTGGCTCGCCGCACGACCCGAGATCGCCGAGGTGCTCTATCCGGCGCTACCCGGCGCGCGTGGGCATCCGTTGTGGAAGCGGGACTTCACGCTCGCCTGCGGGCTCTTCGGCGTGATCCTGAAGCCGGTCGGCCGCGAGCGGGTCGCTGCGATGCTCGACGGGATGCGGCTCTTCGGCATGGGCTGGAGCTGGGGCGGCTTCGAGAGCCTCATCATTCCGACCTGGCCCGAGCGTACGCGCAGCGCGACGACCTGGTCGGCCGCCGGACCGTGCCTGCGACTGCACGTCGGCCTCGAAGATCCGGACGATCTCATCGCCGACCTCGCCGACGGCCTGCGCCGTCTTGGTGCCTAGCCCGATCCCGCTTGCGCGCCGTCTACCGGCTACGCCGACGGCAGCGAGAACAGCGCGCGCCCCTCGCGGGTCCCATCGGTTGCGGAGTCGATCGATGCGCTGGGCGGCTCGCGCTCACAGGCTGCTCACGTGATGGCCCCCGTCGACCGACAGCACGCTGCCGGTGATGTACGCGCCGGCGTCGGAGGCGAGCAGAAGCAGCGCGCCGTCGAGATCCTCCGGTTTGCCGAGGCGCCGCTGCGGGATGCGCTTCACCATCGCCTGTCCCGCGTCCGATGCGAAGTAGGCCCGGTTGATCGGCGTTTCGATGTACCCCGGGGCGAGCGCGTTGACGCGGATCCGGTGTCGCGCGAGTTCGACGGCCATCGCGCGCGTCAGCTGGATCAACCCGGCCTTCGACGCCGCGTAGCTCGGAACCTGCGCGGTGACGCGAAGCCCGAGCACCGACGCGACGTTCACGATGCTTCCTCCGCGTCCGTGCGCGACCATGTGTCGAGCGGCGGCCTGCGCCACGCGCCACGCACCGTCGAGGTTCACGCCGATCACCTGCCGCCAGTCGTCCTCGGTATGGTCGAGGAGGGGCTTGGTGATCGCGATGCCCGCGTTGTTGATGACGATCGTCACCGGGCCGAGTGCCGCAGCGGCCTCGTCGATCGCGCGCTGCGCGTCGCCTGGCCGGGTGACGTCGAGCGCGAGCGCCAGTGCGCGGCCTCCGGCGTCCTCGATCGCCTTCGCCGCAGGGGCGAGCGACTCGCGGCGCCGCGCGGCGAGCGCGATCGCGGCACCGGCGCGCGCGAGCGTGCGCGCGAAGTGGCTGCCGAGCCCGCCGTTGGCTCCGGTGACGAGTGCGGTCTGCCCCGCGAGCGCGGCCGAATCGTTCACGATATCTCGCGTAGCACGGCAGGGTTGGAGATCGCGACATCGCGTCGCACCGTTTCGGCGAGATGCGCGCATAGCGCAGCGTGTCTCGCCCCGGCGTCGAACGAGCCTTCGCGGATCGCCGCAGCGAGTGCGCGCTTCGCCTCGCGCCGGTCGGGTGCCGGCGAAAGGTCTTGGTGACCGGTGAGTCGCGCGACGCGCTCGGCTTCCGCCGCGGCGGCCGCAGGCCCGTCGCGGTGCTCGCGCAGTGCGATGGCGATCGCCCGCGCGGCCATCAGCGCGGGGTAGCGCTGCTCGGTCGCGACGGCCGGAAGCACACTGTGCTCGAGTGTCTCGCCGGCACTTGCAAGGAGCTCGTCGCCATCGGCGATGTCGGTGGCCGCGGCGACGTTCCCCGAGGACGCGTCCTGTGGCGCAGCGGCATCGCGTCGCGTGCGCGGGCTCGCCGAATGCCCCGACGCAGTGTCGCGGTCGACGGGCGTTCGCGTCCGCGGCGGCCGGCCGGTGACCTGCACGATCTCGTGCTCGAGTTCATGCACGATGCGTCCGGTCAGCGCGAGCTCGAGCGAGCGTTCGCCGCCGGTGAGGTGACGACGCGACTGCTGGAGCGCGATCACCGCCCAGCGCAGGTGCGCCATGACCTGCCAGTAGTCGAGCTCCTCGCGTGACGGGGCCCGCGCATGGCCCGCCACGTAGCCCTGCACGAACGGCTCGATCGACGCGATGCCGCCGGCTTCGCGGTCGAGCGCGCCGAAGCGCCAGCAGCGCGCGCAGAACCAGCCGAGGTCCTCGCGCGGATCCCCCCAGCCCGCGAACTCCCAGTCGAGAACGCCGGTGAGGTGGCCGCTGTCGACGAGGTAGTTGCCGGTGCGATAGTCGCGATGGATGAGCGTCGCGGGCGCGGGCGTCGGCGCGTGAAGTTCGCACCAGCGCAGGCCCCATTCGATCGCCGGGTGGGCGTCGTTCATCGCATCGAGGAACCGGCGGTACTGGGCGATCGCCGCCACGGCGTGGTCGGCAGCAGCCGCAGGCAGCGCGGCGAGCTCCGAACGAGGCGGCACGATCGCGTGAATCCGCGCGAGATTCTCGCCGAGCTCGAACGCGAGCGCGGCGCGATCGGGCACGAGCGTCGCGTCGCGGACGATACGCCGGCCCGCGGCGACTCCCGGCAGGCGGCGCATGACGAAGAATCCTGCGCCGAGGACCGTCTCGTCGTCGCAGAGGAAGAGCGGCTGGGGCGCACGCACGCCCGCTTCCCACGCAGCGCGCAGCACCGCGTATTCGCGCGGCCGGTCGAGGCTCGCCGCAACGGCGGTCGCAGCGTCGGTGCGCAGCACGAAGCGCTGTGAACCGGCGAAGGCGCCGCCGTCGACGTCGACGTCGAGCGCGATATTGCTCTGGATCGCGCCGCCCGAGAGCTGCGACCAGCCGGTAACGCGGACCCCATCCGCCTCCATCCTGGGCGTGAGCCATGCGGCGACGGCCGCTGCCGCTTGCGTCATGGCGACGGTGTCACGGATCCCTTGCGCAGCAAGCGCCGTGCGAGGCTGTAGCGATGGACCTCCGAGGGCCCGTCGTAGATGCGAAACGCGCGCAGATCGGCATAGATCCGCGCGACTTCGGTCTCGCCGGTGACGCCCTGTCCACCGAGGATCTGCACGGCGCGGTCGGCGACGCGGCCGACAGCTTCGGCGACGATCACCTTCGCGCGACTCGACTCGGCGAGCGCGAGCCCCCCGGCATCGAGCGCCGAGGCGCAGTGCCAGATGGCGAGCCGCGCGACGTGCAGGTCGATGTCGTTGTCGGCGAGCATGAAGCCGATGGCCTCGTGCTCGCCGAGCGTGCGTCCGAACGCCTCACGCCGGCGCGCGTAACCGAGCGCAATGTCGTGCGCGCGCCGCGCTGCGCCGAGCCAGCGCATGCAATGGGTGAGGCGCGCGGGCGACAGGCGCAGCTGCGCATACCGATAGCCCTCGCCCTCGGCGCCGAGCAGGTCGTCGGCAGGAACGTACACGCGGTCGAAGCGGACGACGCCGTGGCCGCCCGGAAAGCACGTGTCGAGGCTGTCCATCGTCCGTTCGACGGCGATGCCATCGCTCGTCATGTCGGCGATGAACATCGTCGGACCGGCGCCTTCCAGGTCGGCCATGACGATGGCGAACGCCGCACCCGCAGCGCCGGTGATGAACCATTTGCGCCCGTCGATCCGGTAGCCGCTGCCGTCGCGCACCGCGCGGGACGCGAGCATCGACGGATCGGAGCCCGCTCCCGGCGGCGGCTCGGTCATGCAGAAGCACGAGCGGATCGCGCCGCCGGCGAGCGGCGCCAGCCAGCGTTCGCGATGAGCAGGGCCGGCGATCGCCTCGAGCAGGTGCATGTTGCCCTCGTCGGGCGCGGCGATGTTGAGGGCGAGCGGACCGAGCAGCGAGTAGCCCGCTTCCTCGAACACGATCGCGCGGCCGACGTGCGACAGCGCAAGCCCGCCGTACTCGCGTGCGACCTGCGGAGCGAGGAGCCCGGCTTCGCGTGCACGCGCCTGCAACGCGCAGCGCAGCTCGTCGGTCGGCCCGTGGGCTTCGCGCCGCGAATCGCCCTCGAGCGGGATCACCGCCTCGGCGACGAAGCGCTGCACGCGACGCCTGAGTTCGGCGTGCTCGGGCGAAGGCTCGAAGGCGATCATGAGGTCGAGCAGCGGCGAGGAATGATCGTCATATCGATTACGCCGGTTTTCGCAGGCGATCGCGCAGGACGTTCTTCTGGATCTTGCCGGTCGCCGTTTTCGGCAGCGGGCCGAAGACCACGCGCCGCGGCGCCTTGAAGTGTGCGATGCGCGAGCGCACGTGATCGATCAGCTCGCGCTCGGTCGCTGTCGCGCCGTCCTTCAGCGCAACCCACGCGACCGGAATCTCGCCCCACCTTTCGTCAGGTCCGGCCACGACGCCGACCTCGAGCACCGCCGGATGGCTGGTGATTGCCTGCTCGACTTCGACCGACGAAATGTTCTCGCCGCCCGAGATGATGATGTCCTTGGCGCGATCGCGAAGCTCGATGTAGCCGTCGGAGTGCATGACGCCGAGGTCGCCGGTGCGAAACCATCCGTCGGGACACGCGAGGCGCGTCGCATCGTCGTTGCGGTAGTAGCCGAGCATCACGTTGTTGCCGCGGATCGCGATCTCGCCCATTGCGTTCCCGTCCGCCGGAACGTCGCAGCCGTCGCGATCGACGACGCGCAGCGGCTCGCCGATCACGTTGGCGACTCCCTGGCGTGCCTTGATCGTCGCCTGAGCGGCTGGCGGAAGCGCGTTCCACTCGCTCTTCCAGTCGCAGATCACGCTTGGTCCGTAGGTCTCGGTGAGCCCGTAGAGATGGGTGATGTCCATGCCGAGCGTCGCGAGCCGTTCGAGAAGCACCGGCGTCGGCGGCGCGCCGCCGGTGGCGATGCGCACCGTCCGTCCGAGCGGATGGGCGTCCGGATCCCATACGGCCATCGTCAGCAGCGTCGGTGCCGCACAGAAGTGCGTAACGCCCGACGTGTCGAGATGCCGCCAGATCGATGCCGCGTCGACTCGCGGCAGGCAGACGTGCTGCGCACCGGCGGCGGTGACCGCCCACGGGAAGCACCAGCCGTTGCAATGGAACATCGGCAGCGTCCACAGGTAGACCGAATCGCTGTCGAGACGCATGTGGAACGCCATCGCGAGCGCCTGCAGGTACGCGCCGCGGTGGTGATACATCACCCCTTTCGGCGGTCCGGTCGTGCCGCTCGTGTAATCGATCGCGAGCATCGAGCGCTCATCGTCGACCGGATGTCTGAATGGCTCCGCCGCGGCGATCCGTTCTTCGATGGCGTCCGCATCGCCGCCGGCCCGCCAGGTGTCGATCTTGGCGTTCGCCTTCGTCACGGCGTCGGCCGCGGTGGCGGCGAACGTCGCGTCGTGGACGAGCAGACGCGCGCCGCTGTGATCGAGGATCCACGCGATGTCGGACGCGGTGATTCGCGTATTGAGCGCGACCAGCACCGCCCCGGCCCAGGGCACCGCATAGTGCGCCGCGAGCAGCGTCTGTGAATTCGGCGCGAGGAGCGCCACGCGATCGCCGGGAGCAACCCCGGCGCGGCGGAGCGCACCGGCGAACTTGAGACAACGCTCGCGGAACTCGGCCCAGGTGAACTTCGACTCGCCGTCGACGACCGCGACGCGATCGGCAAAGACTGTCCCGGCGCGGTCGAGGAACGCGGTCGGTGTCAGGGGCTCGTAGTCGAAGCGGCGTGGCACTGCAGGTGCGGACGATGCATGGCGGGCAGGCAGCCGGCATCCGGCATCCGGCTCAGGCATCCATACTATGCGAGGCGTGCAGGCTGTCAACCTTGCCGCGGTTCGCGCGCCGATCCGCGCGCGGCGGGTCCGCTCACGCCGCCGCCGGCGCCCGTTGCATCGGGCGCGGGTACCGGCGTGCCGAGATACGCCTCGGCGACGGTCGCGCTGGCGCGGATCGCCGACGGCGGACCGTCTGCGATGACGATTCCCCGATCGAGCACGACGACGCGATCGGCGAAACCGAACACCACGTCCATGTCGTGCTCACTGAATAGAACCGCGACGCCCTCGCTCCGCGCGAGGGCGCTCGCCTCGCGCATCAGTATCCGGCGCGCATCCGGCTCGAGGCCCGCCGCGGGCTCGTCGAGCAGCATGAGCCGTGGCGAGCCGGCGCGCACCAGCGCGAGCTCGACGCGCTTCGCATCGCCCCAGGCGAGGGTCGAGCATTGCTGATCGGCGAGCGCCTCGACGCCGGCCGCCGCAACGAGCCCATCGATAGCGGCCGAGTGCGTCGCGAGCGGGCCGGAGGCGAAGCGTCCGTCGCGCCGCTCGCGTGCGGCGACGGCAATTGCGATGCCCTCGCGCACCGTCATCGAACCGAACGTCGACGCGACCTGGAACGTACGGCCGATGCCGCGGCGGGCAATCGTCTCGGGTGCAAGGCCGTCGATGCGCGCGCCTGCGAAGCGCACGGCACCCGCATCCGGGCGCAGCGTGCCGTCGATCACATTGAAGCACGTCGTCTTGCCGGCGCCGTTCGGTCCGATCAGCGCGACGAGCTCGCCTTCGCCGACGGCGAAGCTCACCCCGCGCAGCGCGGTCACGCCGCCGAAGCGGCGCGTGAGCCCCGAAAGCTCGAGGATCGCCGTCATCGGACGGCACGGCGCCGTACCGCAGCGGCGCTCCGGCGCAGCGTGCGTGCGACGCCGCCGAGCGTGGCGATGCCGTCAGGGAAGGCGAGCACGAGCACGAGGATCGCGACCCCGGTCGCGGCGTGCCAGTACTCGGTCGAGCGCGCGAGCGTGTCCTGCAGCCACGTCAGCGCCGCAGCGCCGGCCAGCGGGCCGAACACCGCCGAGAGTCCGCCGAGCAGCAACATGACGAGCGCGTCGACCGAACGCGGGATCGCGAGCGAGTCGGGTCCGACGCCACCCTTCGAGAACGCGTAGAGCGCACCGGCGAGCCCGGCGAACGCCGCCGACAGCCAGATCGCCTCTCGGCGGCGCTTGCCGACCGCAATGCCGCTGGCGCGCGCACGCAGCGGCGCGTCACGCGACGCGCGCAGCGCATAGCCGAACGGCGTGAACGCGATCGCGACCAGTGCGAGCAGTGCGGTCGCACAGAGCGCAAGCGTCAGCATGTAGTAGTGGCTCGGGTCGGCGAACGCGGTCGGCGGCCAGATGCCGATCAGCCCGTTGGATCCGCCGGTCACCGGCGTCCAATCGAGCGCTGCTGACCACAGGATCTGCGCGAGGGCGAGGGTCAGCATCCCGAAATGGATGCCCGAGACGCGCG
>Ga0134126_10006705_pt1 | contig 14459 bp, 8 predicted proteins | sample KB31752_FD_96881 | JGI IMG/M metagenome (GOLD analysis project Ga0134126, IMG submission 96881) | Terrestrial soil microbial communities with excess Nitrogen fertilizer from Kellogg Biological Station, Michigan, USA - KB3-175-2 | ecosystem: Environmental > Terrestrial > Soil > Unclassified ... | reverse complement strand
TTTTCTGTTATTCTTAGTGCTTGTAATTCTGATTCAGTAAATAAAGAAAAAGAGAGCTATAATGTAACCAAAAATGTTTTGTTGAAAAAAGAACAAATTGACCCTTCCGCTTTTTTGACTGTAACCGGAAACAGTAAAAAAAATATTGTAGGCCAGACCGTGGTAAGAGGTACGTTAGTAAATAAAGCTTCTGTAGCTACGTTTAAGGATGTTAATATCGAATTAACTTTTTTTTCAAAAACAAAAGCCGTGCTTGAAACTGATAAGGAAACTATTTTTCAAATTCTAAACCCGGGGGAATCGCAGGATTTCAAAACCAAATACTTCGCTCCTAAAGGCACAGACAGCGTTAGTTTGCGGGTTTTAGGCGCCAAAGCGATACCGAACTAATTATTGATTAAGTAAACAAACAAATAACCACGATTCTTATTTTTATTATGTAACAATCATGGTTATTCGAAAATTAAAAAAGTTTTCCAAAAGTTATTCTTTAAAATAATTAGCGCCCCATAATTGATAGCGTTTATACATATCCGGTAGTTCGCTTTTAAATTCTTCTAAATTCCTACTGTCTTTTGGCGACCAAAGCACTTCGCTTAAAGCGCTCATCCTTGGAAAGATCATGTATTCTACTTTTTGTGGATTCGACATATATTCTGTCCAAACATTTGCCTGTGCACCTAAAATATAATGCGCGTCGGATTCTTTCATTTGCCTTGGGATAGGGTGGTAATCATAAACCGTATCAAGTGGCAAATAACCACCGATAGTTACACTATCTGAATTCTTTTGTTGTGCATGGTCGAAATAAACATATGTCCCGGGAGTCATAATCACATTATGATGCTGTTCGGCTGCTTCAATTCCTCCTTTTTCTCCGCGCCAGCTCATTACAGTTGCATTGGGTGCCAGGCCGCCTTCAAGAATTTCATCCCAGCCAATTATCTTTCTCCCTTTACTATTGATATATTTTTCTATTCTCTGTATAAAATAACTCTGCAAACCTTCTTCGTCTTTTAAATTTTTGTCTTTAATTAGTTTTTGGCAAAAGGCAGATTTTTTCCAATAAGTTTTCGGGCATTCATCGCCACCAATATGAATATATTTTGAAGGGAATAGTGCCATTACTTCGTCAAGGACATTTTCGATGAATTTAAAAGTGTATTCCGATGGGCAAAATACATCGGGAAATACCCCCCATGTTTGCTGAACCTGTTTACCTGTGCGTGGCCCGGCCCATGGTGTTTTCTCTCTTATCTCTGTTGATTGATCAGGAAAGCAACTTAATTCCGGATAAGCCGCGATGGCTGCTGATGCATGGCCGGGCATTTCTATTTCCGGAATAATGGTAATGTACCGGTCTTTGGCATATTTTATGACATCTTTAATTTCTTCCTGTGTATAAAAGCCACCATAATGTATACTGTCATTTCCGTTTCCCGGGTAACGGCCAATAACAGTGCCATTCCTAAACCCCCCTACAGAAGTAAGCCGCGGATATTTTTTTATTTCAATTCTCCATCCCTGGTCTTCGGTTAAGTGCCAATGAAAAGTGTTGTACTTCTGAAGCGCCATATAATCTATATATTTTTTCACAAAATTTACATCAAAAAAATGACGGCCCACATCAAGGTGCATTCCTCGATATTGAAAACGCGGGTAATCTTTTATGAATAATTGAGGTATATCAAAACTAATATTTCCATCGGCAGGCTTGTCTGCAGGCATCAATTGAATTAATGTTTGAATACCATAAAACACGGCTTCACTACTTACACCGCCGATGTTAATTGCATTGCTTTTTACCATCAAATCGTATTCATCCTTTTTTCTATCATCTGGTTTCAAGAGCCCAAGCACAATGGTGTTTCCTTCATTACTTTTGGTTGAAGAATTTTTTACCGGAAGTGAAAAACCGTATAATTTTTGAAGATAAAAATTAAGCATGTCAGCATCATGTTTCACATTGCTATTGGCAATAATAATAGTCTTTGAATTAAGAGTAAATTTTCCGGGATGCATTTCCAATGAAACCGGTTTTGGGACAATCGCCACTTTTACCTGGCAAAAAGTTGTTATTGACATAATTAAAAAAATAAAGAGAAGTAATTTTTTCATAAAAATGTTTAAAAATGAAACCTTAAATTTTGAAGTGGTAAATAACTAAAATACAACTTTACTTTAGAACCGGAAGAATAATTCGTGAGGGATGATTTTTATCATGATAGATATGTATCGTTGATTTCTGAAAATCACTCTCGCTGGCATCAGGAATCCGCATAAACTTTTGAGGATTAATATCTACTAAAGGGAACCAACTGCTCTGCACTTGCACCATTATCCTGTGCCCTTTCTTAAAAGTATGGCAAACATCATTCATGTTTATTTTTACTTCGCTTATTTTCCCCGGAACAAAAGGTTCAGGATAAGTATAATTATTCCTAAACTTTCCTCGCATTACTTCTGCACGAACAAGCCGTTGAAAGTCTCCACTGACAGGCTCTTTAGTTGGGTTTGATTCATTTATCTCATTTGGTGGAACGACATCTATTAATTTTACAATGAAGTCTGCATCGGTCGTGGATATGCTGGAAAATATGTCAGCCATAATGTGCCCGGCAATTGTTACATCTTCATTTAAGGCCGGCGATTCATAAACCAGTACGTCCTTTCTTGAAGAAGCAAAACTTTGATCTTCCACCATATATTCACTGTTTCTCCTTCCCTGAACTTTTGCTGTGTAGGGAACGGGGTTTGCAGGATCGCTGATGTATTCATCAGAACTATTTGCTGTAATGTTTCTTTGGTTAGATAGTTTTTTGCTGGCATCGAAATAATAACTTACGTCAGAAATATTTGCCGGTGGCCATTGTTTAAAATGCCGCCATTGATTGCTTCCGGTTTCAAAAATGGTTGCCTCAGACTTGTTCCAGTTTCCTTTATCTTTTAAAAAATAGTTGAAAAACTTTGTTTGCAAACTATCCTGAAAATATTGGCTGGTGTTGCTTCCAAACTCGTAAGTGCCGAAATGGTTCCAGCCATTTCTTGCCCAGGCGCCATGTGTCCAGGGACCCATAACCAGGTAATTGTTATTTACAGGGCTTTGTTTTTCAATTGCTTCATAAGTATGTAAGGAGCCGAAAAGGTCTTCAGCATCAAACCAGCCGCCAACAACGAGTGTAGGAATGGATATGTTTTTTAGATATGGCCTGATGTTTCTTTTTTGCCAGTAATTATCATAAGTATCATGCGCTAAATATTCATTCCAGATATAACTGCGGTGATTAAAATATTTTTCAGATTGGGTATTTTTGATTGGCCCGAGATTTAAAAAAAATTGGTAAGCATCCTGTCTTGAAGCATCAAACATGGAAGATCCGTAATCTTCTGTCGGGCCGCTTCTTTCTTTGCCATAATAATTCATAAAATCAAAATTATCAAGCAGAAAAAAGGCGCCATTATGATTGGCATCATCACCAATAAATTCATCAGTTACAGGTGCCTGAGGGCTCACTGCTTTTATTGCAGGATGAGCGCCGGGAAGGCTTGCTGTTGCATAAAAGCCAGGATAAGAAATCCCATATAATCCAACCCGGCCATTATTGTTTTGAATATTTTTTAAAAGCCAGTCTACTGTATCATAAGTATCGCTGCTTTCATCTACCTGCGTTTTATCCTTCTTATTTGGAATGTAAGGCGTTACTTCAAGATTGTGGCCTTCACTCATGTAACGGCCACGTACATCCTGATACACAAAAATATATTTGTCAAGCATAAGGCTATTATTAGGGCCTAATCTTTTTGCGTAATTATTATCACCGTAAGGTGCTGATGAATAAGGAGTGCGCTCTATAAGAAAGGGATACTTTTGAGATTGGTCTTTCGGAACATATATCACTGTATACAATTTTATCCCATCGCGCATGGCAATCGTTGTATCCATTTTAGTATAATTATCCTTTACAAAAGTGCTGGCGTTGTTACTTTGAGATTGGCAGAATAAAGCAGTTAGGCAAAAAACAAGCAATAATTTAATTTTCATATTATTTTTATTTATAAAAGAATATTTGTAGAAATTATTCCCAAAATAAGAGGAAAATTTCAATAGTGGTATAAATGAGTGTTTTAGATTTTTATAGAACCACGCGATTATTAAATTCTAACTTTGAAACTATCCTGTATTTTTTGGGAAATTTTAAAAGAGTAAAATTAAGACATGGCAGCAAAATTGTAATGGTAGAAGTTGGGATATTGATATTTTATTCTTTTTTAGAAACATTAAAAAAAATACTATGAAGTATTTTCGGCCACTTTCAGAATCAATGATTCAAAAGTTAAAAAACTGCCACCAATCAGAATTAAAAGAAAGGCATTTCACAATGGAAGATATGAGTTATGCAGTTGCCCCTTTATTTAAGAGAGGTTTAATAGAATTAAAAAAAGAAATAGTAGAAGATAAATATTTGCATTGTATTCATCTGACAAAAGACGGTATTGAATACCTGCAGAAATTAAGCCCCGTAGAAGATAATTCTTAGGCAACTTTATTTGCATAAAAATTGAATTATCATTTTCTTAAAAAATTGCACGGATAGATAACCTACCTGTATTAACTACAGGATTATTGGCAGGTTTGCGGCCTTCATACTGTAAATTTAATTCGATATTTCCTGCTAACCTTTTAGTGAGTTCAAGGTTCCATAAATAATTTTTTCCTGGCAATAAGCCATTCAGCAAAATATAGCCTGTCGTGCTGTTTGCATCTCCATTGAAATTGATATTATTAAATGAAAACCTCCCGTTAATTGTTCCGTCCGAGAGAACATTGTATTTTACTTCTGTGGCTATTTGGTTATTTATGGCACTCTCATTTGTACCAACCTTATTTTTCTTTGAATCGTAGGTATAGATCAGGCTTACACGAAAATCGCTTTTATAAATATAACTTACGGAAGGCTCAGCTGAAACTTCATCTACCTGGTAATTTCTATTGGTAAATGAAGGCGTAATGAGTTGATTACGGTCGTATTTATTGGTAAATGAAGTGGCGATAGACCGGTTCAAATTCCATCTGCCTTTAATAGTAAGGTCTCTTAAAGAATTACTTTCGAATCCATAATTTAAAAGTGATTTGGTATTATTTAGCCGCTGGGTTATATCTACGCCCCAAATGGAGCTTTTCCGATTGAAATAAATAGTGTTGCTTAAAAATGAGGCCAAGGAGATGAGTGAAGTGTCAACCAGTTTTTTAGTAAAAGGATTAAATTCAAAGCCATTGTTTGAAATATCTTTTTTATTAACCTGCAACGAAGAAGCGGTGCTAAACTTTTTTATAAATTTCAATAATTTACTGGTTGTGTTTCTTGAAATGATCAAATCAGGGTTGAGGCTAAAATTATAATTAAACTGGATATAATTTGCTTTTACGTATACGTTTGTTGGCGTAAAAACACGAATCCAGTTTTTTTGGTCATCAAAAACTGCAACTTCAAATTCATTTAACTGGGGAATACCATCTTTATTATAATCGTTCCAGGTATAATAACCTTGCCCCGCAGGAACTTGTATATAAGTATATTCCTGTTTTTGTTCCTGCCCCGAACCAAGCTCGTACAAGGCATTCCCAATTAAAAAACCTTTCCATTCATTCACAGAATATTCAGCCCTGCCTAAAAGGCTTTCACCACTTTGTTCATTTGATAAATTTTTGTTGGCCACATCCAATTTCCTGTAAGTTACATTTAGCCTGAATTGCTGGTGTGCGTTATTCATTATTTCTGTTGTCAAATTAACATTCCGGCTTTTATCTTGCGATATCAAACCTTTCTGAAAAGGTATTTTGTCTTCCCTCTCAGAATAAGAAAGCCCCCATTTATTCATTTTTTTTTCAGAAGATTTAATATAAACCTGCCACGTGTTAAAAGCAAAACTTATGGGCAATAATGTATCGGCTATTTTGGAAATTTGCTGATTATTTTCAGAAGCATAACTGCCACCGATCTTTATATCTTTTATAGCTGAGAATGTTCGGTACAAATCGATAGAAGGACGCAGGTAAGAGCCAGTTTGGATGGAACTATTAATATCAGTAAGGTAAAATTTATTAGTAAAATGCCAGCCTTTAATGTCCATCATATTATCTATTGAATTCCTTATTCCGTTATAATTATCACTTCTGTTATAATTCGTAAACTGGTATTTTAAATAATTATTTTTTGGGTCATTTATTTGAAGCGAAGCATTAATCAAATTTTCTGTTGCTGAAGGTGCATCAAAAGGCAAGCTCCAGTCCCTGTTAAATTCTACATTCCTCAGGTTTTCTAATGGTTTAAATTTATCCTGCACATATTCATAATCCAAATTAGTTTTTAATAAAAGCCCTGGCTTTAAATTACCTAAAACCTTCTGCTCCATTATGTAATCTACTTTGGTTGCTAAGCCGTTATCATCCTCTTTTCCTTTTAATGAAAAAGTGTTTACATCATAATTGCTTAATGCGGTTTCAACTTTTAAAGAACTGTTCTTGTTTATTAAGTATTGAGCAGCGGCTGTAATTAAATTATGTTTTTTGGGAGTAATTAATAAAATTACAGGAGCCCATTCGCCCTGTTTTATACCATTTACAGGAGCAACGTATTGAAAAACCCTTCCGTTCGCATTTGCGTCATTCAATGGGGTGTAATCTCCTTTACCCGGCCCTACATCGGTAAAAGAAAGATTGTACAGAGAGTCTTTTTGATTGACTGAATAAACATAAATGGTATCATGAATACCATTAATGGTTGTGTCTGTTTTTTTATATAAAATTTTATTTACTGAAAATGTATCCAACGTTGCATTCGGATAAGTAGCACTGTCTATATTGCTGCCTATTTGTGATAAAAATTGTTTTTGATCCGTCGTGAGCGATTGGTTTATGGAAGAGTTTTTAGCATCAGAATTAGTGTAGGCGCCAATGCTCACTTTTAATTTATTGTTGATATTGATCTCATCACTTCCGTATATCATTGAGTTTAGGTAATTCTGGTTTGAATATTCAAACTCAATTTGTATACGGCTATCCTTGGTAATTAAACGTTTAACCGTGAACGTTAGTTCGGCTGTATTATAATCAATAATATAATCCCTGTCTTCGCCACGTGTCAATAATTCACCGTCCAGGAAAACTTTTTCTGTTCCGGCAAGTACCGCAAAATACAGCTCATTGTTAGCGCCGTAAAGTTTATATGGGCCCTGGTCACCTTCAATAGGAGTTAAAATGTCTTTCATATAATTCCCTTTGGCGATAGCCCCGCTGGCTATAAAAGAATTACTGATATTTTTGCTGATTACATTATTTGTAGAGAAACTGGCACCCTGTAATCTTTTTGAGAAATTGAGAAAATAATTCTGGCTTTGCCTGATATCAATATCTCCAAAATTCGCCTGCCATCCATGTTTTTTTATTTGCAAAAAAATACGGTCAAAATCACGGATATTTTGAGTATTTCCCTGTGGCTGGATAGGAATATTATTATCGCTGATGGCAGCGGTTAATTCAAGGCTGTCGCCGATATAGCCATTAAGTTGCAAATTTAAATTAGAGCTTACAACAGCATCCTGGTTATTACCAATCGTTATGCCACGGCCAAAGCTTCCATTGTAATTGATATTCCCAAAATCAATTATTTTATTTTCAGATTGCCGGCTTTTTAAAACATATGGCTTTTCCATAGCAAAATTAAAACGGATGCTATCATAATTGTAATGCCTTGTTATTGCATTTAATTTATAGGGGAAAACGCGGTATGAAATAAAAACGCTGTCCGGCAGGTTGGGAGAGTTCCATAAAATGGCAGCATTTACATAATCTATTTTATAAGCGCTTTCAGGAATACCTGTGATTACAATTGTATTTGGAACAATGCTATTGCTATCAAGAATAAAGGGATTTATTTTAGTAGAAATCTTTTTATTTCTAAAGTTAGAAAGTGAGGATGGAATTTGTTGGGAAAAACCATTAATGGAAATGACCAGAAGAAAAATAAAAAATTGGGGTTTTACTGATTTCAAGCAGTCATTTTTTACAAACCTTAAAATTAAATGATTTCGGGCAATTGCCCGAAGCTACGGTATATAACGTAAAAGAGCCCTCGGGATGTATAACGTTTGGAATCAAAAAAGGAGAATAGGAACCTTCAATATTTGTTCGTTTACTATCCTTTAATATTTTTTTCCAAATACTCTTTATTTCTCACTTGTAACTTTTTTTAGGAACATTATTTGTTTTAAAAACTACAAAACGATTCAATATGAAAAATATAAAGGCCTATTTTCTTTTTTTGATTTTTCCTTGTATTTCATTCGTCATAGGTTGTAAATCAAAAAGCCAGGACGTTCAGCAAAAAATTCAAAATAAATTTTTGGCAAACACACGGTTATCAAATGCTCAGGTTTATGTAACCGACAGTGTAGCAACCCTTTCAGGAAATGTGATTAATGACTCTGACAAAGTATCTGCCGAAAGAATTGCCAGTGCTGAACAAGGAATAAAGTCTGTTAACAATCAAATAAACATTACTCATCCGGAATCAACGCCAGGTGTGCAAAATGATAAGGAATTACACGATGGGGTTATTAGTATTACCTCTAATTATAAAGGCGTGGATGCTACAGTTCAGGATGGAGTAGTAACGCTTAAAGGATCTATTAAAAGGTCGGATGTTGCAGATTTAATGCACGGGCTTGATTCTTTGAAACCAAAGAAAATAGATAATCAGTTGGCCGTTGAAAAATAATTACTGCATTTGATATTCTATTTGTTTTGCAATAAAAATCTTCGGTATTTATTGGTTTACTGTAAAAGTCATTTTCAGCCTTGCTCGTTCATCGGATCTACCACGCGAACAGGGCGTTTTTGAATTTCTGATGAAAGTGAAGCGCCGAGAAATTCGCGGTTCATACGGGCTATATTTTCCACAGAAATACCTTTAGGGCATTCCGCTTCGCAATTGTAAATATTACCACAATTGCCAAATCCTTCTTTATCCATCTGGTCAACCATATTTAATACCCTTGAAATTTTTTCAGGTTTTCCCTGTGGCAAAAGGGCTAACTGGGAAACTTTCGCACTAACAAATAACATTGCAGACCCGTTTGGGCATGCAGCCACACAAGCGCCGCAGCCAATGCATGCAGCAGAATCAAAAGCTTCCTCTGATTTTGCCCTGTCAACGAGTATATCATTCGCGTCCGGGGCGTTGCCGGTATTTACAGAAATGTATCCGCCAGCTTCTATTATCCTGTCAAATGCTTTTCTATCGACCATCAAATCCTTAATAACGGGGAAAGCTACGGAGCGCCAGGGTTCTACCACAATGGTATCGCCTTCTTTGTAAGCGCGCATGTGAAGTTGGCAAACCGTATTTTTCTGCCATGGCCCGTGGGCGCGGCCATCAATATACATGCTGCATGCGCCACAAATCCCTTCGCGGCAATCATGGTCAAATGCAACAGGGTCTTTTCCTTCATTTATTAATCTTTCGTTCAATACATCAAACATTTCAAGGAATGACATTTCAGAAGAAATATTTTTTACATCAAAAGTTTCAAATTTCCCTTTCGTTTCTGCATTTTTTTGACGCCATACTTTCAGGGTGAGATTCATATTGTAATGTTCCATTCAATACTATTTTAATAATTTCATTAATATTTTTCAAATCATTTATAGCTCCTCTGGCTAGGCTGCACCAAATCAAAAGTCAATTGTTCTTTATTCAAAACTTCGCCTTCAGGTGTATATTCCCACGCTGCTACATAACTAAATTCATCATCTATACGCTGCGCTTCTCCATCCGGAGTTTGGCTTTCTTCCCTGAAATGCCCGCCACAGCTTTCTCTCCGGTTGAGGGCATCCCTGCAAATTAATTCACCCAATTCTAAAAAATCAGCAACCCTGCCAGCCTTATCTAATTCAGGATTCATTTCTAAAATTCCACCTGGTATTCTTACGTTTTCCCAAAATTCTTTCCTTAGTGCTTTTATTTCTTCAATGGCTTCTGTCAATCCTTTTTCATTTCGCGCCATGCCGCTTTTTTCCCACATAATATGCCCGAGCCTTTTATGAAAACTATCCACGGATTCGTTGCCTTTTATATTCATCAATTTCTCAATCCTTTCCTTCACCGCATTTTCAGCTTCTTCAAAAGCCGGATGTGTTGTTGGAATAGCCGGTGTGCGAATTTCTCCGGACATATAATTTCCAAGCGTGTAAGGGATTACAAAATAGCCATCAGCTAAACCCTGCATTAGTGCCGAAGCGCCTAACCTGTTGGCACCATGATCGCTGAAGTTGGCTTCCCCAAGGCAATACAGTCCCTGGACGGTCGTCATCAATTCATAATCTACCCATAATCCACCCATCGTGTAATGCACTGCCGGATAAATTCTCATGGGAACTTCGTATGGATTTTCGTCTGTGATTTTTTCATACATCGCAAACAGGTTCCCGTATTTTTCTTTGACAACACTTTTTCCTAATACTTCAATTTCATTTTCGGAAGCATTTGATAAACCTCTTTTATGTGCTTCTGTTTTACCATACCTTTTGATAGCATCTGCAAAATCCAGGTAAACTGCTTTTTTAGTGGTGCCCACACCATAACCCGCGTCACATCTTTCTTTAGCAGCTCGGGATGTAACATCGCGTGGCCCGAGGTTTCCAAAAGCAGGGTACCTTCTTTCCAAATAATAATCACGTTCATCTTCCGGAATATCCTTCGGTTTCCTATTGTCATCTTTTTTTTTGGGTACCCAAATTCTTCCATCATTTCTAAGGCTCTCACTCATCAGCGTAAGCTTACTTTGGTGATCTCCGGTAACGGGAATACAGGTTGGATGTATTTGAGTATAACATGGATTAGCAAAAAAAGCGCCTTTCTTATGTGACTTCCATGCAGCTGTTACATTGCTTCCCATGGCGTTTGTACTCAGGTAGAAAACATTTCCATAACCCCCGGAACAAATAAGTACCGCGTGCCCAAAATGCCTTTCTAATTTTCCTGTTACTAAATTTCGCGCGATAATTCCCCGCGCTTTTCCATCAATTTTTACAATATCATGCATTTCGTGACGGGAATACATCGTCACATTTCCCAAAGCAACTTGCCGTTCTAACGCTCCATAAGCGCCCAGCAATAGTTGTTGCCCTGTTTGCCCTGCCGCATAAAAAGTACGTTGTACCTGCGTTCCACCAAAAGAGCGGTTAGCGAGAACTCCCCCATATTCACGGGCAAAAGGAACTCCCTGTGCCACACATTGGTCAATAATATTATTACTTACCTGCGCCAGCCTATAAGTGTTGGCTTCGCGGGAACGAAAATCGCCGCCTTTTTCTGTTTCATAAAATAGGCGATAAACCGAATCGCCGTCATTCTGATAATTTTTAGCTGCATTTATCCCTCCTTGAGCTGCAATAGAATGGGCACGCCGCGGGCTATCCTGAAAACAAAATGATTTTACTTTATAACCAAGTTCAGCAAGTGTAGCAGCGGCAGAAGCGCCAGCAAGGCCTGTACCTACTACAATAATTTCCAGTTTTCTTTTATTTGCCGGGCTTACCAATTTTACGTGGTCTTTGTAATTGGCCCATTTTTGATCCATTGGGCCTTCCGGAATTTTTGCGTCTAATGCCATACTTTATATTAATATTTTGACTTTTAAATTTTTGACATTCACTTATTGAAGCCATCCCACCATAAAGGCGATGGGCATTGATGCGAAGAGCAAACAAATAACCAATGAATAAACTACTCCTATACCTTTAATAATGTAAATCCATCTTCTATGATTAATACCAAAAGTTTGAAAAGCGCTCTGAAAGCCTTGTAATAAATGAAATAAAAGCGAGGCAAGCCCAATCATGTATAATACAAACCAAACAGGATTGGTGAATATTACTTTCATCTGTCCATAAAGATTTATAATCGGCCCATGAAAATACAATTCATCTTTTGTATGTGCCCAAAACTGATAAAGATGCATCACTAAAAACAACAACACAAAAGTGCCCAGCCAGCCCATATAACGGCTATACCATTTTATTTCTTTAGGATAATTTTTCTTTTCATAACTAATATTCCTGGCTGCTTTATTTTGTTTCCAAAGTAAAAGCCCCTGGATAATATGTAAGACAAAAACTGCAAATAGGCCAATTTCCAAAAACCTGATAATATAATTATGAAGCATAAAGTATGCTGCCTTGTTAAAGGTTTCTCCGCCATCATTAGCAAAAATTAAAGCATTAATAGCAGCGTGAACGATCAGGTAAATAATAAGAAAAAAGCCAGTTAAGGCCATCAGGATTTTTTTACCTATTGAGGAAGTAAATAACTGTTTCCAGGTCATAAAAGAGAGAGTTAAATAAAAATTTCAGATAGGCAAATGTACTACAGGAACTTTAATTTCTTAACCGGCGGCTGCACTAATTTAAGAAACAAGAACTATGAATCCCGCGTTTCTTTTCTAAAATAAATATCTTTGGTATGCCTCCTCCAAAATTTGAATGAAATCCAATGGAGTAAATTAAACTAGATTCCAGTAAACCAACAAATACCTTTAATTTCTATTCTAAAGTTTAAACTTTAGGTTAGTTATGGTTATAAAAGTATTATCCTTGATTAGTTTATTTTCAGTTTTATTTTTTTTTAAATATTTTTATAAGCGGCTCACCAGCACATTGTGCTCAATCCCATCATCTGCAAGCGTAATCGTATTTCCTTCCTTCTTAAAACCATCAACTGCCACCGTCATTTTTTCACCAGATGGGATTTGCATTACTTCAATATGATAGATTGTATTTTTATAACGGTAATGCGCTTTAAATGATTTCCAATCTGGCGGAATGCAAGGATTAAATTTTAATTGATTTCCCTGTTGCTGAAAACCAAGAAAAGATTCTGTAATTAGACGGTATAACCAACCCGCAGAACCGGTGTACCATGTCCATCCGCCGCGCCCGGCATGGGGCTCACGTGAATATACATCAGCCGCAAGTACATAGGGTTCTACTTTGTAAACGGCAATTCGCTCAGCAGTTTTGCCATGGTTTATAGGGTTAATCATATTTAATAATTCCCAAACCCGTGCATTATTTCCCAATTTTGCAAATGCCATGATCATCCATACCGCTGCATGAGTATATTGGCCTCCATTTTCTCTAACACCCGGTACATATCCCTTGATGTAGCCTGGATTTAGATCTGACTTATCAAAGGCGGGGTCTAACAATTGAATAATGCCTATCTCTTTTTGAACCAAATTTTTATAAGCTGATTCCATTGCGGTATTAACCAGGCTGGTATTTCCCCCTCCTGATAGAACCGACCAACTTTGAGCTATAGAATCGATCCTGCAATCCTCATTAATTTTAGACCCCAGAGGTGTCCCGTCATCAAACCAGGCACGCTTATACCATTCACCATCCCAGGCGCTTTTGTCAATATTTTGTTTTAATCTTTGCGCCTGGTTTTTACATTCTTTTTCAAATGTGGCATCATCATGCAAACCTGAAATATCTGCGAACCTGATAAGCACATCATAAAGAAAAAATGCCAGCCAAACACTTTCTCCTTTACCATGCTGGCCGACCTTATCAAAGCCATCGTTCCAATCGCCGGTACCAATTAACGGTAATTCATGTACTCCAAAATCGAGCCCGTGTTTTATGGCGCGAACGCAATGCTCATAGAGCGTAGCGGATGTATGTGAATCCAGTGGAAGATCAAAATACGATTCTTCTCCCTGGTTTAGGTGGCGCCCGTCAAGAAAGTTTGAAGATTCATCGAGTATAGCCACATCACCTGTATGTTGAATATAATAAGCCGTTACAAATGGTAACCACAGGTAATCGTCCGAAATGCGGGTACGAACACCGCGGCCGAGTGGGGGATGCCACCAATGTTGTACGTCACCCTCTTTAAATTGCCTTGATGCGCAGAGTAAAATTTGTTCGCGGGCAAGTTCGGGCCTTGTGTGTAATAAAGACATAACATCCTGTAACTGGTCCCTAAAACCAAAGGCCCCGCCCGACTGGTAAAACCCGCTTCGGCCCCAAAGCCTTGATGAAAGCGTTTGATAGGTAAGCCACCCATTTGCAATTATATTGATGGCTGCATCGGGCGTATCTACCTGTAATGCACCGACAGTTTGTTGCCAATATTTTTTTACATTTTTCAATGCATCAGCTGCCGCGGCTGCCCCCCTGAATTTTTTAGCAATATAACTTGCTTCATTCGAATCTTTACCGGCTCCAAGCCTGAAAATAATTTCCTGTTCTTCTCCCTCTGCAACAAAGAATGGCACCTGGATCGCAGCACATGGGTCTAAAGCAAGCCCTGTTTTCCCGGAAAGCTTTACACGGGACATGGCTTCTGGATTTTGCAAATTGCCGTTTCGTCCCAGGAATTCGGCCCTGTCGCCAG
>Ga0134126_10006704_pt1 | contig 14460 bp, 14 predicted proteins | sample KB31752_FD_96881 | JGI IMG/M metagenome (GOLD analysis project Ga0134126, IMG submission 96881) | Terrestrial soil microbial communities with excess Nitrogen fertilizer from Kellogg Biological Station, Michigan, USA - KB3-175-2 | ecosystem: Environmental > Terrestrial > Soil > Unclassified ... | reverse complement strand
CCGCCGCGCCGATCCCGCCGAGCCGGGTTTCGCGATTGTCCTGCTCGCCGCCGTTGGTCACGAATCCCTTGCCCTGTTCGTGTGCGCCCTCGGCCACGACAACGAGCGTGAATTTTTTGCCCTGTTGCTCGCGCTCGATGACCTTGGCGCAGACGCGCTCGTAGCGAAACGGAATCTCGGGGATCAAAATCACGTCGCCGCCGCCCGCGATGCCCGCATGCGCCGCGATCCATCCGGTGTAGCGGCCCATCACTTCCAGCACCATGACGCGATTGTGACTCTCTGCGGTGGTCCGGAGCCGGTCCAGGGCGTCGGTCGCGCACGCGACGGCCGAGTCGAATCCGAACGTCATCACGGTCGCTTCGAGATCGTTGTCGATCGTCTTGGGAACGCCCACCAGCGGCAGGCCGTGCTCGAAGAGTTGTTGCGCGATGGTGAGCGACCCGTCGCCCCCGACGCAGACCAGTGCGCGCAAACCCGCCTGATCAAAATTACGTTTCGCTTGTTGAAGGATTTCAGCGGGAACCTTTCTGACGTCACCGTGACCGGTCTTCGCGACGAACCGCCCCTTGTTCGTTGTGCCCAGAATGGTGCCGCCGAGAAGCAGCAGGCCGTCCATCTCGTGATAGTTGAGGGCGCGGTAACGCAGGTCCAGCAGTCCCTCATAGCCGTCGAGGAATCCTATGGTTTCCCAGCCACGCTTGGCGGCGGCCTTGACCACGGCGCGGATGACCGCGTTCAACCCGGGACAATCACCGCCGCCCGTGAGAATGCCGATGCGCTCGCTCATGCCGGGCGAATCGTAACCGACCATCCACAATCGGCAATCTGTATCGGGATGCCTACGAGTCAATCATTCACGAGACTTGGTTTTGCACGCACCGCGCGCCTTTAGAAAAGCGAACATCTCTCAACTTCACTAACCTTTCGTGTTGCTTGAAATCCAAATGCCGGGAGCCCACTGAAAGCGGTAACTGTCGGGTTTTTTCGCAGGTGTGTAATTTGGGGGCCCAATTTCCAAAAAGAGCCAACCGTTCGCCAACGAATGTCTCCAAACAACAATGACAACATTTCTTTCTGTATCTGCAGTCACCGTCATCGGTTCGCCCCACGGGCTTATTTGTTCAAAGGGCGGAGCGGGGACCTTTGTATTCGCACCTATCGATTCGCCGTTAGCCTTCGCCACTTCTTGTTGCGCCCAGGCTCTGAGGGTTGAAGGAGTGGTAACTGAAGTCAGTCCCGCTGCGAATCCATTCACTGTGGATTTGTATCCGGGAGTGCATGACGGCAAAACCAGACAGCTTATGATTGGCAAGAACGCACACACCGAGAAGCGTTTCACCGCACTTGTTCCCGAACGGTTAGATTGCCCCTTCTTCACTCCCACTCAATCGTGCCCGGCGGCTTGCTGGTGAGATCGAAGACGACGCGGTTGAGGCCGCGCACTTCATTGGTGATGCGCAGCGAAATTTTTTCCAACAGTTCGTAGGGCAGCTTCACCCAGTCCGCCGTCATGCCGTCCTGCGATTCGACGGCGCGGATGGCGAGGGTTCAGTCGTAAGTCCGCTCGTCGCCTTGCACGCCCACGCTGCGAACCGGCAGCAGCACCGCGAACGTCTGCCACGTCTTGTAATAAAGCCCGCTCGCCTTCATCTCCTCGACGACAATCGCGTCGGCCCGTCGGAGAACCTTCAGTTTCTCCGGTGTCACTACCCCAAGGCAACGCACGGCGAGGCCCGGCCCGGGGAACGGCTGGCGGTAAACGATCTCTTTCGGCAGGCCGAGTTCCAGCCCGAGCTGGCGCACTTCGTCCTTGAACAGACATTTCAACGGCTCGACCAGCTTGAACTTCATCTTCTTGGGCAGGCCGCCGACGTTGTGATGGCTTTTGATCATCGCCGCAGGATTGCCCGCGATGGACACCGACTCGATCACGTCGGGGTACAGCGTGCCTTGCGCCAGGAATTTCGCCTTGCCGGCGCGTTTGGTCGCCGTCTGAAAAACCTCGATGAACGTCCGGCCGATGATTTTGCGTTTGCGCTCCGGGTCGGTCACTCCCTTGAGCCGCCGCAAAAACAGCTTCGAGGCGTCCTCGTAGAGCAGCTTGACACGGAAGTTGCGGCCGAAGACTTCCTGCACGACTTCGGCTTCGCGCGCGCGCAGCAGGCCGTTGTTGACGAAGATGCAGGTGAGCTGGTCGCCGATGGCCTTGTGAATCAGCGCGGCCGCGACGCTGGAATCCACGCCCCCGCTCAGACCGAGGATCACTTTCTCGTTGCCGACCTGGGAGCGGATTCCCTCGACCGCCTGCTCGACGTAGTTGCGCATGGTCCAGTCCCTGCCGCAGCCGCAGATGCCATGGACGAAGTTGGAAAGGATTTCGAGGCCGCGCGGCGTGTGAACGACCTCCGGATGGAACTGAATGCCGAACAGGTTTTTCGCCCGGTTTTCGATGGCGGCGTAATCGGAGTTCTCCGTCGCGGCCACGGGTTTGAACCCGCCGGGCAGCCGGGTGAGCCGGTCGCCGTGCGAATTCCAGACCTGCAGCTTGCCGGGCAATCCCTGGAACAACGCACATGAGCCGTCGCGCACCGTCAGGATGCCCTTGCCGAACTCGCGTTTCTGGCCCGGCTCGACCCTGCCGCCGAGGAACTGGCCGATAATCTGGACGCCATAACAGATGCCGAGCACGGGAATGCCGAGTTTGAAGATGTTTTTGTCGGGCAACGGCGCGTCCTTGGCATAAACACTGGCCGGGCCGCCGGACAGGATCAGGCCGCCAGGTTTGAGAGCAGCGATTTTCTTTGCCGGCGTGTCGTAGCGCAGGATGGTGGAATAGACGTTGCACTCGCGGATGCGACGCGCGATGACCTGCGTGTATTGGGAGCCGAAATCGAGAATGACAATTTGCTCGTTCATCCGAAATGAAGGGGAAGTCTTTTACGGCACTGACCGGATTTAGCGAGAGAAAAATCAGGAACCCTGACGTCCGGGTTAGCCACCACGCGACCAACGAACGCAAAAAGGAAAGTTCTCCGGCGGCTCAGGCACGCTTGGTCAGATCGTCAGCCGCGACGAAGAGCAAATGGTTCGTGGCTGGCAAAAACGTCTCGAACCAATTTTATCCGCCCTTCAGTCCGTGAATGAATCTTGACCGGCTTGATTTGCCGGCAATTGCCGGGCTACTTCGGCACGACCTTCGCCGTGCCTGTGGCCGCGTCATAGACGAACTTCATCCCGTAAGGCGCGTCGGGGATTCTGGGCAGATACTTTTCCGTGACCAGTTCGTTCAGATCCTTCGGATAATGTTCTTCGGCGGCGTTGAACTGTTGAATCGTCTGGTTCAACGACACGGTGTCGATGGTCTTCTCCGAGTTCTTTTTGGCCTTGGCGATGGCGCCCAGATAATCCACCGGCGCGGTGACCGGGTTCCCGCTGGAATAATTCTCGTTGGTTGAGGAGGTCGTGGACGCGGCCTCTTTCTTGCCGCAGCCTGTCAGCGCCAGACCGCCCAGCAAAAGAAGTGGAAGGAGGTTTTTCATGCGATTAACTTAGCCGACTTTGTCGCAAATCCAAGGGGGAAACAAAAAGGGCCAGGCCGTCATTGAGGCGGCCTGGCCGGTCAATCTCTCTTTTGCCTGCGTTACTTTTTCGGCGCGGGCGCGTTCGTTGCCGGCGGAGAGGACATATCCCCGCTGTCGCTACAAGCGACGAAGAACGAAACACTGACCAGCGCCAGAAACAGATACGTTATGAGCTTTTTCATGCTGTAATTTTAACCCGTGGCCACCGGACGCCAAGCGGAAATTTCACGTATTTTTCAATGCCTCCGCCGCCAGTCCACGCGCGCATTCGACCAGTTCACGGTCCCGCGCCAGATCGCCAAAGCGAAACGGCGGCAGGCCGCTTTGCTCGCGGCCGAGCAGTTCGCCCGGCCCGCGCAGTTTCAAGTCCTCTTCGGCGATGCGAAATCCGTCGTTGGTTTCTTCCAGCACTTTCAACCGCTCCCGTGCCTCGTCGGATTTGACGTCAGCCACCAGGATGCAATACGACCGGTGCGCCCCGCGGCCGATGCGCCCGCGCAGTTGGTGGAGTTGCGCGAGTCCAAATCGTTCGGCATTCTCGATGAGCATCACCGTGGCATTCGGCACGTCTACGCCAACTTCGACCACCGAGGTCGCCACAAGCACCTGAATCCGGCCCGCGCGGAAACCGGCCATCACGCGCTCTTTCTCCTCCGGCTTGAGGCGCCCATGCAGCAACCCGGCCTGGAACGGAGTGAATTCTCTTTGCAGCCTCTCCCATTCTTTCGTCACGGCCTTCAACGCCTGGTTATCCGTTTCTTCGACGCGCGGATAAACCACGTAGGCCTGTCGGCCTTCCTTAAGTTTGCCGCGGACGAATTCCAAAACCCTCGGTAGCTTTTCGGCGGAGCGCACGAAGGTCTGGATGCGACCGCGGCCGGCCGGAAGCTCGTCAATCACTGAAATGTCGAGGTCGCCGTACAGCGTGAGACCCAGGGTGCGCGGAATCGGCGTCGCGGTCATTACCAGCAGGTGCGGGTAGCGGCCCTTGCGCACGAGCTTTTCGCGCTGCGCGACGCCGAACTTGTGCTGCTCGTCAATGACGGCCAGGCCGAGGTTTTCGGGCGAGAAACCGGATTCAAGGAGCGCATGGGTGCCGATGAAAAGGCGCGAGACACGTGACGCAACCTGCAGAGTCTTCCGTCCGCCTGTGCGCAACTGCACGTCAATTCCCAACGGTCCAAGCCAGCGGCTGAACGTTTGAAAATGTTGATAGGCCAGAATCTCGGTCGGCGCCATGAGCGCGACGTTGAAACCGCTTTCGAGCGTCATGAGCGCGGCACACGCCCCGATGACCGTTTTGCCCGAGCCGACGTCGCCTTGCAGCAACCGGCGCATCGGTTGCGCGCCGCCCAGGTCCCTGCGGATCTCACGCAAGACCCTGGTCTGCGCGCCGGTCAGGGTGAAACCGAGCTGCTTGAGAAACGGTTTGATCAAACGGTTGTCGCCGGCGCATGGCAGTCCGCGCGCGCTGGCCTGAAGTTTTTTGCGCCGGCGCTGAATCTCCAGTTGGAGTTCGAGAAATTCGTCCAGCGCCAGCCGCTGCCGGGCAATCTCCACGTCCGCCATTTCCCCGGGGAAATGCAACAGGCGAATCGCGCCGGCCCGCGCGGGAAACGGGCCGCAACCGCAAGTCCCCGCTTGCGAACCGTGAGCCGGGGACTGTCCGCGCAACCTGAAGGTCGCGGCTGCAGCGTGCGCGGTGATTTCGGGCCGTGGCTCGGGGATGTGCGCCTCGTGCTCTTCGAGCGTTCGCCAGATCAACGAACGCAGCCAGCGCTGGGGCAATCCCTCGGTGAGCGGATAAACCGGCACGATGCGATTGAGATGAATGAAGTTTTCCTCGCCCGCCTCGACGATTTCGGTTTCAGGGTGGTCCATGGCTCGCGGCTTGAGTGAAACGGGCCTGCCATAGGCGAGCACTTCATCGCCCTGCTGAAAGTATTTTTCCATGAAAGGCAGGTTCCACCACCGGCAATGGAGCCGCGCAGTGCCATCATCGAGGATGAACTCGAAGACGGATTTGCTGCCGCCGCGCCAGCGTTTGAGGCCGAGGGCGATGATTTTCCCCCGGACAACGGCGGCCTCGCCGGACCGCAGGTCCACGACGGCGCGGAAGCGGCGGCGGTCCTCGTGGCGTCGAGGCCGGTGCAGCAGCAGGTCGCCGACGTTGTGCAGTTTCAAGCGAACCAGTTGGGCCGCGCGTTCGGATCCGACCCCGCGCAGCGTCGTGAGGGGGGCTTCCAGCGGATTGGCGGGCAGCGCGGTTGACACAGAAAGGCTTTTAGGGACAAAAACGCAAAAGGGAAAATGAATTCGATCAGGCGCGTCGTGATGGTGATTCGTGGTTTCGCGCAGACCGGTGGAACATCAAAAGAGGGTGAGGGGCCGGGCGAGGGTTTCCCAGCCCGCCTTCCACGCGAACCAATCTTAAACTTTGATCTTTGAAGTTACCGTTCTGGATTTAAGCTCGGGTCCAATGGCGATTGATCCTGAATCTCCACTCGACAGTCTCTGGCAGGAGTACGGCAAGGTGTTCGATGATTTCGACGACCTGACACTGGCCCGCTGGCTGGCGCAAACGCTGGGGCAACTGGAGGGGCGCGCCTGGCGGTTGTCGCATCCGCTGCTCGGGGCGTACCGGCTCGCGGCGCAAGTCTCGCACGACCGGCAGATCTGGCTGAAACGTCTTGTCAATCCGCCCGCCAGGTATGTCGAGGCTCCCTGCTGTCGCGCGCCGCTGCTGCCGCTGCTCACGCGCGACGTGCTGGAATCGGGCCTCGTTTGCCAGCATTGTTCGGGCACCGCCGTGCCGCTGGATGAGATTCCTGCTGAATTGCAGCCGGCGATCAAATCATGGGCGGAGGAGTACGCGCCGGTTCACGCTGTCGCCCACTGGGAAGACCGCCAGCGCAAAAGCGTCGGCAACTACGACCGCGCCTTCGAGAACGCGGCCAGGGAAGCCGAACGGTTGCTCGCCCAGGCGGGCACGCAGGTCGCGCCGAAGTTTTTGGACTTTTACGCGGCGGCGATTTGGGAAGACCAGGACGAATGTCTGGAAGTGCGCCCGGAGGACGTCCCGTTGTAAAAGATTTTCTCGTTGTCCCGCTGATCACGAGCGAAACACAGGCAAAACGACACGAATGAAGACGAATTCGCCGTTGTCGCGCCCTGCCGCCGTTGCTACAAATGCGGCATGAAGAAGCTCTTCAAGTGGATGTTCCGGCTGATCCTCGCGCTGCTCTTCCTTGTTCTGGTGTTGGTTCTGTTCCTGGATCAGATCGCGAAGTCCCTCGCGGAGCGGGAAATCCGGTCGCAGACCGGGCTGGAGGTGAAGATTGGAAGGGTTTCCATTGGTTTGAGAAAGCCCACGCTCACCGTCGAGAATTTCAAGCTCGTCAATTCTTCTGACTTCGGAGGCTCGACATTCATGGACATTCCCGAATTGTACGCCCAATACGACCTGTCGGCGTTGCGTTCGTGGAAAGTCCATTTGAATCTGGTGCGGTTCAACCTCGGCGAACTGCACATCGTCCAAAACAAAGACGGAAAAACCAACCTCCAGGCGCTGCAGGAACACCAAAAACGGAACCCGCCGTCTTCTACATCGGTCGGATCCAGGGCTGAATTTGAAGTCATTGACACCCTCAAACTGACCGTTGGAAGGTTGAAATTCACGAGCGAAAAAAAACCGGCCGACAACGAAGAAGTTTACGTCGGTTTGAAAAGCGAAACCGTCAGGAACGTGAAGTCGTTTCAGGATCTTCAGCCGCTCGTCGCGCGGATCGCACTGGAAAAGGGGATGAAATTCCTTTCCGACGGGCTGCTGGATCAACCGAACGCGCCCGGGAAAGCCGTGAACTCCGTTGATAAAGAGCCGCAGAAAGCACCCGCCGGTCCGGCCGAAGCAACGGAAAAGAAATGACAGATGGCGACACTCGACAAGGCCGTGGGCGGAAAGTTCAAAGTCTCGGCGTCGTTCGCGTTGGAAGCCCGCAGGACGTTCGTGCTCGCCGGATCAGTTGTCGAGGGCGAGGTCCGGGCCGGCATGTTCGTTCGCATACCGCTCAACCGCGAGCTCACCGTCGTGGTGCCGATTGACGCGGTTGAATCGGCACGCCGCGCGGGAGTGGACGAGGTCTGTCTCTGTCTCAACTACGCAGAGCCGGAAGATCTGGAGATCTGGAAGGGATTGAACCTCGGTGGAACGGTCCTCCACGTCGCGAAGGAAGCAAACCGTTCCGCAACGGGCGCTAAATCTTCACCTTGAACTCCTCGCCCCTTCTGAGCGAAAGGGCGAATGCGGCCATCAGTTCGGGTATCTTTCCCAGGTCTTTGAGACTCACGACCTCCACCGGGGAGTGCATGTAGCGATTGGGCAGGCTGATCAGCGCGCTGGGGATGCCGCCGCGCGTCCAGAAAATCACATCGGTGTCCGTCCCGCTCGTGCTCGACTGCGCCTCGTGCTGCAAATGGATTTTTTTCTGCGCGGCAACCGCTTCGATGCGCGTGACCACCTCCGGATGATTGCCGCCGCCGTGCGTGAGAGTCGGCCCGCCGCCAATTTTCACGTCGCCGTGTCGCGGCCTGCTCACCGTCGGATAGTCCGTCGCATGCGTCACGTCCACCACCAGCGCCACGTCCGGCTTGAGGGTATAAGCAATCTGCCGCGCGCCCAGCAGACCGGTTTCCTCCATGATGTTCGAGACGGCGCAGACCTCCGCGTTCAGCCGGCGTTTCGAATCGCCCAACAGTCGCAGCGCCTCTGCGACAGCGAAGGTCCCAATGCGGTTGTCGAAGGCGCGCGCCACGGCCAGATCGTTCCGCAACAGTTCAAACTCGTCCGCCAGCGTGATCGGGTCGCCGATGGCGACGAGCTTCTGCGCTTCCTTGCGGCTGTTCACGCCGATGTCAATGAACAGGTCGTGCATTTCCGGCAGTTTCCGCTCCTTGTCCATCTTGCTCAAATGCGGGGCCACGTTTCCGACGACGCCCTTGACCGCCCCGTTGCGCGTGTGAATGAGCACCCGCTGCGCCTTGGTGATGGCCGCGTCAATGCCGCCGAGCTTGCGCACGTAGATGAACCCTTCGTCGTTGATGTAATTAACGGTCATCGCGATCTCGTCCGCGTGCGCCGCGAGCATGAGGCGCGGCGAGCCGCCCTTGTTCAATGTCGCGACGCAGTTGCCGTAGGCGTCTGAAAAGGTCTCGTCGGCGAAATCGCTGACGTAATCCAGCCACACGCGCTGCCCGCGCACCTCGTGTCCGGAAGGACTCGGCGTGTTGACGAGCGTTCTCAGGAAATCCAACGACTCTTCGCGCATGCCGTGACTATGGAGTTCAAGGCGTGAAGTTCAAAGTTCAAAGTTGTCCGGACAGGTGGCGTTCACGGCTTGTCCCCCGCGTCAGATCTCTCGTTTTCGCTCGCTTCTCGACACTGGTTGGCGTCTTTGCTACTAACTCCGTGTGCATCGAGAGTCCCTCAAAAAAGCCGGCCGCATTGTCGTGAAACTCGGCACGGGTGTTCTGACCGACAGCCGGAAGCAGCCGGACCTGGCGCAAATGGAGCAACTGGTCGCCCAGGTGGGAGCGCTCCGGAAATCGGGCAGGGAAATTGTTCTCGTCACGTCGGGCGCGGTCGGCGCGGGCATGGGCGCGCTGGGCCTTGCGCGCCGGCCCGCCGGCCTGGCCGAGTTGCAGGCGTGCGCCGCCGTCGGCCAGTCACGGTTGATGACGACCTACGAAAAACTGTTCGCCAGATTTGAAATCCACGTCGCCCAAGTGTTGCTCACACACGATGATTTGCAGCACCACGAGCGGCATCTCAACGTCCGCAACACACTCGTGACGCTGCTCGGTCGCGGGGTCATTCCGATCATCAACGAAAACGACGTGGTCTCCTTCACCGAGTTGAAATTCGGGGACAACGACAAACTCTCGGCGCTGGTCGCGTGTCTCCTGCCGGCGGACCTTCTCGTCGTCCTTACCACCGTGGACGGCGTCATTGAAAACTTCGGCAGGGCAAATCCGCGCACGATTCCGGTTGTCGAACAGATCGACGAACGGATCGAATCACTGGCGGGGGGTACGGACAGTACCACAGCGGTGGGCGGCATGGCCACCAAGATACAGGCGGCCAAAATCGCCACCCGCTCCGGCATTCCGCTGGTGGTCGCCTCGGGAAGGAAGAAGAGCGTGCTCGCCGGCATTGTCGGCGGCCACGAGGAGGGGACGTTGTTTGTTCCCCAACCGAACAAACTGAAAGGCCGCAAACGCTGGATTGCTTTTTTTCATCACCCGAAAGGCGCGTTGTTCGTGGACGCGGGGGCGAAGAATGCGCTGCGTGAAAAGGGCAGGAGCCTGCTCCCGCCAGGCATCGCGCGGTGCGAGGGCGAATTTGCCAAGGGCGAGGTTGTGCGGATTTGCGATCTGGACGGAACCGAATTCGCGCGTGGCATTGCTGATTTCAGCTCCGGCGAGATCAACGCGCGCCAGCTCCGGCGCGTGGAGGTGGTGCATCGGGACAATCTGGTCATCCTCTGAAACAGGCCAATCGATGCTCACCAAAGACGCTTCACCGACGCGGGCCAGGATGCCACTGCCGCAGATCCGAAAGAGCCTCGCCTCGGTTACGGAACAGGAGCTGCGTGAATGGGTCGAGCGGCTTGCGGTGCCGCGCCATTACGGGCACGAACCGGAGGAAAACAAGAACACCGCGTTGTGGATCGCCTCAAAACTCCAAAGCTGGAACTATCAGGTGGAACTGCAGGGACCGTGGTGGAACGTGGTCGCCCTGCCCAGAGATGTTTCCGCGCCACTGATATTGGTGGGCGCTCATTACGACAGCATCGAGGGTTGTCCCGGGGCCGATGACAATGCCAGCGCGGTCGCCGCGATGCTGAGCTGCGCCAAAGCCTGCGCTGCTGTGCCGGGAGGCCCCGCGGTTGGTTTTGTTTCGTTCAATCGCGAAGAAGAGGGGATGCTGGGCAGCCAGAATTTTGTGGAATGGCTGGCAGGTTCCCGTGTGCGGCTGAAATATGCTCATATTCTGGAGATGGTTGGCTGTGCTTCGGAACAGCCCGGGTCGCAGCGAATCCCGCCGGGACTGCCCTTGCGGGTCCCGGACACAGGTGATTTCCTCGCCCTTCTGGCTAATCGCGGTTCTTATCGCGTTCTCGGCAGCCTGCTGGCACATGCGAAGACCTACCTCCCCGGATTCCCGGTCGTCGGATTGCGCGTGACTTTGGGATTGGAGAAATACTTTCCAGTCCTGCTGCGGAGCGACCACGCGCCGTTCTGGCAGCGGCGCATTCCCGCGACGATGTGGACCGACACGTCCGAGTTCCGGAATCCCCTTTACCATCAGCCGGGAGACAGGCCGGAGACGCTCAACTATCCGTTTCTTCGGTCGGTGTCACAATTGTTGGTCGCGTCGGTGCTGTCCAGCTGATTCTGCAGCGTTTGACATGAAAAGGAAGCCCGCCATCGACGACCTTCTTCGCGTCATGGCCAGACTCCGTTCTCCCACGGGTTGCCCGTGGGACCGCGAACAGGATCATAGGTCACTGCGCTTCCACGCGGTCGAGGAGGTCTATGAGCTGATGGACGCCATAGAGGCCGGTGACGATTGCGAGATGCAGGAGGAGTTGGGAGATCTGTTGTTGCAGGTCGTGTTTCACTGTCAACTGGCGCGGGAACGCGGCGCATTCGATTTTGAGCAAGTCGCGCGGCACATCACCGAAAAGCTGATCCGCCGGCACCCGCACGTTTTTGGCTCCCTCAAGGTCAAGGACGTGGACCAGGTCTGGGCGAACTGGGAAAAGATCAAGCGCGCGGAGAAGCAGGGGACACGGCACGCGCGTCCCTCTGCCCTGGACGGCATCCCGAAACACCTGCCCGCCCTGCTTCGGGCCGAAAAACTCGTCAAGAAAGCGCGCAAAGCGGGGGTCTGGCGGAGAAAGGACACGCGGCCCGGTCGTGAAGCAAAATCTCCGGGCAGGCTCGGCTCCCGTGCCGCTTTGGCCAGACAGCTCTTCGCCATCGCCGAGAACGCGCAGGCCCGCGGCTGGTCTGCCGAAGAGTTGTTGCGGTCGGAACTGAAGAAAATCGAGCGCGAATTACGCCGGGTCGAACGCACACAAGTTGCTCGACGTCCGAAGGGAATCTGAATAATTATCGCCACCCTTATGACCGATCCCCGCTACACAAAACTGGCAAAGCTGCTGATTGAATACTCGACCGGACTGAAAAAAGGCGACCGCGTGCTGTTCGATTTGAGCGATGTGCCCGACGAAGCCTCGGTCGAACTGATCCGCGCGGCGCGCGCGGTCGGCGCCACACCGCTGGTTGAAGTCCGTCACACGCGCGTGAACCGCGAGATCCTGCGCGGCACGAACCGGAAACACGCCGAACTCGTTCGCGACGTTGACATGTTTCGCATGAAGAAGGTCCAGGCGCACATCGCCATCCGCGGCAGCCACAACGCCAGCGAGGCTTCCGACGTGCCGCATCATTTGATGGCGCTCTACTCGAAGGTGCTCCATCCGGTGCTGAATCACCGCGTGAACAAGACGCGCTGGGTGGTGCTGCGCTGGCCGACGCCAAGCATGGCGCAGGCGGCCAACATGAGCACCGAAGCGTTCGAGGATTTTTATTTCGATGTGTGCACCATGGACTACCGCAGGATGTCGCGCGCCATGGTGCCGCTGGCAAAACGGATGAAAATGGCCGACCGCGTTCATCTGAAAGGTCCCGGTACCGACCTCACGTTCAGTATCAAAGGCATCGGCGCCGTGCCGTGCGTCGGTCTGCGGAATATTCCCGACGGTGAGGTGTTTTCCTGTCCGGTAAAAACATCCGTGAACGGCGCGATTCAATTCAACACGCCGACGATTTACTCGGGCACACGGTTCGAGAACGTGCGGCTTGACTTCAAGGAAGGCCGAATCGTCAAGGCGACCTCGAACAACACGAAGCGACTGAACGAAATCCTGGATACCGACGCCGGCGCGCGTTACGTCGGTGAATTTTCACTCGGGTTCAATCCCTACATTCAAAACCCGATGTGCGACATTTTGTTCGACGAGAAGATTGCCGGCTCGCTGCACTTTACGCCCGGCCAGGCTTACGAGGATTGCGATAACGGCAACCGTTCCGCGGTGCATTGGGACATGGTCCTGATTCAGCGCAAGGAATGGGGGGGGGGAGAAGTGTGGTTCGACGGCGAGTTGGTCCGCAAAGACGGTTTATTTGCACCGAAGGACTTGAAGCCGCTGAATCCCGACAGGCTGAAGTAGTCGCGGACTGCGGAGTGTCCACGGTGGGGTGATTACCGCCCATCTACGGTATATACCCCAGGCGGGTTCACCAAGGCTGGTACAAAAAGCGCTTAATTTCTGCGCGAAAACATCGCAAAGAAAGGCGTTATGAAAAAAACCGATCCTACTGAATTCAAATCATATTCCTGCTTGATATTGATGCTCGCGGTGCTCGCATTGCCAAGCTCAGCGCGGACGTCCCCAATATCTGTTGCCATTACCGGCACGGTGAGGTTTGTAGACGACCCGAATAACATCCTCGGTGGATCCGTGGTGTCCGGGGACACAATTACGGGCGCTTACACCTATGACTCGGCCACGCCCGATTCAAACTCAATCCCGGAAGTGGGGGACTATTGGCACACGACACCGCCGTACGGCATTTCTCTGACGGTGAACGGACTTACGTTCAGTACTGACCCGAACAACGTCAGCTTTTTGGTCGAGATTGTGAATGACTATGCGCCCGGCATACCGCCGACTGATAATTACGTTCTGCACAGCTATAACAATAACTTCGCAGTTTCCGCACCTGCCGGGATGTTTGGCGGGGCAGCAATGAATCTGATTTCCTGGCAGCTTGATGACCCGACGGCGGCCGCGCTTTCAAGTCCAGACCTGCCCGCCACACCGCCTATACTCGCCGACTGGCAGTCCATTTTCGGCCTCGATATCTCGAGCATGGGTGACTTGGGCGAGATGTTCCTGATTCGTTCCGACGTTATCTCCGCCGTCCTCATCGAACCCGACGGCGATGGCGATGGCGTGCCCGACAGTGAAGATCAGTGCCCTGGCACGCCAGCCGGAGCCATCGTTGACGCCCACGGCTGCAGCATTGAGCAGTTGGCTCCCTGCGCGGGCCCAGGTTCCGGCGGAGTTTGGGAGAATCACGGCGAGTTTGTGTCGGCAGTCAACGTCGCAGTAGAAGCCTTCCAAGCAGCGGGTCTCATTTCTGATGAACAAAAGGATTCCATCCTCGAAAAGGCAGCCAAGTCCGACTGCGGAAAATGAAAGTGCCACGCACTACTGCCAGCCAAATGGGAACGCGCACGCTATTCAACTGTCATACCGTATGCGCAAAGTGACGCGAAATCTGTTTTTGGCGCCCGTGCGGCTGGATTCGGCTCTTACTGCGGTTCCTTGAGGATGGCGAGGAACTGCTTCATGGCCGGCGAAAGCACCTTGTTCTTCTTGTAGATCGCCGCGAGCTGGCGGAAAAACTGCGCATCCTCGAACTGCGCCGCCGCCAGCGTCTGCTTTGCGACCTCCTGCGCGATGGTCCCCTGCGGGACGATGGAAATGCCTGCGTCGATTTCCACAGCGCGTTTCACGGTTTCGATATTATCAAACTCCATCACCGGATGCACGGTCACGTTGTTGTCCTTGAGAATCCGGTCGATCGCCTTGCGCGTGGGAATGTCCGGCTCAAAGGCGATGAATTTCTGGCCCGCGATGGCGGCCAGTTTGACGGTTTTCAATTTTGCCAGCGCGTGCTGCGGGTGGCAGATGAGCACCATGTTGTCACGCCGCAATGGAACGATCTCCAGTTTGATGTCCTT
>Ga0134126_10006701_pt1 | contig 14464 bp, 7 predicted proteins | sample KB31752_FD_96881 | JGI IMG/M metagenome (GOLD analysis project Ga0134126, IMG submission 96881) | Terrestrial soil microbial communities with excess Nitrogen fertilizer from Kellogg Biological Station, Michigan, USA - KB3-175-2 | ecosystem: Environmental > Terrestrial > Soil > Unclassified ... | reverse complement strand
TGGCACCTCGATGTCGGCTCATCACATCCTGGGGCTGGAGAAGGTCCCAAGGGTCCGGCTGTTCGCCGGTTAAAGTGGTACGCGAGCTGGGTTCAGAACGTCGTGAGACAGTTCGGTCCTTATCCACTGTGGGCGCAGGAGAATTGAGGGATTCAGTCCCTAGTACGAGAGGACCGGGATTGACAAACCTCTGGTGAGCCAGTTGTTCCGTCAGGAGCATCGCTGGGTAGCTAAGTTTGGAAAGGATAAGCGCTGAAAGCATCTAAGCGCCAAGCCCTCCCCAAGATGAGTTCTCCCTTAAGAGTCGTGGAAGACTACCACGTTGATAGGTTGCAGGTGTAAGCATAGCAATATGTTCAGCTCAGCAATACTAATAACTCGTTTGGCTTTCCTAGCTAGGAGCCAGGCTCTGTGTGCGGTTGTCGCGGTAGAATTAGACCGTAAATAAACCGTTAGATCATCTGGTGATTAACGCGCGGTGGAACCACCCGTTTCCATCCCGAACACGGAAGTGAAACGCTGCAGCTCCGATGGTAGTGCATCTATAGGGTGTGCGAGAGTAGGACATTGCCAGATGCCGGATTCTTTTGTCTCGTGCTCTCTAAACTGCCAAAAGCCCTCCTTTTGGCTCTTTCTGGCTCTTAGGCGATAGTTACCTCCTCACAAAGGTAAACATCTTGGATAGCCCTCAGCAGATCTATTCCTTCTCTCATGGAGCGTTGAAACGCCTTTCTACCGGAGATAAGGCCTTGCCCACCAGCTCTTTTATTGACAACCGCAGTGTAGATAGCCTCCGAGAAGTCGTCTTTACCCGAAGCACCTCCACTATTGATTAGCCCTATTCGCCCCATAAAGCAGTTGGCTACCTGGTATCTGCAAAGGTCTATGGGATGTTTGCTCGTTAGCTCTAGGTACACCCGTTTGTCAGACTTTCCATAGCTACGGTCAGCACCTTCTAGAGCAAGGAATCCCCCGTTGTTTTCCGGAAGTTTCTGTTTAATGATATCGGCCTGAATGGTGGAGCCCAGGTAGTTAGCTTGGCCAGTGAGGTCAGCAGAAAGATGATAATCTCCATCTTCCCTCGCGAAGGAAGAATTACGTAGATAGCACCATAAAACAGTCACCATGCCAAGCTCGTGTGCTAAAGCAAATAGTTCAGAAATTTCAACAATTTCTCGTGAGGCGTCTTCCGAGCCGAAGTAGATCGTTGCTCCCACAGCAACAGCCCCCATCTCATAAGCTTGCTTTACAGTGCCAAAAAGAATCTCCCTGTGCCTATTAGGAAAGGTCAGCAGCTCATTGTGGTTGATTTTCACCAAGAAAGGAATTTTGTGTGCATACCTTCTAGCGACGGCTCCCAGAACCCCAAAAGTGGATGCTACAGCATTGCAGCCACCTTCAATTGCAAGCTCAACGATATTCTCAGGATCAAAATATTTGGGATTGGCAGCAAAGCTAGCCCCAGCTGAGTGCTCAACACCCTGATCTACAGGCAGAATGGAGAGGTAGCCCGTCCCGCTGAGCCGACCGTGATGATAAATCCTATTCAGATTGCCCAACACGCGGTTGTTCCGATCTGAAGGAAAGAAAATCCTCTCTATGAAATCCGCACCTGGCAAGTGGAGCACTTCCTTAACAAAAGTCCGACTAGCGTGAGTTAAGAGATACTCAGCCTTCTCCCCAAGAACATGAACAATTTGATCTATCACAACACAACATCACTTACACTTCGTATATATACACCACAGTGTGGAAGTACCACTCCGATGGCCCACACACAACACCCCAAACAAGCTGTGTCTTAACCAGGTTTATTTAAGTAGAAGCAACCTCGGGCAAGCACTACACGAAAGTCGGTATCGAGTACAACAACAAAAAGGCATCTAAGAATTGGCAACACGAGAGCAGAGTCCATAAACTAACAAAATCCCCCCCTACCCAAAAATAACCGAACCGGAATCCCACACAATTCTATCATAAAAATAGAATCTAATGGGCAATTGACCCTGTCTCACGATGAAGAAAATGAGCCTTGCGTGGCTAGGGAGGGAATCGAACCCCCGACACAAGGATTTTCAGTCCTCTGCTCTACCGACTGAGCTACCTAGCCAAAAGACGGAGAGCTAGCTATCCTTAGCAGTAGAGGAGAGTATGACAACCAAAATATGGGCGCAGAAGCCTAACTATAGCGCTATGGGACTCGCAACAAGGAGAAGAAATTGGGCTAAACTGCAGTAACACTTGGCTATTAACGCTTTATTAACGCTTAAAACTAAGCACGTGTAATACAATGGTACGTGTGCTAAATCTCCTACTCCCATCCCTCCAAGAGGAATAATGACAACTCCAGAAAGGAATGAACAGACATTGCCCCCTTTTTTCCATGTGGGAAAGAAATGCGGCTCTATACGCTAAGTTTGGTAGCGCAGTCTAGATTTTCGAAGTACCGTGGAGAGCTGTGATCAATAGATAAGTAGATAAGTGGCTTTGTATGACCAGCATAGAAATACGATCCTCCTTCCTTGAGTTTTTTGCTTCCAAGGGACACTCCGTCATCCGCTCTTCCAGCCTTTTGCCAGATTCTCCAAATTTACTATTTACTAACGCGGGCATGAATCAGTTTGTGCCGATTTTTCTAGGGGAATACCCTACAGATGTAAGCAGTTGGCCAGCAGTTGTGCGTCAAGGGATATCAACGCGCGCCGCCAGTACCCAAAAATGCCTCCGTGCTGGAGGAAAACACAACGATCTCGAAGATGTCGGACTAGATACCTACCACCACACTTTTTTCGAGATGTTAGGGAATTGGAGTTTTGGCGACTACTTCAGAAGAGAAGCCATCGAATGGGCCTGGGAGCTCATGGTATGCCGGTGGAAATGTCCGCCTGAGCGGCTTTACGCCAGTTTCTATCAGCCGGCTCTCGGCGATCCAGGTGAGACAGACAAAGAGGCTTGCGAATGCTGGGGTAATCTCTTTCGAGATGCTGGCCTTGATCCTAGAACCCACGTCCGCAGTGGTGGGAAAAAGGACAACTTTTGGATGATGGGAGACAATGGTCCATGTGGGCCGTGCAGTGAGTTACACATAGATTTGACTCCTTCTGGGAATTCTCTTGGAAGGCTGATTAATGCTGGAAGCGCGTACTGCATAGAGATCTGGAATCTTGTTTTCATCCAGTTTAATCTGGCTCAGGATGGTACTATTTCTATCCTACCGAAGCAGCACGTCGATACTGGCATGGGACTTGAGCGCATAGCCTCCGTCCTTCAAGGTACGCAAGGGTTTACAGATTTCTCCCGCCTGGTCTCTAATTACGACACTGATCTCTTCTACCCATTACTGCAGCAGATTGAGAGGTTAAGCAGGAAAAAGTATATGGCTACCCTCCCGCCGCCCCTAGGCAATCGGAGCCATCAAGAAGTAGTAGACACCGCCTTTCGGGTTGTTGCTGACCATATTCGAACTCTCGCCTTTGCCATCGCTGACGGAATTATTCCAGGTAATACCGGCCGCGGATACGTACTGCGACGACTCCTGCGCCGGGCCGTTCGACATGGAAAAACTTTAGGCTTACGCAAGCCGTTTCTATATCGGCTTGTTGCAGTTCTTGCTAGAATAATGGGCAGCGTTTTTCAAGAACTCATCTCCCAACAGGTACAAGTGGAAGAAATCATTCGAGTGGAAGAAGAAGCTTTTTACAGAACCCTTGATAGAGGATTGCAAGTCTTCAAGGAAGTTGTCTCTCGCCTTAGAGCACTAGGCTCCTCTGTAGTGCCAGGAGAAGATGCCTTCCAACTTTCAGATACCTATGGCTTCCCTATAGACCTTACCAAATTGATGGCTAGGGAGATTGGATTTTCTGTAGATCAAACAGGTTTTGAACAGTACGTGGAACAACAGCGCTCCTTAGCGCGTGCTAGTCAGAGAAGGGAACTTACTCAGACAAGCGCAGGTATCACGACGCAATTTCTCGGTTACGAGTCTCTAGAGTCGGCTGGAATTATTCTTGATATTTACACTGGAACAGATGGGACTTGGATTGCTCTAGACAAAACCCCTTTCTACCCTGCGATGGGGGGCCAAGTTGGCGACTCTGGTTACCTAAAAACTCTCCAGGCAGGAAATCAACATTTTCCCATCCTTACGGCGATTCGTTCCGGGAATGGCCTCTATCATCACTTAGCTCCTGAGAAAAAGGATATCCTCACGCTTTCAACGGGAGTACAAGTCCAAGCTGTCGTAGACGCCAAAAGGCGGGTGGCTATCGAACGCCACCATTCTGCTACGCATCTTCTCCATTGGGCATTGCGTGAAGTGCTGTCTCGTAGTGTTGAGCAACGTGGCTCGTATGTAGGACCCGAAAAGTTGACATTCGATTTTGGAAGCAATGCCATGACCCAAACACAGCTTGCTGACGTTGAGAGACTAGTCAATGAACGCGTTCTGGAAAACTCACAAATCTCATGGATGCAACTTCCCTACTATAGGGTGCAGAGGCGTACCGATGTCATACAGACTTTTGGCGAAAAATATGGCAAGAACGTTCGCATTGTCCAGATCGGAGGCACATCAGGTTTGTTGGACGGCTACTCAATGGAGCTCTGTGCCGGAACCCACTGCAGAACTACAGGTGAATTGGGAGTATTCCTAATTACCTCCGAGAGGGCGGTGGCTACCGGTATACGTCGTATTGAAGCAGTTGCGGGCTATGCCGCTTACTTCTCCATTAAGTGCCAAACAGAATCGCTGTGTCGCCTGGCAGAGAAACTGAGTATACCCGTAATGAATTTGGAGCAGAAGGTAGACTCAGTCATCAGACGGTCTAGAATGTTGGAGAAGCAACTGCAGATTTCTCAGCAGCGTCAAGCCGATGCTATTGCCAGCTTTCTGCTAGGGAGAAAGAGTACTATCGGTAGCATTCCTGCCATTGTAGAGAATTTAGGGGAGGTTAATGGAGAAGTCCTGGATGCGGTTTCAGATTCCATCAAGGATCAATTCGACGGAGTCTTGGTTCTTGGTGGGGGTGAGGGTGATTCAGTCGTGCTAATAGTAACTGTTCCTCCCTCCTTGGTTTCCAAACTCTCGGCGAGAAATATTGTGCAAGAGGTTGCCCACATTGTGGGTGGAACAGGTGGTGGAGGGACAGAGAGAGCCAGAGGGGGTGGAAGAAGAGTAAAATATCTGGAGGAGGCGCTACAGCGGGCGATAAGCCTCATTAAAGGTGCATTGTAGATCTCAAGCTCAAACGAGCTTTGGCGAAATTTGGTCTTAAACAACTCTCAAGCTAGTTGTTGCCTCCAAAGCGACTATGACCTTTCCCAACCGTCTTACCTTGGCTCGCTTCTCTCTCACGGCATTTTTTGTGGTGGCTACAGAAAGTTCATTCAGATGGAATATGACACTTGCACTAGTTTTTTTTACCCTAGCAGCCTTAACAGATTACTTCGATGGGCTGCTCGCACGCAGACGAGACCTGTCGACCAACTTTGGAAGACTAATGGATCCTCTAGCAGATAAGGTCCTCAATGCGTCAGCGTTTATTCTCCTAGTCATTTACGCAGACCTCCCTGCATGGTTGGTAATAATCATCGTCGCTCGGGAATTCCTGATTACTGGGTTGCGTCTCCTCGCTGGAAATAAGGGCGTCATTCTTCCAGCAGAACAACTAGGGAAGCATAAAACAATTTGGCAGATGACGACCATTTTTTTCTTCCTGATTCTTACAGCATTTTTAGAGTGGCAGTTGAGGCCGATCTGGTGGGTTCCTATTTGGATCCATGGCGGATGGATGTTCGTCACAGTCACTATGATTCTTACCATCTATTCCGGTCTAGGTTACCTCTGGAGAAATCGGATACTATTCATTTCGAGTTAGAAAGACGTTAGAAAGACGTCGGGCCCAGATAGGTTTTGAGTTCAAGATGGAAGCAATGGCAATTCGGAAGTTAATTCTTTGGATCCGGTCAAACCACATGGGATCAGAGAAAAAATTTCTAGGAAGTAAACTTCTAGAGCAAGAGACTCATTTACGCCACTGTCCAAAAACCACTGAAGACGGTCCAGCAATTCTACTTGCTGGAGGAGAATTTCCTGGGGGATTTTTGAAAGAAAAGTAATCGTTGAGTTAGGAGTAATGGCCCTAATGTGGAGAGTACGTAGCCCTTCTACAAGGAAACTTTTCACGGCTGAAATTAGGCTATGGCGGAGACGGATGGAAGCAGATTCCATCACGGCTTTCGAATGTCTTGCGTATTCCTTGATCCATACGCCGTCAGTACTATTCTGATAGCGTTGCCTATAGCGCTCGACTTCTGCCTCAGCTTGTCTAGATGCACCTTCCTTGCATTCAGCTAGTATGGTTTGAAAACCTCTCACAAACTGGAATGTCTGGGCAACTTCCCCGATACTAAGTTGCAGACAGTGATTAAAATGAGCTACAATAGATCTCTCTTGCAGGGTAGTTTGCCGTTTTTCCTTTCGGTGCAATGGTATGCGAATACACCTCGAAAGGATGGCTGGTAAGACAGTGCTTGGGGTGGCAGTAAGCAGTATCAGAAAGGTTTCAGCAGGCGGTTCTTCTAGGGTTTTTAGGAAAGCATTGGCAGCATTGAGGGCAAAACGGTCTGCTTCCTGAATTATCGCAACCTTGGCCATCCCGGTCGCGGACCGCTTCCGGAGAGTTCCTTCTAAAAGGCGTACCTGTCCAATCACAATACGTCGAGATTTAGAAACAGGCTGAACTCTATGAAAGTCCGGATGTGGCGGGAAAGAGTTGAGCATCTCCTCTGGACAATGCAGGACAAGTGCGGCTAGCCTCCTGGCTAGCTCCTCCTTTCCAGAACCAGCAACACCATGGATTAAAAAGGCATGAGCAAGGCGGTGTGCTTTATGCGATTCGGCTAAGTACTCCATGGCTTTTTTAACTGAAAGGGCCATACCGTTCTTCTAAAGCCATCACGATCGTTTGAAAAAGTAAATCCTCTGGCTGCTCAGCATCCAGAATCACAAAACGACCTGGGTTTGCTTGAGCAAGCTCCAAGTAGCCTTTACGAACCAAGGCATGGAGTTTCAAGGACTCTTGCTCCATCCTATCCTGAATGAAAGTCTCACGCCGGGACACACGTTGCAGTGCAAGCTCAGAACCTATATCTAGGAGAAAGGTTATATCTGGAATACAACCACTTATCACCTGTTGATTAACGTACTTGACGAAGTTGTGCGGCAGACCACGTGCTGTACCCTGGTACACTGTGGTAGAATCAAAGTAGCGGTCACAAATGACAATAGAGCCCGCGAGAAGAGCAGGAAGAATTTTCTCTCGAACTAGTTGTGCTCTACTAGCAGCAAAGAGTAGCAGCTCTGCTTCCGGAGCAAGTTTGAAGGATCCTACGGTAATTTCTTTGAGAAGATGACGAACAGATTCTCCAAGAGCCGTTCCTCCGGGCTCTCGCAGTACTAAGACAGGCTTATCCTGGTCTAGGAACGCCCGCGCAAGTTTTCTGGCTTGTGTAGTTTTTCCGCACCCCTCTGCACCCTCGAAGGAAATGAAAATGCTCCGTGGCTTTGTGGCAGAATGGGGCAGATGCATACGGACTTATTGAAAAAAATTAGAGCGCGAGGAGGTTGCGCCTCAGTTTGCCATAGGAGATCTAAAACCATAATAGAACTCAGTTAGAAACAAGTGAGCCTATTTTCCCCTTTTTCTAGAGTAAAAGAAAAGCTGTCATGAATGTAGATCGCAGTAACACGGACAACTATAGTGCAGTAATTTTTCTATCGAAAGTAAGAAAATCGAGGCCATTAAGGAGAAGAGGTCCTTGATTCTTGGACTATGATTCTTGGACTAACTAGACAATGAACAGAGAACTGCATTTGTGTACCGATTGGGAAGTTGGGCTTTCCTACGCTTTACACTGGGTAAAGCAGACAGCACAACGGTCACTTTCAGATGAAAGGCAGGCAGCGATAATCCTTCCAAACTTTCTCATAGCAAACCGACTACGAAAAATACTGGCCCTGGATGGGGTTGCATTTATAAATGTCCATTTTTGGACCCCAACAGCCTTTCGAAGAAGAATGTTGGGCAGTCTAACGGAGATATTGCCCATTGCAAGCCGTGAAGAGCTCCATTTGATTGCATCCTCAGTTGCAGGCTTGGACTCTGGCAAACGGCGGCGCTCCACAGAAGTAGATCCTGATTCTCTATCTCTTCTAGGGGTATTAAACCTCCTGAATAGCTTTAAATCCGAGCATGTACGGATACCAGATGAGCTGCGGAGCATAGAAGATCTGGCAAAAAATTTCCGTAATATTCTGAAAGAGCAGGAACTACAAATGGTCAGCGAGGCCGATTGTTTTTTGGCCTCTCGTAAGTGGCAGGAGGAGTTCACATCCTTACTCATTTTCGGTTTCCACGGGGGGCACCGGTCTCTTTTTCCTCTCCTGTCAGTTGCGCACCGGACTACTGAAGATCTGAAAGTAGTCTTAGAAAATCCCGACGAGACCTCCCTCAATCTCGATAGCCCTTGGATAGAATCCTGGGAACAGCTAATGGGGGTTCAGGCTTCCTTACTAGGAGAACAGGAAGGAGAACAAGAGCGGAAGAGGAGATCATTACCTCCTCAACATGTAGAATTCTTGACAGAACCGACTACGTACAATCTTGCCTGGGCAATTGCCATGCGGGCCTCAAGAATGGTAGCGGAAGGCGCAAAAATGGTAGCTGTGGTTTTTTCTACTTACGGTTCTCTCAGCCGAGAGACTGCTTTAGCCATGAACAGACTTCGGTTGCCCTACTTCGACGGTATTGGCCATGCATGCCTCCCTCCAAAGAAAAACCATTGGAGAGAGTGGTGCGCTTTTCAAGAAGCACCTACGGCTCAGTCCCTTTTCAAATTTTTGGCCCTATTACCAGACCAAGCTAGAGCTGCAAACCTATTACGTGAGGCTTCTTGCGAAACCTTAAGCCAGGACATCCTTGTCTGCACAAGATTTGCCAACCTCCGCAGTGACAGAGAAGAAGATCGGAAAAAGCTAAGCAGTTTCTCTTTACTACCAGAGCGTAGCTCACTAGCTGAGTTTTGCAGAGAAAGTGCCAGAGAGTTTGTTCGTCTAGGCTGGGCGGAAGAAGCTAGTCATCTGCAGGCATGTCAGGTTCGCTTCCGACACGCGGATAGACTTTTATTGAAGCGCAATACCTTTTTGCGTTGGCTGCAAAGTGCCCTACAAGAAAAATGCCAGCTTCAAGATCCAATGGGTTCTCATCCCTACGCGACCATTCAACTAGTGCTGCGCGATCAAGCAGCCTTATGTCCATGGACTCACGTTATTTTGGCTGGGATGAATATAGGACAGTGGCCGGATTCCGGAGAGGAAAACGGCTCAATTCCATTCATCTCCAGCCTCTACCAGAACACAGCATCCTCCCCTGATACTGAATTGCACGGAAATAGCCCATCCAGTAGTGGGACAGCTCCCCCCGCTTTCAGCTACTACATTTCACATCTTTGCCAAAAAGAGCAGCAGACTGCCGTACAGCGACAGCGACGTGATTTTCAGAACCTTTGCAAGGCCGCCGTCGTAATAGCAACTACCCAAATGAGGAATAATGGTGATGTTACTGATTACCCATCCACTTGGTTTTCAGAACTTTACGAACGATATGGAAAGACCAACAAATGCTTTTGCACTCCTTCTTCTTCCAGTCAGCCACATGTACCTTTTATCGCCGCCGCCTCCTTAAATAAGTATAAGTCGGTTTGGAAGGCCAGGACCGCCAGACTAGATCCCACTCTCTCCTTTGGATGCTGGGAGTTTGTAACTCCGCCCCCAAGTTTTCCTCTGGAGATCAATGTAACAGACGCAGGGAGAATATGGAAGGAACCCGCTATCGTTTGGATGAAGATCTTCCTCGGAATAGATCCAGCAGAAATGATAGAGGGCCCTGCAATCAGAATAACGGGTATATGGGTGCACCGTTGGCTACGCAATCTCTGTGTTTCTGCTACGAATTGGGCACGTCTCCCGGATAAGTCTTCCAGAAGACAAATTATCCTTTCTGCATCGGAAGATACTCGCATCGCTGTAGAAAAATCCTACCATGCCGTCCGAAGACAACTCCCCCGCTACTGGGTTCTGATTTGGAAACAAGCGAAGAGTTTTGCGGTGGAATGTTCTGATCATCTGGAGGCATTTCGTCCAAAATTCCCCTACATTTCTACCGAGCGTTCATTTCAAAATGTCAATGTAGGTGCGTTTATAGTCCGTGGCAGGTGGGACTTATTGCTCTCTACGATGCCGATAGAAAATAATTTAGCATCTCGCCCTTTTGCTAACGCATCTATGATAGTGGTTGACTACAAAGTCGTAAAACGTCTGCCAAATATCGCTTCTCCTTCCCTCAGTGGGAGAGACGTTGGAATAAAGACGCAACTTGCTCTGTATACACAAGCAGCTTTGGCAAATGGAGCGCTCCGAGTCGATACTGCTTGTATAGCCCCGTACTTTAATGCCGCCTGGAGCCGGATCATCTTGTCTTCTAAGGAGTTAGAAAAAGTCCAACCCCTTCTCCTATCTATAGGTCGAATTCTTAGGGAGGGAGTTTTTGGAATGCGAGGGCAACTCCATCCTGAATTCACTTTTTACAATCCGATGCCTTTAGCAACGCTCCCTATTGCACAGGATGTTCTAGAATCTAAGTGGGAACTTACCCAAAAGCGTTTACTAGCGAAGGGATAGAGACAATCGATACGGCCTCCAGAGAGGCTTTTGTTCTAGATGTCAAGACGAACTTTTCCCTTGTCGCTCCAGCTGGTGTAGGAAAGACACAATCTGTTGTTCGGCGCATATTGGAAATTATACGGCTTACCCCAGAAAAGTTACCCAATCTGGTTGTAGTGACCTATACTCGCTGCGCAGCTGAGGAGATGAGAAACCGAGTTTACGGTGCAGTCCAAGACAGACACGCCTCACAAAAGCTTTTCAGGGCCATCGGACAGATATTTTTTGGGACCATCCATGCCTTTTGCGCTCGATTGCTACGAACCTATGGCTCTTTTCTTGGCTTAACTTCTCCACTCGAGCTTATCTCTAATCCTAATCAACTCTGGAGAGAGTTTTTGTTTTCTCTTACAGGAGAACGAGCTGTGGAAATGGGCATCGAGATATTAGGAAAGGCAGGAAGACACCTGCGCATTCAAGACTTACTGAGCGTGCCACCAATTGACGCTCCGCAGCAAGAAATGAGACAATCTCCTTTCCCGTCGTTAGATTTCTCCTACCTCCTCTCAGAGGATCGTATTGCTGAGTCCAGGGATATTTCCAGACAAAAGGTGCTGGAAGGTCAAAATATAGCCAAACAGTGGTTGGAGAAATTCCAGAGTGATTTGCCCTTTCTGCCCCTTCCTTCCTTTTCTCACGGCGGAAAGCAATTTTTGGCTGTTTGGGAAGCTACATTTTCCCCCCTCCGTGAATGGACCCATATGAGGGGGAAACAAGCCCTAGGTTTTATTGCTGGTCAGTATGAACGTTATCGCCTGCAGCATGGCAAAATTCTTTACTCAGACCAAATTTCAGCCGCTGCTAGACTGCTCAAGCATCCTCAGGTCAATTCCATTTTGAGAAGCAAAAACCTATGCGTAATTTTGGACGAGGCCCAGGACACGGACCCTACGCAGTTTGAAATACTGTTTGCAGTTTCCAACGGTCGCCTCACGATGGTGGGCGACCCACAACAGTCTATCTATGGGAACCGTGCTAGTTTACAAGTGTACCAGAGATTCCGTAAACTGCTCTGCGAGTCACCTCAAGGGCGAGAGCTCCATTACCATGTCACCCTCCGGTGCAGTACTGCTATCGTGGACTTTATCAACCAGGTAGGTCCTGATATCCTGCACGGGAAGGCAGGACAGGCGACGTTCATTCCTCTCCATCCAGCGGGTAGTAGAGAGGGAGGCCAGGTATTGCGTATACCGATCGATCTTCAAGGAAGAAGAACTAGTCTGGAGGACACAAAACGGCTTGTTGCTAGAAAAGTGGCAGACTGGCTAAAAAAAACTGACCTTCGTATGTTACGTGCGAGGAATTGGCATAATGTGGCTATCCTTTGTCCAAGGAGGCGTTGGCTAGAAACTTTAGCTATCGCTCTTTCGGAAAGGGAAATTCCGGTTCAAGTATACTCAGAATTCCCCTTACTCAATAGTACGCCCACGTATGCATGGTGGAGTGCCCTCTTCTGGGTGCTGGCTCATCCCACTGATTCCATGGAGATTGCGGGTGTACTGCGTGAGATGTTCGCCGTAGAGGATGCTAAGTTGGCGACCCTCTGTAAGGGGGATCCCTCACGCCTGCACGCTACTGCTTCTGCAGAGTTTCCTCCGCTGCGTCTATTAGGTAATCTAGCAGAGCTCGCAAACACACTCCCTCTACGCTCTATAGTAGAGGTTGCTGTCAGAAAAACGCGTTTGCTTGACCGCCTACTCTCCCTTCCGGGTGAAGATTCCCCTGTACGACAGAGGCAGCATATCGAGCTACTAGCGCATGCCTCAGATGCTGAAGCTCGTGGAATTACACTAGGAGAATTTGCTCGGGAACTTCGTGCTAGCCTAGCGTCCAGAACAGAGATAGCACCAGTTCGTTCTGATACAGTACAGCTGATGACCTGTCACATGGCTAAGGGGTTAGAGTGGGATAGTGTATTGGTGCCTTATCTTTATCGAAAAATTCCATTTCGAGCAGCTCCTGTTTTTTTATCTTCTCTAGAAGATAAATCTATTTGCCAAAATCGGACGCATGAGATGCAGAGGCTTCTCTATGTAACTCTCACCCGCGCTCGAAATACTCTAGTCATTTTCGATGACTGCAGTTGCCTTTCTCCTCTCTCTGGCACAACAACACTTAGCCTGGCCCAAGTCTTTGGAAAAAGCGGTTTACAAGTCCTTAAAGCTCTCCCGCAGACGCCCTCATCTACCTCCTTCCCTTGCCTAACCACATCCACTTATCCACTCGGTATGGAAAAATTAGCTGTAAAAGAGCAAGCTTCTGGTACCAGACCCTCCTGGATGAAAACTGCCCGCCGTCTGGCAAACTGTTTTCCTAAACAGTCGACCGCAATGTACAGCACTGTTGGCAACCTTCAAGAGGAGACCTTAGATTTTACTTATCCCATTTTCAAAAATTCTAGCGTTTGCTATGATGTTTGGTGGCACGAGGTTGCTAGACTCCTCCCATTACAAGACTCCGACTGGATCTCCAAACTAAAGGAAATACTTCCCAAGTGTCCAGATCCAGAGCGGGGATGTAGCGAGTGGAGAACATTTGCACGGAGCGGTCTGGCAGGGCGCCTCATTGGCTGTAGCTACACCTTACATAGGGAAGTAGCATTCTTCATCCCTAGGAGGCAGACAGTTGTCGAAGGAATCGTGGATTTAGCTGCTTTACACCGCACGCAGAACAGGTGTCTGTTAGTCGATTGGAAAACTGATCAAAACCCTTGGGACCGCCGCACTTTAGAATGGCACCGCAGACAGATGGAGACCTATGCACGCCATACTTATACTAGTACTGGCAGAGAGGTCGAGGCTGGTTTTTATATGGCCTCTTTAGGTCGGTGGATACCAATTTCCTAACGATGGGAGCGGTTTCTCGTCCGCGACTTGTTTTAGATTAGACGCTTAAAGCAAGCCATCGTGGTGGCGGATCACAGAAACTGGCGCCCACACACTTCAAGCCTCCGTTGAAGGAGGTATGTTGTCAGAGCGCATGGAAAGGGGGCTACATGAATCCTGCGTGGTATGCCAGCCGGGGTCATTCCTTCGAGAGAGAACACACACGCCTATAGACACAATGTTACAAAGTTGCGGCGCATTAAAAGGCGGTGGTGCAGCGAAAAGAAGATCTCTAGAGAGAGTAGAGGAGGTTAGAAGATGGGGGGAATTTAGAAAAAATTCCCAGAATGGAGGGAGTGCCAATCTCGAAAATTCCAAGGTCTTAGCTGCTGAATTTAAATTCAACTCGCACTACATATACACCGCCTGCTCCAAAGCCAACCGGTAGGGGGTCAATTTGCTTCACACACGCGCTTGCCTCTAAAACGGAGTGGTCTAGGGCTTCGTTCCCGCTACCACCAACGATTTGATAATTAGCGATACTCCCATCCTGAGCAATCCGGACTTCTAGGATGCAAGAAAGCTCGTGCTGTGGGCTAAACAGAGTAACCGGTTGATTCCACCGACTGTAAAAATGGTCATGGATGAGTCGGTTATACTTAGCGCAGTCGCGTTTGGATGGAACGTATGGGCGGCTGCTGCCAACAGGCACCAGACCGCTTCCTTTACTAGGGGAGGAAGTTGGTTTAGGGGAAGTTGGTTTAGGGGAAGTTGGTTTAGGGGAAGTTGGTTTAGGGGAAGTTGGTTTAGGGGAAGTTGGTTTAGGGGAAGTTGGTTTAGGGGAAGTTGGTTTAGGGGA
>Ga0134126_10006700_pt1 | contig 14464 bp, 9 predicted proteins | sample KB31752_FD_96881 | JGI IMG/M metagenome (GOLD analysis project Ga0134126, IMG submission 96881) | Terrestrial soil microbial communities with excess Nitrogen fertilizer from Kellogg Biological Station, Michigan, USA - KB3-175-2 | ecosystem: Environmental > Terrestrial > Soil > Unclassified ... | reverse complement strand
CGACTTTCATCTTCCCGAACGGTTTGCTGACGGCTGTGTTCGTTGGTTGAGTGTTTTGAAGGAAACTGATGAGGAGTTGCCGGATGCGCCTCTTCCGTTTGTCGCATTTTCCGATGGACTAGCGGCAGCAATCGACGGTTTCGGCAAGCTTGAATCCGAGCGCTTGAGAGGCGAGATGTATGATCATCTCGTCCCAATGTCGCTTCCGATGTCGCGATACGACGAGTGGCGACAGCGCTTCCCTATTTCTTCCGGCATTACCAATTCTCTGCGTTGTGCGGTCGTTCTGGTGGGACACGGGTCGCTGGAAACAACCCTCGAGAGCCTCGAAAGTCAGATCGAGGCTCATTGGGTAACGTGCGCGGCTAATAAAGAAAGTGACCCAACGACATTCGATGCGGAGATGGTAGAGGCGTTTTTAACAGAACATGCCGCGGACTGTGACTTCGTGGTATTCGCGCTGGCCGGTACGATGTTCGAACCGAATGCGTTGCAGCGAATTGCCGGTGCGTTTTCAGATTTTAACGATGCTGTCGCCGTGTACGGAGATATCGATCTCGTTGCAGCAGACGCCGGCGTTTGGCCGCTGGCGCTTCCCGCGTTCGACTATGAAAGAATGCTGGAGCAGGGTTATTGCGCTCATCTCTTTGCGCTTTCGCGTGACGTCGCAGAGAGCCTTATCGCCTTACGGCATTCGACTCTGTACCGTCTCTTCAATGCCCTGTTTGACGACGGTCTCCATAATTCCCTAAACGTTATTCACGTCCCGGGGGCGATCGCCGCACTTCCGCCATTCGATCGACACGCCGCTTCATCAGCGCTGCGCGAAGCAACCGCGCAGCACTTGAGGCAGCGCCGGATTAGCGCCGACACCACGGTGTCGCCGACCACAAGTATCCTCCCCGCGGTTCGCGTTCAACGCGAAACTCCGATCGGCCGAACAACGATTATTATTCCAACGCGCGACCAATTGGGCCTGTTACGCAATTGCATTGAATCGATCATGCCCGCCGTCGAAAAATGCGACGCAGACATCATCATTGTCGACAATGACAGCAGTGACAAGGCGACACTTGATTTCTTGACTGCCGTAGATGCGAATAGGACGCGTGTACTTCGTATCGAGGGCCCGTTCAACTTTGCACGCCTGAACAATATCGCGGCCCGCCAGACCCAATCCGATTATATTTGTCTCCTGAACAACGACATAAAAGCGCTGGATACGGATTGGCTGGAGGAACTCCTGACACGGATCGCGGAGCCGGATGTAAGCGCCGTGGGTGCGTTGCTGCTATGGCCGAGCGGTGTTGTACAGCACGGTGGCGTCGTACTAGGCTCGAATTTTGCAGCCACCCACGCTTTCAACGACCGTATAGCCAACGATCCCGGATATGCGGACTTGTTGCGGGTGGCGCACGAATGCACTGCCGTCACAGCCGCTTGCATGCTGACGCGGCGAAGTGATTATATCGGCATTGGCGGCATGGATGAGGTTCGATTTTCAGTTTCATTCAACGATGTTGATTACTGTCTAAGGTTAAGGGAATCGAGCAAACGCATTGTTTTCACACCCCATGCAAGACTTGAGCACGTGGAATCGGCCAGCCGCGGTAGTGACAATCGACCTGATCGCAAAGCTCGCTTCGATCGAGAGCTGCTAGTCCTCAGATCACGATGGGCTGACGCAATTCTGGACGACCTCTATTACAGCCCCGTGCTGTCGTTGGATCCCGTTCCGTTTTCCGCGCTGGCTTGGCCACCGCGAGCGATGAAACCGCGTTCTCCACGAACGCACCAAGCCGTCGATATTCCCCCGGGATTCTGAAATTTGCTCTGCTCCGTTTACCCAAGAACTGATAAGATACGCCGTGAATCGGACGGGGTTTCGTCGACTGCATGGTGCATCCAATACAGCTCGCCGCCTTCAAAACGCCGGATTGACAAAAACCGATGAAGCGAATTTTAAACGCTGGTTCTGGCCACCAGTCCGCACGCGGTATCGCCCCCCCGTTCAATTCCGCTGAATGGGAGGAAGTTCGTCTTGATGTCGACCCATCCGTCAGCCCAGCAATAATCGGCTCGATCACTGATATGAAAGCCATCGTTCCATCGAAAAGCTTTGACGCGGTTTGGTCATCGCACACGCTTGAGCATCTGTTCACCCATGAAGTTCCAACAGCACTCGATGAATTCAGGCGCGTTCTGAAGCCCGACGGATTTGCGTTAATCATGTGCCCAGACTTGGAAGCCGTCGCAAATCAGATGGTTCAACATGGAGCCGATCACGTCGCATACGTATCACCGGCAGGACCAATCACAGCAATCGATATGCTATATGGACATACCGCATCAATTGCTCAGGGCCGACATTACATGTCGCACAACACCGGCTTCACAGCGGACCGCCTGGGCAATTTGCTGTTGGGGGCTGGTTTTCCAACGGTCAACATCCGTCGCGGCGACCGCTTCGAAATCTGCGCTTTGGCTTTCGCAGAGCAAGCGGACCAGAATCGCATTCAGGCCGAATTATCCCGTTGGGGATATGATCTTTTGGAGAACTCGCTATAGATTTATCAAGCTCCCTAGCTTTGGTTTGCCTCACTGCATCAATCGCGAACGCCCCTTGGAGATTCGTCGTTCTGTTCAGACTTGGTGAATGGCACATTCCGACAAGTCGAGTTCGTCGCCCGCCGAAGAAGGGCATTCCCCAGCTGACCATTGGTGCCGATCAATAAAATTCTATTCATATCTGACCATAGATCGGCAGGTTCTTCACATCCGCTAAATTGGGCGCGGCGGCATCGCGCGCCGACAAGGAAGGCTTTTCCACGCCCCATTGAATTCCAATGGCTGGATCGTCCCAACGCACAACGATCTCGTCCTCGGGGCTATAGAGGTTGTCGCATTTGTAGAAAAAGTCCGCGGTTTCCGACAGAACCGCGAATCCGTGGGCGAAGCCGCGCGGAACCCAGAGCTGCCGACGGTTGTCTTCGCTCAATTCCACAGCAACGTGCTGCCCGAAATTCGGGCTGCCTTGGCGAACATCGACCGCGACATCCAGTACTTTGCCGCGCATCACACTTACAAGCTTTCCCTGGGTCGATGGGTTCTGCAAATGAAGACCACGCAAGACGCCATAACTTGATCTGGAAAGATTATCCTGAACGAAAGGGTGAGTGATGCCGTTTTCAGCATATTTATCGAAATGATAAATTTCTAAGAAAAAACCGCGCTGATCCCCGAACAGCTTCGGTTCAACGATCAAGACTCCCGGTAGCACTGTTGCAACAATTTTCATCCGCGAGTCACTTTCGATGAGTATCCGAACTTAACATTCGGTTATATCGATCGGTGAGACACTTGTGCAGTGCGAGCCATCGGATATCAGTCAAATGGTAAACAAAGGGGGCTTTATGAAGGGTATCATCTTGGCCGGAGGTACCGGATCACGCCTCTACCCGGTGACTACAGTTGTCTCCAAGCAGTTGCTTCCCGTCTTCGATAAGCCAATGATCTACTATCCGCTGTCGACGCTGATGTTCGCCGGGATACGGGACATCGCGATCGTTACGACACTGCAAGACCAACATCTGTTCCAACGTTTGCTGGGTGACGGAACCGACCTCGGCCTTCGCTTTACCTATCTCGCCCAGGAAGTTCCACGTGGCCTTGCCGATGCATTCGTGCTCGGCGCCGACTTTGTCGGTGCTGACCGCGTTGCGCTGGTGCTCGGCGATAATATTTTCCACGGCCACGGATTTCCCGACCAGCTTGCGCGCGCAGCAGCGCGTACTAAAGGCGCTACCGTCTTCGGCTATAAGGTCACCTCACCGGAGCAATATGGCGTCATCGAACTCGACCTCTCGGGACGGGCTCTTTCGATCGAGGAAAAGCCGACCAACCCGAAATCCGAACTCGCCGTCACGGGCCTCTACTTCTATGACAACGACGTCCTCCGTATCGCAGCCGATCTTAAACCATCGCCGCGCGGAGAGATCGAAATAACCGATGTGAACAAGGCCTACATGGATCAAGGCGACCTGTTCGTCGAGGTCCTTGGCCGAGGGTTTGCGTGGCTGGATACTGGAACACACGCCTCACTGGTTGAAGCCAGTCACTTTGTACAGATTCTTGAGGAACGACAAGGCATGCGTGTTGCTTGTCCGGAAGAAATCGCGCTCCGTTTGGGCTATATCACGCTCGACAACTTCGAATCCCTGGCGCAGCGTTGTGCTAAAAGCAGCTACGGCGAGTATCTGTTCAGTATTCATCGTTCCTTTGCCAAATCACGACGCGCGGAGCTTTGACGATGCGTTTTGGCGACAAGACTATCTTCGTCACTGGCGGCGCTGGCTTCATTGGGTCAGCCGTGGTTCGTCACCTCCTGAAGGACACGCACGCACGCGTCGTCAATATCGACAAACTCACTTACGCTGCGAACCTAGACTCGTTGCCTGGGGCGGTCGGCAATCCACACTATGCTTTCGAGCAGGCCTGCATTTGCGAGGCGCCAGCGCTGCGCAAAATATTCGAGAAGTATCAACCCGACGCCGTGATGAATCTGGCAGCGGAAAGCCACGTCGACCGTTCGATTGACGGTCCCGGTGAATTCATTAAAACGAACGTCTTCGGGACCTTCACGCTACTGCAGGAAAGCGTCCGCCACCAGCGATCCTTATCGCCGGACAGGCGCGCCAATTTCCGCTTCCTGCACATTTCGACGGATGAAGTGTTCGGATCGCTCGGCGCCGAGGGCTTGTTCACCGAGACAACATCCTATGCGCCAAACTCGCCCTATTCGGCGAGCAAAGCCTCCTCGGATCATCTGGTACGGGCCTGGCGGGAGACGTTTGGGCTGCCGACCATGATCACAAACTGCTCGAACAACTATGGACCCTATCATTTCCCGGAAAAGTTAATTCCGCACATGATCATCAGGGGCCTTGCCGGCGAACCCCTTCCCGTCTACGGCGACGGCCAGAACGTCCGGGACTGGCTTTATGTTGAGGACCACGCCAAGGCGCTGACGCTTGTCCTCGAACATGGCGCGATCGGCCAGACCTATAATGTCGGCGGCCGTAATGAGCGCACCAATTTGCACGTGGTGGAGACGATATGCGACCTGCTCGACGAGATTTCACCCGTTGGTGGCAGCTCGAGACGCGGCCTGATTTCCTTTGTGAAGGATCGGAGGGGACACGACCGGCGCTACGCCATCGATGCCTCGAAACTGGAACGCGAGTTGGGATGGCACGCCGAAGAACATTTCGAGAGTGGCATTGAGAAGACGGTTCGCTGGTACTGCGACCAGAAACCGTGGTGGCACGCAATTCTCGAACGAGGCTATACCGCCAGCCGTATCGGTCTCGGTTAGTCGTCGACTGATAACCCTAGCGGCCTTCCGTCTGAGCATTTTGCACTGTTGAATCAGGCAGACCACGCTGTCAGCGCTGGAGGGAACTGAAAAAGGGCGGATTGACTGCGCCCTTTTTGCCGGTTCAGACGATTATACCTGATTACGCCGCGACCGAAACCGACGCACCGAACAGCGATCTGCCGCGGGCCGCCAGCCGATCATGGATTGCCTTGGGTACCTGCCGATAGGCCTTGGCTCTCGGATATTCCATCTCAGGCACGCGCTTGCCCTCTGGATATAACGCTTCGTATTGATTCCAGTTGTCGAAATTGCCGCGATCGACATGATCGATAAACGTTTCCGCCGGCACGTTCTCCGCGAGAATCAAGGAATGATCGTCCAGTTCGACATGGTAGTATGTAAAGATCGCAGGCGCATCAGTTTCCCGAACGATAGAGGTACCGTTGACCAGGGCGCCTGCCTGGGCAAGCACGCCGTCGATCAGCAGGGCGTGACCTGGCGACAGAAGCAGATCCCGCGAAGGAACATTTTCATCGATTGCATTCGCCTTGATACGAATCGGAAGCTGCAGCTCATCGGCGGACCACCGCGAGAAAGTCTGGCGCCCAATCCAGCGGACCGGCGATGTACCACCCGTCGATGTCGCGACTCTCTGTCCGACAGACAGCTGCTCCACGGGCACTGAGCCGTCGGGAGTTGCAATCAAGGTGCCGGGCATAAAGCAGATTGGTACACTGCCAGCAAGATTGATTGCTAACGGCTGTGTACTGCTTCCATCGTATATATCGTTCGTCACAAAGTAGAAGCTGTGAGTTGCTTCGTCCTTCATAATAAATCCTTGGGCGTCTCCGCCCGAGGCCGTTGCAAAGAACTCGTATTTTCCGGTATCCAATGTGCCATTGGAAACGCTGTGAACCCGAAGGTCGGAATTGGCTTGATTGATGATGCTGGACCCGTCGGTATCAACAATGGAAACAGCGGATGCAACTGGATTAACGAGACTGGTTGCCGGATTAGCATCGACAAGCGTAAAAGATCCATCAGGCTGTAGCGTCAGCTGGTAAACATTGGAAAATATGTGGCTCGGTTTGGCCATAAGATCTCCTGCAAGTGAGTGTTGATTCGCGACTTCAGAAGAAATTCTGACAAGGACTAACGGAACAGGGATAAGGCCTTCTCGTCAACGACCTAGCCGCGTTAGCCATAAAGAGTCGAGTATGCGCTGCCTAAAACTTTACATAATTCGCTCCGGTCAAAATCGGCTGTTATGTCTTAAACTCAGCTAAACATATTTCCGGCAAAACGTTCTCCATGCCGCTAACCGACAAATACAGACATCATCTGGATAACGCGTACCAAAGGCGCAGCTTGAACGATCGGAACGGCTCGCTTCACGAGTTCCAGCGAGCTGCCGAATGCGATCCGTCCAGCGCCGTTGCCATCCAAGAGATGGGGTATGACTATTTGGCGCTGAAACAGCTCGATGAGGCCAAATCTGCGTTCGAAAAGGCTTTGGCGCTGCGGCCGGATCACCTGGGGGCCCTTGTTGGTTTGGGGCATACCTTTAGGCACCTTCAGCAACTCGAGGACGCTGAGCGGGAGTTCCGTCGTGCCCTGACCATAAGTCCGAATCATGCTGGCGCAAACCTGGGCCTCGGCTATGCGCTGAAATCGCGCCGAGACCTACAGGGTGCGTTGGGGGCGTTTCGCGCCACACTTGCTGCCGATCCCCAACAGACCACCGCCAAGAACGAAGTGGTGAATCTGCTCCGCGACCTTGGCAGACTGGACGAGGCAATTGTAGTCCAGCGCGAACTCATCGCCCGCCAGCCGCGCGATGTTCCACAACGTTTGTCGTTGGCGACGTTGTTGCGGAAAAACGGAGAGCTTGAAGAGGCCCTTTCCCAATTCGATTCTGCTCTTGCTGACGAGCCGACAAACCACAACGCCAAGATCGAAATGGGACATTTGCTTCGTGACATGGATCGGCTTGCGGACGCCGAAGAGATGCTCAAGAGTGTTCTCTCCCATTCGCCAAACGATGTGAGCGCGCTAAACGCCCTCGGCTGGGTCTATCGAAAACTGCGACAACCAGGCGATGCGGGGGCGTGCTTTAACAAGATGCTGGAGCTGCAGCCCAATAACATTGGCGCCCTCCATGCGCTCGGTTCGCTCGCACGCGAACAGCAGGAACCCGCGAGGGCGCTGGTATATTTCAGGAGAGCAGCCGAGGTCGCTCCTGAGGATTTCAACGTCAGGATAGAGGTCGGCAATTGCCTTCAACAAGCCAGGCAGTTTGAGGAAGCGGCATTCGAATTCGAGCGGGTCCTGCAATTGCAACCGAATTCAAGAGCCGCCATGATGGGGTTGGGTTACGCGTTGCGCGACGCGGACAAACTGGATCGCGCGTTGCTATCTTTTGACACAGCGAGCGCAATCGACAGCGACTTTGCAAACGCACCCATCGAGGCCGGACATACGTTATTGCGGCAAGGAAAGGCTTCCGAGGCCGAAAAGCGATTTCGTATTGCCCTGACCCGGGACCCCGCAAACGCTTCGGGATTGGTTGGGTTAAGTTATGCACTGCGTCGCTTGGAGCGAACAACCGAGGCTGAGACCGCGCTTCGCTTGGCCTTGCTGGACCATCCGGCCAACGTCGGAGCTGCGATCGCGCTCGGTGATCTCCTTGAATCGATGCATAAGTTCGATGACGCGGCTGAGATACTTGGCGGGATCATCGAACCTCACCCGACGCACGCCGGCGCTCTCACCGCTCTCGCCAATATTCATCGCCGCCGCGGCGACCGCGCCGCCGTGATGCGCTATCTTCGGCGGGCGTTGGAGGTCGACTACAGCGCCAGCCGCTTGGTCGATCTTGCCATCGAATTGAGGGAATTGGGACAACTGGACGAGGCTGGTCGAGCTATATCGGCTGCCTTGGAGATGAATCCGTTTGACCTCAAGACGATGATGGAGCGCGGCAGGCTCTTGCGCCTCAAGAACCTGCGTGAGGAAGCATATCGTGCCTTTCTCGAACTTCACCGCGCTTATCCAGCCAACGCACAGGCGCTCGTCGAGCTAGCGACCGAAGAACGAGCTTTAGGCAGCCTCCATGATGCCGAACAGACGCTGAACCGTGCGCTGGAAACTGAACCGGATCAGCTCAACGCGTTGTTGCAGCTCGGCGAGATCGCAATGTTACGAGACGACGCCGGCGCTGCGCAAAGACTCTTTCAGAGGGCGATGGCCGCTCATTCGGGAAATGTCTGGCCACGGCTTAACCTCGCACGGGTATATTTTGACACCGGCGACGTCGCAGCGGCGTTTAGCTTGCTTCGCCAGACGCGACAGGTATTCCAATCAAGTCCCGAGATCGATGCTGTAGAAATCGATATGCTTAGAGAGGACCGAGACCTCAAGCGCGCTCGTGAAGTGCTTGAGCAAGCTAGTCGCTCTAACGACGTTTCAAGCTTTTGGCTTTGGACACATCGCGTCCAAATAGAAGTCTCGACAGGCAACTACGACGATGCAAACGCAGTGCTCGCGAGGATCCCGGCGAGAAGCGCTCCGGAACTCGCAAGGGTCGAACTGCTGCGCGGGCAACTCGCAGAAGCTCAGATGATACATCAAGAGGCGGCTGCTTGCTATAATCGCGCAATCGGTTTGACGCCAACCGATGGTTGGGCACATATGGACCTTGCCCGGGCATCGCTGCTGAATCTTGATATGAAAACAGCACGAACGGCCCTGACTAATTTCGTCAAGTTATCCCGGTCCTATCTGATGGCAAAAGGCCGCTCTTTAAACATCTCACAGAATCTCGTTGGTCAGTTGCTTGAAGATTTCGAACTCGACCCGGCAGTCGAGCAACTACGAACGGCTAAGACGATGCCTATTGAGACGCGAATCGAACGATTAAAGGCGACCATCCAGGAGAATCCCAATTCCACCGCCGCGGCGTTACAAATTACCATCGAGCTCCGAAGGAACGGATATCTCCGTTCGATAACTCCTCGTGAGGGCACTCCTAACGTCTCCATTCCCAAGACAATCGTTCAATATTGGGATCAGAGACCTGACGAAGATTTGGTCGCTCTCATGGGGAGTTGGCAAACTTCGAACGTCGACTTCAACTGGCGCTGCTTTGACCGAGTGCAAGCATTGGGCTTTTTGGAACGCAGGTTTCCAAAATCGGTAGTTCAAGCCTATCGTCGTGCTCGGGAGCCCGCACAGAAGGCCGATCTCTTTCGTCTGGCTTATCTCACCGCTTGCGGGGGCGTGTACGCTGACGCCGATGACCGCTGCGACACTCCCCTGCATACCTTTATGGGGAGCGACGCGACTCTGGTCGCCCACCAGGATAACCTCGGTTCCATAGGAAATAATTTTTTGGCGGCGACCGCAGAACACCCTGTCATGCACCGAGCTTTGTCGCTCGCGGTGGAAGCGATCAATCGCGGCGATCAAGATTTAGCCTGGTTGTCGACCGGACCCGGACTATTGACGCGCGCTTTCGCGCTAGAGTGGGCTTCAAGATCGGAGACAGGGTGGTTTGCGCGAGCTCAGATCATGAGTTTAGGTGAAATACAACGAGTGATGGGAATACATTGCCTGGCCAGATATAAAAAGACAGACAGGCATTGGAAGCGCTCATCCTTTCGAGTGGCAAACAGGAAGTAATTCAGGCCTCTTCGAGGAACAAGAAATGAGCGTACATCACAATTGTTACGGACGATGACGATACCGAGATAGGTAGTCCAACTTCACGAGTCCGGGTCATGATCAAAAACCTAATCCTAACTATCTCTATCTTGCTAACCGCGGTTTTGAGTGGAGGATCCGTACGGGCCGAAGAGCTCAATTTGAGCGCCGGACAAAACTTTCAAACCGTTTATCGATGGTCGACCCAAAGATGCTCGGAGCTTTACATTCCCGACTCGCCAGCGCGAGCCTTCAGGCGAACGGACGGATCGGTGGTCTTAATCGCAGCCCACTATTTGAATCAATTCATGGAAGGCCCTTCATTTGATCAGCTTAGCCCAAATTGCTCAACTAGCTCTTCGGGTCACGAATCGGATAACCCCGCCGATTTTGATACAAGATATTGGATACAGGCACTCTTACCCACCCCGGCTGGCATCATTGGTTTAGCTAGCCACGAATATTCTGGCATTCGACATCATAATTGCGCCAAGCAAGACTCCGGATCAACCTGTTGGTACAGTTCGATACTGGAACTAGTTGCTTCCGAAAACACCTTCCATTTCGATTTTACAAAGTTGCGGGGCGAGCGTTTCGTGGCCGCTCCCCCTTTAAGATTCGACCCGGCAAGGCCAGGTCGGTACGGCTTTATTTCGACTTCTAATGTTGTTGTTAAGGATGGATGGGCATACGTTTTTATTTGGTCGGAAATTGGCGGAACACCAGGAAATTGCTTGTTTAGAGCACCTTCCAGCGACCCGCTTGGCCACTGGGCGGCATATCAAAGTGGTAGTTTTAGTCAAAGATTTGGGGATCCGTACGCTGGCGACAATTCCGCGGCCCGATGCGATCTCATTGGCAACGGCAAGATAAATGGCCAACTCCGATCCGTTATCCGCATCAATGGATTATGGGTCGGTGTTTTCCAGGTTGGCAAAGGACCTGGATTCGAAGCCGGAGTGTATTATTCCACGTCTCCAAACATGATCGATTGGTCGACTCCAAGATTGCTTCTGAAGGTGCAGCAGTGGTACGGCGCCAAAGGCTGTGACTACTTTTATGGTTACCCCTCCCTTATCGATCACGGTAGCACCTCCAAGATTTTTGATACTGGCGGCAAAGATTTGTTTTTGTATCTTACGCGTCTAAACTGGAAGGATTGTAATAAAGGGTTGGACCGAGATCTGGTCCGAACTCATGTGTCCATCTTGCCGGCTGGCTAGCTGCGATGCACATCGATCAGAATAGCACAAGCGAGCCGTGCGGCCCGGCGCGCGGGTCTCACTGCCAAAAAGCCCTCACTTGAGAGTGCACTCGGATGACCAAGACTTGCTGCGTGATGGTTGTGAAAAATGAGGATGAACTCTTAGAGCCCTGGCTCCTCTACCATTCCTTCATGTTTGGCCATGAAAACATTTTTGTATTCGACAACGGTTCAACTTCGGAAAAAGTTCGCTTCATTTTAGAGCATTACGCGGCCCTTGGTGTAAGCGTCGATTATTCCAAGAATTCGCTCGAACATTACAAATCGCGCAGCCTGTGGCTCGGAGATTTTCTCCGGGAACTGGGCGACCGCGGTTACGATTTCTTATTTCCACTTGACTGCGACGAATTTCTTGCTTTGCGCGACATCGAACGCATCATTCAATGTGACAAAGCATTGATTCTCCAGGAGTTGGATAGCTTGCTGGACAAGCATGCCGTATTCAAGGCTGACTTTTCCTATCCAAATCTGCTGGGTAGCCCCGGGGTCTACCTTGGCTGGGCCCAGAAGAAGCATTTCTTCTCAAAGCATTCTTTCGGATCAACAGATCACGGCTTTCATAACATTGTGGCAAGGGATCACGCACCGTTCGTAGAAACGCGCTTTTGCTATATCCACTACCACTACAAGCCCTTCGACACGATGGTCGCTCATTCTCGCGAAAAGCTGGCAATGGATTACGACGTGTCACAACTCGAAAACGTGCCCTCGAATAATCGGCTTGGCCAGTTTCTTCATATGGAAGCTGACAATTATCGGGAATTCGTCGCGAACTTCAGGGATCACAAGAAGTATACAGCTCCCGGTCTTCAGACTGTCCTTGCCGATGGCGGACTACCTCTGCCATTCGAATTTTGTCAACCCCTCGAGGGTCCACATGCATAGATTATATTCAGACGTAGACCGCGTTATATTCAGATCAGTGGTCAAGACAAGCTACGAAAACTACAGTGGCTCTTCACAGACCGGGTTCACAGAGCGCAATATTTCAAGTGCGCATCGTTCTTTCGAGACGAACCAATTAATTCAAGATCTCACGGATTATTCAGGAACTTCTGCCAGCTCGCGACATAATCGGACTGCTGAGCCTCCAACGTCGCCACTTCATTTATTTTCTTTGCAGCCATCATCACATACGTCGGATTTGATGTTCGTCCGATCTCGAGACGAACGCCTGCCTCGCGCGGGTTTCTCGCGGGTTTCGGTGATGGAGGCCCCCAAGTCTCGACGAGCCGCATGGAAAGAATGGAGAAGCCATTATCGGGAGAAAAAACCGTCCAAAGTAACTCCGGAGAAAATTGATACATACCATGGCCGAGCATATTGTTTGCGGCGTCAATCACGAAAACGGTACCTCCAACTCTCAGCATCTTCGCAATATTGTCAAAAGCCTGCGAAACGTTGAAGATATGCTCGAGAGTTCCACCGTCTATAATTGAATCGAAATGCCCATGTGCCTCGACTGGAACCGGTCTATTTAAATCATGAATGATAGTTGCGTCTTCGAAAGCGGAGTTATCGAGGACCTCGATGGAGTTCGCTCCCAAAAACTCAAAAAGCCTATCGGCAAAAAAATCACCCTGATTGATCTCCGAAAATTTCCTGTTGGGGAAATGACGGAACAAGACATCGCGAGCCAACGGTTGCGCCGCGGCCGGAACATGAAACCCCTGACGGCCAAGCGTGAGGAGGTCACCAAGAGCTATCGATTCGCTCTTGCAGACGTCCAATAGGAAGTCGAGAACATAGACATCTACGCCCATTTGTGCTCGACCCCGTCTATGCGAAGTTTCCTGCCGGAATGACAATAAAGCAATTATCCCGAGGATTTTTTGAGTTTTCTGGACGAACGATACAGGCGTTTATTCCTCGCTTTTGGCAATATGATTTCCACTTCGGGACGGAGACATACACGACATCTTCAATCAAAAAGATGCCGCTCGTCCTGAGGCACGAAAATAAACCTTCAAAGGTAATGGTGTTCGCCTCGTAGGTATGAAGCCCGTCGTCGATAATGACATCCAGACCACCGGTTTCATGTAATCTCTCCGCCAGCTCGGCTATTGTCGCTGCGGCAAGTTGATCCACGTAGCATGTCTCGATTCCATCTTCGCTAAACAGAATCCGCCGATCGACGTCCGCGCCCACGATTTCGGCGTCCGAAAAATATGCGCGCCAAGCCCTCAGCGAAGCGCCCGGTTTTCCGTCTGCGCCCATCGATGAAGGGGTATCGGTAAAATTCGTTCCTATGCCAATTTCCAATAGTCGCGCGCCTTGATTGACATATCGACGAAGAAGGAAATGATAAATATACGCATAATTGTGCCAACCTCGCGCCTTGTCGCTACCGGCAGTATTCAGAAGCCGGCAAAGCCGCGTTTCCAGTTCACTGAATAGCGTGGCCAGCGAAACCAAAAAGCGGAGCCGTGGCAAGAGTTCATCGATGTTACCTATCGCAACACATTGATCATCTAGCTTATCGATGCGCCGAGAGTGCTCGCCTGGGTCGACTAACGAAAGGCTGGTCTCCCGTATAACCGCGTTTCCAAACTTCGGCTCAACCGCGTACCAGGACTTCTGCGAACTCCAACGAAAAATCCTGCTTTGGTAGGGAACGACCACGAATTTTTGATCTACCTCGGCCGCCAACATCATAGCCGCGGTAAAACCCGGCCCCGTCAAGAGCGTAACCTCGCCTGCGGCGCTGAAACGATGGTTTCGACCATATAGCGCAGCAGTGAGAATGTCTGGATGCTGAAGTATCTCAGACCAGATCTTCAAGACTAACGCATTCGGCGGCATAGCTAGAAAGCTAAGTTGAAAAATAAGATTGCTGTCTAGAACCACCGCGCCATTGGATCTGCTCGCCCACTCAGCAATGACGGGCTTGTAGTCAACTCCTAAATCGCTATAAACCCCTCCATAGCGCGATAAAACGATCATTTTGGCGATATCGGCGGCAAAAACAAATTTCCTGTCACCAACGAGACGATCCAAGTGAGGCAATAACGCCGAAACTGAAAAATTCGATCGGATATCAATAACGTCTGCCTTGACCCTTCTATCGGATAGATACTTCGATATGTAAGCTTCCACTTCCGGAACATTGGTCCAAAAATAGT
>Ga0134126_10006699_pt1 | contig 14464 bp, 14 predicted proteins | sample KB31752_FD_96881 | JGI IMG/M metagenome (GOLD analysis project Ga0134126, IMG submission 96881) | Terrestrial soil microbial communities with excess Nitrogen fertilizer from Kellogg Biological Station, Michigan, USA - KB3-175-2 | ecosystem: Environmental > Terrestrial > Soil > Unclassified ... | reverse complement strand
TTCGCCGAACGCGACATCGCGTGGCACCCGGGTCAGTTGGTGGTCAGGCTCGAACCTGATCGCAAAGTCGCGGTGACCAGCGGCGGCGAGGAAGTTCCATACGACCTGTTCCTCGGCGTCCCGCGGCACCACGCCCCCGCAGTGGTGGTCGACGCCGGCATGACGGTCGACGGGTGGATTCCGGTGAACCCCCTCACGTTGGAGACGACGTTTCCCGGCGTGTATGCCGTCGGAGACGTGACAAGCGTCGGAACGCCGAAAGCGGGCGTGTTCGCCGAAGGTCAAGGGGCCGTCGTCGCTGCGCAGATCAGTGCCCGTCTCCGGGGTGTTGCTCCGTCGATGACGTACGACGGGCGCGGCATCTGCTACCTGGATTTCGGGCACGACACGATCGCCAAGGTCGACGTCACGTTCCTTAGTGGCCAGCGCCCAGCCGGTGTTCTCGAAGGACCTTCTGTCGCGTTGTCCGCCGACAAGATCGCGTTCGGCTCCGAGCGCATTCGTCGCTGGTTCCATCGCGAGTGGGCTCCGTGAGCGTTGGTCTCCGGGTGTCTGACACCACGATGGGCTGACTTGACACCATAATGACTTGACGTGACACCACGATGGTGTCACGATGGTGACATGGAACTTGGACCGTACGTCAATGACCTCCGGCGGCAGTTGGTCGATGCCGCGGACAACGGCGCGCAAGACACCCGTGCCGTTGCCGAACGGCTCGCTGCCGGGCTCGATGCCGCCGCTCGTCTTGTGCTGCTCGACGTCTTGTCGGCCGCGGCCGGTGAGATCACCCGTGACCTCGCACCCGGTTCGGTTGACCTGCGGTTGCGCGGGCGCGACATCGAGTTCGTCGTGACGCAGGCGACCAGTGAGACCGACGCCGACGACACGCCGGCCGCAAGTGTCGACGCCGACGACGCGAGCACCTCGCGCACGACACTTCGCCTGCCGGACGCCCTCAAGGCGAGAGTCGACGAAGCGGCTGCGGCCGACGGCCTGTCGGTGAACACCTGGCTGGTCCGTGCAATCGCGGCCGCCGTGCAACCCAAGCAACGACGATCTGAGCAGCGCACGCTGCGCAGAGGCGACAACTTCGCGGGCTGGGCGCGCTAGCCGCTGAGCCCACCAACACCTCAAACACCCACTCCACTCCTAGAGAAAGGCAGGCGTCAGCATGCCCACTTACCAAACCCCAACCCCTATCGACCTCGCTATCAACCTGCAGGTCGGCGCGATCGAGGTCATTGCGAGCGACCGCGCCGACACCGTTGTGACTGTGTCGCCGACCAACCCGACGAAGGCTGTCGACCGCCGAGGTGCGGAGGAGACCAAGGTCGAGTTCGACGGCGAGCGGGTCACCGTAGTAGGGCCGCGGCCACGCATCAATTGGTTCGGCCCCAGCGAATCGGTCGACGTGAAGGTTGAGCTGCCAACGGGTTCGCGCCTCACCGCCGAGTCTGCAGTCGGCTCGATACGGACAGTCGGACGCCTCGGCGCCACCCGCATCAAGAGCTCGATGGGTGGCGTGGACATCGACACCACGGGCGACCTCTGGCTGCGCTCGTCGCACGGCAACGCGACGTTGGGCACCGCCGAGGGCGGCATCGAGATCACGACCGACTTCGGTCAGATTCGCGTCGGCACGGTCACCGGCGATGCAACTCTCAAGGCGTCGCACGGCTCCATCGCCGTCGAGCAGTCCGGCGGCGACGTCGACGTGAAGCTCTCCTTCGGCGACCTCGACATCGCGAGGGCGCTCGCCTCCGTTGCGGCGAAGACCGCCTACGGCAGCATCCGGCTTGGCGAGGTTTCCAGCGGTTCGATCCAGGTCGAAAGCGGGCTCGGCGGGGTCTCGATCGGCGTCCGGCCCGGCGTCCCTGCCTGGCTCGACCTGGCTTCGAAGAACGGACACGTGCGCAACGAACTCGTCAGCGACCGTGCTCCAGATCCGTCCGAGCAGACCGTCGCGGTACGTGCGCGCACCGAACTCGGCGACATCAACATTCAGCGCGCCTGATCACTTCGGGCAACACCAGAACGGAACAACGCACACATGACCACCCCAGCGATCGAAATCCACCAGCTACGCAAGTCGTTCGACGACTTGGTCGTGCTCGACAACGTCGACCTGTTTGTGAGCGCGGGCACCGTCACCGCGCTGCTCGGCCCGAACGGTGCCGGCAAGACGACGATGGTGCACATCCTCAGCACGCTCCTGCGGCCCGACGGCGGCACCGCACTCGTAAAGGGCTGTGACGTCGTCCGCGACCCCGCCGGCGTGCGCGCGGTAATTGGCCTGACCGGCCAGTTCTCCGCGGTCGACAAGCTGCTCACTGGCGAGGAGAACCTGCTGTTGATGGCGCGACTGCGGCACCTCGGGGCTCAGCGCTCACGGACGCGGGTGGCCGAGCTGCTGGAGCAATTCGACCTCGCCGACGCCGCCCGCAAGCCGCTTTCCACCTACTCCGGCGGGATGCGGCGCCGCCTCGACCTCGCGATGACCCTCGTCGCGACGCCGAGCGTGATCTTCCTCGACGAGCCGACCACCGGCCTTGATCCACGCAGCCGCCGCACGATGTGGGACATCGTGCGTGGCCTGGTCTCGGAAGGTACGACAGTGCTACTTACGACCCAGTACCTCGACGAGGCGGACGAGCTCGCGGACCGCGTCGCCGTGTTGGACGGCGGGCGCATCGTCGCCGAGGGGACGCCAGAGGAGCTCAAGCGCCTCGTGCCCGGCGGGCACGTCCGGCTGAAGTTCGCGGACGCCACGACGCTCGACGCGGCCGCTGACCTGCTCGACGCGTCCGCTCGCGACGACGCCGGGCTCGCGCTGACAGTGCCGAGCGACGGTGGAGTCGGCGCGCTGCGCGTCATGCTCGGCCGCTTGGACGCAGCCAACCTCGAGGTCGATGACCTCACGATCCATACCCCGGACCTTGATGACGTGTTCTTCGCACTCACAGGCCGGGTCGACACGAAAGGAACGCAGTCATGACCACCATGACCGCTGTGCGCCAGACGGCGCCAGGTATCACTCGACAGTCGCACGTGTTTGCCGATTCGATCACGATGCTTCGCCGCAACTTGCTGCACATCGTGCGCTATCCGGGCTTGACGGTCTTCGTGATCGGGGCGCCGGTGGTGTTCCTGCTCCTGTTCGTGTTCGTTTTCGGCGGCACGCTCGGGGCCGGCTTGCCTGGTGTTGACCCTTCCGGCGGGCGGGTCGCGTACGTCGCCTACGTCGTGCCCGGAATCTTGGCAATGACGATCGCCGGTACCGCAGGCGGCATCGCGCCCACCGTTGCGATGGACATGACCGAGGGCATCACTGCGCGGTTTCGCACGATGGCGATCTCGCGGGCGGCCGTGCTCGCGGGTCACGTGCTCGGCAACACCGTGCAGGCCCTCATTGGTGTTGTTGTCGTGCTTGCGGTGAGTCTGTTGGTCGGATTTCGGCCAACAGCCGATCCGGTCGAGTGGATCGCCGCGGTCGGCATGTTTGCACTCATCGCGTTCGCGATCAGTTGGCTCGCGGTTGCGATGGGGATGCAGGCGAAGTCGGCCGAGACGGCGACGAACTTGCCGATGCTGCTGCTCTTGTTGCCCTTCCTCGGCAGCGGATTCGTGCCGACGCACTCGATGCCAGTGGGGCTGCAATGGTTCGCGCAGTACCAGCCGTTCACGCCGTTCGTCGAGACGATCCGCGGGCTGCTACTCGGCACCTCGCTCGGCTGGAATCCTGCGCGTGCGAGCGCATGGTGCGTTGTGATCGCAGTCGCCGGTTACACCTGGTCGATGGCAATCTACGAACGAAAGTCGGTGCGCTAACCGGCGGCCGTTAGCCGTTCGCCAAGCTGCCCGTGCGGGCGGCTTGGCGGACCAGGTGGTCGTGCTCGGCGACGTTGGTCGACAAACGGGCCGCCTTGGCGTACGCCGAAGCGGCGGCACCGTTGTCGCTATTCAGTTCGTGCAGGTAGCCGCGCACAGCGTGCCAGCGGTGCCGCTCGCCGATCACGTCACGCAGCCGGTCGGTTTCGCGCAACCCCGCGGCGGCACCCAGAACGTGGCCGACCGCAACCGCGCGACCCAGCACCGCAGCCGGGTCCTGCCGGACCGGATTCTCACTCAGGGCGACGAGGTCGTCGTACCACGCGAGGATCTGCGACCAGTCCGTCTCCTCGGCACTTTCGGCGTCCGCATGTAAGGCGGCGATAGCAGCTTCGATCTGGTAACGGCCGAAGCGCTGCACGGCTAGTGCCGACTGCAGCACGCGCACGCCCTCGGCAATCTCGCGGGTGTCCCAGAGGCTGCGGTCTTGTCGGTCGAGCGTGACGATCCGACCCTCGGAGTCGAGTCGCGCCGCAAGACGGGCATGGTTGAGCAGCATCAACGCGAGCAGTCCGCGCGCCTCGGGTTCTTGCGTGGCGAGGGTGAGTTGGCGGGCGAGCCGGATCGCCTCGGCTGCTAGGTCGACGCGACCGGCATGACCGGCCGTGTAGACGAGATACAGCACGCGCAGCACGACGGCGAGATCTCCAGGTTGGTCAAGTCTTTGCCCTTGCAAGTCGCGCTTGGCCCTGCTGATCCGCTGGGCCATCGTCGCTTCAGGAACGTAGAAAGCGTCGGCGATCTCGCGCGTGGTTAGGCCACCGACTGCGCGCAGCGTCAGCGCCACCTGTGACGCTGGTGTGAGGTCGGGGTGGCAACAGCAGAAGAGCAGGAAGAGGGTGTCGTCACCCTCTTCGGTCGCTGCCGGCTCCGGCTCGGCGAGCGTCGCCTCCTCGCGGCGAAGGCGAGCGGCGTCGGTGCGGCGGCCGTCGATAAGCCGCCGCTTCGCAACAGTAGTTAACCACGCGCGCGGCTCGAGCGGCGGGTGCTCGGGCCACACACGCAATGCCTCGAGCAGCGCCTCCTGGAGCGCGTCCTCTGCGGCATCGAAGTCCTCGCCACGCCGGACCAAACCCGCGAGCACGGCCGGGACGAGGGCGCGCAGTACGCCCTCGTCCAGCGGTCGCGTCGGCACGTCGATCGTGCCTGGGTCAGTCGTTCGCGGGTGCGTGCGACATGACCTCACGGATGTCGATCCACTCATACAACGGCGTGCCTCCCGGGCCAGGCTCGGAAGAGACGTACGCCGCGAGCTCGACCGCGCGTTCGTGCGAGGCGACGTCGATCATGTACCAGCCTGCAACGAGATCGCTGGTCTCGGGCAGCGGGCCGTCGGTGATGACGGGTGCGGCATCTGGGCCGCCGTAGCGCACCCAGGTGCGGTCGGGAGTGAGTGCCTGCGCGTCGACGAACTCGCCGTTTTCCTTAAGCAATTCGCCGACGTGCCTGAGGAAGGCCATATGCGCCTCGACGTCCTCGGGAGCCCACTCGTCCATCGGGGGAAAGGGACGGTACGGCGTCGGGGTGCCGCGGTAGTGCTTGAGAAGCAGGTACTTCGGCATGGTGTCTCCTATGTCCTGGGCCTCGCGTATCGTGGCCCTTCACCCGTTGAGCGGAGCCGATCACAGCTTCTCGACATGCAATCACGCATCGAGTTGCGATGCAGGGGGACCGTTGGCCTGTCTGGCAGTCTCGTTGTCGTGACAGCTGAGTCGGGGCTCACGCGTCCAGACGCGGGCGGGCTACTTCCACTTCGGCGTAACCGCGACTTCATCCTGCTTCAGTTCGGGCAGCTACTGTCGAGCTTTGGTTCGAGCCTCTCCACCATTGCTTACCCGCTGCTCACCCTCGCGGTAACGCACTCGCCGGCGAAGGCCGGCTACGTGAGCGCGATGCTGTTCGCTCCGATTCTGGTGTTCGGCCTCGCTGCCGGACTAGCGGCGGACCGTTTCGACCGGCGACGACTCATGATCGCCTCTGACATCGTCGGCGCCGGGGCACTGGCGACGATTGGCTGGGCGATCATCGCCGGCGACGCGTCTCTATGGCTCATATTGGTGGTGGCCTTCGTTGACTCCATGAGTGGAGTGTTCTTTCGGGCCGCCCAGAGTGGGGCGTTTCGCGCCGTCGTGCCGCTGCCGCAGATTGCCGCGGCGGCCAGTATCGTGCAGGCCCGGCTGTCAACCGTGCGACTGGGTGCGCCACCTCTAGGCGGCGCGCTATTCGGTGTAGCAAGGTCGATCCCGTTCATCTCCGACGCAGCGTCTTACGCCTTCTCGACCGGCTCGCTACTGCTCATGCGAACCCGCTTCCAGGAGAAACGCGAGCCGGACCCGGCACCGCTACGGCGCCAGCTCGCTGACGGCGTGTCCGTGTTCGTCCGGATCCCATTCCTGCGCACAACGCTGCTGATGATCGCCGTCTCTAACTTCACGGTGACGGGAATGGAGCTTGCCATGATCGTGCTCGCCAAGCGGGCAGGCCTTCCCAGCGCTGCCATCGGCGGCCTCGTCGCCCTCACTGGGGCCACGACGCTCGTTGGCTCGCTGGCGTCGCCGCTGCTGCGCCGTGCTCTGCCGATGCGGCGCATCTTGCTCGGCGAGTACTGGGCCGCGCTTGGCTACCTCGCGTTTCTGGTGTGGCCCAACGTGTACGTGCTCGCGGCCGCGTTCGCCACACAAGCATTTTGGTTCCCTAACTCTGACTCGGCGGTGGCGGCTTATTCGTACGCGCTTATCCCCGACCGCCTGATCGGGCGAGCACTCTCGGTGTCGAGCACGCTGCGCGTGCTCGCAGCACCCCTCGGCCCGCTCGCCGCTGGCCTGCTCCTTTCTTCGGTCTCACCGCGTCTCACGATCACCGTGCTTGCCGGAGCGACGATCGTGGTCGCCGCGCTCGGAACGCAAAGCAAAGCGATCCGTGCCATCCCACCGCTCGACTAACTCACGAAAGCGACACAATCTCCCCCACCACCCGCGTGATCCTGGCTCCTCGTTCACGAGAAGCGACGCACGATCTCACACGCGTCATCGCGGCCAGAACCGCGTTCGAGTGAACGCGGACTCCGGGCCCGTCGTGATCAACGTTGACGGCCCCGACACGTAGCAGTAGCCCGATGGCACTCACACAGGTCCGCATACGTCCTAGCGGCGTGAGCAGGGTCGGGCTGATCGACGTTGGAGGTCCGGATGCGCTTAGGTGGTCTGGTCCGGAATGGTCGACGGTGGCAGCAGGGCGCGGGCGGCGCGGGCGCAGAAGTAGACGGTTGCGGGAAGGGCGACCAGTGCGCCGCTGAGTGGGAAGCCGACGCCGGGGGTGCCAGTTTGAGCGGCTTGGTCGCCGGCGACGATCGCGAGGCCGGCGGTGCCGGCGGCGAACGCGGCCGCGCCGAGCGCATCGACCAAGCCTGGGGGCAACAGTGGCGGCGAATCGGCGTACCGCCGCCAGGCAAGGTAGCCGAGCAGCAGCAGCAGTCCGACCAGCCCGGCGAGGACTCGCAGCACCACCGCGTCGTCCGCGACCTCTTGAACCGAAGGGCCGGGACCTTGGCCAGTGAACACCGTGACCCCGCCGACGAACGAGCGCCCAGCCCATATGTTCATGACGAGGGCCACGAGCCCGCTGAGACCGACCGCGACCAGCCCGCATCCGGCCAAGAACAACGCAGCGCGCATCGTCTCGACCACCAGGGCGAGGAGCGATCGATGCGACGCGGCGTGCACGATCGGTGTCACCGGCCCGAACCGACGCACGGCTTCGGTCTCGGCCGCTTGTCGCGCCATGCCCTCGTTGACCAGTTCTGCCGTCGTGGCGTGGAGATGGTCGCTGGCTTCGTCCAGCAGTCGCCGCGTGGTCCGCGCGTCGGACCTTGTGCGCCGCAGCAGTTCGTCGAGGTAGTCCTCTATCGGCGTCTCAGTCATGCGATCACCGCCTGCATGTTGGCGACGTAGCTTCGCCACGAGCGCCGTTGCGAATTGAACTCTTTGCGGCCCTGCGCAGTCAGCGCATATGTCCTTCGTCGGCGACCTTGCACCGACTCGACCGAACTTTCAATCAGCCCGGCCCGCTCCAGGCGGTGCAGCGCGGGGTAGATGGTGCCCTCTGCCAAATCGAACTCGCCGGCGCTGCCTTCACGCAATCCGGCGATGATCGCGTACCCGTGGGCAGGGCCGTGCCGCAGCACACCCATCAGCATCAATTCGACGTCGCTCGTCAACCACAACATACCTCGGTAGTCTAGGCATCGGATTGCTAGGTGTCCAGCCTGGAATCCACTCGTGCGCTGCTGGCGGTGGTCGCTGACCCTAACCTTGCCCGGCGTTTGCGGCCGGTTCGGATGCCTGGGTCCAACCTGATGTGCGTGGACTGTCAGGTGGTAGCCGGGTGGGTCAGCCCATCCGCAGGGTAGGTGATCGTGTTGCCGGCTACCCGGGCGAACGCCGTCAACCGGTGCGGCCTGATCGACTTGTCCGTGAAGATGTCCTCGACGGATGCGCCCCGGATCAGCAAGGCGTCGCCGATCAGGGACCGGTGGCAGCGCCACGGCACAGCCTCGGCGCACATGATGACCGTCGGTTGCCGGGCTGCGATGCGGGTCAACTGCTGGAGACTGTCGAGGAACTCCGGTGTTTGCATGTAGTCGGCGTAGCCGCGAAACGAGAGGTTCTCCCAGGCTTTGTTGACCGACGCGCTGGTGGTGTGGCGAAGCCCGCCCAGGCCGGTGAGGCGAGCGTAGGAGATGTCGTTCGCCCCAAGGCTCGCGTCCAGTTCGGCTTCGTTGTATTGCGGGTTGTGGCGAGAGCGGGCGATCGTCCGAACGTCGACTAGGGTCTCGATATCGAATGCTTTCAGCAGCGCCACGAAGTCTTCGATCGCCCGAGTCGAGTGGCCGACGGTGTAAACAATCATCGTTACCCGAAGCCTTTCAGCTGAAGCTTTCGAACAACAGATAAATATACGAGCTCTGGTAGGGACTCCACCGGGCGACCAACGCCGTACGTCCACCGACCAACCCTGACTGAACTACCGGATCTCACGACCGCGAGCGCGCGTCAATGCGGCCGATCCGGTACTTCGACATCGGGGCAGATTCAGCCACTGCCGACACTGCGTAACTTGCGGGGCGTGGATTGGCTCAGTTGTAGTGGCGCAGGTGTGGCCACAGCGTCGCCCAGGCTGCGGCCGGGTTGCACAACATAACCGGCAGGCCTTGTTCGTCATTGTCGAGACCGACGCCGTCGTCGATGTGTGCCAGCGTCGTGCATCCGACGAAGAAGGGTGCGGCGTCGGCCGGGCCGTCGTACCCCAGCACGAGAGCACTCGTGGCGCGCGCAGCGGGCTGGCCCCATTCGCTGAAGCCGTTGTGTGCGCTGTAGGCGCGCGGAAGTCCGTGCGATGCGCCGAGCAGGTCGATCGCGCCGGCCTCGCCGTAGTTCTCGGTGAAGATCACCGTGTCGGCGCGTTGCGCAGCAGGTAGGGATTGCCACGCCTGGCTGACGGTGTCAATGAATCTCGGCCAGCCGACGGTCTCGCCCTGGTCGGGATTGATGGCCATAACGGCGCTGCCCTGAAGTGAGGTGGTCGGGAGCAAGGGCAGCGCGATCACAGCGCTGACCACGATCGAAACCGCAACGCCAACGCTCAACAGCACCGTGCGGAGACGGGCACGATGGCGCAGTGTCCAATCGGCCGCCGGCAGCGCCCCCACCCCGAGCAGTGCCGGGTAAAGGCTGGCGAGGTAGTAGGCCTTGCCGTTACCGACGATGTAGGCAACCGCCAAGACGAGATAGAGCACCGGCAGGAAGCGGATGTCGCGCAGGGCCGGCCGGCGGAAAGGGGCACACAACCCGGCGATCCAGACCGGTGCCAGCACCGGGCTCACCATGACCAGCTGGAACGGAATGAACCCCGCGCGACCGCCCTCCGCCGAGCCACCGATGTTCCCGGCGACCGTCAGCTGCGGCCACCCGTGCATCGCTTGCCAGATCACATAGGGGCCAGCAATCAGCGCAGCAGCAGCGATCCCCGCGGCGAGCCAGGGCGAGCGAAAGGGCCAACGCGGGCCGATCACCCCTAGCGCGGCGACGGCAACGAAGGCGACGAGGGCGACCTGTGGCTTGGCCTCGCAGCCGAGCCCCGCGACCACACCTGCGGCGAGCAACGAGCGACCGCTGCGCCGGATCACTGCGCGGATCAACAACCAACACAACGCGGATGTGCTCAACAGATCGAAGGTGGTCGTGGTGACGAAATGCCCGGTAGCCAACGCGAAGCCGGACGACGATGTGCACAGCGCCGCGATCACCTGCGCCCTCGAACTACCGCCGACCTCTCGAGCGATCAGACCAGCGATGAGGGTGGTCGCCGCGGCGACCACGGCGGACGGCAGCCGAAGCACCAGCAGGGAACCGGGCGCCAGGTGGTTCATTGCCCAGCAGATCAACGGCACCAGTGGCGGCTGGTCGGGGTAGCCGAACGCCGGGTGCGCGCCGGACACGATGAAGTACATCTCGTCGCGGTGGTAGCCATACCGGGTGCTCGTCGCGATCAGGACCACCGCCTGAGCCGCAGCGATCACACCGACCCACACCGCCAACGGGTTTGCTGCGCGCCTCATGCCCTCAAGCGTTGCAGTAATCAAACTCGTTGTGGAACCGGGCCGCCCGGGCCCGTCATCCTCCACCACGCCACCGTGACGGATCCACCGCCGGACACCTAATCATCCGCGTGGCCCTCCGGCGGTAACCGGTCAGCGGCACGTGATCGCGTTCCGCTGAACGCGGCCGGCGGCAATTTCGGGTGCTGGTGTTGGGCCTTAGTGCTTGAGTCTGAAGACTTCGATATGACAGCGAGGTCCGGTGGCGTTGGCGAGTCGAACGTCGCCAGTGAGAAAGTCCACGCCCAACGCTTCGGCCAGTGCGACATAGGTCGCGTCGTAGATGGTCAGGTTGTCGCGCAGTTCCCAGCACCGGCCAAGCAGCGGCTGATGCGGTGCGCGCGCCACCGGCGCCGCGGCGAGATCTGCAAGAGCAAGCTCCGCGCGACGAGGTGCCGCAGCGCCGAGCCTTACCTGCCGACGCAACACCGAGGCAACCTCGACATCGAGCAATTCCGGAGCCGCTAGCTGTTCGCCGCGAAGCCGGGCTCGCGCTTGCTCGCCGTCCCGTCCGTCGTCGGCAAGGGCCACAACGAACACACTGGCGTCAACGACGAGCACGGTCAGACCGCACCGCCGCTACCGCTGCCTTCAACGGAACAGACCCACCGGCGCGCCCGCCGGCCCGGTCGAGGATCTCATCCAATGTCGGCCGGCTGGCTTCCTCCACCAGTCGCGCACGCAAGTACTCCTGCAGCGACTGGTGAGCCGCTGCGGCGCGCTGCCGCAACACCGCGTGCGTCTGCTCGGGCACATCCTTGATCTGAACACTTGGCATGGCGCCATTATGGCGCCAGTAGCGCCAGATAGCAACCATCCTACTTTCGGCACCAACTACCCCGAAACCGTCCGTGGCGAGGAGAACTGCTTTGACGTCTTGCCGCTGCGCGTAACAGATCGGGTGTTCTCGTGCGTGTATGAGGTGGAGAGGCGCGTGCCGAATCTTTGGTGAGGGTCGGATGACGACGTTCGAGGAGTACGCCCAGGCGAACCTGGCCGGGCTGCTCCGGTTGGCCGGCGTGCTGTCGCGTGATCCGCACATCGCAGAGGACGTCGTCCAGGAAGTGCTGTTCCGGGCGTCCCAGCGCTGGGACCAGGTGAGCGCATCGGCTGCCCCGGGTGCCTACGTGCGGCGGATGGTCGTCAACGAGTACCTGTCGTGGCGCCGCAAGTGGGCGCGAATCACCCCACGTTCTGAGATCGATGCCGACCATGTCGCTCCTGACCATGCTGAGGCCTTGGTGGAGCGGGACGCGATGGAGATACGGCTCAAGACGTTGCCAGCGCGTCAAAGGGTCGTCCTGGTCTTGCGCTATTACGAGGGAATGAGCGATCAGCAGATCGCTGAAACCCTCAACTGCTCCAGCGGCGCTGTCCGTACCGCCGCGTCGCGGGCGCTCGCCTCGTTACGGATCGATTCCAACGACGTACTCATGCTGAACCGAAAGGCCCACTGAGATGCCCACACTCGATGAGCTTCGTACCGTCCTGGCTGAAGGCGAGCGCTTCGCCGGTGACCCCGGCACCGTCCTGCGCAGGGTCGAACAGCGGAAAGCCACGGCCCGGGTCGGGCAACGCCGCCGACGGACCGGCTATGGCCTGGCCGCCGCAGCCGTGGTCGCAGTCGCTATCGCCGTACCCTTACTCGTGCGGCCCGGATCGCCAGATGGCACCAGCACGAGCCGCGGCGCGGTTCACATTCATCTCGCAGCGTTCTCCGTAGACACGAACCCCAACGGCACCATCGCTTTGCAAACGAATCAAGGCGCTGCAGTAGACCCCGACGCATTACGCAACGCGCTGGCGCAAGCCGGCGTACCCGCTGTGGTCACAGTCGGAACAATATGCGCCGCACCCGGTCCCCGCGCCCCCGAACCAGCACTGCACAAGGTCATCACCAATCCCCCTGGGGCGAGAATCTCGACCATCGTCCCGTCCGCGATCCCAGCGGGAAAAAAGCTGGACATCTCCATCTTGAAAACCACTTCCTTTGCCACCGACGGCACCGCCCATAGCGTTCCGCTGTGGATTTACGACCTCGTACCCGACAACGTGCCCCTCACTTGCTCATCGACCCCGCCACCAAACGGGGCCTACGGAACGCCGACAGCCGCCTCCCCGAACCAGCACTGAACAAGGTCATCGCCATGCGTCAGAGTCGAGCTTGCCGCACCCGTGAGCCCGAGATCGCCATCCGGCAACATCCGACCTTCGGCATAGAGAGTGCGTTTGCTGTTGAGATATCGACGCGTCGTGGCGTTGTTACCCGCCTGCTAGGCATTGCGCAGGCAAGTCGAACCACCTCAGGTGCTCGAAGTCTTCGGACAGCGCACTTGATGGCCGCTCCGCTTCGGACGTGCCATCGCCGGCACTCGCCGCGAATAGTGTGACGGCTTCGGCGAGGTAGTTCGCGAGGTCTGACTCTGGCGCGCGATCGTCGTGATGTGGGTAACCCATCCCGCCGTCCGCCTCGTAGTTGACCTGGCTCAGACGCAACGGAGGTTCGACCAATCCGCGTCGGTGCCGCCACAAGCCGGTGGCCGGGTCGAAGACGTAGTCGGTGAGGAGCCGCCACCCATCGCGCGCGACCAGCGCAACGGCGTCCACGATGTAGGTGAATACCGGCTCGGAGATGAAGTAGTTGAAGTTCACCCGAACCCAGCCGGGTTTGATTCCTTCGCAGCCGCCTGCAATCTCGCGTTCGAACTCGTGCGATCGGTCGAGGTCGATACCGAGGAGGCGATGTCCGTAAGGGCCGGCGCACGAACAGCCGCCGCGCGACTGGATTCCGAACAGGTCGTTCAGTAACGCGACGACGAAGTTGTGATGCAAGTAGCGGCCGCTCGGCGCGCGTACGACGAAGGAAACGATCGACAACCGTTCAGCGTCGAGGTCGCCGAGGATCTCGATAGCCGGCTCGGCTCGCCAAGCCTCGACAGCGCGGCGCAAGTAGTGCTCCTCGTGTGCGCGGATGACATCGATGCCGACGGCCTGCTTCAGCTGAAAGACGAGCCCTGCGCGGATGGATTCGACAATCGCCGGAGTGCCGCCCTCCTCGCGCTGCGCTGGGTCGGTGAGGTAGCGATGCTCGGTCGGGTTCACGTACGCGACCGTGCCGCCGCCGGGGACATCGGGCACCCGGTTGCGCATCAGGTCGCGTCGAACGACGAGCACGCCCGGTGTGCTCGGACCGCCGATGAACTTATGCGGGCTCAGGAAAATCGCGTCCTTGTAGGCGAGCGGATCGTCGCCGCCGTACATGTTGATGTCGACGTACGGTGCGGCGGCGGCGAAATCCCAGAACGACAATGCGCCGTGTCGGTGCAGGAGAGCGGAGATCGCGTAGGTGTCACTGACGATGCCCGTGACGTTGCTTGCTGCAGAGAACGACCCGATCTTTACGACACGATCGCTGTAGCGAACGAGTTCTTCTTCCAGCGCCGCCGCATCGATGTGGCCGTCGGCGTCCTGCTGTATGACGACGACGTCAACGATCGATTCGCGCCACGGCAGCTCGTTGGAGTGATGCTCGAACGGCCCGATGAACACGACGGGACGTTCTGTTGCAGGGATGACGTCGCTGAGGTGATAGCGGTCGTCGAGACCCGCGGGAATGCGCAGGCCGAGGATGCCGATGAGTTTATCGACCGCGCCCGTGCAGCCTGAGCCCGCGAAGATCACTACCGTCTCGTCGTCGCCACCGACCGCGTCGCGGATGATGCGGCGGGCGTCTTCGCGCAGGCGGGTCGTCTGCAGGCCGGTACCGCTCGACTCGGTGTGGGTGTTCGCGTATCGCGGCAGAACTTCGTCGCGAATGAAGTCCTCGATGAAACGCAGAGCTCGGCCGGACGCCGTGTAGTCGGCGTAGGTGACGCGGCGCGGCCCGTACGGCCCCGGCATGACCTGGTCGTCGCCGAT
>Ga0134126_10006698_pt1 | contig 14464 bp, 12 predicted proteins | sample KB31752_FD_96881 | JGI IMG/M metagenome (GOLD analysis project Ga0134126, IMG submission 96881) | Terrestrial soil microbial communities with excess Nitrogen fertilizer from Kellogg Biological Station, Michigan, USA - KB3-175-2 | ecosystem: Environmental > Terrestrial > Soil > Unclassified ... | reverse complement strand
GCTCACAAGCTGGCGTCCGACGAGTTCGCCGAAGCGTTCGACGAGTTCCGGGGAGGGCGTGCATTCGCCCTCGGCGTTCGTGGTGGCGCAGAGACCCGCGTAGTGGGTGCCCGCGGCCTCGCGCGCGAGGCCTGAGAGGTTCATCGGCTCACGCATCGCGACGAGCGTCGCGAGCGTGCCGTCGCCCTGGGTGATCGGGGTCTTGACGAGCGAGTTGACCTGGTTGGAGGCCGAGCCGAGGAACACGAGCCCGACGCTGCGGCCGTTGAGCAGTTCGTGCACCGCCAGCGGATACAGCCCCTTCGAGAACGCTTCCTGTTCGGAGAGGCGGTCCTGCAGCGTTTCGGACTGCTTGCGCGCTTCGCCGACTTCCGCGTTCAGGTTGTGGACGATGCCGCTCTTGGCCGAGGACACCAGGTTGGTGTCGCCGATCGCCACGCCGATCAGCACCCCGAGCGCGAGCGCGAACAGCACGGCGGCCAGCGAGAGGGCGTGGTAGCGGTAATCGAACATCGAGTGTCCCGCGTGCGCTGCTCAGCGGGCGCCGAACAGCGCCTGGAGCTTCAGCCAGATCAGTTCCGCCACGTCGTGGAGCGCGGGCGTCGCCCAGATCACGGCGATCATCGCGATCAGGCCCGCGGCGAGCACGATCAGCAGGGGTGTGAGGCCGGGCCGCGGCTGGTAGAGGCGGCTCACGCCCTTCGCGTCGACGAGGATCTCGCCGACGCGCAGCCGCGTCAGGAAGGTCGAGGACATCCCGCGCCGGTTGCGGTCCAGGAACTCGACGAGGTTGAACTGCGAGCCCACCGAGACGATCAGGCTCGCGCCCTTCTCGGCCGCGATCAGCATCGCGACGTCCTGGCTGGTGCCCGGGGCGGGAACGAGCTTGAACGGGAGCCCCAGCTCCTCGAGACGGTGGCGGCCGGGGGCGCGGCCGTCGGGGTAGGAGTGCACGACGAGCTCGGCGCCGCAGCGCAGCGCCTGCTCACCGGCCGAGTCCATGTCGCCGACGATCATGTCCGGTGTCAGGCCCGCCTCGATCACGGCGTCGGCGCCGCCGTCGACGGCGACGATCAGCGGCCGCTTGTCGCGGATGAACGGCCGCAGCGCCCGCAGGTCGCGCTGGTGCTCGACGCCCCGCACGACCAGCAGCGTCGAGCGGTCGCGGAAGTCCGTCTGGAAGCGCGGCAGGGCGATGCGGCCGGTCAGCAGTTCGCGCTCGTCGCGCATGTGCTCGATCGTGTTGTTCGCGAAGCGCTCGAGCGCCTCGCCCACCTCTTTCCGCCGCGCCTCGGTGTCGGCGCGCACGCGGGGCAGGTCGAGCACCTCGCCGCGGCCGAGCAGCTGCCCGCGGCGGAGCACCTCCGCGTGGCGCCGCCCCGCGCCCAGCATGCGGGCGCCCTGGGCCTCGGAGGGCCGCAGCTCGAGCGGGTCGCCGTCGGAGACCACGTCGAACAGCCGGTCGTCCGGCATGTCGATCAACGCGATGCCCGCTTCGACGAGCAGCAGCGGCCCCAGGTTGGGGTAGGTCCCGCTCGAGGACGCCTTGCAGTTCACGACCGCGGCGACTTCGGCCGCGATCAGCTCCTCCGCGGAGACCCTGTCGATGTCGAGGTGGTCGATCAGGGCGATGTCGCCCGGCACGAGGTGCTTGACGAGCAGCTTCGTGCGCCGTCCGGGACGGACGGGCCCGGCGACGGGCGGTGCGGGGAGCGGCTCGAGGCCCGGCGCGAGCGCGCCGGCCGGCGCGAGCCGCTCCGCGGGGCTCGGTCTCGTCGCGGCCATTGCAGCCGAGGGTAACGCGCACAGGCCCTCGAAGGGGCCATGCAAATGCGTGAGTGCGGTACGTGAGGGCCGCCGTCGAACGTCAGACACGGGCAGGCGCCGGGAAACGCCGTCGAACTTCTGGCTCAGGACACTAGGCCGCGCGGAGCAGCTCGCGCGCGTGGCGGCGGGCGGCGGTGTCGTCGCTGTCGGCGCCGAGCATGCGCACCAGCTCGGCCACCACGTCGGGCTCGGCCAGCTCCACCACCGAGGCCCGGGTGGGGTCCGCGCCGGTGTCCTTGACGATCGAGAAGTGGCGCTCGCCGAGCGAGGCGATCTGCGGCAGGTGGGTGATGCAGATCACCTGCCCGCGCCCGCCGAGCTCGCGCAGACGCGTGCCGACAGCGTTCGCGGTGCGCCCGCCGATGCCCGCGTCGACCTCGTCGAACACGAGCGTGCGCTGGGGCGTCGAGGCGCTCGCCGCGCTCATGATCGCGAGCATCACGCGCGAGAGCTCGCCGCCCGAGGCGATCTCGCGCAGGGGCCCCGCGGGGACCCCGGGGTTCGGCGCGATCGTGAACTCGACGGCGTCCGCGCCGCGCGGGCCCGGCTCCGCCTCGCTCAGCTCGACGGCGAAGCTCGCGTCCTCCATCGCCAGCGAGCGCAGCTGGCCGGCGACGGCCTTGGCGAACCGGGGCGCGGCCTTGCGACGCGCCGCCCGCAGGGCGGCGACGTGCCCGGCGAGCTCCTCGCGGGCGGCGGCGAGCTCGCGCTCGGCCTGCTCGATCGCAACCTCCGCGCCGGTCAGCTCCTGGTGGCGGGCGCGCGCCGTGGCCTCGAACTCCAGCACCGCCTCGATGCTGCCGCCGTGCTTGCGCACCACGCGATCGAGCGCCTGCAGGCGCGCTTCCACGGACTCGAGCGTCGGCTCCACGCCGGGGACGTCGAGCTGCTCGAAGACCGCGCCGTCGCCGTATGAGCCGAGCTCGCCCGCGAGCTCCTGGGCGTCGATGGCGGCGGCGCGCAGGCGCTCGGCGAGACCGTCGAGCGACGGGTCGATGCCCGCGACCGCGTCGAGCGAGCCGACAGCCCGGGCCAGGAGCTCGGCCGCACCCGGCCCGGACTCCTCCTCGCCGGTGAGCGCCGCGGCGGCGCCGGACGCAGCCTCGGCGAGGGAGTCCGCGCGGCGCAGCCGCTCGCGCGCGGCGAGCAGCCGCTCGTGCTCGGCGGCGTCGGGGCGCAGCTCCTCGATCTCGCCGAGCTCGAACTCGAGCAGGCCCAGCTCGCGCTCGCGATGGGCCGCGAGCTCGCCGAGCTCGGCCAGCCGCTCGCCGAGCTCACGCACGCGCGCGTGGGCCGCCGCGCACGCGGCCAGACGGCGGCCGTGCGCTTCGCCGCAGAGCGCGTCGAGGATCTCGAGCTGGGCGCCCGCGACGGTCAGCTTGCGGTGCTCGTGCTGGCCGTAGAAGGAGAGCAGCAGCCCGCCGGCGTCGCGCAGGTCGGCGACGTTCGCGGCACGGCCGTTGAGGTAGGCCCGCGTGCGCCCGTCGGCACCGAGCCGCCGTGCGAGCACGATCTCGCCGTCGGCGCCGTCCAGGCGCTCGGCGAGATCGTCCGGGAGCAGGGCGCGGAGCTCGGCGGGCGCCTCGAAGATCCCCTCCACGTAGGCCTCGCCGGCGCCGGGCCGCACGATGCCGGCACGCGCGCGGCCGCCGAGCAGCAGGTCGAGCGCGTGCGCGAGCACGGTCTTCCCGGCCCCGGTCTCGCCCGTCAGGACGTTCAGGCCGGGGCCGAGGCGCAGGCGCGCGCGCTCGATCAGCAGCAGGTTCTCGACGCTCAGCTCTCGCAGCACCGCAGCCAGGTGTACCAGCGCGCGCCGACGGATCACCGCAGCGGCGCTACCCGCGGCGGCAACGAAAACGCTGGCGATCTGGGGCCCGCCCGTGCATAATCTGGGTGCGCCGGAACGGACACCGGCACGCCCGTAGACTGCGGACAACCGAGGGGCATGGCTGCCAGCGACTCCACTTCGAGCTTCGAGAACGCTCCCACGGGCGCGTTCGAGTGGCCCGGTGCCGCCGAGCTCGACGAGCGGCTGCTCGAGGAGATCGGGCGCGCCGAACGTCACGGCACCCAGCTCAGCTGCCTGCTCGTGGTGGTTGACAACCTCGACGAGATGGCCGGCGAGCACGGTGCCGAGCTGCTCGAGCAGACGATGGCCTATGTCGCGGGCGCGCTGCACCGTGAAGTGAGGCGCTTCGACCGCGTCGGGATGCCCAGCGAACGCGAGCTGCTGATCGTGCTGCCCGGCGCCGACGGGCCGCGCGGCGAGATGGTCGCCCGGCGGGTCCTCGACCGGCTGCGCGCGATCAAGGTCGAAGCCCGGGGGCGCCGGCAGCCGCTGCGGATCTCCGTGGGCCTCGCGGCCTGGCAGGCGAACGTGACCCCCGCGCTGCTGCTCGAGCGCGCGCGGGCGGCGGCGGAGCGCTCGCTGAACGGCGAGAACGGGGCGCCGGCGACGGCCGTCGGGCCGCCTGCGACCGAGACGACATCACCGTCTTCATAATTCAACGGGGTGCTTACCGGATCAGAGCTCTGGCTGCTTCGGCTGATGGCGGACCGCGGTCTCGCCCTGCTCGACGCCAGCAACGTGCTGCTACTGATCGAGGAGAGAGGCGAGCTGCGCGTCGCCGGGGCCAGCGGCGGCCCTGTGCGGCTGCGGATCGCGCGCGTGCAGGGCACCGCGCTGGGCGAGCTCTACACGCAGGGCGAGTCGCTCGCGATCGACCGCCCGCGCGGCCAGGAGGCCGCGTTCCTGCACGAACTCGGGCTCGAGGCGCGCTCGGTGCTGATCGAGCCGTTCTCGATGGAGGGGCAGGGCGGCGGCCTGGCGATCGCGCTGCGCCAGGACGGCTCGTTCCGCAAGCCCGACCGCGAGGCGCTCGCCGCCTTCGCCGACAGCGTCGCGACGCGGCTCGCGGCTGAGCGCTCGGTAGAGATCGAACGGCTGCGCTACGGGATGGAAGCGCGCGAGCGCGAGCGCACGCGCTGGGCGCGCGAGATCCACGACGAGTCGATCCAGGGCATCGGCGCGCTGCGCATGCGGCTGGCCAACGCCCGCGACCTGGACGACAAGGAGGCGCTCTCGGCCGCGGTCGAGGAGGCGCTGGAGGGGCTCGGCACCGAGATCGACGGCCTGCGCCACCTGATCACCGAGCTCCGGCCCGCGGCGCTCGACGACCTGGGCCTCGCGGCGGCGCTCGAGGCGCTCGCGCGCCGCGCGCAGGCGATCGACGGTCTCGACGTGTCCACCGAGATCGAGTTCGGGCGCGACGAAGAGCTCCATCCCGGTGAGGCCCACGACGGCGGCGGGCGGCTGGACCCCGAGCTCGAGTCCACGATCTACCGCGTCGTGCAGGAGGCGCTGACGAACGTCAGCCGCCACGCCGAGGCGACACATGCGGTGATCCGCCTGACCGGCGACGAGCGCCAGGTCGTCGCGAGCGTCACCGACGACGGCAAGGGCATGCCCGACGCGACCCGCCTCGGGCCGCGCGAGGACGGCGGCGGCTTCGGGACCGGCGGCATGCGCGAGCGCGCCGAGCTCGTCGGCGGCGAGCTCGAATGGCTGCCCGCCCCCGGCAAAGGGACGATCGTCAAGCTGACCGTGCCGCTCGCGGGCCGCCAGCAGCCCGGCGAGGCCGTCGGCGCCCAGCCCGGCTACTAGCCTTCCCAGCCGGTGTCGGCCTCGGGCGGCTTCTCGCCGCCGTCGTCCTCCTCCTCTTCGCTGCCGCGCGGCTTGCGCAGCCAGTCGGCGAGCTGCGCCCCGGCAGATCCGATCGACTCGCCGGCGTCCTTGAAGGCGTCGCGGATGCGGTCGGAGTAGAACGAGACGGCTTCGCCGCCCTCGGCGCGGGCATCGAGGGGATCGCCGCGGCGCGGGTACTCCCCCGCCCCGACGATGCGGTCGAACTCGCCGGAGCGGACCCAGGCCATCAGCTCGTGCGTGCGCTTGACCGGCAGCGGGTGGGTGACGCCGAGCTCCAGCGACATGCGCGTGAAGCGCTCGAGCAGACCGGGCTGCTCGGAGTAGTCCTGGCCCTGGCGCATGAACACGTCGAGGTCGAGCTCGGAGACCATCGCGCCGCCGGCGAGCGACATCAGCGTGCGGCAGACGGCCAGCGGGTCGCGGGTCACGAGCGCGGCCGCGCGGTCGGCGCTCAGCTCGGTCGCCCTGCCCCACTCCAGCAGCGCCGTGCGCACGGGCATCAGCGGCAGCGGCAGACGCGCGGTGCGCCCGAGCAGCACCATGATCACGAGCGCCGTCCGGTACATCATGTGGTCGGAGAGGATGTGGGCGGCCTCGTGGGCGAAGACCGCGCGGCGCTGCGGCTGGTCGAGCAGCCGCACCAGCTCCGACTGCACCACCACCATCGGCTTCTTGGAGCCGATCGCCATCGCGTTCGGGCTGGGGTACTGGGTCAGGTAGAGGTCCGGGACCTCCGCGATGTCGAGCGTCGCGTAGGCGATCGCGTGCTCGCGCCAGACGTCGCCGAGCTGCTCCTCGGAGAGCCGCACCGCCGAGCCGAGGAAGCTCTGGCGCAGGGCGCGCTCGTAGCCGAGCTCGATCACCTTGCTGACGACCTGGTCCAGGTAGGGGATCGAGGCGAGCGCAGCAGTCGCGGCGCGATCGGCCGGGTGCTGGAAGGCGCGCGGGGAGATGCCCTCGAGGCGGTGGCCCTTCTCGGGAAGGCGGCTCGCTGCACTCACAGCCTGAGACTAGCGGCGCAGATCGCTGCTGCTGCCGAAACTTTGCAGGTATTCCAGCATTTAGACTGTTGGGATGAGAATCATCGTTGCGCTACTGCTGGCGGCGGTCTGGACTGGGTCGTGCGCGACCTCCGCGCTCGCAGCAGGCATCCCGCCCGTCGGTGTCTCGGCGCAGCTCACCGACGCAGGCGCCGGCGTGCTTACGGTTCACGGGAACATGGTCTCATCCGCCGAAACCTGGACATGGCAGGTATGCGACGAGGAGGGCGTGGCTTGCCGGCCCTACGGCGCGACGGGCAACAGTGTCGAAATCGGCGCCTCGCCGACGGGCGTGAGGTTCAAGGCGACCTCGGACGCCGGCGCGTCGGCGGTCAGCGCGACATGGAACGGGCCGCCCCACCCCCTCCGGGCCCCGGCCGCCATCGGTGCGGCACAGGCGAACAGCCTCGTCGAGCCCGTGCGGGGGGTATGGACGGGCGGCTGGGAAGGCGACTTCGAACAGGCACAGCTGAGCGCGTGTCCGACCGAGGCCGGGATCGGGTGTATCCCGCTGACGAGCCGCTTCTACGAAGAGCGCTGCTCCGGCGAAGCCGCCGTGACCGACCCGGCCTTCCGGGGGTGGTACTTGCGCGTGGCGTCGGCCGTGTATGGCCCGGACACGACCTTCGCGATCCCGGCTGTGGCGGCACAGTACGGAGACTGGCCGTACTTCGACTCCCCCTGGAAGGCGAGCCCCACGACCGATGTGGCGATCGTGGGAAGGATCGCGCCGCCGGCCGGACCGCGCGCGGCGAGCTGCGGCCCGCCGCCGCTGATGGCCGGACTACCACCTCGTATCGCGATCCAGTTCCACTCTGCGAGGCTCACGCGCCAGGGCGTCGCGATAGTCGAATGCGTCACCCGCTGCAGGGCTGACCTCCGCGCATCGGCTCGGGGGAGAGTCGCGGTGACGAAGTCGCGCCAGAAGCATGAAATCTGGCTTCGCATCCCGCCTCGCAGGCTCGTCCGGCTCGGGCACGGCCGGATCCTCTACACGCTCTTCGTCGGCGGCCACCGCGTCGCGCAGGCGACCGTGAAACGCTAATCCGCCAGGCCGACCCGGCGCACGTAGGCCGTGATCTCCGCCCGCGAGGAGAAGCCGAGCTTCTCGATCGCCCGCGCGCGGTAGGTCTTGACCGTCCGCTCGGCCACGTTCAGCTTCTCGGCGATCTCCGGGTTCGTGTAGCCGTTGGCGATCAGCCGCACGACCTCGCGCTCGCGGTCGGAGAGCACGACGCTGTCGCCGTTCGACTCTTCGCCGGCCGCCATCAGCGCGCCGAGCCGCGGGTGCAGGTAGTTGCCGCCGGCGACCGCGAGCCTGAAGGCCTGCAGCAGCTCGGCCGGCTCGGCCTCCTTGAGGACGTAGGAGCGCGCGCCGGCGCGCAGCGCCTGGCGGGCGTACTCGGGGTCCTCGCGCATCGTCAGGATCGCAACCGCCATCGTCGGGTGCGCGATGAAGCAGGAGGGCAGCGCCCCCAGGCTCGAGCCGCCGGGCATCGTCAGGTCGAGCGTCAGCAGGTCGGGCTTGTGCTCGCGCACGAGCCGGACCATCGAGGGGATGTCGGCCGCTTCGGCGACGACCTCGAACTCGCCGCTCTGGCGTTCGAGCACGGCCCGGATGCCGTCGCGCACGACGGTGTGGTCGTCGGCGATGATCACCGAGACCGGAGACGAGGGTGTGGGCGCGGGGGCCGCCATCTGGGGACCGTATCGGCAGCGATGGACCGATTTGTGAGGGTTGGGCGGGTTTCCGGGAGCGCGCGTGCGGCCCTCGACCAGCCCGACCCTGCTCGATAGCGTGCGCGCCGATGCCGTCAGTCCTTCGTTCGCCGCGCCTGCGCCGCGTGATCGTGGCCTACACGATCAACCGAACCGGAACCTGGTTCGGCGTGATCGCGCTCTCGCTGGCGGTCTTCGACCACACCCACAGCGGCCTGGCCGTCGCGGCGCTGTTGATCTGCAGCCAGGCGCTGCCCGCGTTCATCGTCCCCGCGGTCGTGGCGCGGGTCGAGGCCTCCAAACAGCGCAGCGAGCTGAGCGCCCTCTATGCGATCGAGGCCGTGGCCACAGCGGCCCTCGCGGTCCTGCTCTGGAACTTCTGGCTGCCCGGGATCCTGCTGCTGGTCGCGATCGACGGCACCGCCGCGCTCGCCGCCAGCGCGCTGCTGCGCACCGAGGCCGCCCGCGTCGCGCGCGAGGAGCTCGAGGCGCCCGACGAGCACGAGGCCGAACAGAAAGCCAACGCGGCGCTGAACATCGCGTTCTCGGCGACCTTCGTCGCCGGACCCGCGCTCGCCGGCGTGGTCGTCTCGGTGTGGGGCGCACCCACGGCCCTGCTGATAGATGTCGGCTCGTTCGTCATCTGCGCGCTGCTGCTGCTGGACCTGAGCCCGCACGTTCTCCAGGAGGAGAACGAATCGGTGCGCGCCCGGCTGGTCACCGCCTGGGTGCACATCCGCACGGTGCCGCCGCTGCGCGACCTGATGATCGCCCAGTCGATCGGGCTCGTGTTCTTCGAGGCGGCCGCGCCGATCGAGGTCGCCTACGCCAACCGCACGCTGCACGCCGGCGACCACGGCTACGGCATCCTGGTCTCGGCCTGGGGCGTCGGCGTCGTGATCGGGAGCATCCTCTTCGCCCGCGCCGGCTCGCGGCGGCTGCGCCTGATGGTCACGGGCGGGACGCTCGCGGTCGGCGCCGCGTATCTCGGCTTCGCGATCGCGCCGACGCTGGCTGTCGCCTCGCTCGCGGCGGCCGTCGGCGGCGTCGGCAACGGCGTGGAGCTGGCGCCGGTGATCAGCGGCGTGCAGCGGTTGACCCCAGACGCCCTGCAGGGGCGTGTGATGGGTGCGGTCGAAGCGCTCGGCGCGATCTTCCCCGGGCTGGGGCTGATCCTGGGCGGAGTGCTCGTCTCGGTGGTCTCGCCGCGGGTGGCGTTCGCCGTGATCGGCTCCGGCGCCTGCCTGACCGCGATCCTCTTCGTGCGGGTCCATCTGGACCGCGTTCCCGCCGTGCCTTCGGGCGCCGCGACGCCCGCCGACGCGCTCCACTAGGCGACGCGCGCCCTCCCCGAATCCCCTACGGATGCGTGGTCCGGGGGGTGCCGGGCCATGTCGCCCCTTTAGTACCGGCCCCGATGGGCCGAAAAGTACGACAGGAGTCCAAAGAGATGGCCCGATCCCGCATCACCACGCGCGCATTCTGGGCGGTCGAGTGCCTGGCTTTCCTGGGCGCGCTCGTGCTGGCGGTGACGCTGTCGCACCCGACCCAGTGGGAACCGCTGCTCCTGGTCGCCCTGCTGCTGGTGCTGGCGCTCGTCGGCGACAGGGTCAGCTCGCCGCTCGGCAAGGGCGTGCTCTCGACCGCGCACACGGCGATGGTGCTGACGATCTGCCTGCTCGGCCCCTCACCGGCGGTGTTGTTCGGCTTCGCCGCCGCGGTGCTCACCTCGGCGGTCCGGCGCCTTGAAGTGTCCGGGTGGCTGAACAACCTCGCTGCGCTGACGCTCTACCCGCTGGCTGGCGCCGCCATCGTCGCGCTCACGATCGGAAACGTCCACGACCCCGCGAACCACGAGGTCGTGCGCAGCATCAGCTTCGGGCTGGTCGTGTTCGCGGTCTCGCTCGTGACGATCGCCGTCAACTTCCTGCTCGTCGCCGTCGACATCTGGGTCGAAGACGGGCAGTCGCTGATGCGCCAGACTCGCGAGGTCTTCATCCCCCTGCTGCCCGGGTTCCTGGCGGCGGGCGTGCTGGCGGCGATCCTCGCCGTGGCATACACGAACCTCGGCCTGCCGGTCCTGTTCGCGGCCATCGCGGTCCTCGGCACCTTCCACTACCTGACCACGGCGCTGCTGCGCTCGGAGGAGCGTGCCGACCAGCTCGAAGCGCGCTCGATCCACCTCGCCAACTCCCAGGTCGGCGTGCTGAGCATGCTGATGGACGCGCTCTCGCTGCGCGACCGCACCACCAGCCGCCACGCCACGGCGGTCGCCCGCTACTCCAAGGCGCTGGCGGTCGAGCTGGGCTGCGACGAGGCCGAGCAGGAGGTGATCCACACCGCCGGGCTGCTCCACGACATCGGCAAGTTCACGTGGTCCGATCGCGTCCTTCACCCCGAGCAGCTGACCGATGAGGACTGGGCCGTGATCAAGCGCCACCCGCAGGACGGGGCCGCGCTGGTCGGCAAGCTCGACGGCTACGGCTCGGTCGCCGACGCGATCCTCTACCACCACGAGCGCGTCGACGGTGGCGGCTACCCGGCGGGTCTGATCGGCAACGAGATCCCGCTGGCCTCGCGCGTGGTCGCGATCTGCTCGGCCTACGACACGATGACGATGAGCAATCGCCTCGGTCAGGCGCTGTCGCCGGAGGACGCGATCGCGGAGCTGCGGCGCTCGGCCGGCAAGCAGTTCGACGGCGAGCTCGTCGAGAAGTTCATCGAGCTGATCGAACGCGACGGCGCGATCGCCGCCGACGCCGACGAGAGCTGGGAGGCCGAGCTCGGCTTCTCTCAGCGCGTGCGCCGCATGGCCCAGCCGGTCCCTGGCCGCCCGCCGGCACGCAAGTAGCCGAGCTTGAAAACAGCGAGGGCGCCGACTCGTCCCGAGCCCGACGCCCTCAAACCTTCTGAGACATCCTTGTCCGGATGTCTTATTTCGTGAAGTGTTTCGTGAAGTGTTCCACGTCTTCCCTCCTGGGTTGCTCTGGCGGATCCCGTCGGATTCGTCATCCCCATCCGTGAGGAACGTTCACCGGTGAGTAGGTTTGGTGAGGATAATAGCCCTCTGACCGGAAATTGCAACACACCTGCACCTATGTGCACGAATGTTTGCAAGTAGTCAGGTCGGATCGCGCCGGGGCCGATTTGCAGGCGATTTGCCCAGATCCGGCTCCCAGAGCTGGATCGCGGGCCTATCCGCGGGCGGCCGGGACGCCGGCATCTCGCCGCGGCGCGCAGGAGAAGCCTTTCGCACGCCGACGCGAGCCCTCGCCAACGCGATGCTTCCCGGGCCGGGCCGCCGAAAACGTCCACAAAGCTGAGCGGCGCTCAAGGTCGCGCCCCGTTCTGACGAAACAGAGGCCAAAGGACGCCGGCGAAGCGTCCGCGAACCGACACGAGAGAGCCCACATGCCCATCACCGTCTCCCCCAACGACCGCCAGCTCGTGTTCACGAGCTCGCAGGCCGCGCTCTACCTCGGCGTGTCGCTGGCGACGATCCGCCGCTGGACCGACGCCGGCCACATCGCCTGCTACCGCACCCCCGGCGGCCAGCGCCGCTTCTCACGCGCGCAGCTGGACGGCTTCATCGCCTCGATGAGCCAGGAAGGCCCGGTCGCGCAGGTGCGCGCGAGCGAGAGCGACGCCCGCGTCGCCTGAGCCGCGCTCAGCTCGCGAGCCGGCCGAACTTCTCGCGCAGGCGCCTGTAGAACGACGTCCCGGGCAGCTGCGCGAGCGTGCCCAGGTCTTTGGCGAAGTGCGCGCGGATCGTTCCTCCCGGTGGCAGCTGGGCGGCGGGGCGCCCGTCGACCGCCACGTCCAGGGGCTGGCGTGAGCCGTTGCGGATCGTGATCTGATCCCCGGGGGCCACGACGAGTGCTCGCGCGGTCATCGAGTGGGGCGCGATGAACGACACCACGAGCCCTTCCACGCCCCAGGCCATCACCGGGCCGCCGTTGGCGAGGTTGTAGCCGGTGGAGCCCGCCGGAGTGGACACCACGAGCCCGTCGCAGCGCACGCTGCCGGCCTCCTCGCTGTCCAGCGAGTAGGACAGCTCGGCGACGCGATCGCCGACTTTCCTCGTGATCGCAAGGTCGTTCATCGCCACCAGCGGCCCGCCCTCGGGCAGATCGACCGTGATCGCGGGCAGGTGCAGCAGCTCGAACTCGCCCCGCATAGCCCGCGCGACGCCGTCCGGCAGGTTGTCGTGCTCGACCGTCGACAGGAACCCGATCTCGCCGTAGTTGATGCCGAAGACGGGCACGCCGGTGCCCGCGTAGTGGTGCAGGGCGCGCAGGATCGTGCCGTCGCCGCCGAGGGCGACCGCGAGCTCCACGTCGCGCTCGACAGGGGCGTCGAGTGCGAGCGCCGGGCCCGGGCTCAGGCCCAGCTTGGCCGTCTCCTCGCCGTCGAAGCGCAGCGTCACGCCCGCGGCCTCGGCCTGCTTGGCCAGCTCGGCGATCGCCTCGGCGATCTCCTCCGGGTGGCGGTGGGTGAAGACCGTCATCTGCCTCACGGCTCGACCTCCCTGGCCAGCGGCTCGAGCGCGCCGGCGTCGCGGGTCCCCCCCTCCCCGAGCCACAGGAACGTCTCGAGGTTGCCCTTCGGCCCCGGCAGCCCGGAAGAGCGGTAGCCGAGCACCGCCTCGCCCAGCTCGATCGCCGCCGCGCCGGCCGCCACGAGCGCGTCGCGGCGCGCGTCCGCGTCGCGCACGACGCCGCCCTTGCCGACGCGCTCGCGCCCGACCTCGAACTGGGGCTTCACGAGCGCCAGCACGTCGTGGACGGGCGAAAGGCACGAGACCACCGGCCCGAGCACCTTCGCCAGGGAGATGAAGGAGACGTCGATCACGCCCAGCGAGGGCGGCTCCTCGACGCCGCTCTGCGAGGCGGGCAGCACAGCCGGGGAGAGCTCGCGCGCGTTCGTGCGCTCTAGCACCTGCACGCGCGGGTCGTTGCGCAGCGAGTAGTCGAGCAGTCCGTAGCCGACGTCGACCGCGATCACCTCGCGCGCGCCGCGCTGCAGCAGGCAGTCGGTGAAGCCGCCGGTCGAGGCGCCGGCGTCCAGCGCGCGGCGCCCGCTGACGTCCAGACCCGTCGCGTCGAGGGCGTTGGCGAGCTTGATGCCGCCGCGCGAGACGAAAGCCGGCCGTCCCCGCACCGCGAGCACCTCCTCGGCGTCGATCATCTCCGAGGGCTTGGAGGCACGCCGTTCGCCCCGACCGACGTGCACCTCGCCGGCCATCACGGATGCCGCGGCCCGGCTCCTGGAGGGGAACAGGCCGCGTTCGGCGAGCACCGTGTCCAAGCGCCGCTTGACCATCACGCAGGAACCCTTGCACACGGGCGTTTCGCTCGGCAGGGCTGCAGGAGCGCTGGCGCCGTGTGAGCGATGTCACACAGACCCGGCCGGACCGTGGGCACCATAAGTCGTGATCAGAGAGAGCAGTTTCTCTGCAGCATCTCTCCTGAATCCCTCCTCCCCCGAAACGGGCCGTCCTCCCCGGCGGATCGTTTCCGAGACGGCCCGCTTCCCCGGCGGGCCGTTTCATTTAACCGCCGATCTAGCGCGTGAGGCCGCGCGAGCCGATGATCGTGCCGGCGGGCGCGGGGCTCTCCGCGGCGCCCACGGCGGCAGCCACGCGCTCGGCGATGCGCTCGCCGGTGAAGCCGACCTCCTCGTGCAGCAGGGCGGGCTTGCCGTGGGTGACGTAGCGGTCGGGCAGGCCCACGCGCATGATCCGCGGCATCGGCGTGCCGGTCTCGTTCAGCGTCTCCCAGACGGCCGAGCCGAAGCCTCCGGCGAGGACGCCCTCCTCGACGGTCACGAGCAGGTCGTGCTCGGCGGCGAGCTGCGCGACCAGGCCGGCGTCGATCGGCTTGGCGAAGCGTGCGTCGGCGACGGTGACGGCGAGGCCCTGCTCCCCCAGGCGCTCGGCGGCGTCGAGCGCCTTCGCGACGCCCGTGCCGTAGCCGATCAGCGCCACGCGGCGGCCGGGCTCGGCGGCCGACGGGTCGGCGGGGACGAGGATCTCGCCGGTTCCGATCGTGATCGGCTCGGCCTTCGCGGGCAGCGGCACGCCGAGCCCTTCGCCACGCGGGTAGCGCAGCGCGATCGGGCCGTCGTGGTCGATGGCGGTGCGCAGCATCCGCGTCAGCATCGCCTCGTCGCG
>Ga0134126_10006697_pt1 | contig 14464 bp, 17 predicted proteins | sample KB31752_FD_96881 | JGI IMG/M metagenome (GOLD analysis project Ga0134126, IMG submission 96881) | Terrestrial soil microbial communities with excess Nitrogen fertilizer from Kellogg Biological Station, Michigan, USA - KB3-175-2 | ecosystem: Environmental > Terrestrial > Soil > Unclassified ... | reverse complement strand
TTGATGGGCGTCCATTGAGCGTCCCGGAGCTCGCGTCTTGCCATCCCCTCCTCCCTTGGGTTTTGATTCATGCCACACAACCTACCCTGCAGAGGGGAACTCTAAATGTCATCAGACCCTAGCTTGCCTGAAGCGAACTGTATTCAGAAGACAGCAAGAACATCAGGATAGCAGGCTGATCCATTTATTACTTTGGGGCGCATCTCAATGCGATTCGTCGTCATGGCGTATCTGCCCTTCGATGAGCCGAGTACAGCCTGACCCAAGAAATCCACGGAGCTTCTTGCAGGACCACCATCGGCATAAGCGCCTTCGAGTGCACAGGCTCCTCACAGCAACCTCTGACTGAATCCATTCAGATTCACTGAATCGAAAGCGATTCATCTCGTGAGATTCCTTCTTGAGGAATAGCATCGCAATTCTTGGAAATTCACATAACTCTCAGGGAAGTTTCCCTGGTCCGTACTTTGCTCAGTGCTTCATCGAGTAGGTTTTCTACCGAGTATGAATCGCAAAGAAGTACGTATAGGCTCTATCCAGCGATAGAGCCATATTGATCTATATGATAGATATGATCATCCTTATTCTGGCGAGGAATTGGCCAATGTGAACTGAACTGCTACAGTCCGCGCCGAATCCGGGATGAACTGCTACTGTCCTTCCATCGCAGTCGGAGGGTGAAATGGTTCATCATCATTTCCTCTTGCCTCAATCACGAAATCAACCGCACTCACCAGTCGGCGGACCAGTGAATAAGCGCGCTCACGTGAAGGGTCGGCATCATCCGTTCAAATGGGCAGAAAGGAGTGAAAGCAATGTCCTTTCGTCTGTGCTCCTGGACCGCGGCAGTCGTTCTGATGACATGCATGTTTTCCCCGACGACACTACTTTCAGAAGAGCTTCGTCGAGGCCGAATTGCATTACCTTCACCACCGCCGCCGGACGATGCGCGCAACTTGAAATATGACCCAATAAAGAACCTACAAGAGAACGCTAACACGCGAGCCGTCATCGTCAGAAAGCTCGATGCATTGATGAAGGAACTTCACGAGAATGACGAAGTTCAGATTCGCAATAGTGAGTCAGTACGCGCCCTTGCTGAAATCGATCTTTCTTCTATTCGCCGGAGAATCAGGGATGACATTGAGTCTTGGCAGCAAGTCTTAATGACCTTCGATATAGAGAGCATCTGTGGAGTTCGAGATAGGTCACAGGAAGTTGAAAGCTACGATGGCTCGTTAGGGCCAACAAAGCAATTCGTTAAGGAACATCAGCCTTCAACAGGACAAATTCAATGGAATGACGATCTCGCTACCACATTTGATCAGCCGGGAGATGACCCGGGAAATGTAAATGGCGTGCGATGGTGTTCGGGCACTTTAATCACAGATAAGCTCTTCCTTACGGCTGGACATTATTTCGCTGTTAATCCTGGTAGTTGGCGTACTCCCCAAAGAGCTTCCGACAGTGTGCCTCCTAAACAACTTGCTTCTCTAATGCACGTAAACTTTAACTATCAACTCGATGTAACGACCGGACAAATACGACAAGCAGCGGTCTATCCGATTATTCCCGATTATTCGGCTTTTAGAGTACCAACTTGGTAATTTAGATTATGCAATAGCTGAATTAGGTCTAGGGATAGATGGCAAAATGCCAGGAGCGAGTTTTACGCCCGGAAAATTGAATGCCTCTGATCAAGCGTTACAACGCGCAACACTCTTAACGGTCATTCAACACCCCAATGGAAATCCAAAACGGATTGCTGCGAGGTCCAAAATAAGCACCAGCGGTACCTCCATCTCCTATGGTGATATAGATACCCTAGGCGGTTCATCCGGATCAGGTGTAATTGATCAAACGGATCATCTCATCGGTGTCCATACCGATGGGGGCTGCAATGCGAGAGGTGAAGCAAACAGTGGCGTACCTTTGGTCGCAATTCGCGGAGTATCAGAAATAGTCAAGGAATGATGTTGATATGGGTAGAGATAACGGAAAAGGGCCCTCAATCAAAGGATATTATTTCCGCAGATCTCCCACTTGGAAAACATCTGCTCAAAGACGCAATTCAAACTCTAGATATCAAAGACGTGTCCACCGGTCCGTTTGTTCTGCCTAATCCAGGATGTAAGCCCGCCTGTTCTGGCCTTCACACAACGGCCACCATTACGATCACCGAGTCAAATGAATTAGGAGACATAATTGGCGATGCCTCGAAAAAGGTAGCCGACAATAAACAATCCATTGTTAATTTCGTCTTGGAGCAATTAAAGATCGAATCCAAGCAAAATAAATGACGATTGAGACAGCAGCAAAGGGGTCGGGAGTCTGTGTGCTACGAACGCAACCATTTTTGTAAAGATGGGAGCGATGCTTCACTCACGATGAGGGAAGGTCCCTCGAAGTCGGCGTACAGGCGCAGACATCAAACCGCGGCAAGCGGCGTCGATCAAGAGTCGTCGTCGTGAGCGTTGCCGGAAAAGGCGGAACGTATTCCGTCAGGTACGAATCAAGAAGACGAACGTAAGTGAACCGCTGATGATGTGTCGAAAGACCGAACCCGACGTCGAAACCGGGATCGAGACTCTGTCCCGCGAAGCAGGTGGAGGGGGACCTGTGTACGGCTCCACTGGCGTCCGGCATGAAGGCGGCGTGACTTTGATTCAGGCGTGGATAAGGAACGTAGGAACCTGTCGCTCCGATGCAAAGGGAGACGCACAAGCGGGCAGCCCCCGCAAGTGCCAGAATACCGAGGCGGGGCACAGGGACGGAGGCGCTCGTAGTAAGGAGGAAGGTTCTGTAATGGGACCGGACCGAAGGGGCGTCGTCGTCCGGTGTTATCGAGCGAGCAACTCGCACGAGGAGGACTCGCATGGATAACGCCAAACCGTTTTGTATTGCCAAGCGTGATGTGTGGGACGCGTACAAACGGGTGAAGGCCAACCATGGGGCAGCGGGAGTGGACGGACAGTCGATTGAACAGTTTGAAGAGGATGTGGAAAACAATCTCTATCGGCTGTGGAATCGACTCTGCTCCGGCAGCTACTTCCCGCCGCCGGTGCGCCGGGTGGACATCTCGAAAGACGATGGCCGAACGCGACCGCTCGGAATACCGACCGTCTCGGATCGCATCGCCCAGATGGTGATCCAACGCTACCTCGAACCGCTTGTGGAACCCCGGTTCCACAATGACTCGTATGGGTATCGGCCTGGCCGGTCAGCGCATCAGGCCCTGTCGATCACGCGCCAGCGGTGCTGGCGCTACGACTGGGTGCTGGATCTCGATCTCAAGAGCTTCTTGGAGACCATCAACTGGGAGCTCTTGTTACGAGTGTTGCGTCGACACACCGACTGCACATGGGTGTTGCTGTATGTCGAAAGATGGCTCAGGGCACCGGTGTGCATGCCGGATGGGACGTTAGCGGAACGGAAGCAGGGAACGCCTCAGGGCGCGGTGATTAGCCCGCTTCTGGCCAATCTGTTTCTGCATGCAGCATTTGACCAGTGGATGGCGGGGCAGCACCCCGACATCCCCTTCGAGCGCTACGCTGATGACATCATCTGCCATTGTAAGAGCGAGGAGCAAGCGCGGGCCTTGAAGGACGCGCTGGCACAGCGTTTCGCGCAGTGGCACCTGGAACTCCACCCGCACAAGACCACGATCGTGTACTGCAAGGATGCCAACCGGCGAGGCCGCTATCCTGAGCAGCGTTTTGACTTCCTGGATTACACATTTCGCCCGCCGGTCGTCGAAGAATGCGACGGGAAAGGTATTCGTCAGTTTCGCACCGGCAGTGAGCGAGAAAGCGGCTAAGGCGATCAGACAAAGAATGCGTCGCTGGCAGCTGCATCAACGGAACGATCTGGCCTTGGAAGAGATCGCCCGGTGGACCCACCCTATGCTGAGAGGCTGGGTGGGTTACTATGGACGATTTCACGCGTCGGCACTCCGTCGCGCCCTGCGCACCCTGGATGATTTTCTGGTGCGATGGGCGCAACGCAAATACAAACGGGTGAGTGTGGGGTCGGATCTTGTTTTGTGCATCACCAATTTTAAGTGCATTTCACTCGCAATCAATCGGCGCCGGTTGCATGGCCACGGTAAATTTGACTTCACTACACAAATGGAGCCAGGCATGAGCGAGGAAGCGCTTGGCCCATTCGTAAGTGAGGTCAGCAACTGTCTGTGCTGTCAAGAACCAAATCGAAATTTTCAGATTCCCCGGTGAAAAGTCTTCGCGCACAATTGGCGTAGGAGCGACGATCGCCATGAAGTCCGGGTCCTCCTATGCCTCGGCACAGGCCGGGTCCATCTTGTGATGCCAGGGCGTCCCGCCTTTCACCATCGCATTCAAGATGGTGAGCAGCTTGCGCATGCAGGCCGTCAATGCCAACTTCTCCGCGTTGCCCGCCTGACCAGAGTCGCTGATAAAAGGTGCGAATCACCGGGTTCTTCCGCGTAGCTACCAGAGCGGCCATATACAGCGCCGCCCGCACATGAGCGCGCTCGCCGTCCCTTGAGAGTACCACTGTCGCGGGGAAACGGTGCGACCCCGACTAAGGCGGCCACTTCTTTGCGCATCAAGGTCCCCAGCTCGAGGAGGTTCGCGCAGAGCGTCGTGGTCAGTACCGGACCCACGCCCGGCACACTCCGGACGATCTCTCCCTTCTCGCGCCACACCGGACTTTTCCGCATCATGGTCGTCAGATCCGTCGTGAGGCCCCGCAGTTCATTCTCCAGTCACGTGATAGGAGCCTGCACGCGCTGCTGAATAGGCCGGGCAGCGAGGCGCACGCGATTCTTTTCGTCCGTGAGCATATCAATCAGCTGCCGATGACGCGCGACGAGCGCGGCCAGTGCCCGGCCAGCGGCACTTCCAGCCCGCCCGTCGCCGCGAGCACGATCAAGGCAGGCGTGAGCGTCTGCAGGCGCTTGACCGTTTCTGCGAGTCCCTGCTCATTGTTCGCTATTTGGAATGCGGTCCCGAGCTGGACCGCCACATCGACGAAGTCTTGCGAGATATCCATGCGACAAAACAGGTTCCGCTCATGGTGCACCTCCGTGTCTCCCGTCCTTGCACGATACGGGCTCGTGGCCCTCTCAACTGTCGGGTTGGTGACCGGAGGAACGGGACGACCCGAGCTGACCCACGGTTTTCTTGCTTCCAGACCCAGATCTTTGCGATCTGCCCCGTTCCCGTGGTGCCATGATGCAAGACCTCCTCTATAGATACAAGACCTTGATATGTGCATCACCAGTTTTCGGGGATGCACGATGCGACTGATCGTTGAATAGTGCAGGCGTCCGCGCGCTTGATCTCAGGCAGGTTATCGTGATTGCGTCGAAATCCTTAGAACGGAAGCCGACGACATCGGTATTCGGGGTGGCTTTTCTTCAGCTGGACTAATGGAATGGACCGGTAATTCTTTCTCAGAGCCAAACCGCCTGGTACTTTTTCTTCTGACCTATGTCTGTTGTCTCCATTACAGATGCAAGATCTTGTTCTGTGTCCGGTCGGTAATCGTATAGGTTTGCAGCGCCCTCGGGCTGAGGTAGACAACCTCCGTGCTCCAGATGGGCGTAGGCGGCAGTTCACAAGGCTGTTGTTTGTCGTAGCGTCAGTAAAGAGATGTAAAAATATTAGGGCAATACCCAGTTAATGTTTTTGCGGAATGCATATAGAGTGTGGGTGGTGGGCTTGGACGTTGATGATGCTTAGCCGACGGCATGTCGGCACATACATATACTAAATAAAGGAGGTTGGTCATGAATCCCGATCAATTCAAGGGGAAGTGGACGCAATTCAAAGGAGAGGTCAAGCAACAATGGGGTCAACTCACTGATGACGATCTCATGGAGATTGAAGGCAATTACGACAAGTTTCGTGGCAAGGTGCAGGAGCGATACGGCGACAAGAAGGCCGATGTCGAAAAGTGGGCCGACGACTGGTATCGGCGACAGGAAACACCGGAGCCATCTGCTCGCCGGTAAGGCGGCTGACAACTGGAGGGACGCCAAGTATTCGGCGTCTCTCTGTTACTTCAGAGCAACGTCAGAGGGGTAGCGGCTCATACCCAGGCACCGGAGGCAGCAACTCACCATTGAATGCGGAGGTGGCACATGCTGAGCTGGGCTGTAACCTTTTTAATTGTGGCGATCATTGCGGGCATCTTGGGACTTTCTGGAGTCGCGGGGACGGCAACGAACATCGCCTATATATTGTTCGTCATCTTCGTCATTCTGGCCATCGTGGGGTTCTTGACGGGACGAAAACCCGTGGCTTGAGGTGAGACGGACTAGTTTTTCACGCACGAAGTTTACAAAGGCGTCGGGCTATATTGTCGTTTGCTATAAGGAAGTTTGAAGAACGACGAATGATGTTCCCCTAACCAAGGAAACGATGAAGATGAAGTATCTGTTGATTGCACTAGGCTTGTGCGTGGCCGCATTCACAGGATCGGTTGCGGTCACCCAAGCCGGAGAAGTCGGAGCCAAGATGGAAAAGGCCAAGGGCGAAGTCAAAGCCGACGTCGAAGAAGCCAAGGGCGAAGCCAAGGCAAAGCTGGAAGAGGCCAAGGGGAATGATACCAAGGCGGCCGTGGAGCGAGCCAAGGGAAACGTGAAAGGGGCTGTTGAAAGAGGCAAAGGGAAGGCCAAGGAACTCAAAGAAAAAATGAAGGACTAGCTGGTGTTTCGCGCCTCAGGGCGAACGGATTGTCACCGGATATTTGAGACGCTAAATCGAATATTGAAAGATCGGCTTGGCGCCGATGGCCTGAGCGAGGACACCCCGGCGTTTTAATTCATCGATGATGCGAGTAGTCGCGGCATCGAAATCCGTGGGACCTGCGAGGACGACATCGGTGTTCGGCGGAGGTTCTTCTTCGGATTTGCTCATGTGGACGGCGATGACCGGTGCGGGATGCACGAGGGTCCTAATCGCCTGTGAGGCCTCGCGGTAAGCGAGACCGAAGGGATTCGTAGTGGAGACGACGATGAGCCCGGTGTCGGTAAGCAGGCGTGCCACTTCGCCATAGCGCCGTGCCATTTCCGTCGTCTGCCCACGCTCTTCTTCACTGAGATCGGCATCGAGTCCACGGCGCAGATTCTCGCCATCCAACAAGTACGCATGGCGTCCATCCGCCACGAGGCGCCCTTCGAGCGTTCTGGCTAGGAACGATTTGCCGGTGTGCCGCCCGCCGGTAATCAGAACAACTGCCGCCCGATGGCCGTACTGTTGAGCGCGGTCTTCAATCGTGACTTCGCCCTTGACCCATGCAAAGTCGCGTCGCCTAGCTTCTTCACGGAGAAACTCTTGATCGTCATGGACCAGTTCCGTGATAATCCCACCACCTGCGATATCGTATTCATCCACCAGAACGAAGCGGCCGGTTGCTTCGAACGATGCCGATAAGTCGAACGCGATCGGGACTTTCGTGCGCAGGGTCAATTCGGCCACTTGGTTCTTGTTGATGGTGTTGCTGCCCTGTTGCTGAGCGAGGTCCATCGTATCGATGATTCGCTGGATCGAAGCCACTTCGCAGTCCACTTCTTTGGTAGACACCCGCAGCAGATATTTGCGTCCCCTTTCCAAGGGCCGCTTGCCGAGCCAAAACAGGTTGGCACGAAACGCCGTAGAAACGAGAGGCAGGTGTGCCTGATGTGACGCGACCTCTCCCCGTTCCACAAAGATTTGTTCATCGAGCGTCACGCCGATCGATTGCCCCGCTTGGCCTTCGGTCGGTTGCGGTTCGATATTGAAGGCCTCCACTGTTCTGATGTTGGCGCGCTTGTTGGAGGGCGAAAAGACGAGGTGATCGCCGACTTTGAGGCATCCAGCTGTGATGCGGCCTGTGATGATTCGGCGCGCATCGAACTTATAGACGTCCTGCACGGGCAGTCGAAGGGGCTGCTCCGATCGTGCAGCTTCTTTGTTGAACGCACCGAGTGTTTCCAGGACGGTGGGGCCCTTGTACCACGACATTTGCCCACTGCGGTTGGCGATGTTGTCGCCGAGCTTGGCGCTCACTGGAATGAACTGCGACGGCGCGGCTTTGAACTGCCCTAGAAATTCTCGGTATTCTTTTTCGATCCCGTCGAACACATCCTGCCGGTAACCGACCAAATCCATCTTGTTGACGACCACCGCAAACTGCCGGACGCCCAACAGCGACAAGAGGTAGCCATGCTTCTTCGACTGTTCCTTAACTCCTTCCAATGCGTCGATGAGCAACAATGCCGCCTCGGCACGCGCGGCGCCGGAAATCATGTTCTTCAGGAACTCCTTATGTCCCGGCGCATCGATGATGATATATTGTCGATTCTTCCACATGAAAAAGGTGCGAGCCGTATCGATCGTAATCCCTTGTTCCTGCTCTTCGAGAAAGGCGTCGAAGAGAAAGGCATACTCAAATTCTTTCCCCTGTTGTTTGCAGATAGCCTGCACCTTCTCCAACTTGCCGTCGGGCAGTGAGCCGGTATCGGCATAGAGCCGTCCCAGTAAGGTGGACTTGCCGTGATCCACATGACCGACGATGACGATGTTGAGGTTCTCAGATGGTTTGGTTGTCTCGCTCATGGTCACATGTACCCATCTTTCCTCAGTAGCTCCATTCCTCGTCCCTCGTCCTGTGCCCGTCCTGACCGTTCGGCTACCGTCGTATGCCGCAGTTCCTCGATGATGTCATCTACATTCTTGGCGGTGGATTTGATCGGCGAGGTGCAGGGTGCGCAGCCCAGGCTGCGATAGCGCGTGCCATCACCCTTGTCGAGATACAAATCGATGAAGGGAATGTTCTCGAGCTTGATGTACTCCCAAATGTTGATCTCCGTCCAATCCAGCAGCGGATGAATACGAATATGTGTACCAGGCGGGAATGTCGTCTTGTATTGATCCCAGAGCTCCGGTGGCTGGTCCCGGAAATCCCAGTCACCATGTTTATCGCGCGGGGAGAAATAGCGTTCCTTGGCCCTCGTCCCTTCTTCATCCGCACGAACGCCGAGAATCACGCCGGTGTAGCCTTTACTCTCCAACAATTGCTTGAGGCCGTTTGTCTTCAGCGCCGTGCAACAGACTACGCGACCCATCGTGTGATTCATGCCAGCCGCCAGAGCTTCCTCGTTTTGGCCTACGACTAAATTCAACCGCCATTCGTGGGCGAGACGGTCACGGTAGTCGATCATCGCTGGGATTTTGTAGCTGGTGTCGACATGGAGGAGCGGAAACGGCACATGCCCGAAGAAGGCCTTGCGGGCGAGCCAGAGCAACACGGTCGAATCCTTGCCCATCGACCACAGCATGGCGAGATTGTCGAAGTGTTTGTAGGCTTCACGAAGGATATACACGCTTTGATCTTCAAGTTGCCGTAGGTGTTTCATGCCCCGAATCCTTCCGCCTTTCGTGCTATGCTACAACTGGCTGTCGAACCAATTCATCGAGCTTGCGCCCTGCAGCTCCTCCATCAAGCGCCGCGCGTACAGCCGGAAAACAGGCCGACAGGGACACGCCTTTGCCCGCCGCATAGAGCAACATAGCCGCATTCATCAGCACCCAATCTCGAGGCCCGCCCTGAACCTGGTTCCGAAGAATTCGCCGGATCAGATCGGCTTCCCTTTCCCGCTGATCGGGAGGAAACCCCGCCATCTCGCGCGATGAGGCGAATGCCAATCCAAAGTCTTTCGCGGCCACACCGAGCGGGGTAATGCGCTCGTCTCTCAATTCCAAGACCCTCGTCGCCATTGATGCTGACAACTCCGGATCGCCCTCGACGCCACGGATCACCAATGCTCGTCGACACCCGAGAATTCGCAAGGCTTCGGCTGTCTTTTCAAAATGCGGCGGATGCGTCAATCCCACGACTTGCACCGCCGCCCGAGCCGGGTTCAGAAGCCTGGCGATCGGATGGAACACATTCCTGACTCCGAGCTCTTGACGCATCTCCAGAAAGCGATAGAGGGGTGGATGGTACAGTCCGATATCCAGGTAGGCAAAACCTTTCCTGTTCACGTCTTCGGAAACCAGTTTGGGATCGGCATCAACTGGAATGCCCATGGCTTTCAGCACTCCGGCACTGCCCGATCGGTCAGGAATGCCGTCATAGCCGTGCATCAAGACTGCAGCTCCGGCTGCAACTGCGACAATAGACGCGGCAACAATCGCATGAAACGTGTCCTGCTTCCCGGCATAAGTCGGGACATCCACCAGGGCCAAGTCACGCGAGACAGTGAGTGGAAGCACATATCGCCGAGCTGCAGCCGTCAGCGCCGCCAATTCGGTGACCGATTCCATCTTGAATCGCATGGCAATGAGAAAGGCCCCCACTTGCGCCGGCGTGGCCTCACCTTCAATCAATGCCTTCATCGCCTGTTTGCACTCATCCCATGTAAGATCCTTGGAAGCTTTCGGGCCTTTTGCAATCTTGGCGAGGATATCTTGAATCGGCATGTTACGACTTGTGTAGTCCACACTCGGTCTTGGCAAAATTCTTCCAGCGACCGGCCCTAGGATCATCGCCGGGCGCCACTTGGGTGGTGCAGTAGGTGCAGCCGACGCTGGGATAATTCTGATCGTGCAGGGGGTTGTACGGAACTTCGTAGACCTTGATGTAGGTCCACACATCGGTCCATGTCCACCGGGCCAGTGGGTTTATCTTGATCAATTCAAATTTCTGGTCCCACTCGATCAACCCGGCATTCGCCCGGGACGGGGCTTGGTCACGCCTAATTCCGGTAATCCATGCGTCGTATCCCCGCAGAACGCGGGTCAGTGGTTCGACTTTCCGCAGCCGGCAGCACTGGTCCGGATCTCGAGCCCACAGCGCCTCGCCGTACGATTCTGCTTGTATCTGCGGTGTGAGCAGGGACTTCACCTGGATGACCTGTGCCGGAATCAGCCCATGCCGCTCAATCACTCGGTCCCGCGTGGCATAGGTTTCAGGAAATAAAAAATCGGTATCGAGATAAAACAACGGCACCGTGGGATTGATGCGATGCACCATATCGACGAGAACCACGTCTTCCGCTCCGAAGCTACAAGCCACAACAATCTTTCCGCTGTATCGCTCGAGAGCAGCCGCCAATACATCTTGAGGCTGCTTCGTCTCGAACGAGGCACTCCATTCCTTAAGCTCTCCGGTGAGTTTGGATTGGTCGCGTGCTGTCATGACGAATCAGATCCCTTACCCTTCGACCTTCTCCACCAGAATCCGATAATGCGAGGCTTCCGGTTCCAACGCTTCCTGTATCAGCACCTTATGTCCGTCATTCTTAAGACTCATCGGCACGTTCTTGATCGGTTCACCTGCGTCGAGCCACACTTCCAAGTGTTCGCCGGCGTCCATCATTTCCAGTTTCAACTTCGTCTTCACATAGTTCATTGGGCATGCCACGCCACGCAAGTCGTAAATAGGCGCACCAGCCGGAGCAGGAGCAACTGGTTTGGTTTCAACCGGTGCAGGGGCAACTGGAGACATTTCTTCTTTCACGGCCGACAGCTTCAGATCCTTCCCCATCTGATCCGTTGCCGCACGACAGGCATCGACAAATCCCTTGGCGAACGCCATCTTTTCCCGGGCCGATTCAGCCGACGTCTCTTTTGGTCCCAGATCACCGACCTTCTGGCTGAGGTCTCGATAGATGGATGGTACAATACCTATCTGCGCAATCCTGCTATCGAACTCGATGAACGTTTCGGAGTCCGTTGAGGGCTCCAATCCTTCTGTTACCAGCAGTGCCTTGGCGGCAGCCAGTACGGCTCGATAGGATTTGTTCACCGATACGGAATATTGATGCTTCTCAACGAGCAGCTTCGCTTGGTAGAGCTCTTGATCGGCCTCCAGGATGCCGTTTTCGATCATGTCCAGCGCACCGCCGGCACATTCGCCTGGGCCGAGATCCTCGAGAATAAATTCTTCATCTCCCTCCCAATCATAATAGAACGTGGGATCCTCTTGATAAGAAGGCACGATGGTGTACGGGATCAACTCGTCTTTCAGCTTGCTCTTCCCGACGCGCGCGATGAACTTCGGCAAATTCTCGTTCGTTTGGCGGTCACGCCGATACACGTCGATCAAATGAGAGATCGCCGCTGGTACGGCCTTCGCCGGCAACTTCACGGTCATCTGGCCGATCTTGGCCGTGCCGTTCACTGAACCACCGAGATGCAATTCATAGTATGGGGCAACATGGTCACCGAGGCGTTTTCCAACTCCATGCAACCCGATCGTTGAAATGTGATGCTGTGCGCAGGAATTATGACAACCGCTGATCTTCACGCTCACATCCTGGAGATCTTCCGGAACACGGCCTGCTGGAAACACCTCGGCCAGCGCTCGTGCAAGGCCTTTGGACGACGTGATCCCAAGACCACATGTGTCTGTGCCGGGGCAAGCAATAATGTCTTCAACCAGTTCAGCGCCTGGATCAGCCAACCCGCGGGACGCCAGATCCTCGTAGAAGTGCGGGATTTGATCGGCAGGAACCCATCGGATGACCAGATTCTGATTGATCGTGGTGCGAAGATTTCCGTTGGAATAGCGCTCAGCCAGATCAGCCACGAACAGCATTTGTTCAGCCGTAATGTCCCCCATGAACAACTTAATGGCCGCTGTGACATACCCATCTTGTTTCTGCTTGACGACGTTGGTTCGCTTCCACATCTCAAACGACGTTTCGTGGCCAATGGGGTGAGTCCCGTTACCATTCCCATTCCCGCTTCCATTTGCCACACCGTTTTTCGTCGGCATAATGAGCCGAGAGAGGTCATCCTGGTGCTGAAGCAGGGTCAAAGGTCCGTTTTTGGGAAGCGTGTGTCCCATCGCGACATAGGCTGCTTCCCAGCGGCGTTTGAATTCGGCAAATCCCAGTTTGTCGATCACGAACTTCATCCGAGCCTTGTTTCGATTTTTTCGATTGCCGAGCGTATCGAAGACTTTAATAACGGCCTCGATACTGGGAATCAGCTCCTCCATCGGTGTGAACTCGCGAAGAAGTTGAGCGATCCGCGGAGCAGAACCCAACCCTCCACCTGCCACCATTCGAAAGCCGATTTCTCCGTCGGCTCGTTTGACGGCCAACAGACCGATATCGTGGATGGGAGTCAGAGCACAGTCATGCTTGCAGCCGGAAAACGCAATTTTGAACTTTCGTGGCAGACTTTGGTTCAAGGGGTTTCGCAACAGATGATAGGCGACTGTCTTCGCATAGGGAGTCACATCGAATACTTCTCCTTGGCACACGCCAGCTAGATGGCAGGCCGTCACATTCCGCACGGTATTGGCACAGGCCTCCCTGGTGGTCAGGCCGACTTCGGCTAGTCCTCGCATGATGCTGGGCACATCCTTTAGCTCCACAAAGTGCATCTGAATATCTTGTCTCGTCGTGACGTGGCCGACTCCGGTTGCATGGCGGTCGGCAAGTTCCGCCACACGTCGCAACTGATTCGCGGTGATGCCGCCGAACGGGATCTTGATGCGGACCATCTGCACACCGGGCTGACGCTGACCGTAAATGCCGTATTGCAGGCGGAAAGGCTTGAAGAGATCGGTAGAGATTTCTCCGGACAATGTTCGCAGGGCTTCAACCTCGAAGGTTTCTATTTCTTCCAGGATGGGCGGTGGAATCGGATTCGTGACAATTTTGTGGATGGTGAGGGATTCAACTGAGTTCATATACCGATCTCCTTGCCTCCTCAGGAGAGGAGTCTTCTAAGTCAAATGTGGTACATTGGATTGCGTTGAGCGTCGATTGTCCGTAGACGCATTGCCAAGTGTTCGATAGTAATGTTTTCGAGAACTTTTCGCTCTGCCTGCTGAACCTGCTCCCAGACATCATCTAACAGCAGCTCGGGCTTGGTCGCATGGCGATCACGTGTCCGTTGACCGACAAATGACCGATGAAAGACCGGCCCTTCCAACGCCTCGAATATATCGGCGATCGACATCGTCGCTGGTTCATGCGTGAGGAGATACCCTCCTTGGGGACCCCGTTGGCTTTCTACTAAGCCGGCCTTCTTCATCGCATGGAGAACTTGTTCGAGAAAACGGACGGGAATCCCGTGGCGCCTCGCGATGGCTCGTGCTTGAATCGGGGTCTCGCTTGCATGTATCGCAAGATCAACGGCTACCATAATTCCATATGTGGCGCGCTTGGACACTTTCATTCTTTATTATTCCGGTAGGAATTGAGATACATATACATTTCCCTCTCGTGGTCTGTCAAGGTATGAGAAACTTCGGGGGGTTGAGTTCGTATGCCAAGGTATCCTAACGTGGTGTGATTTGAAGTCGTAATCGAACTAGGGTCCAAGCTCAATTATTGAGTTGACACGCCGTTGATGATTCAATGGTTGTGCCAACGAGGGAGGCGTTGCATGACCATGCAGAAAGCAAAATCGAACAAACGGTTCTGGCTGGACGACCTGCAATGGTCGGTTCTTGAGCAACATCTTCCGAAGAAACAAAC
>Ga0134126_10006696_pt1 | contig 14464 bp, 18 predicted proteins | sample KB31752_FD_96881 | JGI IMG/M metagenome (GOLD analysis project Ga0134126, IMG submission 96881) | Terrestrial soil microbial communities with excess Nitrogen fertilizer from Kellogg Biological Station, Michigan, USA - KB3-175-2 | ecosystem: Environmental > Terrestrial > Soil > Unclassified ... | reverse complement strand
GCGAGCGAAGCGAAGCAAGCCATCTCGCCGAGATCGCAGGCCGCTCGAAACGCTCAGCCCATCGGAGGCATGGGTGGCCTCGCTTCGCTCGCAAAAAGACGGTGGTTCAACTTGATCGCCGCTCTAGCGTGCGCGCCGCGTATCCATCAGCCGCAGGATGAACCAGATCGGCACCACCACCATCGCCCCGGTGAGCAGGATGCGGCCGAAATGGCGCAGGTCGGCGAGGCCGAAATCGATGAGATAGCGCGACAGGTCGATAAGGCGCGCATAGATCGTCTCGGGGTCGAAGCCGAACATCGCCAGCAGCATGCCGACGACGAAGGAGACGACGAGCAGCCGCACGGCGACGGCGGGAAGCGATCCGCCAAGGAAGGCGTTCATCAGGCTTGGCTCCAGGGGACTTGACTCCAGGGTCTTGGCTCCAGGGGTCTCTAGCTACAACATCCGGCGCGCGCCTGACGCGCCGATCCGGCCGCCGGGCGGCCGGATCGGCGCGGACTCACGCGCCTTTGGGAAAGTTGACCACCGTCGGCGATTTCGCCGCCGGGCCTTCGCTGGCCTCGCCGCCGACCGGCTTGCCGTCGATGGTCAGCCGGCCGAGCGCGGCGCTCACCTTCACCGTCTGCCCGTCGCGCACCTCGCCGGCCAGGATCGCCTGCGCCAGCGGGTCCTGCACCCATTTCTGGATGACGCGCTTCAAGGGCCGCGCGCCATAAGCGGAATCATAGCCCTTGTCGGCGAGCCATTGGCGACCCTTGGCGTCGAGCGCCAGCTCGACTTTGCGCTCCTCAAGCAGCTTGGCGAGCCGCTTGAACTGGATGTCGACGATCGCCCCCATGTCCTCGCGCTTCAAGCGATGGAACAGGATGATCTCATCGACGCGGTTCAAGAACTCGGGCCGGAAGTGGGCGCGCACGACATTCATCACGTCCTTCTCGACGGCGCGGGTGTCCTCGCCCTCGGGCTGGTTGACGAGATAATCCGAACCCAGATTCGAGGTCATGACGATCAGCACGTTGCGGAAATCCACTGTGCGGCCCTGGCCGTCGGTCAGCCGGCCGTCGTCGAGCACTTGCAACAGCACGTTGAACACGTCCGGATGCGCTTTCTCGATCTCGTCGAACAGCACCACCTGATAGGGCCGTCGGCGCACCGCTTCCGTCAACGCCCCGCCCTCGTCATAGCCGACATAGCCCGGCGGCGCGCCGATCAGCCGCGAGACCGAGTGCTTCTCCATGTATTCGGACATGTCGATGCGCACGAGCGCGGAATCGTCGTCGAACAGGAACGACGCCAGCGCTTTCGTCAGCTCGGTCTTGCCGACGCCAGTCGGCCCCAGGAACATGAACGAGCCGATCGGGCGGTTCGGGTCTTGCAGGCCAGCGCGCGCGCGGCGCACCGCGGTCGAGACGGCGCCGACCGCCTCGGCCTGACCGACGACGCGCTTGGCGAGTTCAAGCTCCATCTTGAGCAGCTTGTCGCGCTCGCCCTCCAGCATCTTGTCGACCGGCACGCCGGTCCAACGCGACACCACCTGCGCGACATTGTCGGGCGTCACCGCCTCGTTGACGAGCGCGGCGTTCTGCGTCGACTCGGTCTCCGACAGCTTGCGTTCGAGATCGGGGATCACGCCATAGGTCAGTTTGCCGGCCTCGGCGTAGTCGCCCTTGCGCTGCGCCTGGGCGAGCGCGTTGCGCGCGACTTCAAGCTCCTCCTTGAGCTTTTGCGCGGCGCCGATCTTGTCCTTCTCCGCTTTCCAGCGCTGCGTCAGCGCGTCGGATTTCTCCTGTAAGTCGCCGAGTTCGGTCGACAGTTTCGCCAGCCGGTCGCGCGAGGCGGCGTCGGTCTCCTTGCGCAGCGCCTCCTGCTCGATCTTGAGCTGCATGATGCGGCGGTCGAGTTCGTCGAGTTCTTCCGGTTTGGAATCGACCTGCATGCGCTGGCGCGAGGCGGCCTCGTCGATGAGGTCGATCGCCTTGTCGGGCAGGAAGCGGTCGGCGATGTAGCGGTTCGACAGCGTCGCCGCGGCGACGATCGCCGCATCGGTGATGTGGACGCCGTGGTGGACCTCGTATTTCTCCTTCAAACCGCGCAGGATCGAGATCGTGTCCTCCACTGTCGGCTGACTGACGAACACCGGCTGGAAACGGCGCGCCAAGGCGGCGTCCTTCTCGACGTGCTTGCGGTATTCGTCGAGCGTGGTGGCGCCGATGCAATGCAATTCGCCGCGCGCCAAGGCCGGCTTCAGCAGATTGGAAGCGTCCATCGCCCCGTCGGCCTTCCCGGCGCCGACGAGCGTGTGCATCTCGTCGATGAACAGGATTACGCCGCCCTCGGCCGCCGTCACTTCGGACAGCACGGACTTCAGCCGCTCCTCGAACTCGCCGCGATATTTGGCCCCGGCGATCAGCGCCCCCATGTCGAGCGACAGCAACCGCTTGTCGCGGATCGATTCCGGCACGTCGCCGTTGACGATGCGCAACGCCAGGCCCTCGACGATGGCGGTCTTGCCGACGCCGGGCTCGCCGATCAGCACCGGGTTGTTCTTGGTGCGGCGCGAGAGCACCTGCATGGTGCGGCGGATTTCCTCGTCGCGGCCGATGACCGGGTCGAGCTTGCCGATCTTGGCCGCCTCGGTAAGGTCGCGGGTGTATTTCTTCAAAGCGTCGTAAGCGTTCTCGGCGCTTGCCGAATCGGCGGTGCGGCCCTTGCGGATGTCGTTGATGGCGCCATTCAGCGTCTGCGGCGTGACGCCGGCGGCGCTGAGGATCTTGGCCGCCTCGGCGCCCTTCTCCAGCGCCAGGGCGACAAGCAGTCGCTCGACGGTGACGAAGCTGTCGCCGGCCTTCTCGGCCAGCTTCTCGGCGTTGTCGAACAGCCGCGCCGTCGTCGGGGCGAGGTAAAGCTGGCCCGCGCCGGAGCCCTGCACCTTCGGTAGTTTCTTGAGCGCCGCCTCGACCTGGGCGAGCGCCTCCTTCGAGCGGCCGCCGGCCTTGTCGATGAGACCGGCGCACAGCCCCTCGCTGTCGTCGAGCAGCACCTTGAGCACATGCTCGGGCGTGAATTGCTGATGGTTCTCGCGCAGCGCAAGCTGCTGCGCCGACTGGACGAACCCCCGCGCGCGTTCGGTGTATTTTTCCAGGTTCATAGACTAGCTCCCCTACCGGCCCGGCGCCGCGCCCCGAAGCGACGGGGCGCCGTCCTGAAGAATCGCCGCGTATCCCGCAGCTTCGATCAGGGATGTAGGGAGGGGGTGGGCGGGGCGGAAGGGCGAAGTCGCAAAGATAGGGGAGAAACTCGCGATCTCCTACCGCCAGCCGATCGACACTTCAAAAGAGCGTTCGCCGACACGGCGAACGGAGCCTCGTCACGCCGCCCAGTCGACCGAGTTGAGCCGCGGCACGCGTGCGAACTCTTTGAGGTTGTGCGTGACTATCGTCGCGGCGCGGCGGCGCGCCTGCGCGGCGATGAGCATGTCGTAGGGGCCGATCTCATGGCCCGTCTCATGGCCCGCGCTGCGCAGCCACGCCCGAATGGCGCCCGCTTCCGCAGCGTCGTCCCTGTCGAACGCAACGATGTCGATCTCGGCGCCTTCCAACAGAGCGTCGAGGGCGCGGGCATTGGCTTCTGGACGCGCGCTGTTGGCCACACCGAAACGCAACTCGAACAGAGCGATGCTCGACAATAGCAGCTTGCCGCCGGACGCCATCGCCTCGTCGAAATAGCGCCTCACCTGCGGGCGCTTTCGCCCTAGCAGGTCGATCACGACATTCGTGTCGAGAAAGATCACAGGCCTCTAGCCGTCGAAATCGACGTCGCTGTCGAGGTCCGGATGCAAGTCGTCGTCGGTGATCTCCGGGAACGACTCCCCTCCGAGAAGGCAATCGATTTTCGCCCAAAAGGCCTCGGCGTCGTACGAAAGGTCGTGATCGATCGGTTCCAACAATACCGCGAAGCAAAACCTTAGCGCGCCGGCTTCTCCGTCGCCGCCGACGCGAGCCAGCGCCTGACCGCGCCTTCCTCTGCTTGACTAAGGCCCGCCGTCAAAGTGCGCTCAACCCCACGCACCCTCGCGGTCGCTTCGTTCAGCAGCGCCGCGCCGGGCTCGGTCAGTTCGATGTGCTGGATTCTGCCGTGCGCCTCATGGCGGCGGCGCCCGATCAGGCCGGCGCGCTCCAGATTGACGACGATCACGCTGACCGTCTGCGGCGTCAACAGCGCCAGCCGCGCCAGATCGGCGCTGGACTGGCCGGGATAGGCCCGCAGCATTGTCAGCAACGCAAACTGCGGCGTCGTAATCGCGAGATCTTCCAGCGCCTTGTCCATGCGATGGCGATGCGCCGCCGCCGCCTGCCGCAACAAATAGCCGAGATAGCCGGCCTCGCCGCGCTTGCCTTGGCCGGGTTCGGGAGGGGCTGCGGTCTTGCTCAATGTCAGGGGTCTGATATGTTGTTAGAACTCTGATATACCCGAAGCCGCGCTCAGGAGCCAGCCCGTGCCGAACCCCCGCGTCAGCTACGAACAGTTTCGCGCCCTCGCGCCGTCGGCCCACGCCGGGCTCGTCGGCCTCGGCAAGACCGTGCACGACGCCGGCCTGGAGGACGAACTCGCCGAACTCGTCAAGATCAGGGCGTCGCAGATCAACGGCTGCGCGTTCTGTCTCCAGCTTCATCTCAATCGGGCGCGGGCGCTCGGCGTGGCGGCGGTCAAGCTCGATCTGGCGGCGGTCTGGCGCGACGCCGGCGTGTTCACCGAGCGCGAGGCCGCAGCCCTTGCCTGGACCGAGGCGGTGACGCGGCTCGAAGGCGAGGCGGCGATGGACGAAGCCTGGGCGGCGCTGCGCCAGCGCTTCAGCGAGCAACATGTGGTGGCGCTGACCGTCGCCATCGGCGTCATCAACAACTGGAACCGCATCGCCGCCTCGCTACGCTTCGCCCCGCCGGTCGAGGCGCGCCGCTGATGCGCCAAGCCACTGAAATCGCCTTCGCCGACAGCGAGGCGCAGGTGCGCGCCTGTTTCGCGGTGATGCGCGAGTTGCGCCCGCATCTGGCCTCCGAAGACGAGTTCGTCACCCGCTGGCGACGCCAGACAGCGACGTCCTATCGGCTGCTCGTGCTCAGCGAGGATGGCCGCCCCGCCGCGCTCGCCGGCTTCCGCGTGCAGGAGAACCTGGTGCATGGCCGGTTTCTCTATGTCGACGATCTCGTCACCCGCGCCGATCGGCGCGGCGCCGGATTCGGCGGCGCGCTGCTTGATCGCCTCAAGCAGGAGGCGGCGGAACTGCGCTGCGACAAGCTGGTGCTCGATACGCCGATGAGCAATTTCCTCGGCCATCGCTTCTATTTCCGCCAAGGCTTGTTGGCGAAGGCGCTGCGCTTCTCCTTCGACCGCACGGCGGGTTGAACGGCTTCAAGCTTCCAGCCGATACACCCGCCGCGCCACGCCGCTGAACAGCGCCGCTTTCTCGCTTGCCGACGCGCCGGCGACGCTGCGTTTCAGCGCGTTCCACAGCGTGCGATAGCTACAGGTATAGCGGTCGACCGGAAAGTTGCTCTCGAACATGCAGCGCTCGACCCCGAAGGCTTCGATGCACGTCTCGATATAGGGCCGCCACAGCGCCGCCAGCCGCTCGCAGCCGGGGGCATCGCCGACCTCGAAGCCGCAGAACGGCATGGCGAGGCCGCCGAGCTTGACGACGACATTGTCGGCCGCCGCCAGCGCCCGGATGCTGCGCCGCCAGATCTCGAAGCGCTCGTCGCGCCGGCCGGCGTAAGCGCCGATGCCGAGCGGCGTGCCGACGTGATCGAGCACGATCGCGGTGTCGGGAAAAGCGCTCGCCAGCGAAAGCACTTCCGGCAGTTGCGGCTCCAGCACCCAGGCTTCGAACGAAAGCCCGAGGCGCGCCAGATGCGCGAAACCGCGACGGTAGGCGCTGTCCGCCAGCAACCCCTGCGGCCGGAAACCAAGCGGCCCCAGCACCGCCGGGTCGGCGTCCCAGGAGGCGGAATGGCGGATGCCGCGGAAGCGGTCCGGCGCGCGGGCGAGATGGCCCTCCAGCACCGCCGCCGCGCCATCGCCCAAAGTCAGATCGACATGGCCGACGATGCCGGCGCCGACGCGCGGCGCGCCATAAAGCCCCGAAGCGCTTTGCGCGGCGATGCCGTTGACGAATTCGGTCTCGCCCACCGGCCGGAACGCCGGCGGGCCATCGGCGCGGTACATCGAGCGGCATTCGATATAGACGGTCGCCTCGACGTGATGGCCGGATTCGAGGTCGGCCAGCAATTCGCCGAGCAGATAGCGCGGCGTCAGGCGTTGCACCGTCTCGTAGGCGTGCTTGGCCGGCGGCGCCCCGGCCAGTCGCGACGTCCAGTCCCAGAGATGATGGTGGGGATCGACGATCGGCAGATCGGGATCGAGAATGGGTTCGTCGTTCACCATGCTTTCCGCCCTCCCCGCGCGCGGCGACATCGTAGCCGGCGCGCGCGCTGCCGCCAATCGGCGCTCGGCGCTATTTCGGCGGCTTGGGCATGGCGGCGTAAACGTCGCCGGGAATGACCGTCATCACCAGCACCGACGGCTTTTCATCCGGCTTAAACGAGCCGGGGACTTTGTGGCTGACCGGCGGCAGCGACTTCAGATAGGCGGCGATCGCCTCGGCGTCCGGGCGCGTGAGCTGCGACAACGCCGGCCACGGCATGATCGGCGCGAGGGTCCTGCCTTCGGGAGTCTTGCCGCGGGTGATGGCGGCGATGATGTCGTCGACACTCCAATTGCCGATGCCGGTTTCCTTGTCCGGGGTGAGATTGGGGCCGACGAATACGCCGACATTGGGAATGCCGAATCCGACGTCGGAGCCGCCCAGGAAGCGTTTGAAATCGGGATGGCCGAGGAAATTGCCGGGCGTGTGACAATCCGAGCAGCCGCCGATGGTGACGAGATATTTTCCCCGCTCCACCGGCGTCTCGGCGAAGGCCGCAACCGAACAGAAGACGCCCAAGACAGTAAGCGTTGCGAATGCTTTCAAGCGCATGATAGCCTCCCCAGATCATTCTCGTGCGAATATTACGGCGTCGAACATAGCGCCGCGACGGCGACGTTAGAGATTTTCGATTGGCGCGCGCGCGCTTTATTGCATTCTAAATCCACACTTTCATTAACGAACCAGACGCAGGCGAGCGCGAAGACGCTAGTCTCTTCGGACGAAAGTTATATTCAATAACTAATTGCACGCGCCGCCGCCCCGCGCTACCCTCAGCCGCAACGGAGGTGCGCGCCCATGAACATCGACGATCTCGTCGCCATCGACGTCCATACCCACGCCGAGGTCTCCTGCCGGCAGCCGACGGATGCGTTCTGGGAGCCGTTCGAGGCGGCGGCGAGCCAATATTTCAAAGTCGGCAAGCGGCCGACGATCGCCGAGACGCTTGCCTTCTATCGGAGCAAGAAAATCGGCCTGGTGATGTTCACCGTCGATTCCGAGTTCCAGATCGGCAACCGCCGCATCCCCAACGAGGAGATCGTCGACGCCGCGCGCGACAATGCCGACATCATGATCGCCTTCGCCTCGATCGACCCGCACAAGGGCGTTATGGGCGCCCGCGAAGCCCGTGACCTCATCGAGGGCGGCATCGTCAAGGGCTTCAAGTTCCACCCGACCTGCCAGGGCTTCTTCCCCAACGATCGCATGGCCTACAAGCTCTATGAGGTGATCGCCGAGTATAAGCTGCCGGCGATCTTCCACACCGGCCATTCCGGCATCGGCACTGGGTTGCGCGGCGGCGGCGGCTTGCGGCTCAAATATTCGCAACCGATCCATATCGACGACGTCGCCGTCGATTTCCCCGACATGACGATCATCATGGCGCATCCCTCCTGGCCGTGGACCGACGAGGCGCTGTCGATCGCGCTACACAAGTCGAATGTCTACATCGACCTGTCGGGCTGGATGCCCAAGTATTTCCCGCCGCAGCTCGTGCAATACGCCAATACGCAGTTGCGCGAGAAAATGCTGTTCGGCTCCGATTTCCCGCTGATCGCGCCCGACCGCTGGATCGCCGATTTCGAGAAGGCGGCGTTCAAGCCCGAGGTGCGCCCGCTCATCCTGAAGGAGAACGCCATCCGCGCGCTCGGCCTACGCAACCGTAGCGCGTTCAGGCCTTTTCGACCTCCGCCATCGCCAGCTTGGCCATCAGCGGCACGCCGGCGCCCATCTTGAGGCCGCGCTGCGGGTTGGAGGCGTTGCCGTCGAGCGCCCGCTTGTAGACGCCCTGCACGATGGCGGCGATGCGGAAGAAGCTGAAGGCGATCAGGAACGGCCAATGCGGCACGCCGTCGATGCCGGTGCGCCGGCAATAGGCGGCGACATAAGCCTCGTCCGAGGGAATGCCGAGCGCGGCGCGATCTAGACCGGCGAGGCCGCGGAAGTCGCCGGCATTGGGCAGCCGCCACTGCATGCATTGATAGGCGAGATCGGCGAAGGGATGGCCGATCGTCGATAGCTCCCAGTCGAGCACCGCCAGCAGCTTCGGCGATGTTTGAGCGAAGATCATGTTGTCGATGCGGAAATCGCCGTGCACCAGCGCCGCGCGGCCGTCGTCTGGCGGCATGTGGGCGGCGAGCCAGTCGATGAGTTGGTCCATCTCCGGGATCGCAACGGTTTCGCTCAGCCGGTATTGTTCGGCCCAGCGCTGCGTCTGGCGGGCGAAATAATTGCCGGGCTTGCCGAAATCGGCCAGCCCGGCCGCCGCGACGTCGATGAGATGAAGCTGCGCCAGGCCGCGATTCATGGCGTCGTAGACGCCGGCGCGCTCCTGCGGGTTCGAATCGGCGAGGCCCGGGTCCCAGAAGATGCGGCCCTCGACATGCGCCATCAGATAGAAAACCGAGCCGGCGACGCTCTCGTCCTCGCACAGCGCGAGCGCTTTCGGCGCCGGGAAACCCGCGCCCGCCAGCGCCCTCAAAACGCGGAATTCGCGCTCCACCATATGGGCGCTTTTCAGCAGCTTGCCCGGCGGCTTGCAGCGCAGCACATAGACGCCGGTCGGCGTCTCGATGCGGTAGGTCGGGTTGGACTGGCCGGTGGGATATTTGATCGCCTTCGAAGGCCCGGCATAGCCCTCGACATGCGCGCCCGCCCAGGCGTCGAGCCCGCCCGTGTCGTCGGGAAATGCGCTCAACGCTCGCCGCCCTCGTTGCTGTAGCGCTTCAACTCCGCCTTCGAGATGACGCGGCGATGCACCGCATCGGGCCCGTCGGCGAGGCGCAGCGTGCGCACGCTGGTCCACATCCGCGCCAGCGGGAAATCCTGGCTGACGCCCGCCGCGCCGTGCATCTGCACCGCCTGGTCGATCACCTCCAGCGCCATGCGCGGCGCCACCACCTTGATCTGCGAGATCAACGGCGCGGCGGCGCGGTTGCCCATGGTGTCCATCGCCCAGGCGGCCTTCAGGCAGAGCAGGCGCGCCATCTCGATGTTCATGCGCGCCTCGGCGATGATGTCACGGTTGGCGCCGAGTTGAGCGAGCTTCTGACCGAACGCCTCGCGCGACACCGAGCGCCGGCACATCGCCTCCAGCGCCCGCTCGGCCTGGCCGATGGCGCGCATGCAATGGTGGATGCGCCCCGGCCCGAGCCGCCCCTGCGCGATCTCGAAGCCCTTGCCGCGCCCCAGAATCAGCGCGTCCTTCGGCACGCGCACGTTGTCGAAGCGCAGGTGCAGGTGGCCGTGCGGCGCGTCGTCGCTGCCGTAGACCTTCATCGCCCGCAGCTTGGTGATGCCGGGCGCGTCGGCGGGCACGAAGAACATCGAGTGGCGCGCGTGCCGGGACGCCTCGGGGTCGGTGACCGCCATCGTCACATAGAGCGCGCAGCGCGGGTCACCGGCGCCGGAGGACCACCATTTCTCGCCGTTGAGCCGCCAATGATCGCCGTCTAGCTTGGCTTCCATCGCGATATTGGTGGCGTCGGAGGAGGCGACGCCGGGCTCGGTCATCAGATAGGCCGAGCGCGTCTTGCCGGCGAGCAGATCGGGCAGCCAGCGCGCTTTGTGCTCGGCATTGCCGAAGCGCTCGACCACCTCCATGTTGCCGGTGTCGGGGGCCGAGCAGTTGAAGACTTCCGAAGCGATGGCGGACCAGCCCATCTCCTCGGCGAGATAGGCGTATTCGACGGTCGACAGGCCATAGCCCTTGTCGGAGCCGGTGAGCCAGAAGTTCCACAGGCCTTTGTCTCGGGCCTTGGCCTTGAGCCCCTCCATGATCTCGGTCATGCGCGGGGTGTAGGCGAAGCGGTCGCCGCCCTTGCCGATCTCGGCCTCGTACTCATGCTCGACCGGCATGATCTCGTCGCGCACCATCGCACGCACGGCGGCAATCAGCGGGCGAACTTTGTCGGTGACGCCAAGATCCATGTGTTCCTCCCAAAGGCTGGCCTGGTTTATGGCGCGGAATGGCGGGCGCCGGCAAGACGGGGATTATCCAGTGCCGATACCAGGAACGAAAGGTAGCAACACGGCTGCGCGCCCGTATTGATTCTCGTGGCAAAGAGCTTTCAAAATTACTACCTATTCGTATGCATTATTCGGAGCACTTCGTATGGAATTTTGTATGGGTTTTTTGAGCGATGCGGACTGCGAGACCTGCTGTTTCGGTCCAGGCTGGCGACGTCGAAACCCGAGAAATCGCCATGCACGCCGCACTGCTACCGCTTACGGATCACGCCATGCGAAGGAGCCAGCAGCGCGGAAAAATGCGCGGCTCCCTGCACCTTGTCTATCAGTTCGGGGATCTTGAGCGACGCGCCGGACCGGCTCGTTTTGCCCTCCGACTGAGCCACTCGGAGTGTGAGGGGCTTCTGTCACGCGGGGCGTCGCTCCGAGATGTCGAACGAGCCGCGCGAGTCGAACTGATCGTCGCAGAGCGCGACGGGGCTATCATCACCGTCCTGCACGCCAAGGCGCGCTGAAAGGGAGTATCCATGCGACAGCCTACCAAACCGCTGTCCGGCAACGTTGTCTCATTCTCCAGCCACCGTACCCGGGCCGAGAAGCGAGACAGTGCGCCCGGCCCGAGCGCGCTTGAAACCGAAAGCCTTCGCGACGACGCGCACCGCACGGAACTTGCCAACCGCGCCGAGACGGACTTGGACGCAAGCAAGGCCGTAGATCGAGAGCAAGCGTTCCCGCTCGCTTTGAACTTCCGCGATTTCGTTTACAAACTTCAGGCCGAAGGTCGGCTAAAGGTACGAGACATCGCACAGAAAGCGCGCGGTCCCGCAAGCCCAAGGGAGGTTCGCGCGTTGGCGGATTATGTTCCGCCGAAAGACGTCAAGGACTGGAGGGAGCTTAAAGCAAAATATGGAAGCAGGCGTCTCGCGACCAAGCCGTCGAGATACAAAGATCTCATGTTGAAAGCGGCGGAATTGGCGAAATGCGATCGGCGCGATGCGTTGCTCGCTCTCGTTACAAACACGATCTTCGAACCGCGGGGCGTCGATGCCCACGACCCCGACCGGCAACCGGTTGCGGAAGTCGCGTCTATATTGGCAGATTTGTATCGACCTCTTGACGCTGTGTTTTCGCTGAACATATATTTCGATATCTTGGAACGGTTCGACCTATTCTGCGAGGAGAAGGAAGAAGGAATTACGTTCGAGGCCGGGTTATTTAGCGAGAATCGCGACGTCTTAAATATGCCCTCGACGCCGTTTGCATCGCGTGTAGTCACACGGAATAATGCGGCACTGCTCGTGGTCGGCGAACCTCTGGATGAAAAGCCCGATTTTCAGACACTCTACGAAAAAGGAGCGACAGTCGCCATCACAGTTGACGAAATAGAGCACATGTCGCTCGCCGTTTGCCGTATCAATGGGAGCATCCGATCCGTCGGAATCGTTTACCAAGAACTACTAATCAATCTCCCCAAAGGTATGCGGCTGCTTAATACAGATGGAAGTTCACAATTTAGTTACCACGGGTGGTATTTCGTGGAAATTGAGAACGAGCACGGAATTTCGAACTGCGCTTGGCAATTGATGGAAGATTCATCAGATTGGCGACAGGTGACCGAGGATTTTGCGAGTGTCGGAGCCATTTATTATCTGCCAGACCACGAATACAAAATATTAAATTTGAATTATGAGACTTTGATGAACAACACGGAAGTTTGGGAACATACTCGCAAAAGGGTCAATCCCGATTCGTGTATTGGATGGCCAAGTTGGACGTATTCCCTGTCCGGAAGAAAGAACAGAATATCCGACAAGAAAATGTTGGCGCAGCTATACGAGAAGGCGCTTTCTATTGATCCGCAAGATGACAACATCATTTCTGCTCTCGTCGAACGTTACAAGATGTTGGCCGATGCGGCGAATGTTTGGGTAAATAATGAATTCAAATCCATAGAATCCGCACTCGACCGCACGCGCCAATATCTGCACGCAACCTCTGATGGCGCGGCCGGTTCAGGGAAAAAAGACGAGCGATAGGGCGACTATCACTCGGTCCTCTTCCCCAGCCGAACGAGCGTCACGCCGGCAAGCCGGGGCGGTTCACCTGGGCGGCCAGCGCTCGAATTGTTTGACGCCCTCGGGCACGATGTGGAACGGCTGTTTGTCGGCGACCTGGATGGCGACGTCCGGCCTGAAGGCGGCGGGATCGTCGAGGGCGCCGACCTTGACAATGACGAACGGCCAACCGGCCCTGCGGGTCGCCAGATGCGTGCCGCAATCCGGGCAGAATTCGCGCGTCACCGCATTGGCCAAGTCGCCGCGCGTGAACGCCCTCGGCGCGCCGGTGGTATAGATGAAGCTATCAACCGGCAGGGCGACGAAATTGTTGGGGCCGCCGCCGGAGATGTACTGGCACTCGCGGCAGTAGCATTGCCCCTTCATCAGCGCCGCCGCCTTCGATTCGAAGCGCACCTGCCCGCAATAGCAACGCCCGGTCTCGGCCATATCGCATCCTCCCTGAGCGCGCCCGAGGGCGCCCAAGCCTATTATCGCGCCGATACGAAACAGCCAATCGCCGCGAGCGCCTAAAGCCCGAGATCGCTCAAGCCGGGATGATCGTCGGGGCGGCGGCCGAGCGGCCAGTGGAACAACCGGTCCGTCTCTTTGATCGGCAGATCGTTGATGCTGGCGAAGCGGCGGCGCATCAGGCCGTTGGCCTCGAACTCCCAGTTCTCGTTGCCATAGGAGCGGAACCAGAAGCCGCCGTCGTCGCGCCATTCGTAGGCGAAGCGCACGGCGATGCGGTTGTCGCGGAAAGCCCACACTTCCTTGATGAGCCGGTAATCGAGTTCGCGCGCCCATTTGCGAATCAGGAACTGCCGGATCTGATCGCGCCCGATGGGGAATTCGGCGCGGTTACGCCATACCGTGTCCAGCGTATAGACTTGGGCGACGCGCGCGGGATCGCGGCTGTTCCAGGCATCCTCGGCCCCGCGCACCTTCTGGGCAGCGCTCTCCTCGGTGAACGGCGGCAGCGGCGGCTTGGTCTCCATCTCTCATCCTCCTGCGGCCAGAGCCGCCAAAGCGTCCCCATCGAGCCGGCACAGGAGCCAATCGCTGGCGACTTCGGCGCCAAGCGAGCGGTAGAAGTCGATCGCCGGGCGGTTCCAGTCTAGCACCGCCCAGTCCATGCGCGGCCAGCCGTTTTCCTGGCATCGCCGCGCCAGCAGCGCCAGCAGCGCGCGGCCGATGCCTCGGCCGCGAAAGCCGGGCCGCACGTAGAGATCTTCGAGATAAAGGCCGCTGCGGCCGCGGAAGGTCGAGAAATTGGTGAACCAGATCGCCTGACCCGCGACCTCGCCGTCCCACTCCGCGATGTCGCAGCGCGTCGTCGCCCCCGGCGCGAACAGCGCTGCCTCGATCCCGGCCTCGTTGGCGTCGACTTGGGACGCGAGCTTCTCGTATTCCGCCAGTTCGCGGATCAGCGACAAGACAACGCCGGCTTCGCCCGGGCGCGCCGAGTGGATGCTGAGCGCCATCTCAATGCCCTCCGACCTTGGAGAACAGGTTGATCGTCACCACCCCGGCGGTGATGAGCGCCAGCCCGAGCCCCGCCGGCCAGTCGAGCGGCTGACGCCCCCAGATCCAGGCGACCAGCGTGATGAGCACGATGCCGAGTCCCGCCCACAGGCCGTAGACGACGCCGGTCTGCATCACCTGCAACACCAGCGACAGCAGATAGAACGCCGCGCAATAGCCGATAACCGCGATCGCGCTGGGCCCCAGCCGGGTGAAACCGGCGGAGCGCGCCAGCGCCGTAGTCGCCGCGACCTCAGCGAAGATCGCGGCGGCGAGCAGCAGATATTTCGTCACGCGAGACCCGGTCGGGCCATCACTTCTTGGCGGGCTCCGTCGGTGTCGCAGTCGGGCTTGGCGTCGCGGCCGGGGGCGGCGTCGCGGCCAGAGTCTCCTTCGCAGCCGGAGTCCCCTTCGCGGCCGGAGCCCCCTTCGG
>Ga0134126_10006694_pt1 | contig 14466 bp, 15 predicted proteins | sample KB31752_FD_96881 | JGI IMG/M metagenome (GOLD analysis project Ga0134126, IMG submission 96881) | Terrestrial soil microbial communities with excess Nitrogen fertilizer from Kellogg Biological Station, Michigan, USA - KB3-175-2 | ecosystem: Environmental > Terrestrial > Soil > Unclassified ... | reverse complement strand
ATAGAGGCGAGCATCGACTCCGCGTCGGCACGCCTCTAATTTTGCAGCAGACGAGCTCGAGGAGGACCGGGATGCCGGCAGCCTTTCATGCGCCGCGTCTCATGCAAGTCGGCGGCGGCGCCATCGCGGAGGCGGGCGCTCTCTTGCAGCGCCTCGGCGTGGGGTATCCGCTGATCGTGAGCGATCCCTTCATGCGCCAGGCGGGACTGGTCGACCGGCTGGTCGGGATTCTCGCCAGCGCCGGCATCGCGGTGGACGTTTTCACCGACACGGTGCCCGACCCGACCAGCGAGGTGGTCGAGACCGGCGTAGGGTTGCTCGCCAGCGGCGGCTTCGATTGTCTCGTGGCGCTCGGCGGCGGCAGCCCGATGGACACGGCCAAGGCGATGGCGGTGCTGGCGGCGGGCGGCGGTCATATTCGCGACTACAAGGTGCCGAACCTCGCCGACCGGGCGGCGCTGCCCGTGATCTGCATCCCGACCACGGCCGGCACCGGCGCCGAGGCGACGCGCTTCTGCGTCATCACCGACACCGCCAATGACGAGAAAATGCTGATCGCCGGCCTCGGCTGCCTGCCGGTCGCCGCCATCGTCGACTTCGAGCTGACCCTGACGGCGCCCTTCCGCCTCACCGCCGATACCGGCATCGATGCGCTGACCCATGCCATCGAGGCCTATGTCAGCCGGCGCGCCAATCCGCTGAGCGACATGTACGCGCTGGCGGCCATGCGCACCATCCACGCTCATCTGCGCACCGCCTGCTTCGAGCCGGCCGACCGCGCGGCGCGCGAGGCGATGATGCTGGGGGCGACGCAAGCCGGGCTCGCCTTCTCCAATGCCAGCGTCTGCCTCGTGCATGGCATGAGCCGGCCGATCGGCGCCTTCTTCCACGTGCCGCACGGCCTGTCCAACGCCATGCTGCTGCCGGCCATCACGCAGTTCTCGGCCGAGGCCGCGATCCGCCGCTATGCCGATTGCGCGCGCGCCATCGGCGTCGCGGTCGAGAGCGAAGGCGACCAAGCCGCGGTCGCCCGCCTGCTCGACGCGCTGGCGGCGCTCAACCGGGATCTCGAGGTGCCCTCGCCGCGCCAGTACGGCATCGAGGAAGCGCGCTATTTCCAGGTGATCGAGACCATGGCCGAACAGGCGCTCGCCTCCGGCTCGCCCGCCAACAATCCGCGCGTGCCGAGCAAGCAAGAGATCGTCGACCTCTATCGCCGCGTCTGGGCCTGACGGGCTGCAAGCGAAGCCCGCGACGGATCGGCCTAAACGAAAAGAAGAAGGGAACATAATCCGCTGCCGCGCGTTGCCCGTGCAGCAAATTTAGCTAAAAGCAGATTCCGATGAGGATCGCCCTCAGCTCCGCCTTGGCCATATCGCTCCTGGGCGCCGCTCTGCTTGCGCAGCTGCTCTATGTCGGCATCGCCGAAACCAGCCAACGCAGCGCCGAAGCCGGTGCGGCAATGGGGCAGCACCCGACCGTCTTCCGATCGTCGCGCGACCAGCGCCAGATGCGCAGCTTCGAGGCCCTGGTGGGCCTCATCACGCTGAAAGCCGGGCCTAAGCCTGCCTGGCACCCGCCGGACGCGAAGTAAGGCAGCGCGACCAACAGCCGAAATCAGGCGTTACCCAAGCGGGGGTTCTCGCATGGAGTGACGCCATGGCCTCAGTTCGCGCTAACGATCGGCACAGTCGCGCCGCCATTGGCGGCCATCCAATCCATCCGATGCTGGTTCCGTTCCCGATCGCCTTTCTGGTCGGCGCGCTGGCCAGCGATCTCGCTTTCTGGGGCACCGGCGACCCGTTCTGGGCGCGCGCCTCCGAATGGCTGCTCGGCGCCGGCTTGGTGATGGGCTCTCTGGCCGCCGTTGCCGGGCTCATCGACTTCCTGTCGATCCGCGAGGCGCGGGCCGTCGCCGCCGGATGGGTCCATTTCCTCGGCAATGCGACGGCGATGATTCTCGCTTTGTGGAACCTGGTGCAGCGCCTCACCGGCGATCCCACCGCCATCCTGCCGGGCGGCCTGATCCTGTCGGCACTGGTGGTCGTCATCTTCCTGGTGACCGGCTGGCTCGGCGGCGAGCTCGTGTTCCGGCACCGGATCGGCGTGCGCGATGCCGATGTGCCGATCCCCCTCGGCTACAGCGGCGCCAATGTCGATGCGCCGCGGCCCGGCCCGCGCAGCGGCACGCACGGCTAGCGCGAAATCTGCCTCAGCGACCGGCGCGCAAGCTACGCGCCGGCGCTCAGTGCAGATCGGACGGTGTTTCGGAGGGCTGCTGCGCGAGCTGGCGCGCCTGGCGCAGACGATCGGCGCAGACGGTGCCGTCGCCTTTGGCGTCGGCGGCCTTTGCCTCCTCGAGGAGCGCCGTCACTTGGCGCCGCAGATCGCCTGACAGGGGCTTCAGCTGATCGGCCGGCCGGTCCATGACGCCGCCGGTGTTGGGGACGCTGTCGAGCTGCGAGGCCGCCGCCGGCGCCCGTGGCGCTGCTGTGCCGGGAGCCGGCGCCTGTTGCGGCGCCGCTGGTCCGCCCGCCGCGTCGGCCTGCGGCCCCGTCACTCCGAGCGCCAGATGCTGGTCGAAATTGGTCACATCCTTCAGGCATTCGGACTGCGCCCAGGCGGGCGCGGCCCAGCCGGCCAGCAGCAGCACGACGATCATGGATTTCGGCAACATGGGACGCGGCCTCGCTTGCAAGCTCTGCCTGCCCGATCAACGGCCCGCTGCGGTCACGGTTGCTGCGGCAGGCAAGCGCCGCCCCCAGTCACCTTTACCGGCGCCGGGCGTTTGGGGAAGCAAATGCCGATTGCCTGCCCAGCTCTAATGCGCGGCGCTCTCGTCCAGCCGGTAGGCGGCGACGAGCAGCTTGTCGACTTCCGCCCCGTCGCTCGAGAGCGGCAGGACCAGCCGCTCCCAGGTGGCGGTGCCGCCCTCGAAGTCGGCGGTGTAGGTGCGGGTCACGGGCTGCCGGTCGAGCCGCACGGCCTGGTACTCGTCGCGCAGGATGGAGCGCTGGCTTTCCGGCAAGAGCTCGAGCGATTGTCCGGCCATGGAGCGGCCGAAGGCCTTTTCCAGGGTGGCGCCATAGTAGCTGTAGACGAAGGCGCCCTCGGCGGTCGCATCGACCACCACGAGATGGCCGATCCAGCGTCTGAGCTCGGCCGGCTCGAGCTCCTCGACCGCGAGAACCGGCCGGCCGGCAATTTTACCGCTCCAGTAATCGTAGAGCGACCGGAGCTTCGGATGGGACAGCGAGACGCTCATGGGACCGATGGAGTTGCCACAGCATATTGTAGCTATTAAGCGTTAGCGCGACAATAGGTAGGCTGATTTGGACAGCAGCGCGGCACAGCGGCAGGTCGCAGGCAAGCCGGGGACGAGCGTCCTCGCCATCCTGGCGCGCGTCTTTCGCCTGTTCGACAAGCCGACCCAACGCGAGGCGGGGGGCCTGTTCGGCTGGATGTTTGTCGGCGCGCTGCTCGAGATGGGCGCCACGGCGCTGCTCCTGTGGCTGCTCGATCATCTGACGCATGGCGGCCAGGGCCCGCCCATCCCGCTGCTCGGATTCACCGGCGACCGCGCGCTGCTCACCGTCGGCGTGCTGCTTGCCGTGCTGTACATCGCGAAGAACAGCATCATCGCCTATGCGCTCTATCGCCAAGGCCGCTTCGCCCAGATCAAGCAGACCGAATTCTCGGTGGCGCTCTTGTCGGGCTATCTCGCGCGTCCCTACAGCTGGCATCTGGCGCAGAATTCTTCCGACCTGCTCGCCAACATCGTCACAGCGACGCCGCAGATCTTCCTCGGTGTGCTGCTGCCCTTCCTCGAGCTTGCCCTCGAGGTGCTGCGCAGCCTCGGCACGCTGGTCGTGCTGGCCTATACCGATCTGCGCGCGACCGTGCTCGCGACGACCGTGCTGTGCGTCCTGTCGGCCCTCTTCTTCTGGGCCATCCAGGGCCGGCTGGTCGCCTGGGGCGCCGCGATGCAGATAGGCTTCGCGCGCTGCTACCGCGCGGTGAGCCAGGGGCTGCATGCGGTCAAGGAAGCGAAGATTCTCGGCCGCGAGCAGTTCTTCGCGCGCGCCTTCGACGAGGCGAGCCGTGATACGGCCTATTACCGCATCGCCGAGGGCACCGTCACCCAGTTGCCGCCGCTGTTCCTCGAGACGGTGCTGATCGTCGGGCTTGCTCTCCTCATCGCCGCGGCGGGCGGCTCGGCCGAGCGGCTCGGCCCCTCGGCCGCGGTTTTCGCGCTGGCCGCCTTTCGCCTCATTCCTTCGGCCAATCGCATCGTCGCCAGCCTCACCCAGCTGAAGGGGAGCGCCGCCGCCGTCTCGCAGGTTGCCGAGGATCTGGCCGAAGCCGGTCCCTACCAGGTTGGCGAGCGCGCGGCGGCGGAACAGGCGGCGGCGGCCAATGCGCCGCATTTCGAGCAGACGATCGCGCTCGAGAATCTCGGCTTTCGCTACCCGACGGCCGCGAGCGCCGCCGTCGAGAACATCAACCTCACCATCCGGCGCGGCGAGACGATTGCGCTGGTCGGTCCCTCGGGCGCCGGCAAGACGACACTCGCCGACCTGCTGCTCGGGCTGCTGATCCCGACGACCGGTGCCATCAAGGTGGACGGCGTCGACGTCACCGGCGGCCGGCGCGGCTGGCAGACGCACGTCGGCTATGTGCCGCAGACGATCTATCTCACCGATGACACGCTCCGCCGCAATATCGCGCTCGGCATCGCCGATCGCGACATCGACGAGGATTGCCTCGCTCGCGCCCTCCAGCTCGCCCAGCTCGGTCCGGTGATCGAGGGCCTGTCGATGGGTCTCGACACGGCGGTCGGTGAGAACGGCGTGCGGCTGTCGGGCGGCCAACGCCAGCGCGTCGGCATCGCGCGCGCGCTCTATCATCAGCCCGAGCTGCTGGTGCTCGACGAGGCCACCTCGGCCCTCGACAATGTGCTGGAGCGCGAGGTCTCGGCCTCGATCCAGGCGCTCGGCGGCCGCATCACCATCATCCTGGTGGCGCACCGCCTGTCGACGGCGCGCGCCTGCGACCGGGTGGTGCTGATGGAGAAGGGGCACATCGCCGATGTCGGCGGCTTCGATGAGCTGGTCGCCCGCAATGTCACCATGCGCCGGCTGGTCGAGCTCGGACAGCTCACCTGAAATAGCGGCCGAGCTTCGCCATTTCGTAACGGAAGACTGCTAGAACCCGGCCAGGCCGCCTCCCGCGGCACCGGGAGCTTCGCCTTTGCCGACAATCTACTGGGTCGTTCCGCGCCTCGACGAATGGTGCGTCGAGCGCGAGAATCTGGCGCATGAGGAGGGCATCTTCGATGCCCGCGAGGATGCTGTCGACTGGGCCTGCCGCGTCGCGGCCAAGCGCAGCCCGGCGATCGTGCGCGTCACCGACGCCATCGGCACCGTCGTCCAGCAATATGCCTTCGGCACCCTGGAGGCGCCGCCGCCGCCGCGCCGGCTGCGCGCCCAGATCGGATAAAGCTGCTCTCCCTTCTTAAAAGAGCGGGCGATTTCATCGGCTGAGGTCGAACCGGGACGGTCCGACCTCAGCCGATATTCAGCCACGGAATGGATCGGTTGCCGCTGACGTCTAGGGCCTGAGCCCGGGTCAGCAGGTGCGGCATGCTCGTGTCGAAGAATGTCTTTGTCCACGGCCACCGCACCAGCATGCGGCTCGAGCCGGAGATGTGGAACGCGCTCCTCGAAATCGCCGCCGAGGAGGGCATGACCGCGCATGAGCTGGTGACCCGCATCGCCGCCGACCGCGGCGTCAACCTGACCTCCGCGGTACGCTGTTTCGTCATCAGATGGTACGTGCGCCGCTGCGGCGAGCCCTCCCGCGCCGCACCTTCCGAGCGGCTTGCCTGGGATGCGCTCGCCGTCCTGGCCAAGGGCTGACGGCGCGGCCTTTCTCCGGAACAGCGTCTTCGGGCAGCCCGTTGGTCAGGGCAAACCCCGTCCTCGGCTCTGCCGCCCACGCGCGACCTTGCGAGCCGCACGGCCGAGCCTCACTTTTCAGGAGAAGCCATGCCGAACGAACCGCACGCGATCATTTCGGCCAAGCGCGTCGAAGGAACGGCGGTGAAGACTCCGCAGGGCGACGATCTCGGCCGCATCGAGGATCTGACGATCGACAAGCTGAGCGGCCATGTCGTCTATGCCGTGCTGTCCTTCGGCGGCGTTCTCGGGCTCGGCGCCAAGCACTTCGCGCTGCCCTGGGAGGCGCTGCATTACGAGCCCCGGCATGCCGCCTATGTGGTGGAGATCGATCCCGAGCTGTTGCGCCGCGCGCCCGGATTCGATGCGAGCAACCCGCCCGACATGTCGGATCGCCGCTGGGGTCAGCAGATCCACGATTATTACGGCTACCGCCCCTATTGGGAGATGACCGATCGCGACGAGCCGGTCGAGCGCGGCGGGCGCGCGAGCTTGCCCTAGGGCGAAATCCGGTCGCGTGCGACCGGAATTCGCCCAGCCGCTAGGCGAAACCTCCGGTTTCGCCGATAGGCGCGCATCTTCACCCGCTCACATTGAACCGCGCGCGGCTCAATGTGAGCGGGATCTGCGCGGGCAGACAGCAAAAGGCCCGGTGCGGCCGCCGCCGCACCGGGCCTCGCTGCTCACGAGCCGCGTCAGGCGGTGGCTTGCTGCTCCTCGGCGGGGAGAGCGATCTCCTCGGGTGCGCTCTTGCCGGTCCGCCGGCCGCTGCGACGGCGCACGACATCCTCGCCCTCGACCTTCTTCAGCAGCATGTTGCGGGCGCGGAACAGGCGCGAGCGAACCGTGCCGAGCGGCACGCCGGTGAGCGCCGCCGCCTGCTCGTAGGACAGGCCCTCGACGCCGACCAGCATCAGCAGCTCCTTATATTCCGGCTTCAGCGCGCCGAGCTGGCGCAGCAGATCCTTGTGGACGAGCTTGTCGATCTGGTCGGGGACCCGGTAGTCGGGATTCATCCCCGAGAGCTCGACCGTGATGGTGCCGAGCTTCTTATGCTTGCGGTAATGATCGAGGAAAATGTTGCGCATGATGGTGAAGAGCCACAGGCGCAGCCGGGTCCCGGGCTCATAAAGATGGAATTTCTGGATTGCGCGTTCCAGCGTGTCTTGTACGAGATCGTCGGCGCTCGAGCGATTTCCGGATAGGGCCCGGCCGTAGCGACGCAGCGCGGGAATCTCCGCAACCATCGCTTGGATGTCGTCAGACATGCGGGTGTGCTCCTGTTTATAGGATGCGCACGGCTCGGCGGACGTCGCGTGACGGCCCACCCATTGGGCATGGGTCTCGCTGGGTCGCCCATGTCGTTCTCGAACCGCGTGCAGTCCTTGGTTTGGACTTTTGCCGGCGGCTGCGAATGCCCGTTCGAGGCCCGTTCCGCGCACCGTCGGTTAAGCAGATCTTAACCCTGCTGCGATGCGGCGAGTCAATTGCACATCCAGAAAAAGAAAGCTGATGTCGTAGTAACCATCTGACTGAACGGGACTGCAAAACGACTTATGCACTGACTTTTCAAAAGAAAAATTGCAATACCAGAGCTAATTAAAAGCGCATTCGCGACGTCTACCGCTACGCGCCGCAGCATGAATCGCGGGCGCTTTGCTTCCTGGCAAGCCGGGGAAGTGAATTACTGTAATCGGCATAGGGACGCCTAGATCCCTACCCCAAGAGGGTAGCGATTTCGGGCCGATTGCCGCCCCCTAGGCCTTGCGTCCGGATCCGGTCCTAGATGCAGTAGGTCTTGAGCGGCGGGAAGCCGTTGAAGCTCACCGAGCAATAGCTCGATGTGTAGGCGCCGGTCGACAGGATGTCGACGCGGTCGCCGACCGCGAGGTCGAGCGGCAGCTGGTAGCCGGCCTTGTCGTAAAGGATGTCGGCACTGTCGCAGGTCGGGCCGGCGAGCACGACCGGGCCGGTGGCCGCGCCGTCATGCGGCGTGGTGATGCTGTATTTGATCGATTCGTCCATGGTCTCGACCAGGCCGCCGAACTTGCCGATGTCGAGATAGACCCAGCGGCGCTCGTCGTCGAAATCCTTCTTCGAGATCAGCACTACCTCGGAACGGATCATGCCGGCATCGCCGACCAGGCTGCGGCCCGGCTCGATGATGATCTCGGGGATCTTGTTGCCGTAATGTCGTCGGATCGCGCCCATGAGCGCGCCGGCATAAGCCTCGAGCGATTTCACCTCGCTGCGATAGCGCGCCGGGAAGCCGCCGCCGACATTGAGCATCTTGAGCTCGATATTGAGCTCCTGCAGCGCCGAGAACATGCGCGCGGCGCGCGCGACGGCCATGTCCCATTGCGCGAGATCGGTCTGCTGCGAGCCGACATGGAAGGAGAGGCCGTAGGGATCGAGCCCCAGATCACGGGCGCGGCCGAGCAGCATCGCCGCCATTTCCGGGGCGCAGCCGAACTTGCGGCTGAGCGGCCATTCGGCGCCCTCGCAATCCATCAGGATGCGGCAGAAGACCCGCGCGCCCGGTGCCGAGCGCGCCAGCTTCTCGAGCTCGGCCTCGCTGTCGAAGGCGAACAGGCGCACGCCCTGCTGATAGGCATAGGCGATGTCGCGCTCTTTCTTGATGGTATTGCCGAAGGAGATGCGCTCGGCCTTGGCGCCGGCGCCCATGACCAGGTCGATCTCGCCGCGGCTCGCCGTGTCGAAGCTCGAGCCCAGCTCGATCAGCCGGCTGACGATCTCCGGCGCCGGGTTGGCCTTCACGGCATAGAAGATCTGCGCCAGCGGCAGCAGGCGGCGCATGGTCTTGTAGGTCTCCCCGACGATGTCGATATCGACAATGAGGCAGGGGGTCTCCGGCTGGCGCTCGGCCAGGAAACGGGAAATCTTGGCGCTCATAGGCAAGGCACTCCGCGAGCCGGTCCCGTCACGACGGGTGGCCGATCCAGAAATTCGGTGGGACGGATGGATCCGGGCGCGCAAGATCGATGATCCCGCTCTGCGCCCGCGCGCTTCTAGGGCCTAGGCCCCCGACTTGTCAGGAGACCGCCCGGGCGGGCGGAAGGCACCGAGATGGGCCCATAATCGAGCCGGCAAATCTCTTGCAACATGGCCACTTCCCTCTCGGCAACCAGCGCGAGCCAGATGATCCAAAAAGGACGCGTTACGTCGTTACATAACCCGTGGGAAGCAAGCCTCCGAAGGGCCATAGGCACGTGCGAGTGCGTCTACACGCGATATGTAGTAGTTCGTCCTCGCGATCAACAAAAAAATGTCCCGCAGGCAAATTTTTTTGCGCGGAAAATCACCGCCTTAGGCGGCGCGGCGGCAGCGTGAGGCAAAGGTCGCTTGCGAAGCGGCAGCCGAGGAGCGCCGCGCGGCATCCGCGCGATTGACCGAGCCCGTGCGGAAAGCCTAGCGTTTATCGGCGTTTTCATGCGCTCGGCCGATCGCGGCCAAGGAGGGGTGATGCGGGCTCTGTGGGTTTTTTCCTGGCTGCTCGCGAGCGCCCTGCCGCTGGTCGCCGCGGCGCAGCCGGTCGCCGACTTCTACGCCAAGACCCGCCTCACCGTGATGGTGAGCTTCCCGCCCGGCGACACCTACGACCTCTATGGCCGGCTGGTTGCCAAGCACATCGTCAAATACCTCCCGGGCAACCCGGGCTTCGTCGTCGAGAACCAGGCCGGCGCCGGCGGCCGCCTGCTCGCCAACCAGCTGTACGGCGCCGCGCCGCGGGACGGCTCGGTGCTGGGCCTGGTCAATCAGGGGGTGCCGACCGACGAGGCGCTCGACCAGCCGGGCGTGCGGCTGAAGTCGAAGGAGTTCGCCTGGATCGGCAGCCCCTTCACCCCGGTCAATGTCATTTTCGTCTGGCACACGGCGCCGGTCCGCGAGTTCAAGGATCTCCTGACCCATGAGCTGATCGTCGGCGCCACCGGCCCGAGCTCGCCCAACTACATCTACGCCCGCATCCTGAACGGCGTGCTCGGCACGCATTTCAAGATCATCACCGGCTATCCCGGAACCGGCGAGCTCAATCAGAGCATCGAGCATGGCGAGATCTACGGCCGGGTCGGCGTCAGCTGGACCTCCGTCAAGAACACCTCCGACTGGGTCGCCACCGGCAAGGTGCGCATCCTGGCGCAGATCGGGCTGGCCCGCGATCCGGACCTGCCCCAGGTGCCGCTGCTGCAGGAGATCGCCAACGATCCCAAGGACCGCTCGCTGCTCGAATTCATGTCCTACAGCACGGCGATGGGCCGTCCGTTCCTGGTGCCGCCCGGCGTGCCGGCGGAGCGCGTCGAAGCGCTGCGCCGCGCCTTCGACCGCGCCATGAAGGACCCCGAGCTCCTGGCCGAGGCGCAGAAGGCGCGGCTCGACATCGCGCCCATGAGCGGCGAGGAGCTGCAGGCGCTCGTCGCCAAGACGGTCGACACGCCGGCCGAGATCAGGAAGCGCGCCCGCGACGCGATGGGGCTTTGATTCAGGCGGCGGGGGCGAGCAGGGCGAGCAGGCGCTCGGGCGAGGCGCTCCTCGGCAAGGCGAGCGCTTCGGCGATGATCCGCTCGCGTGCCGCGGCGGCGAGCCGGTCGGCGGCCACGCGGTGGAACTTGTCGATCACCGCATCGGCCGTGACGCCGCCGGGTGCGGCCCCCGGCGGATGGGCGATCTCGGCGCGGCGCGTGCTGCCATCCTCGAGATGGGCGACCAGGGTCGCGGGGTAGGATCGCGGCGCCCGGCGCACCCAGTCCGCGTCGAAATCCATGGTGATCTTCGCCATCACTGCCCGCACCTGCGGATCGTGCCAGCGCTCGCCCTCATATTGGGCGAGCCCGAGCGCGCCGTCGATGAGTGCCACGGCGACCAGGAAGGGGAAGGAATGATCGGCCGATTCCTTGGATTGCGGATCGAGCCGGCCGGGATCGGCCGCCTGGCGCCGCAGCAGCGGATAATCGGCCATGACGAAATCGAGCCGGCGCATGCGGGCGATGTCGGGCCCCAGCGTGCGGTGCAGCTCGAAGGCGGCGGTGATCGCGGCTTGCGAGGTGGCGAGCGCCGGATAGGCCTTGATCTTGGCGCGGTCGACGCAGCTTTCGGCGCCCAGGGGCTCGCTCAGGATCGCGCGCGCGTCGCCCTCCTCGAACAGCGCCCCCATGCCGCCCTCCTGATCGAGGATGCCGAGCGGACCAGTGACGCCGCGCGCCGCGAGCAGCGCCGCCGCGAGGCCGGCTTCCGCCACCTGCGCATTGGCGATGTTCTTGGCGGCGGAGAGGTGGCCGCCGCGCACGGCGCGCGGCGTCGCGGCGCGCGCGATGCCAAGCGCCAGCGCATGGGCGAGCGCTTCCTCGCCGAAGCCCATGAGACGGCCGGCGATGGCCGGTGCCACGAGCCCGGTGACGGTGACGCCGTCCCAGCGCCCGCGCCGGTCCATCAGCGATTGCAGCCGGGCATAGAGCTCGTAGCCCATGACGATGGCGGCGAGCACCTCCTTGCCGGGCCGCTGCCGCGCCTCGCCGATGGCGAGCGCGATCGGGATGCTGTCGCTGGGATGGCCGCCGCTCGAGGGCTGCCCCTTGACCTCGTTGATGAGATAGTCGTTGAGATCGAGCACGCGCACGATCACGCCATTGGCGAAGACGGCACCGGCGAGGCCGGCGCGGCCGCCGCCGATCAGGCTGCAGCTCTTGTCGCTCGCGGCGGCCGCGAAATCGCGCACGATGTCGGACAAGGGATCGACCAGCCCGGCGATGCCGCAGCCCAGCGTGTCGAGCACCAAGAGCGCGGCGCGCTCGATGCTGGCCGGCCCGATCGGCCCCGGATCGAGCACCCAGCGCGCCAGCGCGCCGATGGTGCCGGCCTCGTCCTGGCTCGCAATGGCTGCCTCGCTCATCTTTCCTCCCAACTCCCTTGCCGCGGCCTGCGCGCCCGTCCAAGCTAGCGGCATCCGACATATCCTGGAAGAAGCGAAACCCCCGTGATCATCCTGACCAATGAGGACGTCGAGCCGCTGCTCGAGATGAGTCAATGCATCGCCGCCATCGAGGCGGCATTCCGCGATCTCGGCAATGAGGATGCGGTCGATATTCCCCGGCAGGATGCCATTGTCCCGCACAAGGACGAGGGCGCGATCTATGGGCTGAAGACCATGTCGGGCAGCCTGCCGAGCGCCGGCATCGCGGCCATACGCCTCAATTCCGACATCATCACCACCTCGCTGGTCGATGGCGCGCCGCGGCGCACCAAGGTGCCGATGTCGGAGCCGGGCGGCCGCTACAACGGCGCGGTGCTGCTGTTCTCGACCGAGACCGGCCAGCTTCTCTGCATGGTCAATGACGGCATGATGCAGAAGATGCGGGTGGGTGCGACGAGCGGCGTCGCGGCCAAGCATCTGGCGCGCGAGGATGCCAAGGTCCTGGCGCTGCTCGGCACCGGCTTGCAGGCGGGCGGGCAGCTCGAGGCGATGTGCGCGGTGCGCCGCTATGACGAGATCCGCGTCTTCAGCCCGACCGAAGCCAACCGCACGCGCTTCGCCGACCAGGCGCGCCGCAAGCTGCAGATCAACATCCGCGCCGTCGCCTCGGCCGAGCAAGCGGTGGACGGCGCCGACGTGCTGGTGACCGCGACCAACTCGCTGCAGCCGACGGTCAAGCCCGAATGGCTGAAGCCCGGCATGCATCTCTCGACCGTCAACCGCACCGAGCTGCCGCCGGCGATCTTCGCCAAGGTCGACCGGCTCATCCTGAACGCGCGGGCCGGCGGCCAGGACTATATGGCGCGCGGCTGCCCCGAGACGCGCGGGCTGGTGCAGGGCGATTCGCACAGCACCGGCACCATCACGACGCTCGATTCATATCCTGAGCTGCGCGACCTCGCGGCGGGGCGCGCGCAAGGACGGCAAAGCCGCACCGAGATCACCTGCTTCCACAATTTTCAGGGTCTCGGTCTGCAATTCGCGGCCCTCGGCAGCCTCGTCTATCGCGAGGCGAAGAAGCGCAAGATCGGCCTCGAGCTCGACGACCGCCTGTTCACGCAGTCGATACATCCCTAGGGGAAGCGAAGCTTCCCCGGAAGGTGCCTGGCGCCGCTAGGGTAATTTCGGCAAGGGATCCGGCGCGTCGCCCGGCAGCGGCAGGCGCGCCGTGTTCAGCACCATCGCCAGCAGGCTGTAATAACCGGTGAGCGCCACCAGATCGACGACGCCCTTCATGCCGAAGCGCTCGGCGATATGGGCGATCGGCGCTTCACCGGCGTCGCCCGTCGCGTGCAGATTGGTGCAGAACGCGTAGACCGCGGAAGCGTCGGTATCGAGCTCGTCGGGCCGGCGGCCGGCGGCGATCGCCTCGATCACCGTGGGATCGACGCCGACCTCGCGGGCGATCGGCGCATGCGCGAACCATTCGTACTGGCAGCCCCAGCGGCGCGCCGCGACCAGGATGGCGAGCTCGCTGAGAGTCTTGGGCAGGCCGGTGCCATAGCGGATGAACTCGCCGAGCTGCTGCACGCGGTCGGCGAGCTCGGGATCCTGCAGCAGCGCGAGGAAGGGCCCGCGCACGCCGCCGCGGGGCCCGCCGGCGATGCGCGCGGCGACGGCGCGCTGCGCCTCGGTCATGGTGTCCGGCAGGACCGGCGGAATGCGGGGCGGAAGGCTCGCCATCTCGGTCTCCCTCGGCGCCGCCGCGAAGGCCGGCGGCGGCGCGCAATACAGCATTGGGCGGCAGGGCTGGCAAGCGCGCGACTAATGCGCCGGCGCGGCGCCCGAGCCCGTCGATTTACGCATGATCAGCACGGTGGCGGCGGCGAGCACCAGGGCCAGGCCGAGGAGGAAGAAGGCGTCGCCATAGGCGAGGAAGAAGGATTGCTGCCGCACCGTATGACCGAGCGCCGCCATCGCCTGGCGCCGCGCCTGGCTGGGATCGGCGACGCCATGTGCCAGGAAGTAGCGGGTGAGCTCGTCGAGGCGTCCGCGCGTCGCTTCCGAGAACAGGCTCACCGCCGGGTTGATCACCGCCGAGTGGAACTGCTCGCGCTTGGTGACGAAGGTCTGCAGGAACGCGATGCCGACGGCGCCGCCGAGATTGCGGGCGATATTGGTGAGCGCCGAAGCCGAGGCGGCATTCGCGGGCTCGATGCCGGCGGTGCCGAGACCGACCAGCGGCGTGAACATGAGGCCCTGGCCGAGCGCCCGCAGGAGGTTGGTGAGCTCGAATTGGGGTCCTGAAAAATCCCTGGACAGGCCGGTGGTGGCGAAGGTGCTCGCCGCGAAGATCAGGAGACCGGCGGCGGCAAGGTAACGGGCGTCGATGCGCTTCATCAGCTGCTGCACGACGGGGATCATGAGCAGCTGCGGCAGCCCGTACCAGGCCATCACCGTGCCGATCTGCTGGGCGTCGTAGCCCTGCATCTGGGCCAGATAGACGGGCAGAATATAGACCGCGCCGTACAGCACGAAGCCCATGAGGGCCATGGACAGCGTGCCGAGCGCGAAATTGCGATT
>Ga0134126_10006692_pt1 | contig 14467 bp, 8 predicted proteins | sample KB31752_FD_96881 | JGI IMG/M metagenome (GOLD analysis project Ga0134126, IMG submission 96881) | Terrestrial soil microbial communities with excess Nitrogen fertilizer from Kellogg Biological Station, Michigan, USA - KB3-175-2 | ecosystem: Environmental > Terrestrial > Soil > Unclassified ... | reverse complement strand
CAATTCTGCCAATTCCTTAGAATGTCTCGGACCACGCTTTATGATTATGCGAATCCGAGATATAAAGCTAAAAGGGTGGATGTTACACCTATAGGTTCAGAAACCGCCTTAACAACAATTTCTTAATCGTCCTTGCCATGATAATCGACAATTTAATCCAGTTGAATGAACATCTTGAAGAATTAGATTTTCCACCGGTACTAAATACCGATAACTTTTGCAGTCTTATGTGGAATCCAACCACCGGCGATTACACAATGGAGGTTAAAGCTGCCCTTTTGGAGGGAACCTCTCTTACAAGCACGCTTCATATTCGACAAGCTGGCAACACAGACAGCTATTATCTGGAATACTTCGTTTCCTTGCTTAGCGGATTGACCGCCGACAATACCCGCAAGCACGCATTTCCGATATCCCTTGATATCGGCCACCGGGAGGCTTTTAACCTGTTAAGCGGACGTGCCGTATATAAAAGACTCCCTAAAAGCCCATGCGATGGAGCGGGGTGCTGGCTTCAGATCAATTTTGAAGAGGTAGACAGTAGCGGGGGGTACAAATGGCATCACTGGCGTGGATTTGACTTGGAAAAGGCATTCGATCGACTGCCGATCCGGGATGTTGAATTGGGAGCGTTGAAGCCGTTTATGCTTTCTTCACTTAGAAAGGGTAATCAACTTCAGGTGACCTTTGAGCGAGGAAGAAAAACCGAGCAACGGCTGATTGAAGCTGCACCTTCCAGAAGGATAATTGTCATACGGGTTCCTGAAAAGGTGAGATTGGAAGGTAATGACGAATTTCAGTCATCCGCACACATTGAGTAATTGCGGCTCTGGCAGGGTTTGCTTTTTTCATAAAAAATGGGCCTGGCGTTTCTACGCCGGGCTTTTTTTGTTTGCACGGTCCTGTCACTATATCCCCTTCAGATTTTGAAAAAAGTTGTCTTTCAATAATCAACCGTGTTACCTTGCTTGGTCATCTGAATTGTGAATATTGAAAATGCAGGGTTATGGATTTCAGAAAAAAGCGACTCACTTGTGAGGAGGCGAACCGTATTGATATGGTGGATTATCTTGCCTCTCTAGGTTATCAACCTACTAGAATCAGCGGCCATAGTTATTGGTATCTTTCTATGTTACCAGAGAGATCAGAAGGTAATGCAAGCTTTAAAGTTAATCGTAACAGAAATCAATGGTATGATTTCGGTGATGGGTGCGGGGGGAGTTTCGTGGATTTTGGTGTCCGTTATCATCGGTGTAGCGTATCCGATCTATTGAAGACCCTATCCGGCATAGCTTCTAATTCTGGGCAGACCGTGTCACGGCCATCATCATCCATAGCAAAAGAGCCAGAACAGAAGATCCGGATCTTGGATGATAAGCCTATCGAAGCCGAAAGGCTTGTTCTTTACCTGAAAAATCGTCGAATTCCGCTCGATGTGGCACAGCAATATTGCCGGGAGGTCACCTTTGCATTCAAAGACAAGACCTACTATGCGATTGGCTTTAGGAATGATCTCGGCGGATACGAACTCAGAAACGAATATTACAAGAGTAGTAGTTCTCCCAAAGACATCCGCTTTCTCGACCACGGAGCTGACAATGTAACCGTCTTCGAAGGATTTTTCGATTTTCTTTCTTTCGTCAGCATTCACAAGAACCAAAATGTGCCTCTGACAAATTTTCTTATCCTCAATTCTATTTCCTTTTTTGAGAAGAGCCGTCCGGTAATGGAAAGACACAGGCAGATCAATCTATACCTAGACAACGACGCAAGCGGGGTTAAGGTTACGCAGGGCGCTGTGCAATATAGTCATAGATACAAAGACCACAGCCATCTTTATAAAGGGTATGATGATCTCAACGACTGGGTATGTAGAATGGGCTCTCCACCAGGTCAGCGCCTCCCTATCCAAAGGCATAGAAAGCTGCACCTCTAAAAGCTAAAGATATGTTAGGTCGCCTGCTTTGCCGCGACCGGCCAGATGTCCCAACGTGGCACGTTGGATCTGGCCCTCCGCTCCGAAGTCGCTCCGGGGGAAGGCATTTAACCTCCGGAGTCGGTTAAATCCCTCTTTTAAAATCTCAAAAAATACAATATGGACCAGGGAAAAAATATACGGGACAAATGGCTTACCGTCCGCCTCAACGACGAAGAATATACCGAGCTGCAACGCCTATTTAAGAATACCACCTGCCGGCAGCTCAGTGACTATGTGCGCCGGATTATCCTCGGCAGGCCATTGAATGTGAAATACAGGAACGCTTCCGTCGATGACTTTCTGGCAGATATGCTCGCAATGAAAAAGGAGTTGAATGCTGTCGGCAACAACTTCAACCAGTCCGTCCATAAGCTGCATACCCTGGATCATTACCCGGAAATACGGCAATGGGCCGTCCGGAATGAGCAGGAAAAGGTCGTTCTGTTTGACAAGATCGATACCATAATGAAAAGGGTAAATGAACTGTATAAACTATGGTGCCAGTAATAGATCCTCCTACTGCCAATTTAGGGAAGGTTCTCAACTATAACGAGAAAAAAGTGCAACGCGGCGTAGCGGAGTTGCTACAGGCCAGCAATTTTTTGAAGCCTGCAGAGGAATTGAATTTTCACGACAAGCTCCACCGGTTTCAAAAATTGAACGAGCTAAATGAACGCGCCGAAAAAAGCACGTTGCACATTTCGCTCAATTTCCATCCCGATGATCAGTTGACCAAGGAGCAGCTTTCCGAGATTGCCGCTATATATATGGATAGAATCGGGATGGGCAATCAGCCATATCTCGTCTATCAACATCACGACAGTGGACACCCACACATCCATCTCGTCACCTCCCTGATCCAACCGAACGGGATAAGAATTCCTACGAACAATATGGGAAAAAACCAATCGACAGAGGCCAGGAAGGAAATTGATAAGCTGTATGGCCTACGAAAAGTAGAGGACAGTCAGCACAATCAGGTATATCAACCGGAGCCAGTAAACGCCCAAAAGGTCGCTTATGGGAAATTGGAAACTAAAAAGGCCATCAAAGACGTGTTACGTTTCGTGTTAAAGAAATACAAATTCACTTCGCTGCCAGAGCTGAATGCCGTGCTGCAGCAATACAACGTCCTGGCCGATAGGGGGGCACCTGGTTCCCGGGTATATGAAAATGGTGGGTTAGTCTACCGGGTACTGGACGAGCATGGGGGAAAGATCGGTGTGCCGATCAAAGCCAGCGATTTTCACTTTAAACCTACTTTGAAGGCGCTACAGGAAAAATTTGAGAAGAATGCGCTTTTGCGTAAGGCAGATATTCCTGCAATTAAAGGCCGAATCGATTGGACATTAGGGAAACAACCCAAGAGTTTTCAGGCGTGGATAGAGGAACTCCGGAAGGAAAACATCCGGGTCGTTGTCCGGCGCAATGACCAGGGGGTGGTCTACGGGCTAACCTATGTGGACTTTAAGACCCGGTCCGTCCTTAATGGCAGCGACCTGGGAAAAGCATACAGCGCCCAGGCAATTACCCAAAGGTTTAATGGGACCGGACAGCCGGCGCCAGTGAATATACCGCAAGTCAGTCAGGCCCCACCGGCAAAAAAGAATTCATCTACCACGAAAAAAAGGGTTGCTAGCGGCCCCGCGGCTGCCGGCAAACCGTCCGCCAGCTCCGGAAAAGACCAGGCGAAAGATCGCCCAACCAGACCGTTCCCATCCGTTCAGCCCCCGCTGCCGGCGTTGCCGGTGACAGGGGAGCAAGGAAGTTCCTTACTGCAGGATCTGTTAGCGGACTTACCCCCTGACCAGTTGCCTTATGAGCTGACTATTGACCAGAAGAAAAAGAAGAAAAAACGACTGAGACAATGATCTAAAAATAATAATCCCGGTGTGGGGTTGAAAAGGAGGAGTGTGATGAATACGGGAGAAAATGAGCAAGGACTTCGGAAAGTCCTTGACCTGACGAGGCTTATCAGCATCGTCTTATTGTTACTGCATTTTTATTATGTCGGTTATGACGCCTTCAGTGAATGGCAATTAACCTCAAAATTTTCGGACAGGATACTGGCTAATGTGGACAAGACCGGCCTGTTTCAGCCCTTCCATAAGGTCAAATTAATTGTCCTGGTATTCGTGCTAATCGGTCTGATCGGAGTGCGAGGGCGTAAAGACGGGAAGGTCCGCTATAAATCCTGCCTTTGGCAATTAGGAATAGGGCTGTCCCTATACTTTGCCAGCATTGTTGCCTGGTATCTACCCTGGGATCCTGTAGCGCAAGCAGAGGGGTATATGCTGACGGCTTCCACCGGCTTTCTCCTGATCCTGACAGGGGGAACCCTCCTTTCCCGGATCATGAAGGTGAAGCTCAGCGAGGACATCTTCAACCGGGAAAACGAATCTTTTCCCCAGGAAGAAAGGTTTTTGGATAACGAGTTTTCGGTTAATCTGCCTACCCGGTACACCTATAAGAACAAGGCCAGGCACGGCTGGATCAATATTGTGAATCCCTTCCGGGGTAGCATCATTTTAGGCAACCCTGGCAGTGGTAAGACATTCTTCTGCATCCGTCACTTTATCCAGCAGCATATCGAGAAAGGGTTCTGCCTTTTTGTGTACGATTTCAAGTTCGACGATCTTTCCCGGCTGGCCTATAACTACTTATTGAAGTACCTGGACCACTATCCGGTCCCACCCCGTTTTTATGTCATTAATTTCGACGACCTCGCCCGCACCAACCGGTGCAATCCCCTGGACCCGGCCTCCATGCATGACCTGACTGATGCCTCAGAATCCTCCAGGACCATTTTAATGGCCCTCAACCGCGAATGGATCAAACGCCAAGGGGACTTCTTCGTGGAATCGGCCATCACGTTCGTAACGGCCAATATGTGGTTCCTGAAGAAGTATGCCGGGGGCCGGTTTTGTACCCTGCCCCACCTTATTGAACTGATCCAAACGGATTACAGCAAGCTCTTCTCTGTACTCCGGACCGATCCAGAAATTCAGGCATTAATAAATCCGTTCGTGAGCGCATTCTTGAATGACGCGATGGAGCAACTGGAAGGCCAGGTAGCCAGCGCCCGGATCGCAATGGCCTCCCTATCTTCTCCATCCCTTTATTATGTGCTATCCGACAACGAGTTTACGCTGGACATCAATAACCCTGCAGCGCCGAAGATTGTGTGTGCTGGCAACAATCCACAGAAACAGCATGTTTATGGGGCCGTCTTATCCCTGTACCTCACCCGGCTTATTAAGATTATCAATACCAAAGGCCGGCAGAAATGTGGAGTTATTTTCGACGAGTTTCCCACCTTATACTTCTCCGGTATGGACAATCTGCTTGCCACAGCCCGGTCCAACCTGGTAGCTGCCACCCTGGGTGTCCAGGATTTCAGCCAGCTTAAGAAGGACTATGGCCGAGATCAGGCGGAGGTCCTCTTTAACATCCCCGGCAACATCATCAGCGGTCAGGTGACCGGCGATACCGCCAAGCAGCTGTCCGAGCGTATGGGAAAGATCCTGCAGAACAAACAGTCTGTCTCCGTCAATAGCCAGGATACGTCAACCAGCCATAGCCAGCAGCTCGACCTGGCTGTGCCTTCCAGCAAAATATCTGCTCTTTCCTCTGGGGAATTCGTCGGAATGGTGGCCGATAATCCGGATATGAAAATCCAGTTGAAAGCCTTCCATTGTGAGATTGTCAACGATCATAAAGCCATCCAGAAAGAAGAAGCCTCCTTTGTCGATATTCCGGCAATCCGTAAGATCACGACGGAGGATATTGAGGACGCCTTTCTCACAATCAAAGAGGATATTATCGACCTGGTGGACGGAATGATAACTCAAATGCAGGCGGATCCGGAGATGGCCCAATTGATTGTTAATAAGACAATTCCGGACAACAATGAATAAGGGAAATTCCGTAAATTGGGAATCCAAAACTTTAATTCTATGAACACGCGATCCGTTTTAACCCGGTCGACCTTACTGATATGTGCAATACTAGCCGCACAGCTTCACAGCTTTCCGCAAGACAGCACGAATTACACGGTATCATCTCCTTTTCCATCTTTACAGTTAACCAATATATCGGCCACGGGTAATCTGTCAACTGGCGCGGTGGAAATAAAAATGCAGTTTCAGAACAAATCTGCCAAACTAGCGGACATTTATTTGAGCCTGGGGACTTTCAACGACTTCGGCATTACAGACGCAAAGGGAGCCAAGTATAAGGTCTTCACGAATGAGGGATTAATAGAGTCCAGCCCAATTAACCAGGGGTTCAAAAGGATTTCAAGTGTGTCCTTGGGGAACTCCAAACTTCAAAAAGTAACCTATCTCAAAGACACACTTAGCGGTAGTAGCGATATTCCGTTCAAGGTTATTCTTGATAGGGTAGATAAATCCACCATGCTCATCAAAGAAATGCATGTACGATGTATTTTCAGTCCGAACCACGTGTGGGCCGGAGATCAGAGTTATCAGATAAGGAATGTCAAGATAAACTGGGTAAAGGAAAACTAACAAATTCAATTCAACCAATGAAGATAATAGTCATTTTCTGTCAAGGTCGTCTCTTTGTAACGCTCCGCATTTTCAATAGGAGCTCTATTATTCATCAAATAGCTCCTTTCTGAAAGGTTTAGGGTTGCAAAGATAGGCCGTTGTCTTCGAGGAAACAGACCACGATGAAATCAACCTGTTTCAGTCAAAATACACACATTTGACTTACATTTTGATGGAAAGTATTGAAAAACAGTTGATTATGAAATATAATGTCTTCACTTATAACCTTGAGATTGGTTAGCGCCTACAATTGGTCGTTACAGTGATGACAATAGATCATAATAAAGGGTACTTTTGTCTAATATATATACCCTTAACCTTGGAATGAAAATGGTAACCTCCAAACCCAGCCGAGCCTTAGGAAAAAGTAAGTTCTCGATGTATTTGAGAACAAAATGCGACAGGGAACTATATCTTTCTTTGTTCAAAGCAGGGGAATTTGAACGTTATGGATTGCCTGTGCCGCTTAAATCACGACCTGGTGTGGCTATCGTTACAACTTCCGGACGAGATTTTGAAGCGGATCAATATGATCAATTAATTCAGGCTATTCCTGATAATGTCATTCACAAGAACAGAGGCAAAACCGAAGTTGACCCAATTGAATCGCTTGGAAAAGCGAAAGAGTCATTTTTTATACTACAGCCTCTGATCGAGCCAGAGCGATTCCGTGACTATGTGCTGGATAATTTTGGGCTCACCGCACAAGAAAAAACGTATATCCCTTCTTTATCAGGCTTAAAACCGGATGCTCTTTTTGTTCACAAGAAAATCGAGAGTGAATTTGAGGTTCTGGCGGATGGGTCACGCAAAGCTCTTGATCCGAAGGATAATCGACTGGGAATTAGTATAATTGACTTGAAGAATGTCGTGGAAGGCAATCCAAGTTATGCCGGCGAAGTCTGTCTTTATGCTATCTTCTTTGCTAATTGGCTGCAAACAGAGGGCGCAGCCTTCAAAGATCGCTTCTTTGTGAGCGATCAGGTCTATTTATGGAAGCATACGGAAATGCCCGAGTTTAAGCGAGTAATGGGATTAAAAGAGGGCGGGGATATACAAAATCGAATTAGCGCCCTCTTGGTGGATTTGCAAGACGGTCTTATCGATTACTTGATCTATATGCCGAGTGTACGGAAGTTTTTCAAAGAGGACGTTCCCCGCGTGGTTCAGCGGGGTGATGATCATGGATGGCACTCTGTGGATTACCATGTAAATCCGCGATGTGGTTCTTGCGATTGGCTCGGCAACACGGATTGGTTGAATAAGGAGGAATTAGCGATATACAGCAAGAACCCCACGAATTATTGTATGGCTGCCGCTGAATCGGCGGATCATTTGTCAAAAATTGCAAACTTGAGCAGGGGGGCGGCTCAGATCCTTGTGAAAGGTGGACATGATCAGGTTGCGAAGTTGGTGGATATGCCCCACTCGGCCCCAGTTCTTAGAAAACATGCGATTTTAAAAAGAGAGAAATCACACCTTGGACATCGAGCTACAGCTATCACAAAAGGCATTCATAGCGTTGATACAGAGAGCAAGGTTGCTGGTTTAAGTAAGTATTTTGACGCGGAGTATGATATTATAGTCAACTTTGACTCCGGCTCCGGTTTTTTAACCGGTATAGGTATGAGAGGAATAATTTTCTCTCCTTACGAAAAATCCTTTACTCAGACTGACGGCTCTACCAAGAAATTTCGCTCCTTTGGAGAGGAAGCATTCGTCATTGCAAAAGATACAATGAACGCCGAATGGGCTGCATTGCAATCTTTTATTCAAAAATTGGCAGAGTGGGTTGATGCATCTGATCACCTTTTTTCTCAGAATGCGTTTGGTAGAGTTCATACACAAATTTGCTTCTGGGAAGAGCGGCAATATCAGGAGCTATGTAATGCCTTCGGTAGGCATTTATTAAAGGTGCTTACGCTACCGGAGAAATCCCAGAGAGCACTAGCGTGGCTTTTCCCGTCTGAAGATTTAATTGAAAAGGAAAAAGAGTTGGCTCCGGGAATTGTCTTCATCAATGATATTGTTGATCTATCCTTGCGCCTTCCTGTCAAATTCGCTCATACAATTCTTGGAGTGTCAGAGGCCTTTCATCTGGATACTATGGATCCGCGACGTATAGACAAATATTATCGCGAACCGCTAGGTAATTCGATCCCCCGTGAGCGTATTTTTGAAATTTGGAAGACTACCACCGGTACTGTTAGAATAGGTAGAGATGAAGTCAGTATCATTGACGCTATAAGAAAATACGAATCTGTATTGAAAGCGCACGCGTGGGCTTTGGCAAGCATAACAGCGCGATTGCGGTTTGAATTAAAAAATTCACTGGAAGGAACGGCCCCGGCCCTGAATTTATCTGAGTTGTCAGGGATGAATAAGGTGGCATACGATTCAAAATTATGGGTCCAATGGGATCAAATCAATACAGCAACGAAGGATACGGAAGATAAAGCAAAACTGATCACCAGCGTTGATCGATTGGAGGCTTCATATGAGGCAATTGTTCTTACGAAGTTTCTGAAGGATAATGGGAACTATGAGTTTGAATTTGAGGTTAGCGAGGATTCGACTGAGGCTAAGCTGGAAGAAAACAACAAATACTATGTTTTGGGAATCGTCGGTATTCCAGGTTTCCCGTTAAAAACACTATCGAAATTAGGTGTTTCTGCGGGGACGCCCGATGACTTCATGCCCACGCATCAGATTATTGCGGTTTACTTAAAGAAGTTTGATCGTGTAAACAGACTTGCGACGATTCAGCTCATACCTCGATGGAACGGAGTTAGGCAGCCCTTTGATCGTTTGCTCCAAAGCGGAACGGTACCGATATTCACTGGCCCTATCTATATTTTGGGTAGCTCTTCTCCTGATTTCTCAGATGAGACAAAAATTATATTAAGGGAGGTGGGCAATCCAAAGTGTGCCACCCCGGCTCCCGAGGCGCTTGCAGCGATGGGGAAAGCGGCTCAGCGGTCATTACCTGTGGGCACAGACCCAATAACGCCAATAGCTCAGATACTTTGGCAAGCAGACAAATTGTCCGTTAATGCTATTCGATCGGATGCTGATGCCACGGGCATCGCCAACTTTGCTGAAAAGGCAAATTCACGACCCTTAAACCCGAGTCAGAAAGATGCCGTTTTCGCTTGTGCTAAAAATCAATTGTCCCTTATCTGGGGGCCACCGGGGACTGGGAAAACAAATACCTTAACGGCGCTGCTGCACTCTTTTGTGAACGATGCCGCGAAGAAGAAGGGAGGACGCAAAATGCTTATTACGGGCCCTAACTATCGGGCCGTTGAAGAAATTGCCGGTAGGTTGCTTGAGAATTTAGATAGAGACGCATCATCTCCGGCCAATATATTCTGGGTTTATTCTTCATCGCGAGATCCTAAGACCATTAAATCGACAAATTCCCATTTAAAGGCTGCAAGCATTCGCCTTTCGGACTCAGGCGCGAGCGAATTAAGGAAGAGTATCGCAGACCCTAATGCTATTACTATAGTTACATCTACCATTCATAATATATCCAAAATTGCCAAATTTTTAGTTGGTCCTTCCGCTGGTTCTTTGCAAGAGATATTTGATATTGTCGTCATTGATGAGAGCTCTCAGGTTGAAGTGGCGCGGGCAGTCCAAGCTTTTGCGGTTATCAAAAGTCAGGGACAGCTAATTGTAGCGGGTGATCATTTACAAATGCCCCCTATAAACAGCTTAGAGGCGCCAAAAGGTGCTGAGCACCTAGTTGGGAGCATACAAACGTATTTTATCGACAGATTCAACGTGCAGCCCCACCCACTTTTGACCAATTATCGATCTGATCAGGAGTTGGTAGACTACGCCAAAAGCATCGGATACCCTCCCAGATTGGAAGCGAATGATCCGTCAAAGAAGTTGCGCGAAATCGCGTCCGTTGATTCTGCGATCTCAGCCCTTCCAAAGGACTATCCCCAGACACCAGCCTACAAGGAGCTTCTTCATCCCGGGAGAAGCGTCACGACCTTCATTCATGATGATATAGTGTCGTCTCAGGCCAATGAGGTCGAGGCAAAAATTGTTGCAGGGCTTGCTTATTGCCTGCGTCATTCAATGTCTAAGGAATTGGATACGGGAAACACAGCTCAAAAATACACTCCGTACGCCGATGAGGAATTTTTCAGCTTTGGCCTTGGTGTTGTGACACCCCATAAGGCTCAGAAAGCCTTGGTCATAAAGGAGCTTCAGAAGATGTTTAGCACCGTCGACCCTGATCTGATTTATGATGCAGTTGATACAGTAGAAAGATTTCAAGGGGGTGAAAGGCAAACAATCCTTGTTTCTTTTGGAGTGGGGGATGTGGATATTATAGAGGGAGAAGAGACATTTTTACTGCAATTGGAAAGAACGAATGTTGCGGTCTCCCGCGCTCAGGCGAAGTGTATCCTTTTAATGCCCAAGAACTTGGCCTATCATCTTCCTTCCGATGAAGATGCAGCCAAAACATCTCGGGCAATTAAATCCTACGTTGAGGAGTTCTGTAATCAGAAATTTGTCGGCGAGATGGAGTTTGACGGGGAAAAAAGGCTAATAGAGGTGCGCTGGCATCAGGCTCGAACTACATGAAAATCGAACTCTTCCGCCGCCTGAGAACCGGGAGCCATTTGATCAGCTTGTCGTTTGCCGGAATGAGCATCAAATGCATTCCTTACGGAAAGAATTTGAAGACCCTTAACCTCCTCGATGGAAGATTTAAGTATTATTTTAGCATCACTACTCTTTGAGGGTACACTACCAAACCTGATATAAAGATGTAGGTCCTCGGCTTTTGATTTACTGATATTTTTCCAAACGGAAGCGAGATCCTGTATAAACGCATCCTGACCGTTGTGATCGATTTGGCTGTCATTAATATAATCCACTGTCTCAGGCCCGCCAAGGAACCACATTCTCAGCCATTGATCTTGAATGTAGGTATTCATCCCATAGTAGGGAGGGGAGGTGACAACTACGGAGATATTTTTAGGCAGAGTTTTGTATGAAGTTTTGAGACATGAATTCATGCACAAGATTTGATCCGGCGAACTGAGCGGTTCTTCCTCAAAAGTTGAAATACGAGATAATTTGCGCTTCAACACATCGTAAACCTTCACTCTTGGAGCCTTTAAGTCATTATTTTTCCAGTATTTAATTGAATAGTCAGGTTTGGAAGAAAAGGTTCGTGGCATTTGGTTAGAGAAGTACCCTGCGCTCTCTTTTGATTTGGTGAGGGGACCATGCAAACAGCCTAATGCGGTAGCCCTTAGTAGAGCGGATTCACTTGTCTCTTTACGAATCTGAAGCAGGCCTTCTCGTAAAGAACATAGTTCAGCTAATGTCCTAGTGTGATAAGCCTTCCTAAAAAAAGAGGTATCGGGAATATGTTTAGGTTCGCGTCCGATGAATTTTTCAGCGAGGGCCAATATATCTTCTAATTTGGCGCTCGCCAATTTGGCTTTCGCGATGGCTACTGCGATAGGTGAAGTGTCCACGCCCCAGGCGGTAAGCCCTAAAGACCGGGCGGCATATATTGTTGTTCCCCGACCGCAAAAGGGGTCAAAGACAATCGCATCTTTATCTCGATGTTTATTAAGCACGCGAAGGGGATATTCCAATGGGAACATCGTAAAATACGGACAGATCGCATTCAAAGCGTGTTTAGGGTCATATGCGAGAGACTTATACAATTTATTTCTTAATCATTTGTTTAAGAATTACACACATTTTGAACTCTAAAATATATCGAATTCATCGAATCCAAAAAAATAAAATCTCCTTAACAATAGGTACCCGGCCTAATATAGGCAATATTTAAGTCTCGATACCAAGGTTAACTTGCTGACGTCTGCACGTGGCCGAAATTGTTTATTAGACCACTTTTTCTTTCAGATTTGGGTATATTCAATTGCGATAATCTCTACTTCACGCCCTGAGATTACATTAACTATAACTATTGGTTCTTTTGCTTTGTTATATGGATTTAAGTGAATTTCTTTTCCATTAAACAAACTGGATTTAGATTTCTTTTCAACTATTTCAACTGTCCGTATCGTGCAACCTGCATCGTATTCATCTTCTATCTCTTCATTAAAAACCAATGAAAGTTTATTTACTGCCTCTGAAATATTCTGTGTATTATTAAAGTAAATCCAATCATTGTGTTTGTATGTTGGATTAAGGGCATCTCCTTTTGCCTGCGTTGCAAAAACAGATTCAGGATAACCCGCAGGGCTCTCCGGAACCTCAAGCCAACCGTCAGGCTTGGGCGTTTTCTGTTGTTTCAAGAACTTCTTGTATGCTTTTAGCGGCGAATAAACCGGGATGTACTTAACAAACAATTCTGCTGTTGGCGGATCCTGAACAAGGTCTGCCTTTGATTGATGCCTTTTTAATATTTCCTCCGATTCATTTACAAATTCGTCAAAGCCTGTAAGGTTGCCGCCCATCTCTTCCAATTGAGCAGAAAATATCAGCAAACCTTTAAAGCCCTTTATTACTCCATCTCCAGGTACTTCATCAAGTTTTTTAAGCAGTGTATTTTTCTTTGTGTCAGAGAATATTTCTCCCTTCGTTTCAATTACATAGATGAAATCATCTTTGAATAGAATGAAGTCCGGGTAATATTTCTTTGACCCGTATGTGAAATAGATATTGCGTTGGTTGCGCACCCAAAAAGGTTTCTTTTCCTCAGTAACCTTCATTAATACTTTATTGACATATTCAGCCAATTGCATTTCAGTATAAGAATCGAATTTATCATATTCATATACTGATCTCTCATAACCAAAAAAGTGATAATTGGAATCAATCAACTCAATCAGCTTTGTCCTGTCTTTAACCTGCAAACGCCTTTTGTTTTCTATCTGATCATCAGGAATACGCAATTCATAATCTTCAAACCGTTTCATCAAATTCCAACTATCACCTTCATTTATTTGTCTAAAGTCCAAGCGGAAATAGTTTCGTTCAATGTGGTTTCGGTAAAAGAAGCTGAATGAGTTTACAAACAGATTTAAAGCTAGTTTATCATCTGCATCATCTAAGCGGTAATACCTTAGTCCCTTCTCATTAAACTTGTCTATATAAGCCTTAAATGCCTTCTTTACCGTGTCAGAATCGGGCAAACAATGTAAGTTTTTCTGCACGTGGCCATAAATGGCTTTCATCTCCTTTTCAGAAATTGACAGTGTGGTTTCTTTCCCACCGCTTTGCTGCAACTGCCTGTGATACTCTTTTTTGTCAGCAAAAATATCTACCTCCAAAAAGAATGACTCCGGTCTGTATTTGATGAACCTCTTTACTTCATCCTCTACACCTGCAAAACAGTTATCATCCGTATATCTTGCCACTATGGTATTATAATCGTTTATCAGGTTAATGAGGCTAACTCCTTCCTTAGCTTTGAAATCAGCTTTGATATGCGGTACATATTTTCCCTTGAGTAGAGCTGATTTTGCCTTGTTGATAATCTGCCGCTTAGGTTTATCAAAACTTAAGTACTTATTATTTAAGCCAAACTCCTGCTGAATTGCTGTGATTACTTCCTCAAAATTTTTCCCTTGGTCACAAACAATGTGTAACTTTTCGGCTTGCTGAATAAGCGGATTAGGTTCACTGTCAAATTCTCTTACATCCTTATTCAATCGTACACCTCTACCAATAATTTGCTTTACAGATGTCTTAAAGTTTGTTTCCGTATCGTTAATGACTGCCATTGTATAGATGTTCGGCAGGTCAATTCCTTCATCGAGGCGTTGCATATAAACAACTACTTCAACTTCGTTTTTGCGGATATTATGAAACTTCCTTTCTGTTTCTTTATCCGAATTGCCGTAGTAGAAAATAGTGTTGATGGTAACTTTTTTAATATCGGAACCAAGTAGTTCCAGATTTCCTT
>Ga0134126_10006690_pt1 | contig 14467 bp, 16 predicted proteins | sample KB31752_FD_96881 | JGI IMG/M metagenome (GOLD analysis project Ga0134126, IMG submission 96881) | Terrestrial soil microbial communities with excess Nitrogen fertilizer from Kellogg Biological Station, Michigan, USA - KB3-175-2 | ecosystem: Environmental > Terrestrial > Soil > Unclassified ... | reverse complement strand
GTACATCGAAGTGTTTTACAACCGTGTGCGGCGTCATTCGGCCCTGGGCTACCAGTCTCCGGTCGAGTATGAAAAGTCCGCGTAATCCTTAACCCCGCGCTCACTTTTTGTGGGGAACTCCAAGGTGAAAGATCGGGATTTCGGCAGGTGTCAAGCGATGCGAAGTCCGCTATACCGGAATACGCCGAGGATGGAAAGCCGAAGTTTTCGCCTTTTGCGGCAGGAGTATTGGTAGGGTGGGTCAGGCGCTTCCGCGAGGCCCATCCTACTAATACTTGTTCCAAGAGAACTCGGACGATCACTCGCCCTGGTCCTTGACTTTCTGGCCGGCATCTTTGATTTTCTGGCCCACATCGCGCGCGGCCTTTCGGGTCTTATCGGCCGCATCCTCGGTCGCGTTCTTGGCCTTATCGGCAACCTGATCGATCTTGTCTTTCACTTTTTCTTTCGTCTCGGCCATGTTTCTTCTCCACAATAAGGGGCGACTTTCCAGGCACAAACGAAATGCGGTAGGTCCGGCGAGCCGAGCCGGACTTTGACTCACAAGTGCCGCTCGGCTCGCGGCACCTACCCAAAACGTGCCGCTCGGCTCGCGGCACCTACTGCATTCTGTCCGTGCCTTTTCCGATTCACGACACGTCCATCAAAAGAAGCAATTCGTATGCCGCAAACGTGGTAGTGAACATTCGCCGCGCAGGACGCATAAAATGCTTGCTCATCCTATTGCATAGGGCCATGATGGGGGCATGGTCGCCGCCCGGAGGCTGGCGAATGCGCACCGCGAGTACGTTGTTTCCCGAAAGGAACCTTGTATGCCGGACAACACCAAACCGTTGTGTCCCGAATGTGTCGAGTCGTTCGAGGCTGCCGATGCCGTTGATCGGCGCAACTTCATTCGCGTTCTCGGCGGCCAAGCGGCCGCCCTGGCAGTGCTGGCGGGCGGCGCGGGCGCAACGCGCGTCCTCGCCGTGGAGGACAGCAAAGCGAAGAAAGTCGAACGACCGGCCAAGCCAGCCGAGGATCTCGTTCGTGAACTGCACGCCAGTCTATCGGCGGATCAAAAGAAAGATGTCGTGCTGCCGTGGGACCATGGTTCCGAAGGCGGCAAGCGCCGGCCGGCTCGCTTGCGCATGTACAATGCGCCGATCGGCAAGCACATCGACAAGGTGTATACCAAGCCGCAGCAGGAGTTGATCGAACGCATTCTGCGGGCGATCTCTTCGGATGAGGATGGCTACCGCCGTATCACGCGCAACGGCACCTTCGATGGCAGTCATTCGCTCGGCGGCTGCGGCGCGACGCTGTTCGGCGAACCGGGCAATGGCCAGAAATATGCCTGGGTGTTCACCGGACACCATCTCACCGTGCGTTGCGATGGCAACTCCGAAGAAGGCGCGGCCTTCGGCGGGCCGATGTATTATGGGCACAGTCCCAACGGCTACAGCAATAAAAACGTCTTCTACTATCAAACAAAAAGTGTGCTGGGCGTTCACGAAGCGCTATCGGAGGAGCAGCGCAAAAAGGCCGTCGTCAGCGGCAGTCCGGGCGAGGGCGATAAGTCCATCCAGTTCAAGAAGAAGATCGAGGAGCAGCCGGGCATTCTCTACAAGGATCTGAAGGCGGATCAGCAGAAACTTGTTGAGGAGGTCATGCGCGATGTTCTCTCGCCGTATCGCAAGGAAGATGTCGAAGAGGTCATGACGATCATCAAGAGCAACGGCGGCATGGAGAAAATCCACCTGGCGTTCTATCCCGATCGGGACATGGACGACAACAGGCCGTGGCACTTCTGGCGGCTGGAAGGACCGGGTTTCGTATGGAACTATCGCGTCCTGCCACACGTTCATACCTATGTGAGCATCTCCAGCAAAGTATGAGGCGAACACGAAATGGCTCATCGCGCCCGCAAGGGTTGTTCCCTTGCCGGCGCGGTGAGTGGGGAGAACAATCACTTCATCGGTACGAGCCAGATGTTGCGATACTGCACGAGATTGCCGTGGTCTTGCAACATGATGGGGCCGGGTTTGCACACGTCGCCGCCAAGCCCGGCCGTTGTGTTCGTCACGGGTTTGCCGTTCTTGGCGAGCTTGACATTGTCGTGAATCTTCACGCCATTCTGATAGACGGTCATTCGGCCCGGTTCCGTCACCTTACCATCCGTGCATTGCGGGGCGGTGAACTCGATATCATAGCTCTGCCACACGGTCGGCGCTTTGCAGACATTGACCTTCGGCGCGGCCACGGTATAGATGCCGCCGCAGTCGTTGTCCTTGCTTTTCAGTCCGTAGCTATCGAGAATCTGCACTTCGTAACGACCTTGCAGATAAACGCCGCTGTTGCCGCGGCCTTGCCCGCTGGCCTTCGGCATGTACGGCACGCGAAACTCGACGTGCAGCTTGAACGAACCGTCGAACTTCTGCTTCGTCACGATGTTGCCCTTGCCCGGCGCGACCTGCATAACTCCGTCATTTAGTTTCCACTCCGCGGCCTTGCCGCCCGTAGTGGTCCAACTTGCGAGATTCTTGCCGTCAAACAGCACAAGGGCGTCCTTCGGTGCCGGCACGCTCTTCATGTTCACCGCATCTTCGGCTTTCTTCAATTTAAGATCGCTTATGTCGCCATAAAAATCGGCGCTCCAGCCGATTCCCGTCAGGAGCATCCCGGCCGTCATCGCCACCATCCATCGCCATGCACGCATGAGAGTACACCTCGCCAGTACAATAGGTTGCCTTGAACTTGAGTCACCTTACGAAAAATCGATCGGAGCCGGATGGCCGGCACCGCGTTTTCCGATCCGCCAGGGCGGTCGTCACAGTTTATCGCGCCCATGTGCTTCGGCAGAGTGAAAATCCTTGTCCACCCTGGCAACTCCGGGTATCTTTCTAACGGGCACGAACCGCATGCAGTAGGTGCCGCGAGCCGAGCGGCACTAAGCAAAAAGTCCGGCTCGGCTCGCCGGACCTACTTGGTAGGTGCCGCGAGCCGAGCGGCACGGCTTGGGTAGGTGCCGCGAGCCGAGCGGCACAGAATCCAGTCCGGCTCGGCTCGCCGAACCTACCGCATTTTGTTCGTGCTTGTGCGGCGAGGCTGAACCTCGCACCCCTCTCAGGAAGGACCGAAACTGTGACTGTGCAACTGGTCTTGCCCGAAAACAAACCCGCCCTGTGGACCCGCCGTCATCTACTCGGGCTGGAAGAACTGAGCCGATCCGAGATCGAGACCATTCTCGATACCGCCGAGCAGTTCGTCGAAGTCAGTCAGCGGCGGCGCAAGAAGCGCAGCGACCTCAAGGGCAAGGTCATCGTCAATCTTTTTTTTGAGGCATCCACGCGCACCCGTTCGAGCTTCGCCTTCGCCGCCAAGCGTCTCAGCGCCGACACGCACGATTTCACCGTCAGTGGATCGAGTGTCAGCAAGGGCGAGACCTTCATTGACACGGCCAAGAACATCGAAGCGATGGGTATTGACATTGTGGTAGTCCGGCATTCGGTGCCGGGCGCACCGCATTTGCTGTCGCAACATCTGCACACGAGCATCGTCAACGCCGGCGATGGCGCGCACGAGCATCCCACGCAAGGATTGCTCGATATTTTCACCATTCGCCGCATCAAGGGCCGCGTCGAAGGGCTGACAGTCGCCCTTGTCGGCGACATCGCCCATAGCCGAGTGGCACGCAGCAACATACATGGTTTGCTGAAAATGGGGGCGCGCGTCATCGTATGCGGGCCGCCGACGCTGGTGCCGCGCTCCATCGAGCGCCTGGGCGTCGAGGTGGCTCATCGCATCGATGACATTCTGCCGATCTGCGACGTGGTCAATGTGTTGCGTATCCAGTTCGAGCGTCAACGCGGCGGACTGTTTCCGTCGATTCAGGAGTATTTCCGTCTGTTCGGCATGCACAGCGAACGATTGCGACGCGCCAAGTCGGATATTCTCCTGCTGGCACCGGGTCCGATCAACCGCGGTGTCGAACTGACGCCGGAGGTGGCCGACGGTCCGCACAGCGCTATTTTGCAGCAGGTGACGAATGGACTCGCCGTGCGCATGGCGGTGCTTTATCTCCTGTGTGGTCAACCGGCGGGCGAGGGCTAACCTACCAGCCCGAAGCGCCAGCGATGGGTTTCGCTCACCCGTCGCTCGCGCTCTGGGCTTGTCAATCCATTGCACCCGGCGCGGGCGGCCGTTACTCTGAACACATCATCCGGTGTTTCCCCACCTTGGTTGTTTTCGAGGATCGCCATGCGCAAAGTGCTGCAATCGCTGATACCGAGTTGTTTGTTCGTGTTTCTGGCGGCCGGCACGGTCCGGGCCGACGATGCTCCCAACTTCACGCGCACTCGTGACGTGATTTATGGCCGCAAAGCAGGACTGGCCCTGACGATGGACGTGTTCGCGCCGAAGGCGAAAGCGAACGGGTTGGGCATCATTTGTGTCGTCAGCGGCGGTTGGCGGTCGCACCCGGGAGCCATTCGCCCGGCGATGTATCAGGCGTTTCTGGAGCGCGGCTACACCGTCTTCGCCGTCGTTCACGGCACGCAACCGCGATTCACCATTCCCGAAATTCTCGACGACATGAATCGCGCGGTGCGCTTCATCCGCTATCACGCCAAGGACTATCACATTGACCCCGATCACCTCGGCATCACCGGCGGCTCGGCCGGCGGTCATCTGTCGCTGATGATGGGCACGGCCGGCGAGCAGGGCAATCCCAAGGCCAGCGATCCGGTGGACCGCATGCCCAGCCGCGTGCAAGCGGTGGCCTGCTTCTATCCGCCGACGGATTTCCTCAACTGGGGCAAGCCCGGCGATGTCCTCGACGCCACGCACATGGACCGCCGTTTCAAAGCCGCCATTGACTTCAAGGAACTCGACAAGGAGCAATCCATCTTCATGCGCGTCAAGGATGAGAAGAAGGTGAAGGATCTGCTGCGCCGCATTTCACCGATGGCCCACGTCAGCGCCGACGACGCGCCGACGCTTATCATCCACGGCGACAACGATCATCTGGTTCCCTTGCAGCAGTCCGAATCGATCGTCGCCAAATTCAAGGAAGTTGGCGTGCCGGCCAAGTTGATCGTCAAGAAGGGCTGCGGCCACGGCTGGTTTACCATTCTCAAGGACACGGAAACGCTGGCCGATTGGTTCGATACGTATCTCAAGGACAAACCGAAGGCGAGTCAGTGATAACCGCCGCTTGCAAGAAGCATGTGTTCCGGGGTAAAATCCAGCTCAAGTCCAGGAAAAAATTGCGTTTGCCCAAGAGAGAAAGGCCAAGCCATGACCAGGGTCATCGTCGATGAAACGCTGTTAAACAAGCTCCACAATCTTACTCAGCCGCTGGAACTGTGCGATCAAGCCGGACGAGTGCTGGGTCGCGTCGTTCCCACCATCGATTTGTCCGAGTATGAACCGTGGGAACCTCCCATCAGCGAGGAGGAACTCCAGCGGCGGGAGCAATCGGACGAGTGGTATACCACCGAGCAAGTTTTGGCCCATCTCAAGAGCCTGGAGAAAGAGTAATGTTCAGAGTTCGTTGGGAAGGGAAAGCTTTGAATGAACTGACCACACTCTGGACGGAGAGTGCATCCGCCTTGCGCTCATCGATCACAGCGGCCACCTCTCAAATTGACCAACTACTGCGAACGGCTCCCCGGCAACAAGGCGAATCTCGTCCTGGCGGGCAGCGGATTCTCTTCGTCTCGCCTTTAGGGATTACCTTTCGGATCGAAGCCGATGGACAGACTATCTCCGTGTTGCGTGTTTGGCTTTTCCGCAAACGGGAGCGATAGTAATCGGGCGATTTGAGGTCAGCGAAATGAGTATTTGGGTCAGTGTCTATTGCCGCAAGCGATTCGGAAGGATCAAGCCTTCCGATCTCGTCAAGGCGATCAAAGAGCGATCCGTTGACTTCTCGGACCTGAACGCGCAGGAAGCCCCTGAAGACACCCTTTTGCGGCTGCGTGTCGAGGAGTACAAGCAGACAAGTAGCTTACCACTGCTGCACCTTCATTACCTCGAAGATGGACCGCCGATCGTCATTGACAGAGTTACGAATCAGGAGGAGGTAAAGGAGTACATTCAGGAATACCTGGAAGAATTCTTCCCCGGGCGGAACGGTAAACAAGCGAATCTCGTCCGCAGACATCTTGCTGAGGTTGTGGAGATACTCAATTTCTGCCTGAAGCAGCGACATGCTGATGGGATGGGAACTCCTCTGACTTATGCTGCCGCCGCATGGTTTGCCGATGCTGGCGACGGATTGATCAGGGTCGATGAGCAGGGCTGGATGCAACTGATAAACGGGCGTGAGTTTATCCTCATCGTGCCTGATTAGGGCTGGTGTATGACCTCAATCTACCTCGACTACAACGCCACAACCCCCCTCGATCCCGCTGTCATCGACGCTATGCTCCCCTATCTCCAAGAGCATTTCGGCAATCCTTCCAGTACCCACAGCCTCGGCAAAACCGCCCATAACGCCGTCGAAGAGGCTCGGCAGCAAGTCGCCCAACTGATGGGGGCGCAGCCGGATGAAATCGTCTTCACCGGCGGCGGCACCGAAGCAAGCAATCAGGCCCTTAAAGGATCGGTATTCGTCAAATTGCGCGGCTTCTTCGGCCGCTGGGCGCGAGGCGCTCACCTTATCATCAGCGCCATCGAGCATCCCGCCACGACGCAACCGTGCGAGTTCCTCAAGCGTCTCGGCTGCCGTGTCACCGTGGTTCCCGTCGATGGACAGGGATTGGTAGATCCCGACGCGGTGCGTAAGGCGATGGAGCGCGGCACCACACTCGTCAGCATCATGCACTCGAACAACGAAGTCGGCACCTTGCAGCCAATCAAGGAGATCGCCGCCTTGACGCGAGCGCGCGGCGTCTTACTGCACACCGATGCGGCGCAATCGCTGGGCAAAGTGCCGGTCGATGTGGCCGATCTTGGCGTCGATCTGTTGACGTTGGCGGGGCACAAGTTGTATGCGCCGAAGGGTGTGGGCGTGCTGTATGTCCGTCGCGGCGTGACGCTGGAACCGCACATTCACGGGGCCGGTCACGAAGGCGGGCGACGCGCCGGCACGGAGAATGTGCCGTATATTGTTGGGCTAGGAACGGCGTGCCTCCTCGCTCGCCAGGGACTGCCGGAGGCGACGCGGCATTTACGAGAATTACGCGATCGCTTATGGGGTCATTTACGGGCCGGACTCGGCGAACGGGTGGTACTCAACGGACATCCTGAGAAACGGCTGCCCAACACGCTGAATGCCAACTTCGTCGGCCATGTGGGCGCGGAATTGTTGGAAAAAGTGCCGGAAATCGCCGCTTCCACGGGTTCGGCGTGTCATGAAGGCAAAGTTATGCAATCGCCGGTGTTGTGCGCGATGGCCGTGCCGCCGAAGATTGGTCAGGGAGCGCTGCGGCTGACGGTCGGCCGATTTACGACCGAGGAACAAGTGGATCGCGCCGCGGAATTGCTCATCCGCGCGGCGAGCGGAGGAGCGAAACCATGAAACCCACACATATCCGCGTTAAGACGTTAATGCACTCCTTTGAGGACTTTCTTTATCGCACACCAATCAAATTCGGCGGTATCGCCGTGGATCGCGTCACGCTGCTCAACGTCGAATGCACCGTGAGCAATCCCGATGGCCGAACCGCGCGCGGCTTCGGCTCGATGCCGCTGGGCAATGTGTGGTCCTTCCCATCGCGCGTGCTGGATTACGATACCACGCTCAACGCCATGAAAACGCTGGCGGGACGCATTCAAACCATCGTCGAACACGGCGACCATTGGGGGCATCCAATCACCCTCGCTCACCTGCTGGAACCGCAATACGACCAGGTGGCCGCCGAGGTCACGCGCGAGTTAGACCTGGCCGAGCCGATTCCCCGGCTCTGCACGATGGTGGTGGCCAGCGCCTTCGATGCCGCCGTCCACGACGCCTACGGCAAATTGCACAAACGAAATTGCTATCACACTTACGGCCCCGATTTTCTCGATCACGATCTCGGCTATTATCTCGGCAGCGAATTTCAGGGCGAGACGCTGGCGCAATACATCAGCCGCGAGCCGCAGCCACGGATGCCGTTGTATCACCTGATTGGCGCGCTCGATCCGCTGACGGCGGCAGACGTGAAGCAACCCATCGGCGACGGCCTACCCGACACGCTGCCGGAGTGGATTCACTTCGACGGCCTGACCCATCTCAAGATCAAGCTCAACGGCGATGATTTGGCCTGGGACATGGAGCGCGTGATCCGCGTCGATCGCGTAACAACCGAGACACAGCGACAACGCGGTGTCACTCAATGGTGTTACTCGCTCGACTTCAACGAACGCTGTGGTAACGTCGCTTATCTGCTGGAGTTTCTGCGCAAACTGCGCGAGCGAACGGCGGAGGGCTTCGAGCGCATCGCCTACATTGAGCAACCGACGGCGCGCGATCTGAAGGCGGATCGCGGCAATGTCATGCACGAAGCGGCGAAACTGCGGCCGGTGGTCATCGATGAATCTCTCGTAGACCTGGAGAGCTTGCGACTGGCGCGCGAAATGGGTTACACCGGAGCGGCGCTGAAGGCGTGCAAGGGCCAGAGTCAATCGCTGTTGCTGGCGGCGGCGGCGCGAAAATACGGGCTGTTTTTGTGCGTGCAGGATTTGAGTTGTCCGGGCGCATCGCTGATTCATTCGGCGGGACTGGCGGCGCATGTGCCGGGCGTGTCGGCGATCGAGTCGAACGCGCGCCAGTATGTGCCGGCCGCCAATCGTCCGTGGGAGGAGCGTTTTCCCGGCATTTTTCGTGTCACGGATGGAACGCTGGAAACCGGCTGTCTAACCGGGTGGGGACTTGGGGCTATCGCACCAGGCGCAGGCGCTCCGCGCTCGCCTGTGGTATAGAGAGTGAGGAGGGGCGACTGATGGGATCGGTGAAACGAACGTATGTCCTACCATCTGATACACTGGCCGAGTTCGAGCGAGCTGTCTCCGCTCGCCAACGCAACGCCGTCATCGCTCAACTTGTGCGCGAGTGGTTGGACAATCAGAATAAGGAATCCTTACGCCGCGCCGTGATCGAAGGCTGTCGGGAGATGGCCGACGTTTATCGGGAGATCGAACAGGAATACCATCCGCTGGAAGAGGAAGTGCAGCATGCCCTCGACGCCCAGCCCCAAGCGCGGCGACATCGTTCGCGTTCGTCTCGATCCCGTTGAGGGATCTGAACAAGCCGGTGAACGCCCCGCGCTCGTCCTGTCTCCGGACGTCATCAATGAACATTGTCCGGTCATTCTGATTGCTTCGCTGACCAGCAAGCAAATGGCCCGTATTTATCCCCATGAAGTGCTGATCGAACCGCCCGAAGGTGGATTGACGCGCCGTTCCAAAGTCTTGCTTATGCACCTGCGGTCAATCGACAAACGCCGTCTCGTGGGCCGCTATGGAGCCATCGGAACGGAGACCATGCGACAAGTTGAAGAAGCGTTGAAAGTGGCCACCGGCTTGATTGACTTTTAAGTTCGCCACAACAACGCCGAATCGGTATAGGTTCTTGCAGCCACCCTTTCGTAGCGGATACAATCGGGCTTCGCGGTAGACCGACTCGCTTGAAGCATTTACGTCATTAGAGGCGAACGGCCGGCGTAAGCCGGCTGGTGAAGACTCAACCAGCCGGCTTACGCCGGCCGTTCGCCACGATTCTCTGGAGTACGATGTGCCATGACTCTCTCTCTGACCTGTCCGGAATGCAGCGGCAAACTGAAAGTAGCGGACAATCTCGCGGGCAAAAAGATCAAATGCCCCAAATGCTCAGCCGTGTTTCCCGCCACTGCGCCGGAAGAGGCGGCCATCACGGCAACACCGCCGTCCGCCTCGGAATCAGACGGCATTGCGTCCACCTTTCCCGACGATGAGGAATTCCTGGACGAAGAGGAGGTGAGGCCGCGCCGGGTTGCGCGAAACATCCGCAAAGATTCCACGGAGGAAGCCGTTTCGACGATCATCCCCTACAAGAACGGTCGAGCGCTTGCCGCCTACTATTGCGGCGTGTTCAGCTTCATTCCCTGCGCGGGATCCCTACTGGGACCGGCCGCGTTGATCCTGGGCATTCTCGGTATGCGCTATGTCAAAGCTCACCCCACCGCCAAAGGCACCGGACACGCGATTGCCGGCATCATCATGGGTGCCTTGACGACCCTTTTCTACTGGGGTTTGACCATCGCGATGATAGTCATGGGCGGCGTGGGTGCCATGAGATAGCCAGCAAGGGCGTCTTCAATCCGGCAACGGTTGGCCGCGCGTTTCAGGAGCCAGCCAGATGACGAACAAGCCGGCCAGGTAAATCAGACTGATGGTGGCTCCGGCCCGCGCGTAATCGCCTCGGAAAACATTGTGGAGCAGGTGGCTCATGAAGAGAGCGCCGCCTGCGGCGATAATGCGGCCGAAGTTGTAGCCGAAACCCTGGCCGGTGGCGCGGACGCGCGTGGGAAATAACTCCGGCAGATACAGCGGCAACCAACCGTAGAACGAGGCGGTGAAGAAACCCGTCAGGCCAACCACGACCAGAAATCCGCCATCCGGTTTGGCGTCCACGCCGGCCGGAAAGTACCAGCGAAAAAGATAAGCGCAGACCAGCAGCGAGGCGATGGTGAGAGCGAAATAGGTGCGCCGCCGGCCGAGGTAATGCGCCAACAACGCTCCGGTCATCGCGCCGAAGATGGCACCGACGGCGGAACTAGCCTGCGCGGAATTGGCCCAACTCTGATCGCTCCCCGGCATCGATTTAACCCAGACGGGAATCATTGAGGCGACGGCTCCCCATGTGACGAGAAGGGGGATGCCGCTGAGCGTTGCCGCCAGGATGCTGCGCCAGCGCAGCGCCGGTGTGAAGATGGCCGTCATGGACGGGCGTGGGCCGGTTTGCGCGGCATGCAGCCACTTCTCGGACTCCGGCACGAAGACACGCAGGAAGAAGGTGAGCAAGGCGGGCAGAGCGCATACGCCCAGCACCCAGCGCCAGCCGCCCGCATCCATGTGCATGCCCATCCGTTCGACGAACTGAACCAGCGGCACCGTCAGCAGGAAGCCGACGTTGGCGGCCGCGCCGATTAGTCCGGCCAACAACGGCCGCATCGTTTGCGGCCAACTCTCCATGACCAGGGCGACGCCGAGCGACCATTCACCGCCCATGCCCAGCGACGCCAGGAATCGCAATGCCGCCAGCTGCCAGGGATTCTGCGCCAGACCGCACAATCCGGTGAAGGAGGCGTAGGTCAGCACGCTGAAGACCATGGCACGGACTCGCCCCAAGCGATCACCTAACCAGCCGAACAGCCAGCCGCCCAGAGCGGCACCGAACAGAAAACTCGCCGCCAAACCGCTATTCCAGGCACCAACCGGCCCGTCCACGCGTTCCTTGGCCTGAGCGCGAGCCTCTGGGGAGACCGATTTGTCGGCTGCTAACTGCGCGTCGCTCTTGAGATTGAGGACATCGACCAGGGCCGGCCGGCCGACGAGGCCGAGTACGCCTTGCTCGAAACCATCGAACATCCAGCCCAGCAGGGCCGCCGCCAGAGCCAGCCATTGCCCCCGCGTGATTCGTCGCAGGTCCGATCCGCCCATGTCGCTCGCCTTTCGTCACCATGCACCGCGCAAATCCACTGCGGACAGCATAGCGGTTGATGCGGCAGGGTCAAAGAAAATGCTTGAGAGCGGTGCGGTCAGCGATCGCGCCGCGCCGGAGCTTATTTCGAGCCAGCGGACTTCCGTTTACGCTTGGCCCGCAGCAGTTGGAGTTGGGCGGTGAGACGGGCGTAGCGAGCCGCCGCCACGACATCCTTCCCGCTCGCCCCAATCTTGTATCGGTCCTCCGCCCTTTGTTCCTCGTATTTCGTCAGTTCAAAGTACGCTTCCAAGATGGCGATCTGCTCCTCCGGCTTGGGGCGTAGCTCCAGCCTTGCCTTGCGCAATTGCTCCATCGCTTCTAATAAGAGCGTTATGGGACGTGTACCTCGCTTGTAGTAGTCCAGGTTGACTTGCACCATCGTTTCGGCGGCGACGCACCTTTCCTTGAGCAATTTCTTCTCCTCGTCGTCGCCCTCGGTCGGCCGCGCCGATTTGTCCTTGAGCAAAGCCTCGATCTTCGCTACGAAGGGCGGAGTGACTTGAGCAGGCGCTTCATCCGCCCGAATGGCTTGGGAGAAACCATCAACCGGCATCCACAAGAATACGAACAGAGACAATACAATCGTCGAGCAGCACAGCCGTGACATCGGCAAGACTCCGATTCATCAGGACAACGGGGCGAATGAAACGCAAGATGGATCGGCCCTGATGCTACTCCGCCATCGCTCTACAGTCAAGGAATGCGAAGCGTATCGCGGCGCAAGCCAGCGGGTTTCAATCGTCTACTTAGGGAAATTGGCCAGCCCGCAGCGCCAGCAAGGGAGTCCCTTGCTGGCGCTGCGGGCTGGCAAAGACATCCTTGCTGGCGCTGCGGGCTGGCAAAGACATCCTTGCTGGCGCTGCGGGCTGGCAAAGACATCCTTGCTGGCGCTGTGGGCTGGCCATTCTAGCGGCGGCACTGCATTTGCCGCATAATCTTTATTCGGAGCCAAGCTGTTCCTCTTCTGTGGAGGAAGGCCGCTCCCTGGCGGCAACGGAAAGAGGAGGCCCCAGATGGCACCCCGATTTTTTGCTTTGTTGAGTGGTACGCTTCTTCTCGGAGTGTTGCTCATCACGCAGGCGACCGCACAAGAAGAAGCACTTCCTCCGCCCCCTCCCGCCGCGCCGACGCCGCAAGACGGCGTCGATGTCATGGCGCGCGGCCCCGTGCATGAGGCGTATGCCGAACCGACCGAGACACGGCCGCAGCCGTCGCCCTTGATCGAAAAGCAACCGCCCGCTCCAATCAACGAACTGCCGCCCGATCAGAAACCGGACGGCGACAATGTGCAGTGGATACCCGGTTATTGGTCCTGGGATCAGGATCAGAACGATTATCTGTGGGTCAGTGGGTTCTGGCGCACTCCCCCGCCGGGGCGTCAATGGATGCCGGGCACCTGGCAACAGGTCGAAGGCGGCTGGCACTGGGTCGCTGGCTTCTGGGCTACGGCCGGGCAAGAGGAAGCGCAATACCTTCCGACGCCTCCGCCGACGTTGGATCAAGGGCCGTCCGTGCCTGCTCCGCAAGCGAATAGCTCCTATGTGCCTGGTTGCTGGATTCATCGCGAATCGCGTTATTGGTGGCGGCCGGGTTTCTGGGTCGGCTATCATCCGGGTTGGGTGTGGATTCCCGCTCATTATGTATGGACGCCGGCCGGCTGCCTGTTCGTCGAGGGCTACTGGGATCATCCGCTGGAACAGCGCGGCTTGTTGTTCGCTCCGGTGCGCCTGGCGGCGCGGCTGCTGGGGCGGCCACGCTGGTTTTATACGCCTCAATACGTTGTCCAACCCGACTTCCTGATGGGTGCTTTGTTTGTCCATCCGGCCAATCGTCATTACTATTTCGGCGATTATTTCGCCGCTCGCTACCAGCGCGCCGGCTTTGTGCCGTGGATCGATTATCGTATCGGGCGTTCCGTCTTTGATCCGAACTTCGCTTACTATCGGCACACCTACGCCGGCTATGGCACCTGGGAGCGTGGTCTGCGCGACCTGTACACGGCGCGCATTCGCGGCGACATCGCGCGTCCGCCCATTACATTGGTGCAGCAAAATCAGGTGATCCGCAACATCACCGTCAACAAGTCGGTCAACGTCAACGTCAATCGAAACATCAACATCACCAATGTGCAAAATGTGTCCGTTCTGACTCCGTTGGCACGGGTGAACAATACGCGCGTGACGAACCTGCTGGCATTAGCCAATGTCCGCGGCGGTGAAGTGCGGAAACCGGCCATCGCCGAGCATGTGGTTCGTCTACAGGCGGTATCCGCGGCGCAGCGTGCCCACGAGCAAAAGGTCGTGGCCCAGGTTCATGCGGTTGCCCAGGCACGCCAGCAATCCCAGGCGCGTTTGCTTTCGGAAGGACCGCCTATCCGTGTCACGGATAAACCGAAGCAGGTTAAGCTCAACCTTTCGCACATCGCCGGCTCGCCGGCAGCGCGGCCGCCTGTTGAACGACCCGTAACGCCTCGCCCTGGTGAAAAACCGAGACCCCCGGTGGTGAAGCCTGTCGAGAGGCCGAAGCCGGTCATCCCTCCACCAGCGCGCAAGGTACTGCCGCCGACGCCGCCCCTCCCGCGACACCAGGATAAGCCGATCCCCAAGTATGAGGCTCCTCGTCCGCCGGCTCCGCCGAAACACGTCGCGCCTCCGCGTCCGGCACCTCCGCCCAAGAAGGAAGCGCCCAAGAAGCCCTACTGACAGCTGCGCTCGAAACTAAACTTTTCGTCCTCCCAAGGACAGCCCGGCGGCGGCGAAGAACGATTGAATCAGTCGCGGTTTCTGCCTCAAGCGGCCCACAGCGAGGTCAAATTCC